>Ga0081538_10003655_pt1 | contig 14450 bp, 13 predicted proteins | sample TabmetS5T2R1_FD_71022 | JGI IMG/M metagenome (GOLD analysis project Ga0081538, IMG submission 71022) | Tabebuia heterophylla rhizosphere microbial communities from the University of Puerto Rico - S5T2R1 | ecosystem: Host-associated > Plants > Roots > Rhizosphere ... | reverse complement strand
GCTGGGCGCCGATCTCCGCGTTCGTCTGCCCCTCACTGGCGAGCCGGCCGATATGCGCCTGCTGGGCGGTCAACTCGTCCCACCCCCGATCCGGGCGTTTGCGCACTGTCTCGCCCGTGGCCAGCAGCTCGGCGCGGGCACGCGCGGCGAAGGCCTCCGCGCCCATCTGGCTGAGCATCTTGTAGGCGGTACGCAGTTGCTGGCGCGCGTCGGCGCGGCGGTTCTCGCGACGCAGCCACTCGCCGTAGTGCAGGTGGGCCCGGGCGAGCTCAACGCGGATGCGCGTGCGGGCGAGCCGCTCGGTCGCCTCGCGGTAGAGGGCCTCGGCAGCCGGGCCCTCGCTCAGCAGTGCCCGCGACCGGGCTTCGATCCCCAGCGCCCAGTCGCTGCCGCTGGCGCGGGTTCGTTCTTGGAGTCGGTGCAGGGCGTCAGAAGCGACGTCGCGGGCGTGGCTCCGGGCTGCCGCCTCCACCTGTTCGGTGAGCGCCCAGCCTAGAAACCCGAGGTCCTCGTGGGCACAGGCGGATTCGGCGGCGGCGAGGGCATCTTGGTAGCGGCCGAGGCCGTTGTACAGCACCGCGGTCACCCATTGGGCAAAGCCGATCGGTCTTCCCAAGCCCCTCTCTTTCGCGTCTTCGATGCCGGCCTCGATCACCTGGAGCGCGGTGGCCTCGTCGCCGCGCCAGGCTGCGAGGAGGAGCGACGGGTAAATGAGCGGGGCGTTCCCGGTCGCCGTCGTGACCGCGTACGCCTCTTCGATCAATGCCGACGCCGCCGAGAACTCGCCGGCAAGGATATGCAAGCTGGCGCGGTAGGTCAGCGCGTTCGGCAGGATGCCAAGCACGCCGGCATCGCGGGCCAGCCTGACTGCGCGAGTGGCCAGCTCGTGCCACGCCTCGTCGTCCCACAATTCGGGGGCTAGGGGTTCGGGCGTGACCGGGCAGACAAACCACAGCCAGCGTGGGCTTTCGACGTCGCGATCGCCTCTTCCAGCTAGCGCGTTCAGCGCTTGCCTGAGTGCCGGCAACGCCACCGGGTAAGGTTCGGTGAACCGCCTCGCCAGGCCGTCCAGAAGGAGGTCGACCGTCCGCGGCGGTCGCGGCGCTGGTGGCGCCCCGCGGGCGGCCTCGGCGACCGCGTTGACTGCGCACCCTCCGCTCTGAGATCCCGCGGTCATCGCGGCCGTTACCGCGTCGAGGTACGTCTCACGTGCTAGCTGGATGTCGAGCCGTTCCAGCCGCTTGGCGGCTTCGAGCAGCAAGGCCGGGGCTTGAGGTCCAACTGTGAGCCCGGGGATGGCGGAGGAGCCACTCTGTGCGAACGCGATCTGGGCCCGTAGCCGCTCCGCCTGCGCGCGCTGAAGCTCGTTGAGCGGGCCGATCTCCGCGGTCGCCAGCAGCTTGGCCGCCGCGTCCGGTGCGGCGGCCTCGAACTTGGCCCGCGCCGCGGCCAGCGCCCGCCGCGTCCTCAGCGCCGCATCAAGCGTCAAGTGGACCGCCCGCTCGAGAAACGCAGCTCCCGCCGCGAGCCCCCCTCGTGCCTGCGCCCGGCCGGCGGAGCGTTCAAGCTCCGCGGCGACCTCCTCGTCAGGGCCCGCGGCGGCTTGTGCGCGGTGCCACGCGCGGCGGTCCGGATCGACATCCGGGTCGGTCACGTTCGCCAGCGCCTGGTGCACCTGCTGGCGGTCGGCGGGCGATGCCTTCCGGTAGACCGCTGAGCGCACGAGGGGATGGCGAAACCGCACACGGACGCCGACTTCCAGCAGTTCCGCTGCTGCGGCGGGCGCCAACGCCTCGTACCCGATGCCTAGCTGCTCTGCCGCGCGCCACAGCACCACAGGGTCGCCTACCGGCTCCGCCGCTGCGACCAGCATCAGCAGCTGCGTGTCGGTACGCAGGGTCTCGAGCCGCCGGAGAAAGCTGTCCTCGACCCGGCCTGACAACGACCGCGGGTCCGAGATCACGGCTGGCAATCCAAACCCGCCCGCCAGCTGCGCCGGTGAGAGCCCTCGCGGGAGTTCCACCAGGGCCAGTGGATTGCCACCACACTCCGCCACGATCCGGTCGCGCACGCGCTCGTCCAGCGGCCCCGGCACCACCGAGCCCAGGAGCTTACGAGCGTCGGCTTCGCCCAAGCCTTCGACCACGAGCTCCGGCAACCCTCGAAAGTCCTCGGGGCTCTCGCGGGTGGCGAACACCATCGCCACAGGCTCAGCCTGCAACCGCCGCGCCACAAACGCCAATGCCTGCACGGACGTCTGATCCAACCACTGCGCGTCGTCGAGCACACACAGAAGTGGTCGAGCTCCGGCCGCCTCCGACAGCAGGCTCAATACCGCCAGACCAACGAGAAAACGATCCGGCGGCGTTCCCAAACGCAGCCCAAACGCGATCGCCAGCGCATCTCGCTGCGGCTCCTCAAGCCGCCCGAGACGATCCAGCACCGAAGTGGACAGTGGGCGAACGCCGGCCGGCGCTGCGGTTTGACCGGGCCGCAACCAGTCCTGCCCCGTGAGCAAGGGCAGCAGCAGCCGGTGCAGGCCCGAGAACGGCAAATCCGCTTCCGACTGGACTCCTACCGCGGTCAGCACCTGCATCCCGCTCTCAGTTGCGCGCTGGCTGGCGGCCATGAGCAACGAGGTCTTGCCGATCCCCGGCTCACCGCGTACAACTACCGCCACGCCTTTTTCGCGTGCGCGGTCAACCAGTCCAAAGAGAACCTCAAGCTCGGTCGCGCGGCCGATAATGGCCGGCTCAGCCGGCAATATGGCGGTCATCAGTCCTCTCCCCTAATGTCTAGGGAATCCATATTCCATTCGCGCAATACAACGACTGTGCGCGGGCTCAGGAACAGCTGGGCGCCGATCTCCGCGTTCGTCTGCCCCTCACTGGCGAGCCGGCCGATATGCGCCTGCTGGGCGGTCAACTCGTCCCACCCCCGATCCGGGCGTTTGCGCACTGTCTCGCCCGTGGCCACAGGGCCGGGACCTGCTTGTCCCAGGCGTCCGAGATGCGGGGCTAGGCGCTGGCTGGTTTGATGTGCAAATTGGTATGGCCAGGGTGGCACTAGCTCGGAATGCTGCCCTGAGAGTGCGACAGAACGCCCGGCGGTTACTAGCTTGTCATGCGCACGACGCGCGTGCGTGACGCCGTCGCCGATATTTGCGGGCATCGCGGCTGCACCTGACCCTTTGTCGCTCGCATACATGGGGATCAGCTCGACGCGATTAACGATACGCGGCTACGTGACCGCGATCTATTGCACGATGGTGTTGGTCGATACCTTGGTATCAGGGGCGCGCGACCCGTGGCACGTCGAGTGCTGCCGCTACCCTCACCAGTTCGGCAAGGGAATCGACCCGCATCTTCTGCATAACCCGGCCTCGGTGGGCCTTCACCGTGATCTCGCTGATACCGAGCTTGGCTGCGATCTGTTTGTTCAACAGGCCGGAGACGACCAATGCCATGGTCTGTCGTTCGCGCGGCGTGAGTGACGCGTAGCAGCCTCGAAGGGCACGCAGTTCGGCCTCGTGAGCAAGTGCAACGCGGCTGCGCTCGATGGCCTGCCTGATGGCATTCTGCAACACGTCATCGGCGTATGGCTTGGTCAAGAACTCCACTGCACCGGCCTTCATCGCCTGCACCGTGGTCGGCACGTCGCCATAACCGGTGATGAAGATGATCGGCATGTCCGCCCGATCGATGATGCGCTTCTGGAGATCGAGGCCACTGAGGTTGGGAAGCGTCACATCGAGAACCAGGCAACTTGGACCGTCGATGCGCGCGCGTTCGAGGAAATCCTCCGCCGACTCGAACGTCTCGGGCTGCCAGCCGGCAGAGAGGATCAGCAACTCCAGCGATTCCCGCACCGATACATCGTCGTCGACAACGAACACGACAGGGGTGTCGTGCGAGACCACTGGCGCTCTTGATTCTCTACGCGCTTCGCCCGGTGAACTCATGTCGCCGTCACGGGCCCCAGAATATGGCCGACGAAGCGCGGCCCTGACCGCATCCAGCAGGGCTGCCTCGCTGAACGGCTTGACTAGGCACGCTACGGCCCCGCGCGCGAGCAGACGCGGACGGACGGACTCGCTGTCCCCGAGGCCGGTGATGAACACAATTGGAATCTTCTGGCGGTGCCGGGTCAGTTCCTGCTGAAGGTCGGGGCCCGACATCCCGGGCATCGCGATGTCGAGGAGGAGACAGCTGGTTTCGCCGACGACGTCCGACGCGAGGAACGCTTCGGCGGATGAAAACGCCTCGGCGGCAAAACCGAACTGCCGCAGCAAGTCTGGAAGCGACTCGCGCACGGACTCGTCGTCATCGACGACCGATACCAGCGAACGCCTGCCCGTCATGAGTGCCTCATCGCGCTGCCGCCCCTGGAACGCTCTTGGGACCGCTGGGAATGGAAAAGGAGAAGGTGGCACCGGGACCGTCGTTTCCCTCTGCCCACAGCTGTCCCTGATGGCTCTCGATGATGGAGCGACTGATGGAGAGCCCGATACCCATGCCGTCGGTTTTCGTTGTATAGAAGGCATCAAACAGCTTGTCCACGTTCTGGGGGTCGACGCCCACGCCGGCATCTCGCACGCTCACGCGCACACGATCGCCGTCCTCGCGTTCGGTCCTGATCAGCAATTGCCGCGGGTGATCGTGCACGTCGACCATCGCGTCAGAGGCGTTGCGGAGCAGGTTCAGGATGACCTGCTGGAACTGGACCCGGTCGCCGGTAATGGTCGGGAGATCCTCGGCGAGCTCGGGCTGAAGAACGACGCGGTTTCTCTGGAGGTCACCCAACGACAGTGCTATGACCTCCCGCGTGACCTCATTCAGGTCTACCGCTTGGATCGCCGATTCCTTCTTGGCAAACAGGGCACGCACTCGCGCAATCACATCAGCCGCGCGGTTGCCATCGCGGATCGTCCGCCGTGCGGTTTCGCGCGCGCCGTCGACGTCCGGCGGGTCCGCGGCGAGCATCCGCAGACAGGTGCTGGCGTTAGTGATGATGCCCGAGAGCGGCTGGTTCACTTCGTGCGCGATGGACGCGGTCAGAGCACTGAGGGCGGTGGCCCTGGCAACGTGTTCGAGCTCGGATTGTGCCTTCCTGAGCGCCTGCTCCGACAAGCGCCGTACCGTCACGTCTTGAACGGCACCGATGTACTCCAGTCGTCCGTCCTCGTCCCGGGTGCCGTGCGCAACCATGTGCAGGTACTTCACCGACTCGTCCGGCATCCGCAGCCGGTACTCACATTCAAAGTCGGCCCCGGCGCCTCGTGCCCGCTCGATGATGTCATCCAGCAATGGGATGTCCTCCGGGTGGACCCGGGATCCGATCAGCTCGAGCGTCACGCGCACACTCTGATCAAACTCGAAAATGCGATAGAGCTGTTCTGACCACGTGATTTCGTCCGTCGTTACCCGCCAGGAGAAGCTGCCGGTCAAGCTGAGGCGTTGAGCCTCCGCGAGAAATGCCTCGCTGCGCCGCAACCCTTCTTTGCGTTCCGCGATGGCACCCAGATCGTTGGCCGCTTCCGCTGCTTTGCGCGCCGTGATGTCCTGGAAGGTCACCAGAACCCTGCGCTCTGAATGGTCCGGCAAAGTCAACGGACGGGCGTCGAGAACCAGCGTCCGTTGACCCTCTCCCGGAAAGACGTGATCTACCTCAACGGGCTGGAACGCACGACCGTCGGCAAGCATCGTCTTGAGCTTCGTACGCAACGAGGCGAGCTCAAAGAACAGTGCGTAGAAGGCGCGATTGCCCGACTGGATTCGCTGATCAGTGCCCAGCACGACGAGAGGATCAGCAACAGTATTGAGGATCGCCTTGATGCATTCGCGCTCGTAGATGACCTGATCGATGCTTGCTCGGAAAGCAGTCACGTTAGTGAACGTCAGTACGGCGCCGGTGACCTGGCGATCGCCTTCTTTAAAGGGGGATATCCCCATAACGAACCACCGGTCTCCGTCGCGAAAATCGGCTCGGGATTCCACTCCGCTTGCGATGACCTGGCTGCATTGCTCTTCCAGACGGGGCAAGCCACCGAGAACCGAAACATCGCGGGAGGCCCGGCCAACGTCAGATGGCGAGAGGCGAAGCACATCCGCTGCCGCCTTATTGAAGCCCGCGATCATGAGGTCGCGTCGCAAGACGACGATGGGGACTTCAACGGTATCGAGGATATTGATGAGATCCGTCGCAACCGCGTTTGCGGCAGGGTCGTCGCCGTTGACCGCCCGGAAACCAGTCCAGCCACCATTGACAGTGCCGGATTGAGCGCTCATCAGGTGGCGCCGGAAGCGGAGTAGAGCTCGCGGCTCCGTAGGAGGACGGGATCGGCGACCGTCGGGAGAAACCGACGCAGTGCCAGCAGCAACGCTTGGGCAGGCGGCATGTTGAAGGGCGGCCGATATCGGGAGAGCAGTCGACTTTCAAGGACACGGGCTTCGTCCGGGCCGACCGTCTCCCGGAGCGCATCGTCGACGGCGCGCTCCAGCCGAGCGTAGTCCTCCACTGGAATAAGGTGAGAGTGATTCGTTCCGAGCCTAGGCAGCATGTGCTCGTGAACATCGCCGTTGAAGTTGTCCATCAGGAACGAGCAGAAGATCGCGATTTCAGTTTTCTTGCCAAGCTGATCGAATTGGTCCTCGAGGTTCATGCTTGCGGCGACGTCCCCGCGCTCCCACAGGACATTGACCATTTCTCCCCACACACGCACTTCCTGGTAGCTCCCCCTGACGCGCGCCTGTCCAAGGACGTCCCCGAAGACGCGGCGGAATACAGGCGGATCCGGCATGGCGTCCCGCATGAAGCGGGGGCAGGAGTTCATCGGCGTCAACCACCATCAGCTGTCCGCGTTCCTGTGCCGCTTCGACATCCACGCCTTCGGCCTCGAGCCGTGCGCCAAAGCCGTTCCAGTGGGGGAGCGTCGACACCAGGATGACGCCCTCTCCGTTCGCGAGACCAGCACGGGCGAACCGACAGACGGCGCGGTTAAGAAAATCCTGGTTCTGGTAGAGCTGCACAATGTGATCGCGTGGGGCGGCGTCCGCCACCACTGCATCCCAGGGCTCACGGTATATCATCAGTGCCTCCGCTCCGGACGGCCTCAACATTCCCGTCGAAACCGGCACCCGTGAGTTACCTGAGGAGCAGCTGCTGGATAACGGGCTAAGCCGGTCTCCGCCTTCACGTCGGTCCTCCCCTAGTGTGACGGACGCCGCCCTAGGCCAAAGGTCTACTGCACTTTGGTGTTGGGTCTGGGCTCCGGCCAGGGCTCCGTCAAAGTCGCGATTCGTCCTATTCTGCCGAGGCCCACATCACGGGCCAGCGCCGCATGGCGGTGTTGGTCCAGGTCGGAAGGTAGGTTCCGGCGGCAGGCATACCCGGACATTGGGTGCATACCGCTGTCGCGCCGAGGAGACGAGGAGGCCGGCCTCCCTACGGTCGGCCTCCTCGTCCAAGCAACCCGACGAGCTCCTGGCGGAGCTTGAGCTACTTGTCCGTATCGACTCGGATGAACGGCGAGGGAACGGGAAGTTGGCGGCGCCGTCGACGAGCGTGTTGCCGTCGAAGACGATCGTCACCTTCGCGGTCGCCGAGCGCTCCTTGCGCGTCGACCGAAACCGTGTGCAACCCATCCCGGTTGTCCCGCACGTTTGCGAACGTGCTGCTGGCACTCACGTTTTGAGGTCCGGGTCGAACTGCGTCGGCGCCGCCCGTACGAAGCCCCAGCTGAAGGTGCCGTCCGGGCACGGAACGGGGTCGACCAGCGGGCGGAGGCAACTTGCTCTGTGAAGCCCTTCGCGGCCGACGCGACGGCCGGTACGGCAGGCAACGCCAGGGCGGCGAGCAGGTAGCTGTTCAGCCTGGGCTGGCGTGGTGGTGTGACTTGTCGGGCTCGGGTGGCCTGGTTGGACTGGTTCTCACCAGGTTCTGCGGGCGAGCCGCGCTGCTGTGCGGGTGGGACCCAGGCGGTAGGGACCTATCGTTGGGCTCGGCGCCGAAGGATCTCGGCGGATGCCTCGTCGGCCGGCAGGAACGCCTCCAGGTGCAGCTCGGCGAGGGTGACGTCGGTCGCGGTCGCGAACGACGTCAGGGTGGTGATGAGCCGCAGCTCGCCCTCGTCGCAGCGCAGGCGCAGCGGCACCGCGAAGCCGATGTGGTCGGGTCCGGCTGGCAGCGCGGGGACGTAGCCCTCCAGCTCGGCGATGAAGGCGTCGAGACGGTCGTCGGGGCTTCGCAGGGCTTGCGCGCGCAGGTTGTGGATGATGTGGCGGCCCCACTCGGGCAGGTTGGCGACCCGGGGCGCCATGCCGTCTGGGTGCAGCGCCAGGCGCAGCACGATGCCGCGGCCGGGTTGGGAGCGTCCTTGCTCGATGTAGCTCAAGTGCCGCTGGGTGGTGCCCGCACGCAAGGCGAGTTCCAGTTGGCTGACGCGCCGCGTGGTGCGCCACCGGCGGAGTTCGTGGGCGAACCGGTTGGCCTGTGTCACGGTGACCATGCTCCCGTGGTATCCGGTGCGGTGGCGCTGGTCGATTCCCTCCACGGTATTGCCGGGACGCCGGCCGCGCCCGAGCATGGCCGGCATGAACCACAACAGCGATCCCACCACCGGCTGCACCGACACCCCCGACACTCCGGAGGTGGCGGTGGCCGACCCCAAGGCGCTCGTCGAACGGTACATGGCGCTGTGGAACGAGCCGGACCCCGATGCTCGCCGCGCGATCATCCGCCAGCTGTGGGCACCTGCCGGGGAGCACGTCCTGGATCCGCCCCAGGAGCTGCGCCAGGGCGCCCGCGCGCTCGGGTTCGCCGCGCCACGGCTGGAACTGCGTGGCTACGCGGCGCTGGAGACGCGGGTAGCGCGCGCGTATGAGGAGTTCGTCGCGCCGGGGGAGTATGTGTTCCGGCCGCGCGACAACGCGGCGCGTCTGCGCAACCTCGTGAAGTTCAACTGGGAGCTGGTCTCCAGGGCCACCGGCGAGGTGGCCGCCGTCGGGCTGGACGTGCTCGTGCTGGACGACCAGGGCCGCATCACGGTCGACTACGTGTTCGTCGAGGGCTAAGAAGATGATCCGATGACCACCGTCAACGCCAATGAGGTCGCCCTGGGCGTCGAGTCCTTCGGTGACCACGACGCACCACTGGTCCTGCTCGCGGGCGGGACGACGATGCTGTCCTGGCCCGACGCGCTCTGCGAGCGCCTCGCCGCCGGCGGGCGCCGCGTGGTGCGCTACGACCTGCGCGACAGCGGCGAGTCCACGGCGGCGGACCCGGAGGCGCCCGCCTACACCCTGCGCGACCTCGCCGCCGACGCGGCGGCCCTTGCCGACGCGCTCGGCGGCGGGCCCGCGCACCTGGCGGGGATCGGTGTTGGCGGGATGGTCGCCCAGGTGGCCGCGCTGGACCATCCGGGCGCGTTCTCGGCGCTCACCCTGGCCGGCACCCGCGCGGTCGCGCCCGGCAAGCCCGACGCTGACCTCCCCGACCACGACAAGGCGACGATGAAGCGCCTGTTCGCGCGTCGGATGCCCGACTGGACCGACCGCGAGGCGGTAGCCGAGTTCGCCGCCGCCGGCGCGGAGATCCTCGGCGACGACCCGGTCGCCGCGCGCGCGACCGCCGCGCGCATCTGGGACCGCACGCCCGGCACCGCACGCCCGGTCCAGGTGGCCAACCAGCTGGGCATGGTGTTTGCCAAGCTCGACTGCAAACCCCGCTGGCGCGAGCGCCTGCCCCACATCGAGGTCCCCACGCTCGTCGTCCACGGCCGCCGCAACCCGTTCTTCCCTGTCGGCAACGGCGAGGCGATCGCGCGCGAGATCCCCGGGGCGCGGCTGCTCGTCCTCAAGCAGGCCGCCACCGCGATCCCCGCTGCGGCGGCCGGCGAGGTCGCCGAGGCGATGCTCGCGCTCGGGTAACCGACGGCGCCTGCCGCGCGGGTATGGCATCCGCGCGCACAGCGTCCTCCGCCAATCCAACGCCGAGGATGCGTTCCAGGCGCGTCTGGTGGGCAGCCTGGTTGGTCATGTCGTGCCTCCTTGCTGATTCCCAGCCGCGCTGCCGCGCGCGTTCGTGCGGCGATCAGCGCCGCCGGTGTCGGGCTGGTCATCGCGGCCCGCCCTTCACCCGCTGAACTTGGTGACCGGCCGCTGCTGGAGCTGGCCGTCGATGAACAGGTCGACCCGCTCGTTGTAGAAGGCGACCAGTCCGGCGGTCTTCTGGGTCTCCGGCATCGGCGTGCGGTAGGACCAGGCCAGGTCCTGGACCAGGCGGTCACCCCACGCGCACCGACCAGTATTGGGCCTGGCCCTTGTAGGGGCAGTGGCTGACCGTGCCGGTCGGCGCCAGCAGGTCCATGCGCAGGTCGGTCTTGGGCAGGTACCAGCGCGGCGGGAGCCCGGTCTCAAACAGCACCCGAGGGGTCGCCCGGGTGGGTGTAGACCTCCTCGTCCTCCTCGAACCAGCCGTCCATCGCGTCCCAGTCCAGCCGGATGAGGTCGCGGAGCTCGGTGATCGGGGAGTCGGGGTACCGCAGGGCCGCGTCCATGGCGTTCCTGCCGCCGGCCTTGATGGTGAAGTGCTGGGCGTCGCCGCGGCTGGGGGAGTGGGTGACAGTGGCGGTCGCGACCAGCAGGTCGGTCCGCAGGTCGGCCAGCGGGAAGTAGTAGGCGGGGTAGTAGGGGACCTCCCAGACCAGGCGCGGACGGGTGGTATCGGCCACCACCTGCGCGCGCTCGGGGTCGGCCTGGCCCAGGGGCGTTGGCGCGAGCGCGCCCACTCCTGGCTCCATCCAGAGACGAGGAAAGCGTCGCCAGGTCACACCGCCCGGCGCCGCGCATCGGTGCGGGTCTGCCGCTCGGCCCAGTGCCGCCAGGCAGCGGGCAGCTCGGGGGCCGCCAGTATCCTGGCCGCCAGCCGACGGTCGCGGTGGTAGGACGCCGCCACCAACCCGACCGTGACCCCATGCTGGGGCCGGTGGACCACCTGGATCCGGTCACCGGCGCCGACCGTTCCCTCCTCCAGGATCGCCAGGTACGCGCCGGGCCTGCCCGCGGCGGCGAACCGCCGCGGAAAGCCCGGGTCGCCCATCCTGACGCCGAGCTTCCAGCACGGCACCCGGGGCGAGGTGACCTGCAGGACCACGCTGCCCACCCGCCACCGCTCCCCCACCAGCGCATCGGTGACCTGGATCCCTTCGGTGGTGAGGTTCTCTCCGAACGTCCCGGGCTCCAGCGGTCGGCCCAGCTGCCGCTCCCACCAGGCGTAGTCCTCCCGGGCGTAGGCGTAGGCCGCCCTGTCCGGCCCGCCGTGGACCCGACGGTCGGCCTGCTCGTCGCCGACCACGTTCACGCCCCGCACCGCGACCCGACCCGGGACTGGCAGCTTCCAGATCGCCGAGGTCCGGGGCCGTCCGGCCAGCTCGATCTGCCTGACCGAACCAATATTCACCGACAGCAGCCGGCCCTCCACCGCCGTGTGCCCAGCGGCGAGAATCTCCGTCCCCTCGATCACGTCAGCTCCCATTCGGCGGAGACCAGGAGTGCGTCCCGGTCTGGCCCTCATGGTGTTGGCATCCGCGACGGCGGGGGTCTTACGGCAGCTCGGCCCAGAGCTGAGAGCACGGCCCGCTCGCGGCACCCGGAGCCGAACCACCGCCCACGGCGGGCAGGTAAGCACTGGCCGCGGCCGACACCAACCAGACGTCTGGGTGCGCCACGGGTGAGAACGCTGGCGGGGTCGTCCTCGCCGCCGTCTCATGGGTTGCAAGCTGTGGCGTCGCCTGGCGACAGGGGACGCATCGAGCCACTGAGGAAGCATCGACACGGATACCTGCACTCGCGGACTTCTGCACCGACGCCAAGCCGCAGGCCAAGGTCACGGGCGAGGTTCGAGGCCAGCAGGCCGGGTCTCCACGGCGCCGTGTGATCACGATGGATGCGGAGCGTACCATCCCCGGAGCACGCCGCCGGCAGCTCCGGTGGATGGGATGTGTCCGGCTTGGCCATGGGGCGAACGTTGGATGCCGAGTCGCGGTCGTGGCTGCAGGGCCTGCGCGCGGTAGGGTCGGAGCGCGAGGCGACCCTGGCCCGGTTGCACGGGCTGCTGCTGCGCGTGGCGCGGCATGAGGCTCATCGGCGGAGTGGGTCGCTGCAGCTGCGTGGTCCGGAGCTGGATGACCTCGCCAGCCAGGCCGCCGACGACGCCCTGCTGGCCATCGCCGCCAAGGTCGACGGCTTCCGCGGCCAGAGCCGGTTCACGACCTGGGCCTACAAGTTCGTCATGTTCGAGGTCTCGACCAAGCTTGCCCGCCACTTCTGGCGCACCACGACGGTGCCCCTGGACCAGCAGGACTGGGATCGGCTTCCCGATCTGCTCGGCGTGCAGCCGCACCAGCACGCAGAATGGCACGAGTTACTGGCCGCGCTGCGACGAGCCGTCGCCGAGGACCTGACCGACCGCCAACGAAAGGTGTTCGTGGCCGTCGCGCTCAACAACGTCCCCATGGACGCTGTCGCCCTCGAGCTTGGCTCCAACCGCAACGCGATCTACAAGATGCTCTTCGATGCCCGACGTAAGCTGCGGGCCAGCCTGGCAGCCAACGGACATCTCCCCTATGCCGCTTCGAGGCGACCATGAACCACGGATCGTCCCTGGACAAGCTCCTGGCCACCGACCCGGCCGACGTGGGCTGCGATCGTACCTTCGAGTTGCTCGACGTCTACGTCGAGGTCGAGCTCGCCGGGCAGGATCCGCGGTCGCGCTTTCCCGGCCTGGCTGCGCACCTGCGCAGCTGCGAGGCCTGCCAGGCGGATTACCAAGGGCTGCTGGCGGCAGCTGGCGGGCTCGACGAGTGAACCCGGTATCACTGGAGTCGGGCGGCGCTGGGCGAGGAGGTAGCCGGCCTCCTCGCCCAGCTGCGGCCGCAGCCGCCTACGCGCGGTCGTTCTGGCGCACCTTGGTGTCGTAGAACCGCAGGATCGACGCGGTGATCTGGTCGAGGCGGTCCTCGACCGCGAAGTGTCCCGAATCCAGGCGGACCAGCTCCGCCTCGGGCAGGTCGCGCAGGTAGGCCTCGCCCCCCTCGGGCGTGAAGAAGATATCCCCCTGCCCCCACAGGATGAGGGTGAGCGGCTGCTTCTCGCGCAGGAACGCCTGCCAGGTCGGGTACAGCGCCGCGTTGGTGCGGTAGTCGTAGAACAGGTCCAGCTGCACGCGGTGGGCGTTGGGACGGGCGAGGAAGAACAGGTCCATGTTCCAGTTGTCGGGGCTGATCTTGGTTGGGTCCTTGTGGCCGGTGGTGTAGATCGCCCGGACCGTGTCGGGCTGCAGGAAGGCCTCCAGCGGCGCCTCCGTCTGCGGGTTGCGGTCCGCCCACAGCGCGTGGCGGATGCCGTCCCAGACGGCGGTGAAGCCCTCCTCGTAGGAGTTGGCGTTCTGGATGACCTGCCACGCCAGCCAGTCCGGGTGCCGGGCGATCAGGCGGTTACCGATCGGCCCGCCGTAGTCCTGCATGTAGATGCCCATCGGGCCGGTGAAGCCGACCTTGTTCAGCAGCCCGTCGACGACGTCGGCGAGGTGGTCGAAGGTGTAGTCCCAGGTCGCCGGGTCGGGCATGTCGCTGTTGCCGAAGCCCGGGTAGTCGACGGCCAGGACGTGGAAGCGGGGCGCCAGCGCCGGGATGAGGTTGCGGAACTGGTGCGAGGAGGACGGAAACCCGCCCAGCAGCAGCAGCTTCGGACCGGAGGGATCTCCGGCCCGGCGGTAGGAGACGTTGAGGCCTTGCACCTCCGTCGTGTGAAACGTGCTCATGTGGCCCTCCTATCGGTGATGCGGCCCCGGGGCGTGGAACCCAGGAACGAAGTGCCGGCAGTCGTTTAGCAGCCGCCGGGCAAGCCGTCTTACGCCGCGAGCTCATCTACCCGCCGCGAGGTTGACCGCCGCGCTCTTCGGTGGCGAGCCTCGGCACGCCAGGTCTGCGCCCTGCTCGCGGTCGGCGTGGTGCGGTACTGACGCTGGGCGTTCTGGTTGGTCCTGGTCGCCTTCCTGTAGGGCGTGTCGCATGTCCTGGTGGGCATCTTGCAGCTCACGGGAACCCTGGGGGGCTCTGGTCCGACCTGGTACGTCGCCGTCCAGGACTGCTGGGCGTCCTCCGGTTCGCCACCGGGCTAGCGATGGTTGCCGCCAAGGGGCTGAGGATGGTGCGGCCGGAGCAGCCGAGTAGGAAGGTTCGCAAGTTGTCGCGTTGCCGCCTGCGGCACTGGTGGCCGTCTGCGCTGCTCAGCGCAGGTTTGAGCATCGGTGGTGCTCCCAACCAGCCAGTGTCTGGTTTCACGACATCGTTCATAGGCGTCTCGCGTCATCGTGCACACCTCGACTAGGAGGTGGACACGATGGCATTGGCGCGGCTGGTGGTTACGGCGGTTCGAGTGGAGGGGCGGCCG
>Ga0081538_10003654_pt1 | contig 14451 bp, 8 predicted proteins | sample TabmetS5T2R1_FD_71022 | JGI IMG/M metagenome (GOLD analysis project Ga0081538, IMG submission 71022) | Tabebuia heterophylla rhizosphere microbial communities from the University of Puerto Rico - S5T2R1 | ecosystem: Host-associated > Plants > Roots > Rhizosphere ... | reverse complement strand
AAACTGATCCATACCGTCCAGTCGGAAATGACTAGACGAGTGGGAAGTAAATGCACGACGGACTTCAGTTCGCGCAAACTCCAGATCAAGTTAGTCAAACCGAAGCCGGCCGCTCCGGCAACCAACAGACCCACGATAAGGCCGAGCAACGCGGGGGCAAGCAAACTCGAAGCGAAAAATCTGAAGAGCAAGATCGGCGAGACGCCGCGCACGCGCAACAGTCCCAACGTCCGGCGATCCTCCAAATAGTTCGTCAACGCAACGGCAAGAATTGCAATGAGCGCGAGCAAAACGCCGCCGACCAGATAAATGCGCATGTTTTCCAGGGCGAGAAAGATAAACATGTCGCCACCGACTTTCTTGAGTTCCCGCTGGAGCTCGCGAACTTCCAGTGGTCCGGCTTTCAATGCCTGGGTCATGGAATTAAGGATAGCGCTGGTATCCCCGTCGAGCTTGACTCGCACGAGCAACAGGATACGGGGAATCAAGACCTTTAAATTGCCGATGGACGGGTTGTCCATTGTTGCCGAAAGGTAAGCATCGTTGCTGGCGAGGTAATTCAAATAGTCGATGCGTGCGGAGACGTAGCTCTGCCGATCCGAAATGCTTCGCGGCGGCATTCCCGGGAGAAAACCAATGACACCGCCGGCAGGGACCAACACGGGCTTCTTGTTCAAATCCGCCCCCAGGAGTAGGGGCTCGCCCGGCCCCAAGTTCCAGAACGCCGCTACCGGCGGCGAGGCGGCAACGGTCTGATCCTTGAGCGTTGTAATCACCTCGCTGAATTTGCCGCTTACCCCCAGCTTTTCCTCAAAGATGGCGCTCTTTAGATAGCGCTGCGGATCTTCCAGCAAATAAAGCGGCACGCCGCTCAATCCATAGCCGGGGAAAAAAAAGCCCGGCAAGATCGCTTCGAAGAGATACTCGATCGAGGCCACGTCGGCATGTTGAAATCGCGCCAGCCGCTCCTTAAGCGACCTACGGATGGCCTGAACCTGGCCGCCAAGCCCCTGCTCCAGTTGTTCGGCGTTCACCAGATCGTTGGGATTGATCGAGATATGGAGCTCGCTGCCGACTTGCACGGTAGCGCCGCGCATCGCCTTGTCCTCGAAAGACTTCGAAGCGATGCTCGGGTAAAGACTGACACTGGCCATGAGCCCGATGATGAGCAGGAAGCTGGCAATGCGATGGGGCTTCAGCGCCATATGTTTGAGCGACAGGGAGCGCAGCTTACCACCGACAAAATAGGTGACCGCGCTGAGCAGGCCGCCGATCAAGCGCCGCTGAGCAACGAGCAGCGCGACCAGGCCATACACGAACAGCGGCAACGCCACAAAATCGAGGGCACGATCGAAAGTCGAAACGGCCTGCACGAATCCACTCCACAGGGCGCCATCGTCTTCGTCACGGGGCAAGTACAATGATAGCTGAAAGTTGAAAATCCAGGCACCGATCTTATAGGCGCCGAGAAACAACGCCAGCCATTCAAAAACAGTAAAGCGCACCCTCGCCTGCCCGGCTTCCGAGACAGCCACTCTGCGGGCAGCTTCCAAAGGGGAGATGGTCGTGGCATAGCGCACCAGCCGGCGGCTTATGAGCAGCACAAGCGCCAAACCCACGATCAAGAAGAGCAGCATCAGGAGCGGACTCTGAACTTGCGTCAGTGTTTGCCAGGATAACACCCGGCCTTCATAGACGTACAAAGGAATCAGCGTCCCTAAAGTAAGTCCGATGATACCGCCGATAAGACCTCCAAGGCCGATGGAGATAAGCAGGCTTTGCCCCAGTAGTTTGCCGGGGACGCCACGCAGGCGCATGAGCCCCAATTTTCGCCGCTCATTTAGGATCAACAGCGAGGAAAGGTTCGAGGCGAGCATCCAGGCGATCCCCAGCAGGGGAATGGCAATGAGCAAGGTCGCCAAGCCGATCAGGCGCGAGATCTCCGCCATGCGCTTGAGGAGAATGAGAATAGCGTTATCCACAAAGATCGTCGGCCCCAAAGCTCGCGATTCTTGTTCCACCTCAGCGTGGAGCCTTTCCAATTTCGCCAGCGACCCTGGAATATCCCATCCTGAGATCAAAGCCTGTCGATCCACTCGTGCTAGGTGCACGACCTCCGGCAGATACTCGCCGGCGGTAACGTGAATGTCGGCCTCATCGCCAAGCGCGCCCCGCGAGAGCGCATCAAAACGTTGCAGTAGCTCGAAATTATGCGGTACCACCAGGATCACACCAATGTAAGGAACGAAAGAAATCGAGCCAATTTCATCCATGAAGTAGCGATTGACCTCGGAACGCTCCAAGCGCAGTATGCCGCGAAGGGGCAAATTAAAGAGTCCCGAACTTTTTTTCTTATGTACCGAATAAACCCGCACCGAAAAAAAGCGCGAGCCCTGCAAGGCCAAAAACGCCTTGCCCATGTGTTGTTCCGGTCCCACTAAGGCCAGAAAAGCACCGTCTGGATTGGACTGCAGTGGACGCGCTTCGGGCGGCAACAAATTGCTATCGGTAGCCGAGAGAATCGATACCCATGGGGAGGCCAGTGGCTTCCCGTCAACCATCAAGATGGCTTCAGGAGGCGGCTTGGAGCGGAGAAAGCTTAAGCTTTCGACGCGCGTGATACCTTGGATGTCGCGCAGCTTGGGCGGCACTTCGGCTGAAATTGTAAAATCCGAAGTCTGATAGAGGGCAATGTCCCAGGATAAACGGGAGAGTTGATCTTCGACGTAGAGCTTCAGCGCGTGATGGGAAGCAAGATGGATAGCCGCCAGCAAGCCCGCTACCAATAGCGTGACGATACCGAAGGCCAGAAAAGCCCTCTTGCCCAGAATCTGCGCGAGGCGCATCCGGAGGCGGGTCACTTCGTTAATTTGGATTTTCGGTTTTCGATTTTGGATTCAAAGCAGAATTCAGAATCAAGAAACTCAAATCGCTCATCCCTTCGTCTTTACTTTTTTGGTTGAGGCATGGGATAGAAATACTCGTAGGTTCCCGCGTCAATTTTTTTCATCACCGACACAACCGTTTTCCATGGATCCTTCGCATAGTCCAGGTATTTTCCCGGCGCGTTGATACCCGGCAAATGAGGCGACCAGTCATCGCCCAGCACCTCATCGGGATTACCATAGCGCGATGCCAGCGCGCGAATCTCCGGGCTTTTGAGCGCGACAACTTGGCCTTTATCAATCAACGTCAGCCAGCTGTTTTTCGTACCGCGCACCCGGATCCGATACGTCGGCAGCGTATTATGAATGTGCCACCAGTGATCGTTGGGCAAACCATTTTGTTTGGCAAAATCCATCCACTCTTTGGACTCCACCGCCTTGTCGGGACCGTGGTCGAGGCGCAAGCCAAAGCCCCAGTGAATCACCCCGGCATTGTTGCGCTCCGAAGTATTATTGCCTTCCCAGTTTTCATCGGGTCGTTTGAAAAACTTGGGATTGGTTCCCATGCCGGCTTCGTAGATCCACCAGTAGCCGGGAAGATCGTGGTATGGGTAGATAACCTCATTGATCTTCGGATATTTGAGAAACTCGCGCCACAGCTCGCCGTAAGTCCCACCGCCTTTCACTTCCGTAACGTATCCGTCCTTCACTTGGACTTCGATCCGCGGAAACGAACCGGTGTGGTTGCTGGTGCCGGCGAAGACTCCGTTCACCTTCACCAGATAACGGGGATTATATTTCTTTGTGAATGCCGGATAGTCGACGGAGGAATAGGGGAACCGGCCGGTGGCTTGGTGCGGAAACATGAAAAGGTGCCCCTGCTGATAGGCTCCTTCGGCCCAAGACTGGGCCTGTTTTTCATCGATTTCAAAAGCAAAGTTCGTCCCCTCCGGGTCATTCACTTCGACACGATCGACCCAGGAAAGCGGCTCGACGATCCTTTCTTCCGTCAGCCGCCAAATGTCCCCGGGAAAGGTTGCGGCTTTGTTCATTAACTCGTAGCGATTGTCGAAAATAAAGTTGCCGAAATATTTAGTGCCATGGGGCTCGATGGACTTGCGCGTCACCGTCCGGCCGCCCCGGCGCCAGAAAACGGCGTTTACGTCTTTGTGCTGGTCGAGATATTTCACGATCGCTTCGCCGACGCTTCTGCCGCCAAATTTTCTGCCTAGGTCGATCAGTTCCTCCGACGATTCCTCCTCGCGCTGAAAGACGGCTTTGTATAGATCCGGGCGGCGTTCTTTGAGCCATTTTTTCGGAACTTCCGCATCACCGAAGCGTTGTAAGATCCAAGACCGCACTTCCATGTAGCCCTGTTCCGAAGTGAACCAGCGGTTTGCCTTCACCGCTTTGACCGCTTCTTCTCTGCTCACGCCCAGGAGTTGGTGCTCGGGCACGATCTGGACCTTTACACCGCGTTCCTCGTAGGCCCGCTTGATCGCCTGCATAACCATCTCATCAGCCGCAGGTTCGGTGAAAATCACCGCTGTCTGCCCCTTTTCGACCAGACCCAAGGGAGTCCTGCCGCCGGTCTGCCGCACCGCCGCGCGAGCAAACGGCATGACATCCTCGATCGATTTAGGGGGCTTGACGTAAGAAGGGAAGCGGGGAGCGGGATACTTCGTTGACTCTGCCGTTACGCCTTCGTCCGGAGAGGCTAGCCCGATAACAAACGCCAAGGCTATAAGGTATCGCATAAGCTTCTCTTATTTTTTCTTGTTCGTCAGCGGAGGATAGAAATACTCGTAGTTCCCCGCGTCGATTTTTTGTATCACAGCAGAAATTGTCTTCCACGGATCCTTGGCATAGTCCTCGTAGCGCCCCGGCGCATTGATGCCGGGCAGATGCGGCGACCAATCGTCGTTCAAAACCTCTTCAGGCTTGCCATAGCGCGAGGCCAAAGCGCGAATCTCGGGGCTGCGGTAAGCGGTAAGATCCCCTTTGTCGATCAAGGTTAGCCAAACATTCTTGGCTCCGCGTATTCTCACTCGATAGGTAGGCAAAAGATTATGAATATGCCAGCCGTGATCGTCCGGTAAGTTGTTTTTCTTCGCGAACTCGATCCAGTCTTTGGGTAAGGTTGGGCCTTCCGGGCCGTGGAGCATGTTGTGGCCAAACCCCCAGTGCAGTACGCCGGCGTTGTTGCGCTCGGAGATATTGCTGCCGGTTTGATTTTCATCGGGGCGCTTGAAGAATTTTGGATTGGTGCCTAAGCCCGCTTCGTGCAGCCACCAGTAACCGGGCTCGGACATGTAGGGGTACTGTAGCTCGTTGATTTTGGGATATTTGAGAAACTCGCGCCAGAGATCACCGTAGAACCCGCCACCTTTGACTTCTTTCACGACGCCGTCCTTAACATATACTTCGATGCGCGGGTAAGCGCCGTAATGGTTGTTGGTGCCGGCGAAAACTCCGTTCACTTTCAGCAGCACCGGCTTGAGCCATTTCTTTTGCAACGCCGGGTAATCGACTTTGGAGTACGGAAAGCCGCGGGTCGCTTGCGTCGGAAACAAATAGAGGTGCCCTTGCTGGTAGGCGCCGTCCGCCCACGCCTGAGCCTCTTGCTCAGTTAAGTTAAATGTAAAATTCGTTCCTTCCGGGTCGGTCACGTGCACTTGATCCACCCACGCGAAGGATTCCAAAACGCGCTCCTCGGCAAGCTTCCACACATCGCCCGGAAAAGTGGACGCCTGGTTCATCAGCTCCCAATGGTTGTCAAAGATGAAATTCCCAAGCAGCTTCTCGCCCTGGTGTTTCAGATTCTTTTTCGTGTTCGGCCGCCCGCCCCGCCGCCAAAATATACCGTGCATTTCGGGATGCTCATCGAGATACTTGGCCAGCAGTTCGCCGATGTTTCTCTGCCCCAATTTGCGAAAAATCTCCCGGTAGCTCTCGGGAATTTCATCATCCTTGGCGAACATCGCATTGTAAATATCCGGGCGCCGCTCGCGCAGCCATTTTTTTGGCACCTCCGGGTCGGCAAATCGCTGGGTAATCCAAGGCTTGATCTCCATGTAGCCCTTCTCGGAAGTAAACCATCGGTTGGCGTTGATCGCCTTTAGCGCCTCTTCCCGGTTCACACCGGCAAGCTCGTGTTCGGGAAGAATCATGACTTTCACCCCTCGTTCCTCATACGCGCGCTTGATCGCCTGCATCACCGTATCGTCCGCGACCACCTCGGTGACGATGCCGACGGTTTGCCCCTTTTCCACGAGCCCGAGAGGCGTTCTGCCTCCGGTCTGCCGCACTGCGGCACGCGCGTAGGGCATGATGTCATTGATGCTCTTGGGCGGTTTTACATAGGAAGGAAACCGCGGCGGCGTATACTTCTCTTTTTCCGCGGCGGTCGCAATGACGGAAAAAACCAGACTGGAGAAAAATAGAAGCATCACAAAGGTTTTGATGCGCATGACGGGTCCTCCGGTTATTTTCTATTTTTGGTGGCCGGGTAGAAATACTCGTAGGTGCCAGCGTTTATTTTCTTCATGACTTCACTGAAGGTCTTCCACGGATCTTTGGCGTAATCTTCGTAGCGGCCGGGCGCCGTGATACCCGGAATATGCGGCACCCAGTCTTCCGCCAGCACTTCGCCTGGATCACCGTAGCGGGATGCCAACGCGCGAATCTCAGGACTTTTGTATGCCGCAAGCTCGCCCTTGTCGATAAGCGTGATCCAACTGTTCTTCGTTCCCCGTACTTTGCCGCGGTAGGTCACCATCATGTTGTGAATATGCCACCAGTGGTCTTTGGGCAAACCGTTTTGTTTTGGAAAATCGATCCACGCTTTTGATTCTTCCGGCTTGTCCGGATCGTGGACGACGCTGCCGCCAAAACCCCAGTGAATAACTCCGGAGTTGTTCCGCTCGGACAAATTATTCCCGGCCATGTTCTCATCGGGCCGTTTGAAGAATTTGGGGTTGGTTCCCAAACCCGCTTCGTAGAACCACCAGTAGCCCGGTTTCTCTTGATAAGGATAGGCAAGCTCGTGGATCTTCGGATATTTGAGAAACTCACGCCAGAGCTCACCGTAAGTTCCTCCGCCCTTGACTTCGGTCACGTAGCCGTCCTTTACGTGAACTTCGATTCGCGGAAACGAACCGGTGTGATTGCTGGTGCCGGCGAAGACCCCCGTGACTTTGGTCTGGAGCGGCGCGTTCCATTTCTTTTGAATCGCCGGATAATCGACGACGGAGTAAGGGAAACGACCTGTGGCTTGATACGGCGACATGAAAAGATGGCCCTGATTGTATGCCCCCGAGGCCCAGGTTTTCGCCTCTTCTTCGGTCAATTCGAAATGCATCTTGGTTCCTTCCGGATCGGAGGCCTCAACGCGATCGAGCCAAGCGAGCGACTCCAGCACCCGCTCTTCCGCTAAGCGCCAGACGTCGCCCGGAAACGTTGCCGCTTTGTTCATCAATTCATAACGATTGTCGAAAATGAAATTGCCGTAAAATTTCGCGCTGTGCTGTTTCAGGAGTCGCGCCGTGCGCGGCCGGCCACCGCGGCGCCAGAAAACGGCGTTGATATCTTTGTGCTGATCGAGATACTTAACGATAGCTTCGGCCACGTTGGGGCCCCCGAGTTGTTTCGCCGTCTCCCTTTGTTTCTGCGGCACTTCCTCGCCTTTGGTGTAAATGGCGTTGTACAAGTCGGGCCGACGTTCCTTTAGCCACTTCTTTGGCACTTCCGCATCGATGAACAAATCGTCGATCCATCGCCGAACTTCCATGTAACCCTGCTCGGACGTATACCAGCGCATCGCCTGGATTGCTTTTTCGGCTTCGTCTCTATTGATCCCCAAGAGTTCGTCCTCGGATACGATATAAACTTTGACGCCGCGTTCCTCGTAGGCTTTCTTGATCGCCTGCAGCACCATCGGATCCGCGGTAACCTCGCTGACAATCAACGCACTCATACCTTTTTCGACCAAGCCGAGGGGCGTGCGACCGCCGGTTTGTCGGACGGCAGCCCGGGCAAAGGGTATGATATCGTCGAGGGATTTAGGAGGTCGCAAATACGAGGGAAAACGAGGAGCGGGATATTTGGTACTCTCGGCTCCAGATACGAGCGATACCCAACTTAAACAAATCATCGTCATCATTAAAGCGATTCTCGTCTTCACAAACCGCCTCCTTGGTCCCAATCCTTGATTCCGTAGAATATTTTTTGCTTTTTTTTGCTCCAATCTGTCAATCCTTTGCCATTTTTTGGCCGCTGTGAGGAATCTAGAGACGGACGGGATGAATTGTCAAGCATTTTCACCTTGCGAGAGGGTGACTATTCTAGTACCCTTCGCGGGTTCGTCGGTGACCAAGGGATGTCGACGCGAACTCAAATTCTAGTCCTGAGCTTGGCGGTTAGTCTTTTGCAGGCTTGCGCACAGCTGCAAATTGTCGAGGTGGTCAGTCCGACGCCTCCGGTAAAACCACCTCAAGGAAATCTCACTGACAGCCTGCCGGCGATGGATCATGAGTCTATGGCAGCGACCTTCGCGCCCCAGCTTGACGTCCAAGAGAAACATCCGCTCGCACCACCACCGCTCGGCTTCGGCTCAACAATCGACTCGGAGGCCACACCCAGCGCGGATCCGCAAGAAACAAGAAAAAACACGGGATCTCCGTCTTCGGTATCGAGAAGTGTCTCTGGAGGGCACGCAGAGGATCGTTTCTTGAGTTCCTTGGAGAGGGATCTTAACAAAGCCGCAGACCAACCCGTGGAACGCCGTCGATTGGAATTTTCCAGAGAGGTGATCGAAAACCCAAGGGTCCGCTACTTCATCAACCAATTTTCGAAGAGCGGTAAGAACGACCTCGAAAAAGCCTTGGCTCGCTCCGGCAAGTATATGTCGATGATCACGCAGGTGCTTCACGAGGAAGGAGTTCCGGAGGAGCTAGCCTATTTGGCGCTCATCGAAAGCGGCTTTCTCACCCACAGCGTATCCCCGTCCGGAGCCCTCGGACTTTGGCAATTTGTCCCCAGCACTGCCCGTCAATACGGTTTGCGCATTGACTCCTGGGTGGATGAGCGACGGGATCCACTGAAATCAACTCGGGCCGCCGCCACGTATCTCAAGGATCTACACGATTACTTTGGTCGGTGGTATTTGGCTATTGCGGCCTACAACGCCGGACAGGGAGCCATTGACAAGGCCATGCAGAGTTCCGGAGCAAAGGATTTTTGGGGGCTAAGTACAAAGGCTAAGTTAAGAGAGGAAACGCGTAACTTCGTTCCCAAGTTCGTGGCGGCGTCGCTCATCGCGAGTGATCCGCAAAAATATGGCTTCATCGACTTAGTTTACGAACCTCCGATGGATTACGAAGAAATGGAAGTTCAAGGGAGTTTACGCTTGGCATCATTAGCTGAAATGGCGGGCACCGACCCGGAAACGATCCGCGCGCTCAACCCGGCATTACTACGCAGTTGGACTCCGCCGGAGGAAAGCGGTTTTCGCGTCAAATTTCCGGCCGGACACGCGACCATTTTCGCGCAAAGCTATCAGGAGCGAAAAACAAAACCAGCCCAGTTCCTCACCCATGAGGTCAAAAAAGGCGAAACGCTCATCGCCATCGCCCGCCGCTATGGTCAGCGGGTTAAATCTTTGATGGAACTCAACGGTCTTGCCAACCCGACTGTGCGGGTCGGTCAGCTGCTGAAAGTAATAATACTTGATGGATTTCGCGGCGGATCGCTGAGGTAGTACGCGGCTTCCTTACTTTCTTTTTTCCATCGGCACGTAATCGCGTGCGTCAGGACCGAGATAAATCTGTTTCGGGCGCGCCAGCTTTTGATCCGCATCCGTGAGCATTTCTTCCCACTGAGCAATCCATCCCGAGGTTCGCGGAATGGCAAACAAGACCGGAAACATATCCATGGGTAAGCCCATCGACTGGTAGATCAGACCGGAGTAGAAATCGACGTTAGGATAGAGCTTGCGCTGGATAAAATAGCCATCCTCGAGAGCGATGCGTTCGAGTTCAAGAGCGATGTCAAGCAACGGGTTGCGCCCTTTGACCTCAAAGACCTGATCAGCAATCTCTTTAATGATCTTAGCGCGCGGGTCGTAATTCTTGTAGACCCGATGGCCAAAACCCATCAATCGCCCCTCGCCGCCTTTAACCTTCTTGATGAACTCGGGGACTTTGTCCTTCGAGCCGATCGCCATCAGCATGCGCAGCACAGCTTCATTGGCACCACCGTGGAGCGGGCCGTAAAGAGCAGCAGCCGCGGCCGCGACGGAGGAATAAGGGTCGGACTGAGAACTACCGACCCCGCGCATGGCATTGGTGCTGCAATTTTGCTCGTGATCCGCATGGAGAATAAAAAGCACGTCCAAGGCCCTCTCGAGCACCGGATTGGGCTGGTACTTAAGCTCCGTCATCTTGAACAGCATGTTGAGAAAGTTACCAGTGTAACTCAGGTCATTATCCGGGTAGGAATAGGGCAAACCGAGGCTATGGCGATAGGCGAAGGCGGCCAAGGTCGGCATCTTGCTGATCAGGCGGTAGGCCTGTGCTCTGCGAGACGGAGGCTCGAAAATCCTTTTGGCTTCGGGGTAAAAGGTCGACAAGGCCCCCACCGTGCTGACCAAAATTCCCATAGGGTGGGCGTCATGATGGAACCCATCAATGAGTTTCTTGATGTTTTCGTGAATAATCGAGTGATAAGTGATGTTGTGGGTCCAGTCCGCCAATTGCGACTGGTTCGGCAGCTCGCCGTGGAGAATCAGGTAAGCGGTTTCTAAATAATTGCTTGTTTCCGCGAGCTGCTCGATCGGGTACCCCCGATAACGGAGAATTCCCCTGTCGCCGTCAATGTAGGTGATTTTGCTCTGGCAGGAGGCGGTATTCATAAAACCCGGATCGTAACTGACCAGGCCCTCATCACCGTTAATCTTGATTTGGAAGAGATCCGTGGCTTTTATGGCGCCGTTGCGGATGGGAACCTCGTACTTTTTGCCGGTTCGGTTGTCGATGATAGTCAACGTCTCTGAAGCCATTGCATCTGCCTTTCGATTACATCCTAAACATTTCCATTTCCTTTTTAGACTATCGCCTGTCGCCGGTCAACTACGGGTCATAGAGGGTTCGACATCAGCGTCCAAGAGATTTCCCATCGTGCTGTGTCGTTGCTACAGCAAATCATAGTCGCCGGAGGAAACTCTATAACCTGCGAGTCAGCGTCACCGCTGAGCAACAAGGATACCAACCGGTGCAAATGAGGCAGATGACCAACCAGCATAATGGGACTTTCCGCCGCCTCGATCTCTGCTTTGGCGATGGCCGGATCGTCTTGTGGTCGTAAGCCGGAGAGTGGCTGGACACCGGAGGCGAATCGGAGAGCTTCAGCCAGGATCTCGGCGGTTTGTCTGGCCCGCAGGATTCCGGAATGGAATATGGCTGAGACCTGAACATTTTTGGCCTCCGCCATCCGCGCCACTCGCTCGACTGCTTCCCTGCCGGAGGCAGTGAGCGGTCTTTGCGGATCCTGTTGTTCCGAAACCGCTTCTCCGTGCCGTACGAGATAAATGTTCACGCCAGGCAAAACCTCCACCTGCTCCGATGACGGTCAGCGCCAAGAGTAAAATTCGCTCACCCGAAAAATAACACTGACGAGGCGAGACATTTTGCAGTATGCGTTCTTGTCTGTTGCAAAACGTCCATGTTCATATAGTATGCGGTTCTGCAATTTACAATCCTGGCATTGAAGATACATCCTTACCGTGATCGAGTTTCACGACGTAAACAAGTGGTTCGGCCCGCTCCATGTTCTCAAAGACATCAACCTGAAAATCGACGCGGGAGCCGTCGTGGTCGTCTGCGGGCCCAGTGGTAGCGGCAAAAGCACGCTTATCCGCTGTATCAATCGGCTGGAATTGATTCAATCCGGTGAGATTATCGTCGACGAACAGCGTCTCTCGGAGCCCGCGCTGGATGCCTCGAAACTGCGGGCGCAAGTGGGCATGGTTTTTCAGTCTTTCAATCTTTATCCCCACATGACCGTGCTGCAGAACATCACCCTCGCGCCGACCAGAGTAAAAGGATGGGCTGCGCGCGAAGCCGAAAAAGCTGCCAAAGAGCTGCTCGATCGTGTGGGGATCCCGGACAAAGCCGGAGTCTACCCCGCGAACCTCTCGGGTGGACAGCAACAGCGCGTGGCGATTGCCCGCGCCCTGGCGATGAAGCCTAAGGTCATGCTCTTTGACGAGCCCACCTCGGCCCTGGACCCGGAGATGATTAACGAAGTATTGGAAGTCATGACCGATCTGGCGCGCGATGGCATGACCATGGTGGTCGTCAGTCATGAGATGGGCTTCGCCCGGCGCGTGGCGCACCGGTTGATCTTCATGGACGAAGGCGAGATTATCGAAGAAGGCAGTCCAGAAGCTTTCTTTGGCGCGCCAAAATCAACCAGGACCAGGCAATTTTTGGGAAAAATTCTTTCACATTGAGGAGAATCCAATGAAACGATCGCTGCTTTTCTTTGCCACTCTCGTCGCGGTTGCAGTGAACATCCCTCTTGCCAGCGCCGAAACCACACTGGAAAAAATCAGCCGGACGGGAGCTCTGACCATCGGCACCCGCACCGGCTCGCCGCCGTTTGCCTTTGTGAACAAGAACAACGAATGGGTCGGGTTCTCCATCGATCTGGTGGAACAGGCCATCTTGCCAGTCATTGCGAAAAAAGCCGGGAAGGAAATCAAAGTTGAAAAGAAGGAGTCCACTCCGCAGACCCGAATACCGCTTCTGACCTCCAACGCCGTGGACTTGATTGCAGAGACGATGACCGATACGCAATCGCGTCGAGACAGCGTCGATTTCAGCCTGACGTTCTTCGCCACCGGTGCTCAATTTCTCGTCAAGAAAGGAAGCCCCATCAAAGGCCTTCAATCAATCGCCGGCAGGCGGGTTGCAGCCCAACAAGGCTCCACCAACGCCCGCATTATCCGTGACCAGGTACCCAACGCAAAACTGTTGGAATTTCCGGATCAGCCGGCGGCATTTCAGGCGCTCGTCCAGGGGCAGGTACAGGCTTATACAAACGATGGAATTCAACTCGCCGGGCTGAAAGCCAAGGCCCCCAAGCCGGACGAATGGGTGGTTGTCGGTGAATTCTTTTCCTACGAGCCGTATGGCATGGCGATGAGAAAAAATGACTCGGACTTTCGTCAGATCGTTAACGTCGGTCTCATGGATGCCATCGCGTCCGGAAAATACTTCGAGTTATACGACAAGTGGTTCGGGCCGAAGAGCGACGTACCCTATCCGCTCGCTCCGGAGACCAAACGCTTCCTGCAGATGCAGGTCGTACCCAAATAAGGTTTAGAGCTTAAAGTTTCGTGTTTCGAGTTCCAACCCGAGACCCGAAACCCGGAACTCGGAAACCTTCATAATTGATGACCTACCGGTTTGACTGGAGTGTCCTTTGGAGCGGCCAATCCGGCTTGTGGCTTCTCCACGGTCTGGTCACAACCATCGAGATTTCAGTGATCGCGTGGCTGCTCGCGGTCATTTTAGGCATCGTTTCTGGCGCGCTCCGCACCGTGTCTTTTGTGCCGTTGCGTTGGCTGGCAAGCGCCTATGTAGAATTTTTCAGAAATGTGCCACTTCTCGTCTGGATGTTTTTCTGGTATTTCGCTGTTCCGCCTCTTCTGCCGCAGCCTTTGCAGGATTGGCTGTTTGATCACGGCGCCGAGTTTTGGGCCGGCTTTGTCGCTTTGGGCGTCTACCATGGCGCCCGTCTTTCCGAGGTCATCCGTTCCGGGATTCAGTCCATTCCGAAAACGCAGTTCGAAGCCGCGGTCTCTACGGGACTGACCGTAGCTCAAGCGTATCGCTTGATCATCATTCCCATCGCCTTGCGGTTGATCATTCCCCCCGCAACCAACGAGTCGCTGAACCTGATCAAAAACTCCTCGGTCGCCCTCACTATTGGCGTCGCCGAGTTGACCTTTCAGACGCGCCAGATCGAAACCTATACGGCGAAGGCCTTCGAAGCTTTGACGGCCGGAACTTTGATCTATCTGCTACTTTGCCTGACCATCGCCACCGTCATGTCACAGTTGGAAAAGCGGTTCGCGATTCCAGGGATGATCGCCAAAAGGCAGGTCGGGGAATTTTGAGCGTGGATTTCTCGGTCATTGTCAACAACCTTGGTTTTCTGATCTTCCAGGGCTTCCTCGGCCTGGGAAACTTTACCGGAGGGACTTTGCGCTTGGCCATTCCCGCCATCGTCCTGGGGTTTACCCTGGGCATTTTTATCGGCCTGGGCCGTTTGGCCCGTTCACGCTGGGTGCATGTCCCGGCAACTTTGTATGTGGAGTTCTTTCGGGGCGTGCCTTTAGTCATGGTGATCTTCTGGTTCTGGTTCATTATTCCGGTTCTCGTCGGAAGATCTCTACCGGAATACAGCGTGGCCCTGGCGGCTTTTGTCATTTTTGAAGCGGCCTATTTCGGTGAGATCGTCAGAGCAGGAATACAGTCCGTTCCGCGCGGCCAGGCCGAAGCGG
>Ga0081538_10003653_pt1 | contig 14453 bp, 13 predicted proteins | sample TabmetS5T2R1_FD_71022 | JGI IMG/M metagenome (GOLD analysis project Ga0081538, IMG submission 71022) | Tabebuia heterophylla rhizosphere microbial communities from the University of Puerto Rico - S5T2R1 | ecosystem: Host-associated > Plants > Roots > Rhizosphere ... | reverse complement strand
GTTCGATCAGGGTGAATTCGTCACCATTCCGTCGCTTCCCCGTGTCGCCGACTGGGAGGCGTATGAGGCGGCCCGGCAGAACCTGATACCGAACCTGTCACTGAGTTCCCCCGCAGTGCGCTATGGCGTTACCGCTTTGAATCCAATTGGAGAGGGATAAATGCCAGAAGAAATCAACCATAGATCGCCGCCGCTTCTCTTTGAGTACCTTGCCGGCACTGTCTTCGTGGCGCCGGCGCGACGGCGCCGGGTTTGAGTAAACAGCGGTGCGGTATGAAGGAGTTGGACACATTCGTGTAGCGCGTCCGCTTCATTCGGATACGCGTGACGGAAAGTTTTTACAACATGAAAAGAGGACGTTGTGATGGAAATCCGAGAATCGCGCCGGGACGCTGGGGTGAGACCTACCGGCTCAGGCTGGGCGCCAAGGTCTTCAAAAGATATCCCGAGGAATCCTTTGATGAGATCGTTAATGGTTGGGAAGAGGAACACGATAGCGCACGCGGGAATCATCAATAAGCGACGCGAGCGTCTTTTCTATACCGGGATGGCCGTCGCGGTCATGATCACCGTCTTTGCCGGCTTTGCGCGGACATATTATCTCAGGCCCTATTTCGGCACACCGGCCCTGACGCCCCTTCTCCACCTGCACGGGATCGTGTTTACATCTTGGATCGTGCTATTCCTTGCACAGACCGCCCTCGTCGCGTCAAACCGGACCGGCATACATCGCCGTTTAGGAATGGTCGGTGCAGTGATCGCGGTGCTCATGGTCTTGGTCGGCACGGCGACGGCCATCATTAGGGCGAAGATTGCGGATCTCCCGCCGGGCTCGCCTTCTCCGCTCGCCTTTCTGACAATTCCGCTCGGTGACATGCTGGTGTTTGCGAGCTTGGTCGGGGCGGGCTTCTATTTCCGCCGTCGCGCGGACGTGCACAAGAGGCTGATGCTCCTGGCGACGATCTCGATTCTGGACGCCGCGATCGCTCGGCTACCCTTCGCCTTCATCAAGCAGGTAGGCCCGTTGGCTTTCTTTGGTCTGGCCGACCTCTTTATTGTGGCGTGCCTGCTCTACGACGTCATCGCGCGCAGGCGGTTGCACCCCGCCACTGTCTGGGGCGGCTTGTTAATCGTCTTCTCGCAACCATTACGGCTAGTCATCGGGAACACCCACGCGTGGCTCGCGTTCGCTACCTGGCTGACCCAGTGGGTTGACTAAGGCTGAATCAGAGGTGGTCTAACATCATCATCGCAGCATCATCTTTGTTCCAAGAATTTTGAGATCTGCAAGCCTTCTCTTGACAAGGCCGCGGGTTGCTGCCGATGGAGAACAGGGTCTACGCGGGCAAGGCGTGAGTACAACATGAAAAGAGGACGTTGTGATGGAAATCCGAGCATCACAAACAGACGAAATGCCCGACGCCCGGCCTTCCCCCCGAGAATTTCCCGATCCGGGTGCGCTCTCCGGCGGACACCGAGAGCAAGAGTTCGCCGAGCGAGTACGAACGAACCAACATCGCCTCAGGTCACAGCTGAAGACCCACTACGATTTCATCGTCTGCGGATCCGGCTCTTCCGGTTCGGTGGTCGCCGGCCGGCTGGCCGAAAACTCAGATGTCAGTGTCTTGCTAATCGAGGCCGGCGGCTGCGATGACGTGCCCGGTGTCAAGGAAGCTAACCAGTGGTTCCTGAACCTTGGGAGCGAGCGTGACTGGGGCTTCAGGGGTCAGCCCAACCCTCATCTCAACGGACGCGCCATGCCTCTACCGATGGGAAAGGTGCTGGGCGGTGGGTCCAGCATCAACGGCATGGCTTGGGCGCGCGGCCACAAGAACGATTGGGATTTCTTCGCGGCGGAGGCCGACGACCCGCGATGGAACTATGAGTCCGTTCTACAGATCTACCGCCGAATCGAAGATTGGCATGGCGCTCCAGACCCACAGTACCGCGGCACAGGAGGGCCGGTTTTTGTTCAACCCGCGCCTGATCCTAACCCGATAGCCCCTGCCATGGTGGCAGGGGCGCGTTCAGTGGGCATTCCAACCTTCGAGAATCACAATGGTCGCATGATGGAAGGCGATGGCGGCGCCGCCATTCTCGAACTTCGAGTCCGTGATGGCCAGCGCCTGTCAGCATTCCGTTCTTATACCTTCCCGCGGATGGATCAACCCAATCTCACCGTGCTCACCCACGCCTTGGTGACACGCGTGGCCTTCGACGGTAAGCGGGCAACCGGAGTGGAGATCGCTTACGAAGGAAAGATTTATCGTATCGGTGCGGAGTTTGAGGTCGTGCTGTCACTGGGCGCGATGCATACACCGAAGGTGCTGATGCTATCGGGCATTGGCGACCGGGCCGAGTTGCGACGCCTCGGCATCCCTCTCGTGCAGCACCTTCCCGGCGTCGGGCAGAACTTTCAGGACCATTTCGGCATCGGTTGTGTCTGGGAGTATCGGCAGCCGCTGGCCCCCCGGAACAACGGGGGCGAGGCGACCTACTTCTGGAAGAGTGATTCCGGCCTCGACACGCCGGATTTGCAGACGTGCCAGGTGGAAATGCCGTTGTGCAGTGCCGAGACAGCCGCCAAATTTACCCCACCGCCGGATGCTTGGACATTGTTCGGAGGGGTTGTACGGCCCAAGAGCCGAGGTCGGGTCCGTTTGACGGGACCCAATGCGAACGACCCTATCCAGATCGAGGCCAATACGCTGTCTCACCCAGACGATCTGAAGGCCGCGATCGCTTGTGTTGAACTATGTCGCGAGATTGGTAATTCGACTCCACTACGACCTTACACCAAACGCGAAGTCATGCCGGGTAACCTGAAAGGAGCTGCACTGGAAGACTTCATCCGCGATGCGGCGGCTACGTTCCACCATCAGACGTGTACCGCAAAAATGGGGCGCGATGCCATGTCGGTCGTCGATGCGAAGCTGAAGGTCTATGGGATCGACAACCTGCGCATCGCGGACGGGTCCGTCATGCCACGCGTGACCACCGGCAACACCATGGCGCCCTGCATCATCATCGGCGAGCGCACCGCAGAGGCCTTGCGGGCCGAGCACAAGCTCGACACCTCGTCTGAGTCGCCTGCGCGCGTTTGAACGTTGGATGCCTGTCTCTGGCCACGAAGGATTCAGCCAGGCTTCGGCTCAGAGGCGCAACCACAGACCCCACGCTGATTGATCGTGCGGGTCTACGTGATGGAGTGGTGAGATCGGCCGGGTCTGACAAGCCGCCGGCAACGCTCACAGAACCCTCGTGACGCGGAGAGATCCGTTGAGCGATATGAAAGGAAGATCGAGATGAGTGAAATTGCCATTGGAATGGCAGCGCCAGAAGGAGTCGCCCTGACTGTGCTGACGCACCTAAAAAACGGAAAGATCGACGATGCGATCGCGCGGTTTGTCGAAAAGCTCACGTTCAAAGACCACGGTATTGGACTGGAGTTCAAAGACACCGAGCGCTTGTCTGAGTTTTTCCGGAAAACACGGGAACTCTACCCAGACTCCTCCTTGGAGACGGACACGATCTTCGTCAGTGGGGATCATGTGATCATGGAATGGACACGTCAAACGATGGTGGCGGAGCCTTTCTATGGCGGACTCTCCCGAAAGGTTCAAGTGTCGGTGCACGGTGCCTCCATCGTTCGGACGGAGAACGGCAAGATTACCGATTGGGCGGACTACTACGACGGACTGACCTCGCGGCGCACCGCTTTGGCTGCGCACTTCAAGGAATGGGTCGAACTCTGATCAGTGGTGCCTGCCGCACAGGTGGAGTAAACCGAAGGGGTAGTGATGAAAACTGACGGTAGAACAGTGCTCATCGCAATCAATTCATGTGCAGAGGAGCCGACGCCGGCGTCGACGAGGCATGCCTTCGCCGGCAGCCCGTGCACTGACGAACTCCTCGAACGGCCCGCCGATCTATGTGCCCGGACGAATGTCATCCGCAAACGCACGGAGGCGTATCGTTTCGTTTGGTCCCCGCCCTACAGGATGGCGTGGCCGCCGAGGCGCTTCCCTGGAGGTGTGGTCCTCGGCAGCGGGCAGCGAAGGAGGAGTTATGCCGCACCATGCCACCCACACCGCCTGTTCAAGGAGGCCCATTACGATGAAACTCGTTCTAGCTGATGGAACAGTGTTCTCGGGTCGATCATTTGGCGCGCTGCGCGAGGCGCGGGGAGAGGTGGTCTTTAACACCGGAATGGTCGGTTATGTGGAGACGCTGACCGACCCCTCCTATCGCGGACAGATCCTGGTTGCGACATACCCGCTACAGGGAAATTATGGCGTTCCTCGAGGACCATTCGAGAGCGCCCGCATTCAAGTCCAATCACTGATCGTTCATCACCATAGTCATCAACCCTCCCACCACACCTCGTTGCGCACGCTGGGCGGGTGGCTAAAGAGTCAGAATATACCCGCCATGGAAGGCGTGGATACGCGGAGTTTGACCCGTCATCTCCGCAGGCACGGCACGATCGAAGGCCAACTACTGCTCGATGAAAGTGAGAAGAAGGATTCCCTCGGGGGTGATCTTCTCACCTCACCAGAAGTCATTGAGATGGCAGATGTGATCGGAGTCGTGGCACCGAAGGAAGTGCGGCATTATCCCGGAGGAGAGCTGCGCATTCTCCTCGTCGATACCGGGGCCAAGGAGAACATCGTCCGATGCCTGCAAACGCTCGGAGCGACCGTTATCCGCGTCCCATGGAATTACCCCTGGGAGACGTATCTCGAGAAGGTTGACGGTTTGATGCTCACCAACGGGCCCGGTGACCCGGACCAGTTATCCGAGCTCATACATCTACGCCGTGTGCGACACGCATTTCATTCTGGCATCCCGATATTGGCGATATGCCTTGGCCATCAATGGCTGGCGTTAGCTGCCGGCGGAAAGGTCTATAAGTTGAAATATGGTCATCGTTCTCATAACCAGCCGGTTCTGGATCTCACCACCCGGCGGGCGTATTTGACCAGCCAGAATCACGGCTACGCTGTTGATGTTGCAGGCCTGGAAGACGAATGGGAACCCTGGTTCATCAATCTGAATGACGGTTCGAACGAAGGGATCCGTCACAAGACCAAGCCGTTTCGGTCGGTACAGTTTCACCCGGAGGCAGCGGCCGGTCCACGCGATACGCGCTTTCTGTTTGAAGACTTTCTCAGAGCCGCAGGCGAATTCCGTTCGACCAATGGCAGCCATCTAGAAAGGGTTTGAGTCATGCATGCACTCTCCTCGTATCCTGCAGAAGACTCGCTAATACTGCCCAGACGAGTTCTGGTCTTGGGTTCCGGAGCCCTGAAGATCGGGCAAGCGGGCGAATTTGACTATTCCGGTACACAGGCGCTCAAAGCGCTCAAAGAAGAAGGCATCTACACCGTCCTGGTCAACCCAAACATCGCGACCATCCAGACTTCCCACGAGTTTGCCGACAACGTCTATTTCGTGCCGTTAACTCCCCACTTCATCGAAAAGGTGATCGCGGCAGAAAACGTGGATGCCATCTTGCTCGGCTTCGGCGGGCAGACCGCCCTCAATTGCGGACTCGAACTGGAGTCTTCGGGTGTGCTCCGCCGCTATGGAGTGCGCGTGCTTGGCACCCCGGTCTCAACCATCGAGGCAACTGAGGACCGCCAGCTCTTTGTGGATATGCTCGATGAAATCGGCGTCAAGACGGCGCGGAGCAAAGCCGTCAGCAACGCTGAGGAAGCTGTCAGCGCCGCAAAGGAGATAGGCTTTCCCGTGATGCTGCGCGCGGCATTTGCCCTGGGGGGAAAAGGCTCAGGGGTTGCGAGGAGTGACGAGGAATGCTTCACCCTGGCTTCGCGCGCTTTCGTTAGCGTTCCCCAGGTGCTGGTCGAAGAATACCTCGGCGGGTGGAAGGAGATCGAGTACGAGGTCGTCCGCGACAGCTACGACAACTGCATCGCGGTGTGCAATATGGAGAACGTCGATCCGATGGGCATCCATACGGGCGAATCAATCGTCGTGGCTCCTTCCCAGACGTTGAACGACGAAGAATACCAGGGGCTCCGTGACCTCTCCCTCAAAGTCATCCGACACCTGGGCATCATTGGAGAATGTAATATTCAGTTCGCGTTGAACCCGCACGCCTGGGATTATTGCGTGATTGAGGTGAACGCGAGGCTCTCTCGCTCGTCGGCGCTCGCTTCAAAGGCCACAGGGTACCCGCTGGCCTACATCGCCGCGAAGCTCGCGCTGGGCTATCGACTCCCCGAGCTGAAAAACGCCATTACCAAAACGACCACGGCATTTTTTGAGCCGGCGCTAGACTACATCGTATGCAAGATCCCCAGATGGGATTTGCAGAAGTTCGAAGGGGTCGAACAGACGATCGGTTCGGAGATGAAGTCGGTCGGGGAAGTGATGGCCATCGGGCGGACCTTGCCCGAAGCCCTGCAAAAAGCGCTTCGCATGCTCGACATCGGCGTCGACGGCTTAGACGCAGAGGCATTCTCGTTCCCTGATTTGCCGGCGGCGATCGCGACACCTTCGCCCAAACGGATCTTTGCCATCGCCCGCGGTCTGGCTGAGGGCATGAGCATTGCTGAAATCTCGCGCCTGACCGCCATTGATCCCTTCTTCATTGGCGAGATGGCCCGCCTTGTGCACATCGGCGAGCAGCTACCGGCGGTCCTCGGCGAGATGCCTTCATCTGAAGCGGTTCACCGTCTCCGTGAGGCGAAACGCGCAGGATACTCTGATCGCGCAATTGCGAAAAAGCTCGATCGGACGGAAGCGGAAGTGAGAGAACTGAGGCGGTCGTACGGGATTTCACCGCGCCTGGCGCAAATCGATACCCTGGCCGCAGAGTATCCGGCTGAGACAAATTATCTGTACCTCACCTATGGCGCGGAGCAGGCAGATGTTGTGGCGTCACCTCGGAAGAAGATCCTCGTGCTCGGCTCGGGATGCTACCGCATTGGGTCGAGCGTGGAGTTTGACTGGTGCGCAGTGAACACCGTCACCGAGGCGCGCGCGCTTGGCTATGAAACGCTTCTGCTGAATTGCAACCCTGAGACCGTCTCAACTGACTATGACATCTGCGATCGACTCATTTTTGACGAGATTACACTGGAATCCATCTTGGAGATTTGCGCCTTTGAGAAACCAGAAGCCATCGTCGTTTCAATGGGTGGACAAACGCCAAATAATCTCGCACTCAAGCTGCACCAGGCGGGCATGAGAGTCCTCGGAACCGCGCCGGAGTCGATCGACCGTGCAGAGAGCCGCGACGAATTTTCGGCGTTGATCGATGCGCTGGGCATCGATCAACCAAAATGGGCCGAGGCCGGGGCCGTGGAAGATTTAGATGCGGTTGTGCAATCACTCGGCGGGTATCCGGTCCTGGTTCGCCCGTCCTACGTGCTCTCGGGCGCGGCGATGCGAGTCGTCTCTTGCGCGGGTAAGCTGCGCGAGTATATCGAGCAGGCCACTCAACTGTCGCCCGAACATCCGGTGGTGATCTCGAAGTTTGAGACGGATGCCTTGGAGATTGAATTAGACGCGGTGGCGCGGCAGGGAGAGATGATACTTTGGGCCATCTCCGAGCACATCGAAAAAGCGGGGGTTCATTCCGGAGATGCAACGCTGGTGTTCCCCGCGCAACGGCTCTCGGTGGAGGTGCTTCGACGGGCACGGAAAGTGGGAGAGAAATTGGCGCATGCGCTGCAGATCACCGGCCCTTTCAATGTGCAGATGCTCGTCAAGCACGATGCAGTGAAGGTGATTGAATGCAACCTGCGAGCATCCCGGAGCTTCCCGTTTGTCTCGAAAGTTTCGGGAGTCAATTTCATTCGCGAGGCGACTCGCGCCATGCTCGGCGTTGAGCCTTCGCGCGCCAGTTGCCTCAGCCCATGTGATCTTGAGTACGTCGCGGTCAAGGCGCCTCAGTTCAGTCTTGATCGACTCAAGGGAGCCGATCCCAAACTGGGCGTGGAGATGACCTCCACGGGAGAAGTCGCGTGCTTCGGTGCGACCAGGGAAGAAGCCCTGCTGAAAGCGATGCTGGCAGCCGGATTCAAACTCCCTTCAAAGGGGGCCTTGCTCGCGCTTGATGCGGTGGCTGGATCAACCCCTTTTTTTGAGGAAGCTGCAATACTGAGGGAACTTGGGCTTGAATTGTTTGCGACTCCGAAAACCGCTGAATCATTACGCCCGTTGGGGTGTGTGCAAGAAGTCAGAGAAGAGGACGCGAGCGCTCAACAAATATTACGCAGTGGTAAGGTTGATGTGGTATTCAGCGATCCCGGAGTCGCGAGTGCTTCGGAAGACCGCGCAAGCTCTTCTCTCCAAAGACTGGCCATTGACCTCGGGATTTCAGTCGTTGGCGAAGCCGCTCTGACGCGTTGCTTGATTCAAGCACTCCTCAGAGCACCGCTCGCATCGCTTGAGGTCAAACCCTGGAAGCAATACTTGTCCCAGGTCTCGGCCGAGGTCTCGGCCGAGCGACCCCGGCGCACACACCTGCTGGCTCACGAGGAGGAGGATGACGCCCGTGAGAGACGAATCAGACTGTTCATTCGGCAACCGTTGACTGAGACAAGCCCCAGAGAGGCGGCCATCATTCAAGGCGTCCTCGATGTTCTCCAGCAGATCAACGGCTCGCCATACGCACTGCAATTCCTAACAGGTCAACAGGCCCAGAGCCGCGATACGTTCCGCCAGCAGTTTGAGCGAGCGGCCGGCCAGCAGTTTACGCCTGCGAGTTTTCGCGAGACCCGTTTGGATCTGTTGAACCAGGCAGACGTGATGATTGTGATTAGAACCGGGTTGAGCGAAAGCGGGGCATTCGAGGTGGCCTACAATATCTTCGGCGGCAAGCGTGTGCCGGTATTCTTCGCCGTCTGGGATCAGGCGCCTATCAAGACCACTCTCCTGCGGGACTTAGACGAGCTAGTGCCTGTTCGATATGTGACGTTCAGCCGCCCGGAGGAACTCAGGCAGCCGCTGTTGGACTTCCTCAGCGCCTTTGCGGGGCTCAGCGAGACCGCTTCTGCCGTCCTAGCAGACCTGAGCAGTTGGGAAGCTGATGACCTCACCGCGCCGGCGGGCTGGACATAGGGGGACGAGCGGGTCTGCGACCATGCCGACATACACCTGCGCGGCCCTGGAGGTGTGACATCGGTTGCACCGTCGACGCCTGTTGCACTGCACTCTAGCGTTGGTTCTCAAGGCTTCTCGCTGCTGCTGCCCGTCCCTTGTCGTGATTTGTCGCAGGGGTGCAGCCCGGCTTCATCGTCCTCGCTGTTTTCTAACCTCTTGATACAAGGAGCATTCAAGGAACCATGGCGGCCTGGCACGGGGTATGCTCTCTGCTTCGGGCGATGTTGCGGCAAATCGGCTTTCGCGCCACCGACACGGTGATCCGCGACTGCCGCAGCGCCAACGAAGAGAACCTGGCGCGCATCGATTACGCCGGCCTGATCACCCTGGCGGCGGTCTCGAACAGTGGTTCATGAGCCATGCCCACGAGATCGACCTTGCGCCCGGGGTGAGCGTGGGGCAGTTGCGGAAGGACACGCAATGCTACGCATCCCGGCTCCAGGTGCGCGCCGCGAGCTGCTGGCAGACCTGGTTGAACGAGGTGATTGAACCATGAGGGCGGTGTGCGGATTGCGACACCGGGCGGCACTATGAGGTGAATACGCAGGCAGGTGCCTCTGGCACCTGCCGAGCAGGAGAAGACCATGCAATACGTTTATCGGTGCACACGCTGTGGTACGGGTTGGCTGGCAAAAACGGTCGAGCCCCATGGCCAGGGCTGGGCGGTACACGTCTTCATCTGCAACCGCTGCCGGTATGCCTCGCAGCCTGGCGTGCCGCTCACAGTGCAGGAGGGAGAAGGTAGCCTTCTCGGCAGTGTCCGCGCCGCCATCGTCCCGGTAGCCCGACTCACCGGGCCTATGGTCGAGGCCCTGCCGATGGAAGAGATTTTCACACTCCTGGGCCTACTGCCGGACGCGCCAGGGGGCGAGGCACAGCGGCCAGCCCTTGCGCCTGCAGGCAGTGTGGCCGGCGTCTAGCCCTGGGGGGCGCGTATAGAGGGTAGCGGGCAGACTCGTGCGTTTTTATACGCTAAACCCACGTTCAAGGGGGTGTGGCCGACAGCAGCGAATTTTGCCCCGCTGCCGCTCCCTGATACCAGGCATGGTCAATACCCACGGCCTCACAAATGATGCGATGATCCTCCCGGATGCCATGGACGTGCAGGATGCGCACATTGTCCACGGCGACGTGGACCAGCGTCACTGGCGTAAAGAGGTCAAACACCACGGCTGCCGTGGGGAGGGCAGTCGGACCTTTGTTGCCGGGTATGTGCTGGTTATGATCACGAAGATAGAGGCGGACCTGCCGTTGGATGACCGCATACACCAGTAAGCCCACCACCGTGAGCATGGCCAAGGCCGCAATGCGTTCCGGCTTCTCCAGCCACACGGGGCTGATCGCCGCCGGGTTTTTGATCCAGCGAAAGCCGGGTTCCACCGTCGTGTGCTGCTCCTGGTAGGCCTGAAGCAGCTCAGCATCTGTACAGCTCTCTGCTCCCACCGTGGTGGCCAGGACGGTCCAGCCCTGGGTATCGGCGGACGGCACGTGGGCTTCTACCCCGATCCTGAGACGATAGCGAACGGTATCCTGAGGCAACTCTGCCTTGGGGGGGCGGCCTCGTTGCGTGCGTTTCTGTCGTTGCGTGACCGCTTCCACCCGATAGCACAGGGCGTGGTACCGCCAGGGCTGCGGCTTGCGCCCACGCCGCCCCTGCCCACGCCCTTCGTACTCCGCAATAGCCGCCTCGGCATCGGCGACACACGCAAACCACCGGGCTTCGACACGCTGGACGTGCTCTGCGACACGCGTGGCTTCTTTCGCTTGGGCTGCGGCATAGGCTCCAGCGGCCTGGTGGGCCAACTGGCTCGAGTGGACGACCAGAAAGCGGCTCTCTGCCACGTCTGGTCGCCCGTCAGCATACTCCACGGCCACGCGTCGGGTGACACTCTGTCCATGCCAGCGTCGCGGCGGCTCTTGACGAGTACGGCCAGGTTTTTCGAGCAAGAGGGGCAACGGGCCGTGCTGCTGGCCCCACACTTCCAACTCCTGGCGCACCGCACACGTGCGCGGGACCAGCGTGAGGAGCCCGACGCGCTTTTCAAGGCATAATCCGAGGGTACGTTGACAGTAGGCCTTACTGTCCGCCACAATGCCGCGGACCCCGTCGAGCCCCAGCGCCAGACACTCTTCAATGGCTACGGGGGTCTCTGTGCTGTCACTCGTATTGCCATCGCGCATACCCACGCGGAGTGGGAGCCCATCACTACTCACCCCGAGGCTCAGCAGCACCTGCTTGAGATCATCCCGCCCATCCTTGCTGTGCCCATAGGCGGGCCGCGGTGGTACGGGCCTCTCTGGCGCTTGCGGGCTCTGGGACGCTTGGCGCGCCTCTTCCTCATAAGCCCCATACAGAGTGATCGTGGTCGTATCCTGATGCAGCCAGGGTATCGAGATGGCGTACACCTCCAGGGCGTTGAGCGCGATCGCACCAAACACGCGGTTGAGATTCGCGGCAAACAGCGCATCGAGGATCTGCCCCAGCCGGTAATCATGAAGCGAGGCTCGCGCGAGGCCGGGCTGGAGCAGGGGTAACATCCCACGTTCCTCCAGGCGTGCCCCTACCTTATAGAGGGCATGATGGCCATCAAGAATCGCCAGGAGCAAGGCCTCCCCCCCACGACCACACGACAAGACATGGGCGGGGTGCGGAGGGCAGAAGGTATCGATGAGCGTCGCCACGTTGAGCTTGCGTACCACCCCTAGCACCAAAGGCAAGTGAGCCACGGGACTGATCTGTTGAATCGCGACCGCCATGAGGCACCCCTTCTGCAAGTCTTCTCAGAGGGTGCATCATAGCCGATGTCGCCGTGAGGATATAGGTCGGAGCCCGGCCGGATCAAAAAATCCCCTCACCCGGCCACTGCCCCTTGAACCTGGGCCACACCGTTCTTACTGGAGAGAGCACACGCTGTTGATTGTGCCGTGCTAGCAAGACTCTGACCTCTGAGCCCGGTGAAACGCAAGAGTTCACCAGGAGGGGATAATCCATGCGGCCTCAGGGCTCAAAGCTCAAATAGGACAGAGCCGATCATTCATGAGGATTCTCCTTATGTACAACATTATTCACAGATCAAGCCTCAGGTTACTAGCAGCGTTGATGATTGCGGTATGTTTCGCGCAATCCAGCCTCGCAGGAGATGTTGACCAGAGCGAATCTCAGGCCGAAGCGCAACATTCGCGGAAAGGACACACGGTTCTTGTGGTGCAGGAGGGACTAGGGCAGGTGATCGCCTTTTCCACGGCCAATGTGTATCACAGAAAAGCCATCGACGTGGGGGAAAAGCCGCACGAGATTGAGCTGACGCCGGACGGGAGAACCGCGTTCGTCTCGAATTTTGGACTTTTGGAAGTCAACCACCAAATCGGAACGCCCGGAACAACGATCTCCGTCCTGGATGTGAGACGCGGCATCGAGCGCAGCAGGTTTGACCTTCCGTCCGGCTATACTGCCCCGCATGGATTGAAGCTGCGGCCGCCGCAATACCGCGAGTTGTTCACCAACACGGAAGTGGGCAATGAAGCGATGGTGGTCTTCGACGCAGACTCTGGAATGGTGCTGCGTACTTTTGGGCTTCCGCACGGCGTGCACAACTTCATCTTCAATGTGGAAGGAACCGCGTTGTTCGCGTTCACCACTACAGGCGATGTGCTTCGGATCGACCCGGAGCAGGGCACCGTCGTGGCGTCGGTTGCCGTCGCCTCCCCGCGCGGACTCGCATGGACATGGGACCACCAATACCTCATTGTCGGTGGCAACAACGCACTTGTCTTCTTGAATCCATCAGACCTGACTGTCGAATCCCAGATCGGCAATCTTGGCACTGGCCAGATCTTCTATCCCGCAGCGACTCCTGACGGCCGATGGATATTGGCGCCCGCAGTTCTGGATGGCGTCGTGCTGGTGATCGACGCGACGACAGGGCGTGTGGCGCACCGGGTGGAAACCGGCAGCCCTCTCCAGGTGGTCCCTGATGGAAGGCGCGCCTGGGTCTCGAACGTCCTGGTGCCTCCGGAACTGTTGGAGCCGCATGCCGCACCGCGGTTAGGCGGAGTGGTTCTTCTAGACTTGACGACCTTCAGAATGGTCGCCCTTCCCGACATTATCGATGCCAATGGGATTGGTGTGTCGCCGGTGCGCTTACGGAAGGATTAACAGCTTGCTACACGGCCTGTAGGAACTCAAGCGTGGAGTGTCCGCGAATCCTCTATACGGATTTGGACACATCATGGCTCTTGGCCGATTGAGCAGATACCGCAACTCCGCCGGCAGGGCGGTCCGTAGCGCTTCAAACCGCGTCTGCTCCGCCGCCGCTTCGTCCGGCCGACCCTGCCCGGCCAGCGCCATGGCCCTTGCGAACTGCCAGAACGCGCGCAGCAGCTTGCGCTCGCCCCGTGGCTGCGGGGTCTTGAGGATCTCGTCCCAGCGACGGAAGCGCAGGTCGACCATCAGCGGATAGAGGTGGAACCCTTCGAGCATCTGCATTAAAGATCCTATGGTCGCGTCAGCGTGATCTCTGCAGAGAAGACGTCTATAGCTAAAAAGGGATCAGATGAGTTTGTGGGCCACCACGTGGGTTCGGCACGTCATCACGACCCGTGTCGGCGTCGAGTACGGCCGCCAGCGGGTCCGGCAGTGGCTGCATGCGCTGGGATTCCGCCTGCGCCGGCTGCGCCACCGCCACCTGCAGGGCACGCAGGCGTCACCGATCCGGTGAGTCGGTGATACGGCTTCAAACCCCCGGGAGCTTGAGTGGCAGCACGGTCGCATGTGCCAGGTGACACGACGAGGAGCCGCAGCATGCAGCATTGGGAGGCGTACGCCAGGATCGTGTGGTCCCTGTTGGCTATTGCCAATCCGTTGGGGGTGATTCCGTTCTTCATCGAGCTCACCCGGGAGCAATCGGTGCAGGGGCGACACCAGACCGCGCGCGTGACCGCGGCCACCGTCGCCGTCGTGCTGAGCACGGGGGTCGTCCTGGGCCAGCCGTTGTTAGCCCTCTTTGGCATCAGCATCGCCGCACTCCGCATCGGGGGTGGCATTCTCCTCCTCTTGATGGCGATCGCCATGCTGCAGGCCCGACCCAGCCGGGCCCAGCCCCGCCTCGACGCCCCCGAGGACACGGCCGAGCAGGACAGCGTGGCCGTCGTGCCCTTGGCGGTCCCCTTAGTGGCCGGGCCGGGGGCCATCAGCACCGTGATGCTGTACGCCCAGCAGGCGACCGGATGGGTCGATGCGGGGTTTCTCATCCTCACGTGTCTAGTGGTGGCGGCGGTGGTGTGGGGCTGTTTGCGGCTTTCAGAGCCCCTGAGCCGGG
>Ga0081538_10003652_pt1 | contig 14456 bp, 14 predicted proteins | sample TabmetS5T2R1_FD_71022 | JGI IMG/M metagenome (GOLD analysis project Ga0081538, IMG submission 71022) | Tabebuia heterophylla rhizosphere microbial communities from the University of Puerto Rico - S5T2R1 | ecosystem: Host-associated > Plants > Roots > Rhizosphere ... | reverse complement strand
GCCGTCGCGCACGGTCACGCGCCAGCTCATCGGCTCAGGGCCGCGACCCGCCGGATGTGAGCTAGCTCCGGTCGTCGACCGGCACGTACTCGCGCGTGCGCTCGCCCGTGTAGATCTGGCGCGGCCGCGCGATCTTCTGCTCGGGATCGTCGATCATCTCCAGCCACTGCGCGATCCAGCCGCTCGTGCGCGGGATCGCGAACATGACGGGGAACATCTGGACTGGCAGCCCGAGCGCCTCGTAGATCAGGCCGGAGTAGAAGTCGACGTTCGGATAGAGCTTGCGCTTGACGAAGTACTCGTCCTCGAGCGCGTGCTTCTCCAGCTCCAGCGCGATGTCGAGCAGCGGGTTGGTGCCCGTCACCTCGAACACGTCGTCGGTCGCCGTCTTGATGATCTTCGCCCGCGGGTCGTAGTTCTTGTAGACCCGGTGGCCGAAGCCCATCAGGCGCTCGTCGCCGTCCTTCACGCCGGCGATGAAGTCGGGGATGTTGTCCTTCGTCTCGATCCGGCGCAGCATCCGCAGCACCGCCTCGTTGGCGCCGCCGTGAAGCGGGCCGTAGAGCGCGGCGACGCCCGCGGCGACGGCCGAGTACGGGTCGACCTGCGAGGAGCCGACCGCGCGCACGGCGGAGGTCGAGCAGTTCTGCTCGTGGTCGGCGTGGAGGATGAAGAGGATGTCGAGCGCGCGCTCAAGCCGGGGGTCCGGCTCGTACTTGAGCTCGGTCATCTTGTACATCATCGAGAGGAAGTTGCCGGGGTAGCGCAGGTCGTTGTCGGGATAGACGTACGGCTGCCCCATGTTGTGGCGGTACGAGAACGCCGCGAGCGTCGGCATCTTGGCCACCAGGCGCACGATCTGCTCGTAGCGGACCTGCTCGTCCTTGATCTTCGACGCGTCCGGATAGAACGTCGACAGCGCGCCGACCGAGGCGAGCAGCATGCCCATCGGGTGCGCGTCGTAGCGGAAGCCCTGCATGAAGTTCTTGACGTTCTCGTGCACGAACGTGTGGATCGTCACCTCGTGGATCCACTCGTCGAGCTGCTCCTGCGTCGGCAGGTCGCCGTGGATCAGCAGGTAGGCGACCTCGAGGTAGCTGGACTGCTCGGCGAGCTGCTCGATCGGGTATCCGCGGTACTCGAGGACGCCCGCGTCGCCGTCCAGGTACGTGATGGCCGACCGGCACGAAGCGGTGTTCATGTACGCCGGGTCGTACGTCATCAGGCCGAAGTCGTCGTCGTCGACCTTGACGTCGCGCAGCGCGGTCGCCCGCACCGTGCCGTCCTCGATCGGGATCTCGTATGTCCTGCCGGTGCGGTTGTCCGTGACGGTGAGCGTCTCGGACGCGGTGGCTACCCCACCGCCGTTCGTGCGCTGATCCTCGGTGGCCATGCCTGCATCATGGCACCGCGGAGGATCAGGACGTCAACACGGCGCTCGCCATCGCGCCGACGACGACGATGACGCTGATCGCGATGACGCCGCGCTGGGCGCCGGGCGAGCCCGGGAACGAGGCCGAGCGCATCCCGACGGCGAACAGCACGATCGCCCACGCGGCCGCGACGAGGCCGAGGACGTAGAACGCGGTCTTGCTCGTCTCCTCCTCGGCGGTCTCCTGGGCGAAGATCAGCAGCGTGGCGAGCATCGGGCGGGAAGTTACTCGATCAGCGAGCGCGGCCGCCCTCGTAGCGGGACTCGGTGGCGTCGACCTGACCGTGGTAGTGGCTGCCCAGCTCGGGATGGCCGTACGGACGTTCGGCTGAGGCGTCGAGCGTCATAAAGGACAGCTGGGCGATCGGCTTGCCGGGCCAGAGCACGATCGGTACTCGAGTGAGGTTGGTGATCTCCAGCGTGAGCGTCCCCTTGAAGCCCGGATCGACGAATCCGGCCGTGGCATGCACGATCAGGCCGAGGCGACCCAGCGAGCTGTTGTGAGTTGGGACGAAGGACCGTGTGATGAGGTACGCGCCGCGGCGATTACGCACCTGGATGCAGCGAACGGGCACGGTGTCGACCTCGTTGACCGCGACGATCGAGCGTCCCTTCTTGAAGCGTCCGGTCAGCTTCTGGCGTGCAAGCTTGCGCGGGAGCCGAAAGACAGGCTCGTCTGGGGTGAACGTCATGTCGTAATTGGGGCCGCAATCACGGCCGTCGAGCGTCGCACGCTTAGTTGCGATCACCGGCCGGAACCCGAGGCTGGCTACGAGCTCACGGTACGCATCTGCGAGGTGGGGCTTGACGGTGGTCAGCTCGCAGCGACCCCACTTGTCCACGTAGCCGTCCGTGTCCATGAGGCCCTGAAGCAGGGCGCGCCGCTGATCGACGGAAGCCTCCAGGTAATCGCTGGGAACGTGCTTGTTACTCAGGAGCCCGAGCGCGCGGAGCGTGCTTTGAAGCGAATCGTTGGTCGTATAGCGACCCGTCGGAAAGTCGCGGACGTGTGGCTCGGTACCCCGTCCGACGAGGTGCTTCATTGGCCCGGTGGACCGCCGGGCCTCGTAGCCCGCCCCGGCAAGCTCGGCCACGACCTCTGAATCGGCCGTGGTCATGGTTGCGTTCGCGCTCGTCCCGTCCCCGAGCCATACGCCGAGCACGTACGGGTCGATCGGCAGCTCCCGCTCCGGGTACTGGACGGCGCCGGTTTGCGCGACGTGCCAGTTGTATTCGATGCCTGTCTTGAGGCTCGCCGCGATCTCCGCCGTGCTGATCACCCGATATGGATTGCGTCGGGCACCGTCGTATCTCGAGCGCACCTCCCAGTCGTGGTAGATGTCTGCGACGACCCGCGTCCCATCGGAGAAGACGATCTCCCGACAGGGACGACGCTGGATCTCGCCCGTCACTCCGAGCACCTGGACGGGCGCGCCGGTCGGATCGAAGACCCAGTCCCCGGCTTTGATCTCGCCCATCGTGGTCCATCCGTCGGGCGTCGGCACCTCCGTGTCTAGCGCGAGCGCCTTGCCCTCGATGCGCGCCACGACGTCGTCGGGTAGCTCCACCCACTCGAGCGTGCGCCCGAGGCAGAACTCCTGCGGGTGGATGACGAACGGCTCGTCGTCGCCCACCTCGACAAGCTCCGTCAGGTTGGCGGGGGGAGCCGCAAGGTCGATCGCGGACACCCGATGGTTGTGGAAGACGCGAAACGACGCGCCGAGGCGCAAGTCGACGCTGGCAGGCTGCACCATGCGGGCGTCCCACGGCTCGACCTTGATCCGACCCTCCTCGACGAGCCGACGGATTGTGCCGTCTGACAGGACAGACGTCGTCATGCGCCGGAGTCTGCCATCCGGCGAGGACGCTCGCCGCGTTGGACCGGACTACCGCTCGAGCTCGCGCGCCCGCACCGCTGCCGGGCGGATCCGCGGCGGCGATGGCGGCTCCGGGTCGCCGTGCGGGCCGCGGCGCGGGAGGCGCGGGAGCGGGCCTAGCGGGTGCGGGCGATGCCGCGCACCGCCGTCGCCGCCCGAATCCTGCGCCGGGTCGTCGACCTGGTGGATCGCCCACCAGACCAGCCAGCAGAGCGCGAGCAGGGGCAGCTTGAGCGCGACGAACATGAAGAACATCGTCCACTCCATCCCGCGCGGGATGGTACGCCCGATCTCGGACCTGGCAAGGGTCCAGGTCAGGATCGTGAGTGCTGGTGGGCCCTCCCGCAGCGTTGCACGAGAGGACCCACTAAAAGCGGCTGCTCGCCTCCAGCTCGGCAACGCGCGCGTCGATCTCGGCGCGCGCGAGGTCGTACAGGCGCTCGGAGCCGAAGCCCTCGACGTTGAACGAAGCGCACGCCGTGCCATACGCCATCGCGCGCCGCAGCGTGGCGTCGTCGGCGTCGCCGCCGTGCTCGGCCACGTAGCCCATGAACCCGCCGGCGAACGAGTCGCCGGCGCCGGTCGGCTCGACGATGTCGCCGGTCGGGTACGCCGTGAGGCCGAAGAAGCCGTCGCGCGTGAACATCGCCGAGCCGTACTCGCCCTGCTTGGCGATGATCACGCGCGGCCCCAGCTCGAGCGCCCTGCGGGCGGCGCGGACGAGGTTCGGCTCGTCGGTCAGCTGCTCGAGCTCGGAGTCGTTAAGCACGAGGCAGTCGACCCGCGCGACCGTCTCCAGCAGCGAGACGTGAGCGATGTCGATCCACAGGTTCATCGAGTCCATCGCGACGAACCGTGCGCTCGTGCACTGCTCGCGCACCTCGCGCTGGAGGTCGGGCTGGATGTTGCCCAGGAACAGGACCTCGGCGTCCCGCGAGGCCGGCGACAGCTTGGGCTGGAAGTCCTCGAAGACGTTGAGGTCGGTCTGGAGCGTGTCGCGCTGGTTGATGTCGCGGTGGTAGCGGCCGGCCCAGAAGAACGTCTTGCCGCCGGGGATGTGCTCGACGTCGTCGGTCAGCACGCCGCGGCGGCGCAGGATCGCGTACTCGTCGTCGCCGAAGTCATCGCCGACCGGGCCGACGATCCGCGTCGTGGCGAACTGCGACGAGGCGATCGAGAAGTGCACCGCCGAGCCGCCGAGCAGCCGGTCACGGCTGCCGGACGGCGTCTCGACGGCGTCGAACGCGATCGATCCGACGACGGTCAGCGTCATGGCGGCGCGGCACCTTATCGCGAGGACGTAGGCTGCGGCCGGACGATGCGCGCCATCACGATCAACGAGTGGGGCGGCCCGGAGGTGCTCGAGCTCGCCGACGACGCACCGGTCCCGCAGCCGGCCGACCACGAACTGCTCGTCAAGGTCACGCGCGCCGGGATCAACTTCGCCGACACGCACGCGCGTGAGAACTCCTACCTCGCCCGCTACGAGCTGCCGCTCGTGCCGGGCGCCGAGGTCGCCGGCGTGGTCGAGCGCGACGGGCACGGCTTCCGCGCCGGCCAGCGGATCGTCGCGCTCGTCGGCACGGGCGGCTACGCCGAGTACGCCGCCGCGGCGGCGGCCACCACGTTCCCCGTGCCCGACGGCGTCAGCGACGCGACGGCGCTCGCGCTGCTGCTCCAGGGGCTGACCGCCTGGCACCTCTACCGCACCTCGGCCCACATCCAGCCGGGCGAGAGCGTCGTCGTGCACGCCGCCGCCGGCGGCGTCGGCTCGCTCGCCGTGCAGCTGGGCAAGCCGCTCGGAGCGGGCCGCCTGATCGCGACCGCGTCGACCGAGGACAAGCGCCGGCTGGCGCTCGAGCTCGGCGCCGACGCCGCCGTCGACGTCACGCGCGACGACCTCAGCGAGGCGCTCGTCGAGGCCAACCTCGGCGAGCGCGTCGACGTCGTGTTCGAGATGGCCGGCGGCCGCGTCTTCGACGCGAGCCTCGACGCGCTCGCGCCGTTCGGCCGGCTCGTCACCTACGGCATCGCGTCGCGCGAGCCCAACCAGGTCTCGTCCGGCGCGCTGATGCGCAGGAGCCGCGCCGTCGTCGGCTTCTGGCTCATGCACTGCCTGCGCCGCCCGGCCGAGATGGTCGAGGCGCCGCTGCGCGAGCTGTTCGAGCGCGCCGCCTCCGGCGAGCTCCGCGTCGTCGAGGGGGAGACCTATCCGCTGTCGGCGGCGCGGCGCGCGCACGAGGACCTCCAGGCGCGCCGCACCTCCGGCAAGCTGATGCTGGATCCCGAGAGGTAGCCCCTGGGGGCGTCCGGCCCCCCAGGTCTGAGATCGAGCTCGCCTTCCGGGCGACCTACTTCGCCGCGACCTTCTTGTAGCGCGCGGTCGCCAGCGGCGCGAACACGACGATCAGGACGGCGACCCAGATGAACGACATCCACACGTCGGTGTTCGCCGGCGTCCCGATCCACAGCGAGCGGATCGCGTCCGCGAACGTCGTGAACGGGTTCGCCTCGGCGAACTGCTGGAGCCCGTCGGGCATCGACTCCGCCGGCACGAACACCGACGACGCGAACGTGAGCGGGAAGATCAGCGTGAAGCCGATCGAGTTCGCGGTCTCGGGCGTCGACGAGAACAGCCCGACGAGCGCGAAGATCCACGAGAACGCATAGCCCATCGCCAGCAGCAGCACGATCCCGAGCAGGACCTCGCCGACCGTCGCGTCGATGAAGCCGAAGCCGGCGAGGAAGCCGACCGCGAACAGCACGACCAGGGACAGGCAGTTGAGCAGGATGTCGGAGATCGTGCGCCCGCTGAGCACCGCCGCACGCGACATCGGCAGGGAGCGGAAGCGGTCGATCAGGCCCTTCTGGACGTCCTCGGACAGCCCGAGCGCGGTCACGAAGCCGCCGAACGCGATCGACTGAACGATGATGCCCGGCATCAGGAAGTCGACGTAGTCGAACGGCCCGGAGTCGATCGCGCCGCCGAACACGTAGACGAACAGCAGCACGAACATGACCGGCTGGATCGTGTACGCGATCAGCAGGTCGGGCTGGCGCGGGATCCGCATCAGGTTGCGGCGCGCCAGCACCAGCGTGTCGGAGACGTTCAATGCGAGCGAACTCACGACGGCACCTCCTCGATCACGGGCAGCTCGGTACTCGGCTCGACCGCGGCCGCGTGGCCGGTGAGCGCGATGAACACGTCGTCGAGCGTCGGCCGGTGCAGGCTGATGTCGTCGATCCCGACGCCGGCCTCGTCGAGCCGGCGCACGGCCTCGGCGATCATGCCCGTGTGCGTGCGCACCGGCGCGCTGACCGTGTGGTCGGAGACCGTCGGGTTCTCGATGCACATCTCGGCGAGCGCGGCGACCGCGCGGTCGGCGTCGGCCGGATCCTCGAGCTTGACGTCGAGCCGCTCGCCGCCGATCTGCGCCTTGAGCTCGTCCGACGTGCCCTCGGCGATCACGGTGCCGTGGTCGATCACGACGATGCGGTCGGCGAGCCGGTCGGCCTCGTCGAGGTACTGCGTGGTCAGGAGCACTGTCGTGCCGGCCGCGACGCGGCCCTCGATCGTCTCCCACAGCTGGAGCCGGCTGCGCGGGTCCAGGCCCGTCGTCGGCTCGTCGAGGTACAGGACGGGCGGGCGGAAGACGAGCGCGGCAGCGAGATCGAGCCGCCGGCGCATGCCGCCCGAGTAGGTCTTGGCGGGGCGCTTCGCCGCGTCCGTGAGGTCGAAGCGCTCGAGCAGCTCCTGCGCGCGGGCGCGCGCGGCGGAGCGCTTCATGTGGTAGAGCTGGCCGACCATCTCGAGGTTCTCGAAGCCGGTCAGGTTCTCGTCGACCGCCGCGTACTGGCCGGCGAGCCCGATCCGGGCCCGCAGCTTGGCGGCGTCCTTCTTGACGTCGAGCCCGGCGACGCGGGCGGTGCCGGCGTCCGCTTCGAGCAGTGTGGCCAGGATCCGTACGGCCGTGGTCTTGCCCGCGCCGTTCGGGCCCAGCAATCCGAGGACGCTGCCCGTGCGCGCGGCGAAGTCGACGCCTTGGAGCGCGCGGACCGAGCCGTAGGACTTCTCGAGCCCTTCGACGACGATCGCATCATCTGTCATGGCGTCGAAGCTAGCGAAGGAATCCCCAGCTTTCGGTTGGGTTGGCCACACCCCTGGGCGGCTGAGCTAGCCTCTCCCGTCCGCATGACGACCTTCGCCGATCTGCGGCTCTCAGACGCTGTTCTCTCGGCCCTCCGCGACGTCGGCTACGAGTCGCCGAGCCCGATCCAGGAGCAGGCGATCCCGGAGCTGCTCGCGGGCCGCGACGTCATCGGCCAGGCGCAGACCGGCACCGGCAAGACGGCCGCCTTCGGGCTGCCGATGATCGAGTTCGTCGACCCGGACGACCCGGACACGCAGGCGCTCGTGCTGACGCCGACGCGCGAGCTGTGCATCCAGGTCACGCAGGCGCTGCGCGCGTACGCCCGCCACAAGGGGATCGACCCGGTCGCCGTCTTCGGCGGCGCGCCGATCCGCAGCCAGCAGGCCCAGCTCAAGGCCGGTGCGCAGATCGTCGTCGGCACGGTCGGGCGCGTCCTCGACCTGATCTCGCGCCACTCGCTCGTGCTGCACTCATGCCGCTTCATGGTGCTCGACGAGGCCGACGAGATGCTCGACCTCGGCTTCCTCGAGGACGTCGAGAAGATCATCTCCTACACGCCCGGCGGCCGTCAGACCGCGCTGTTCAGCGCGACGATGCCGGCCGAGATCCGCGCGCTCGCGGCGCGCCACCTGTACGACCCCGTGACGGTCAAGGTGAGGTCGGCGACGCTGACGATCGACACCGTCGAGCAGTTCTTCGTCGAGGTCAAGGCGAACGCAAAGGCCGACACACTCGTGCGCGTGATGGAGGCCGAGCGGCCCGACCAGGCGATCGTCTTCGTGCGCACGAAGGTCCGCTGCGAGCAGCTCTACCGCACGCTGCGCGACCGCGGCATGAACGTCAAGGCGCTGCACGGCGACATGAGCCAGGGCGCGCGCGACGGCGTGATGATCTCGTTCAAGGACGAGCGCGTGAAGATCCTCGTCGCGACCGACGTCGCGGCGCGTGGGCTCGACATCTCGACGGTGACGCACATCGTCAACTTCGACATCCCGACCTCGCCCGACGTCTACGTGCACCGGATCGGGCGCACCGGCCGCGTCGGCCGCTCGGGCCGCGCGATCACGTTCGTCGAGCCGCGCCAAGCGCGCGAGCTCGCGGCGATCGAGAAGCACGCCAACACGCGCATCTCGCCCTGGGCCGAGGGTGCGCACGTGGCGCCCGCCAAGGTCCACGAGCGCCGCCCGCGGCGGCACCGCAAGCCGCACGACGACCGCGCCGCCGTCAACGGCGACGGCGGCTTCCGCAAGCTGATCGCGTCCGGCGGCCGGGCCGCGGGGCTCGCCGAGTCGGACCTGATCGGCGCCGTCGCCGCGACCGGGCTGGACGGCGAGGCGATCCGCAACGTCCGGTTGCTGGAGCGCTTCGTGCTCTTCGAAGTGCCGAGCGACGAGGCCGCGCGTGTCGCGGACTCCGTCGACGGCACCGACGTGCGCGGCCACACGCTGCGGCTCGAACTCGCGAAAGGATGATTGGCATGTCCGAGATGACCATGACCACCAACAAGGGCGAGATCGTCTTCGAGATGTTCGACGACGACGCGCCCAAGACCGTCGGCAACATGCGCACGCTCGCGGAGAAGGGCTTCTACGACGGCCTGACGTTCCACCGCGTCATCCGCGACTTCATGATCCAGGGCGGCTGCCCGCAGGGCACCGGCACCGGCGGTCCGGGCTACCAGTTCGAGGACGAGATCAACGAGCACAAGGTCGAGCGCGGCGCGCTCGCGATGGCGAACGCGGGGCCGAACACGAACGGCTCGCAGTTCTTCATCGTCACGACCGCCGCGGCCCCGTGGCTCGACGGCAAGCACACCGTGTTCGGCAAGGTGACGTCGGGGATGGACGTCGTCGACGCGCTCGAGGGCCTGCCGACGGACGCCCGCGACCGGCCGCAGGAGCCGGCCGTGATCGAGAAGGTCGAGTTCAGCTGATGGCGACCGTGGAGCAGACCGCGGGCGATCGGATCCGCGTCCAGAACCCCGCCACCGGCGAGCTCGTCGACGAGGTCCCGCGGGTCGGGCCGGACGCCGTTCCCGACCTGGTCGCGCGCGCCCGTGCCGCCCAGCCGGCGTGGGAGGCGCTCGGCTTCGAGGGCCGCGGCCGGGTGCTGCGGCGGGCGCAGAAGTGGACGGTCGACAACGCCGATCGGATCGCGCGCACGATCGTCTCCGAGACGGGCAAGGCCTACGACGACGCGCTGATCGCGGAGGTCGCCTACGTCGCCTCCGCGTTCGGCTTCTGGGCCAAGCACGCGCCGCGCTTCCTCGGCGACGAGAAGCTGCGGACGTCGAGCCCGTTCCTCGTCGGCCGGCGGCTCGTCGTGCGCTACCGCCCGATCGGCGTGATCGGCGTGATCGGGCCGTGGAACTACCCGCTGATCAACTCCTTCGGCGACTGCATCCCGGCGCTGGCAGCGGGAAATGCGACCGTGCTGAAGCCGTCGCAGTCGACTCCGCTCACGTCGCTGCTGATGGCCGAGGGATTGCGCGAGAGCGGGCTGCCCGACGACGTCTACGTCGTCGCGGCCGGCGGCGGGGAGACGGCCGAGGCGCTGATCGACGCGGTCGACATGGTCATGTTCACCGGCTCGACCGAGACCGGAAGGCGCGTGCTGGAGCGCGCCGCGCGCACGCTCACCCCGGTGTCGCTCGAGCTCGGCGGCAAGGACCCGATGATCGTGCTCGCCGACGCCGACGTCGAGCGCGCGGCGAACTCCGCCGTCTACGCGTCGATGCAGAACGGCGGCCAGACGTGCGTCTCGATCGAGCGTGTGTACGTGGAGGCGCCGATCTACGACGACTTCGTCGACCGCGTCACGCGCAAGGTGGCGGCGCTGCGCCAGGGCGCGCCGGACGGGCCGGGCAGCGTCGACGTCGGGGCGATGACGTTCGCGCCGCAGGTCGACGTCGTCAGCCGCCACGTCGAGGAGGCGCGGGCGGCGGGCGCGCGGGTGCTGACGGGCGGGCGTGCGATCGAGAACGGCGGCCGCTTCTACGCGCCGACGGTGATCGCGGACGCCGACCACTCGATGAGCTGCATGACCGAGGAGACGTTCGGCCCGACCGTGGCGATCATGCGCGTGGCGGACGCCGACGAAGCCGTGCGGATGGCCAACGACTCGCCGTACGGGCTGGCCGCCTCGGTCTTCGGCAAGGACGTGGCGCGCGCCGAGGAGGTCGCGCGCCGCGTCGAGGCCGGCGCGGCGTGCGTCAATGACGCGCAGATCAACTACTTCGCGCTCGAGCTCCCGATGGGCGGCTGGAAGGAGTCCGGCATGGGGACGCGGCACGGCGCGCCCGGGATCCGCAAGTACTGCCGCCAGCAGTCGCTCCTGATCACCCGGATCGCGCCCAAGCGGGAGCTCCACTGGTTCCCGTACCGGGAGCGCACGACGAACATGCTGCGCCGCGCGATGGGGCTGATCTACGGGCGCGGCAAGCGCTAGGCCTGGCCTAGGCCGGCAGCGGCAGCGACTCGATCCGCTGCATCTCACGCCGCAGGCTGCGGCGGCCGCGGTGCTGCAGGCCGTGTACCGCGTCCTCGGAGCGGCCGAGGTGCTCGGCGACCTCGCGCGGCGTGAGGCCGATCAGGAAGCGCAGGACGAGCACATCGCGCTGCTCGCGCGGCAGCGCGGCGAGCGCCAGGCGCAGGTCGGCGAAGCGCTCGCGGCCGCCGGCATCGTCGTCGGCGATCTCGCGCGTGCCGACGTCCTCGCACGGCACCGGGAGGCGCGCGCGCATGTGGTCGATCGCCGCGTTGCGCGCGACCCGCTGGATCCACGCCGCGAACGGGACCACGCGCGGCTCGTAGCGGGCCAGCGCCGTCATCAGCTTGGCGAAGATGTGCTGCGTGACGTCCTCGGCGTCGTGCTCGTCGCGCACGATCGAGCAGACGTAGCCGTAGACGCTGTCGACATAGCGCAGGTAGAGGAACCGCAGCGCGTCCGGGTCGCCCAGCTTCGCCCGCGCGACGGCCTCGAGCACGAGCCGTTCGGCGTCGGGCGAATTGTCCGGCGCGCGACGGCGCCGGAACTGGGTTCGGTCGAGCGTGGCCTCGATCTGATCCGCCTCACGGCGGATGGCGCAATCCGCGCCTCCGTGTGTCCACATCCTCTGTCCGCCCTTCCGTGGCGAGTAGTTTGGCGCATCCCGCGCCCGGCTGAAGAGTCGCAACCGCTCCGCCGGCTCGGAAGTGAACATCCGTCCAAGCCGGAGGTCGCGCCTAATAGGGCCGAAGCCCCGGTCAAGCCCGGGAGGGCGAAGCCCCATTAAGCCCCGACACGGATGTCCGGCAAGCCAGTCAGATCGCCGTCCGGATGACCGGCGGAGCACTCCGTTTGCGGCTTCGCTGTCAGAACGCGGTCCGGACGACTCGCGGAGCTACGCTCGACGGCGCTCATGCTGGCCGCGGTCCTAGCCCTCGCTTCGTCGCTCTCCTGGGGGCTCTCGGACTTCCTCGGCGGCCTCCAGAGCCGGCGCAACCACGTGCTCGCGGTGCTGCTGCTGTCGCAGGCGCTGGCCCTCGCGATCATCGTCGCGGCCGTGCTCGCGGGCGCGCCGACGGAGCACGACGCGGCCTCGACGGCGTGGGCCGTCTGCACCGGCTTGCTCGGACTGCTCGCGCTGCTCGCGTTCTACCGCGCGCTCGCGATCGGGACGATGAGCATCGTCGCGCCGATCTCTGCGACCGGCGTGGCGATCCCTGTGCTCGTCGGGCTCGCGTCGGGCGAGCGGCCCGGCGCGCTGCAGGTCGCCGGGATCGCGCTCGCCTGCGCAGGCGTCGTGCTGGCCGCGCGCGAGGCGCCGTCCGACGACGACGCGGCGCGCCGCGCGAGCCGCGCGTCGATCGGGCTGGCGCTGGTCGCGGCGGTCGGATTCGGGACGTTCTTCGCCGGGATCGACCGCGCCGAGGAGACCGGCGACGTCGCGTGGGTGCTGCTCGCCGCCCGCACCGCCGACGTGGCGGCGCTCGTCGCCGCCGCGCTCGTCGTGCGCCCGCCGATCCCGCGTGCACGGGTCACGCTCACGGCGATCGCCGCGGTCGGCGTGTTCGACCTGCTCGCCAACCTTCTGTTCGTGCTCGCGGCGGGCCGCGGGCTGCTGAGCGTCGTCGGCGTGCTCGGCTCCCTCTACCCTGCGGTGACAGTGATCCTCGCGCGCTTCGTACTGCACGAGCGCCTGTCGCGGACGCAGAACGCCGGCGTGCTGATCACGCTCGTGGGCGTGGTCGCGCTGGCCGCCGGCTAGCGCCTGGATCCACCGCAACCGGGCGACCGCCTCCCTGTTCGTACGTCTGATGCCACGCCAGCTCCAACTCGGACTGCTCGCCGTGCTGACCGCGGCGCTGCTCGCCCCCGCGGCGGCGCAGGCGTCGAGCCGGCAGGTGATGACGTTCGAGGCGCCGAGCGAACTGCTCGACGACTCCGCGCGCGACCGCACGCTGGATGAGATCAAAGCGTTCGGCGTCACGCGCGTGCGCGCGCTCGTCTACTGGCGCGACTTCACGGCGCGGCCGAACTCCAAGCGGCGGCCGCGCTTCAACCGGGCGTTCCACACGCGCTACCCGGCCGGGACGTGGGACGTGCTGGACCGGCTGGTCGCGGCGGCGCAGGTGCGCGGGATCGAGTTGCAGCTGACGCTCACCGGGCCTGTGCCGACGTGGGCGACGAAGCGCAGGCGCGGGCACCTCGACACCCCCGGCGCGCGCGAGTTCGGGCGCTGGGTCGAGGCGGTGGCGCGTCGCTACGGCGACCGCATCGACCTGTGGTCGATCTGGAACGAGCCGAACCACCCCGAGTTCCTCAAGCCGCAGTACGGCAAGAGCGGCCGGCCGCGCTCGCCGCAGATCTACCGCGGGCTCTACCGCGCGGCCGAGCGCGCGATCCACGGCGTGCCCGGCGGCTCGCGCGACAAGGTGCTGTTCGGCGAGACCGCGCCGATCGGCAACCAGAACCTCGTCTCGCCGCTCGGCTTCCTGCGCCGCGCGACGTGCCTCAACTCGGACTACAACAAGACCCGCAGCTGCGCCAAGCTGCGGATCGACGGCTACGCGCACCACGCGTACACGCGCAAGGAGGGGCCGACGTTCCGCCACTCCGATGCCGACGACGTCAGCATCGGCGCGCTCGACCGGCTGGTGGCGGCGCTCGACAAGGCGGGCCGCGCGGGCGTGATCGATCGCGGCGTCCCGATCTACCTGACCGAGTTCGGCATCCAGAGCTTCCCGGACCGGATCGCGGGCGTCGGCTTCAAGCGCCAGGCCGAGTACCTCGCGATCGCCGAGCGGATCGCCTACGCGAACCCGCGCGTTGCGGCGTTCTCGCAGTACCTGATGCGCGACGACGAGCCGCGCAAGGGCCCGCGGATCCAGCGCTACTCCGGGTTCGAGACCGGGCTGCGGACGCGCAAGGGGAAGAAGAAGCCGGCCTATGACGGTTTCATGCTCCCGCTCGCGGTCAAGCGCTACGGCGACAGCGACGTGCTGTGGGGGCGCGTGCGGCCGGCGACGGGGCCGACCGAGGTCACGATCCAGCACAAGATCCGCAAGGGGGGTTGGAGGCGGCTGACGACCGTGCAGACGGGCGGCGTCTACGGGCTGCGCGCCGAGCACCGCAGGGGCCAGCGCTACCGGGTCAAGTGGACGCGTCCCGACGGCCGGACGGTCACCGGCCCACCGATCCGCCCGTACTAGCAGTAGTAGTGATCGACATCACGGTCCCGCCCGTGCGGAACGGGAGCGGGACGGCGCGCTCGGTCCCGCCACGCGAGGCGAGCACGCGGTCGCCGCGGCCGCCGAGATAGAGCCAGCGCCCCGAGGGCGACCACGCCACCGCGGCGTAGTCGCCGAGCCGGGTTGCGGGTGTCACGGTCCACGTTGCGCTTTCGAGGTCGATCACGGCTGCGCGAGCGTCGCCGTCGACGGTGACGGGCAGCGCGAGCCGGTTGCCGCCGGGCGAGAACGCCGCCTCCCGCCCAGGCAGCGGGCGGATTCCGCG
>Ga0081538_10003651_pt1 | contig 14457 bp, 14 predicted proteins | sample TabmetS5T2R1_FD_71022 | JGI IMG/M metagenome (GOLD analysis project Ga0081538, IMG submission 71022) | Tabebuia heterophylla rhizosphere microbial communities from the University of Puerto Rico - S5T2R1 | ecosystem: Host-associated > Plants > Roots > Rhizosphere ... | reverse complement strand
GCCCGCGGGCGGACCCGCCGCGCCATGCGCGGGCTCACCGCGGCCTGCATCGGCTGGCCCTGCGCGCCGGCCGCCGGGCAGCGGCCGGCGCGCAGCCGCAGGTGCTCGCAGAGGCCCTCGCGGGCGGCGATCCGCGCCCTCGGTCCGTCGCTGTCCCCGGGACGCGAGTACGTCAGGAAGCCCTCGCTCTCCAGCCCGAACAACGGCGGTGCCAGCGCGGGCACGGCGAGCCTGGGACCGTGCCGCAGCAGCTGCTGGAGCCGCTCCACCTCGGTGCTGGTCGCGACCCTCCGCTCGACCAGCAGCCCGGCGCTGAACGGCGAGGTCGCTGCGAGCCGGTCCTGCAGCAGGGACTCGCCGGCCGCCCGCAGATACATGGCCCCGGCCGCGGCCACGCCGACCGCGAACGCGGTCAGGGCGGTCAACGCCAGCGTCAGCCCCGCCCGGGCGGTCAGGGCGCGCACGGCCAGCCACAGGCCGTCGAGCCCGACCCGCCGGGCTGTCCGCGCCCGCCCCAGGCCGCCGGGCCGGCCTGCATCCTCGCGCCTCCGCATGGTCCACACCCTAGTCAGCAAGCCATGCTCAGGGAAGCCCGGGCAGGCCAGCGGCGACGGTCATTCCCTCCGCCGTAACACGACAGGTCAGGAACGAACTCGATGGACGACCCCGGTGACGGGAGGAGAAGCAGAGGTCGAAGGCGGCCACCCGGGCATCGATGTGCTTGCCGCGGTGCTGCCGTGCCGCGTCGAACGCCTTCCCTACAGCGACCGCGGATTGGTCCGCCGCAGCCGGATCCGAACGGTCTTTGACAGCGACCGGCAGGCAGCAGGACCGACGTCCACCTCGGTCCCCACCACGCCGCCGGCGCCCAGACGATCACCGATGAACCGTTCGGGAGGATCAAGGGTGACGACGCCGATGCTACCGGCCTGGTTCGTGCCGCAGGGTCGCGTCCAACAATCGCTGTGGTAGCTTCTCGGCTTCCCGATTCGTGTGAGTGATCGAGCATGACCCAGAGGGACGATTCCGAGGTCGACCGCCAGCGTGTCGATGCGTTCGCCACCGAGGACGAGCTGACGATCCAGGAGTTCCTCCACGCGGCGCCGACGGCCCCGGCCCGGCCCACGCCGCCGCGCCGGCTGGCGTCGTCGCTGTATGAGCGGATCGGCTGCGCCGGTGGGCTGTTGTGGCTGGTCGACGGGCTGTATCTGCGGGTGCTGGCTGACCCGCTGCTGCTGTCGTACTTCAAGCACTTGGACGACCACGACCGGCACTGGCTGCGCTGGCACATGCTGACGCTGCTGGCCGTGGTGGCCGGCGGGCCGAGCAAGTATGGGGGCCGGGATCTGCGCGACGCCCACGCCGAGCTCCACATCACCGGGGAGGCGTTCGACCGGGTGGTCGGGCATCTGCAGGCAACGCTTGGGGAGCTGGAGGCCTCACAGGAAGACCAGCAGGCCATCCTCGCCGCGGTGCAGGCACGGCGGGATGCGGTCGTGACCTTCGAGAAGTCCTCCTAGACGGCTGTGCTGCCTCGGGCTCGCGTCGACAGCTGAGCGCGTTACGGCCCCGGGGGCCAGGGGATACCTCCCCCCGGGGCCGCAACCTGGGCCACGCTTTGCTGGGAGCCCGGCCCGCGGACCGATGAGCTGTGTCGCGGGGGCCCAGGTAGGACGCACCCCGCCCATCGACGTCTTGAGGAACGCCGGCGACGTAGCCGGCGTTACGTGCAAGCAACCAAGCACCCCAACCGCGAAGCGGGCAGGCGCGGCCGAGGTGGTTGCGCGTTGGCCCTGCGCGACGAACGCGCAGCACTAGAAAGCGCAGTTGCGAGCGGTCAGGCGTTAGGTGGTGAGCGGCCCTGCCCGGGCGGGTCGAGGGTGGAGACCAGCCGGTAGGCCGCCTCCCAGCCACGGTCGATCCCGACCGCGCGCTCGACGAGCCGCCACTCGTCCTCAGTCGGGTCGACCCGGCTCACGGCATTCCACGCCGCCGTGGTCGCCCGGTCGAGCCGCCGCAACGCATTGGTGACCGCCGGCCCGTGCAGTTCGAGCGCGGCGACCACCGCGGCGAGCTCGGTCCGGACGTCGGCCGGCACCAGGTCGGAAAGGTCGCGCGGCTCGGTCACGAAATCACCCTTCGACAAGAACGGCCCAGCCGACGAGGGCGTTTCGCCCCGCCACTGCCCAGCCGCTTGGCGGGCCGGAAGGCTCGTTCGGCCTCGGCCCGGTCGGTGAGGAACTGGCTGGGCTGGCAGCCCACCCGTGGCTTGAGCAGTCCTCACCCCGCCGGCGCGAGGGCCTCGGCGGCGTGCAAGACGGCAGTCGGCGGGGCCACCGCGATGTTCGCTCGTGCCGTGAAGCTGGGAGGGTGATGATCGAGCAGGGCAGGATTCTGGGCGACCCGGCCAACCGTTAGGCTGCCCGGTCCCGAGGTGCTGTAGAAGCTGGCTCCGGGGCTGCGGGTCGGGTCCAGCGAGTCGGCCAGGTTCGACCGTGCCCTGGTCGACCACTGGCAGGTGTGGACGGGGTCAGTTGCAGCCCCTGAACCAGACGGGCAGGTCAGGACGCCATGGTGGCGAAGACAATCACATTCGACCGGTAGCGGCCAGCGGTGGCGTCGAACTCCCCACCGCAGGTCACCGGCCGCAGCGCCGGGGTCAGGGTGGGGTAGTACACCGCGTCGGTCGGGAACCGGTCCTTGGGATACTGCTCGATCCGCTGGACGACGAACCGCACCGAGGAGCCATCGGCGCGCCCGATGGCGACCATGTCGCCTCGGCGCAGCTCGCGGAGCCGGAAGAACACCGCCGGGCCACCCTTGGAGTCGACATGGCCCAGGATGACCGCCGACCCGGGGTCGCCCGGTCGGGTGCCGGGGGCGTACCAGCCGGCCCGCTCCCACCGGGTCGGCTCCTGGACGGTCCCGTCCGACGCCCGCCCAAGCCGGTCAAGGGAGCTGGTCACGCCGATCCTCGGAATCTCCACCCGCACCGGCACAGGAGTCGCCTGATAGCCGCGGACCGAGCGGAAGCCGCGGGCGGCCTCTGCCCCCTCAGCCGGCCGGTCCGGCGCCGGGGTGGGGACGGTGCTGGAGGCCCCGGCGTAGCGTCCTTCCACCCCCGCAGCCGGCCGCCAGCGCCAGCAGGGCCACGCCGCCCGCCACGGCGGCCAGCCGACGCCTCCCTCCGGTCATAGCCGCCGACACACCATGCCGCCGCCGCCGGTCTTGGACCCCCCGACCGGCAACCGGGGCTTCACCGTCCGCTGGATGGCAGCGACCAGCGTGTTGGCCACGCCCAGCATCTGGTGGTAACCCTCCAGCTCCCGCTGCTGGGCCCGGGTGTACTCCTTGGCCGCATAGGCGTCGACGTGGTCGATCAGGTGCTGGTCATGGGCGGTGATGGCGTCGGTGACCGGGTCGGCGGCCAGCACGTTGCGGACCACGTCGCTGAAGTACAGGCCCAGCCGCTCGGCGAACCCCTCCAGGTTCTGTTTGGCCACCGTCTTGGCCGCCTCGTCCTTGCCCGCGACCGCCGCGGTGTAGTTCATTAGCCCCTCGACGTGGTTGGCCCAGGCGCGCTGGAACTCGGCCGCCTTGGCGGGGCCGACGATCCCGGCCATGGCCTTGGTGAGCGCGCTGGTGTTGGCATTCACCTGGGCGGCCGCCGCCCGGAACTCCTGGGCGCCGGCGAAGGTGGCCCGCTGGGCGTCCACGATTAGCTCCAGGTGCTCGCCCAGCAACATGGCAAAGGCCGACCGCAGCCGCTCCGGCGGCGCATCCAAGCCCACGGCCACCTCAGGGGTCACGCCGGCCTTGGCCAGCCCGCCGCCGGCGGTGAACATGTGCTCATAGGCCGCCCGCTCGACCCGGTAGGCCTGCTGGTAGTCGCGGGCGGCGTAGGCGTCGGCCTGGGCCATGAGCTCCTCAACATGCATCCGCACTCCGGCCGCCGCGTCGTCCGCTTGGACCCGGCCCTTGCTCGCCTCGGCCAGCCAGGACCCGTAGGCGTCGGCGTCGGCCAATAGCAGCGTCCTCGCCGTCTGGGTGCCCGAGGCGTCCTTGCCAGCCACGCCCTTGGCATAGGCCAACAGGTCGGCAAGGTGCCGCTGCCACAGCGGGGTGAAGCGGTCGGCTGGGGCACTGCCATAGGCGGAGGCGACGAGCCGGCTGAGGGCGTCGGTGTTGGACTGCAGCGACGCCTCGGTCGCCCGCTGCAGCTCCGTCGCCGCCGAAGCGACCACGCTGCGCATCTGCCGCACCGCCAACAGCGCATGCAGCCCCAGCAGCTGTTCGAACTGGGCCCGTACCTGCCTGGGCGACGCCTGGGCGGCCGTGGCAGCCACCAGCCGCACGGCGTGATGATCCATTTGCGGCGGCGTCGCCGATGCGCCAGAGCGGTCGGCCGTGCCGGGGGCGCAGGCGGCCGCGGCGGCAAGGATGAAGCTGACCAGGGCGATCAGACCGGTTCGGGAGCGCACGATACCCCTCCAAGCTGGCCGAACGCCGGTGCTTGATCGCCCGGGACAGCCAAGCCTCGTGATCATCTCAGTACCTGGATCGAGGTCTCTGTCGGCGGCGGAGTGCGTGGCAGCGGATCGCGGTCGAGGTGCGGCCGGTATTAGGTGCTACCCCACAGGACCGCTCGTACGCACGCCTCTCAGACGGCTTCACGCAGTGTCCGGGCTGCTGGCTGGGCGGGGCGGCTGCTGGGTGGCGGGCATCTCAGGGTGGTGGGATGCGGCCGCAGGTGGCCACGTGGTCGCAGTTGTCGTCCAGCAGCCCTTGGGCCAGGCCCAGGCGGCGACCCGCTGGTCGCCCAACCAGTAGTAGACGATCCGGTGGTCGCGGCGGGTGGTGACGGACCTGCACCAGCGCGGGCAGGCCAGGTGGTTGGCGACCTCACGGCGCGGCCAGATGCGCGGTGACGATCACGTTGTCGACGTAGCTTCGACGCGCTGTGTCGAACCGGCCGCCGCAGGTGATGAGCCGGAGCACCGGATCGGGCGCCGGGCCGAACACGGCCTGGGTTGGAAACGCCCGCTTGGGGAAGCGGGCGACGTCGTCGGCGGCAAAGCGGGCGGTCGTCCCGTCGGCGCGGATGATCTTGATGGCGTCGCCGAGTCGGAGGGCACCCAGGCGATAGAAGATGGCCGGCCCGCTCCTGGAATCCACGTGGCCAGCGATCACCGCCGGCCCGGTATCACCGGGCGCCGGCCCGCCGGTGAACCAGCCGGCCACGTCGTAGTCGTCCGGGACCTGCATCGTTCCGTCCGGGTTCAGCCCCAGGCGGACCACGGCCGACGAGACGCCGATTGCCGGGATCTCGATCCGCACCGGGGGCGCGGACCGATGCACCAGCTCGCGGCCGGTGGTGGTTGCCTTCTGGGTGGTCCTGACGGGCGCGGTCACGACGGTTGGCGTGGTGGTGCCCACAGGGTCGGCGGGAGCGCGCTGACACCCTGCGAGCAGGAGGAGCAGCGGGAGAGCGAGCGAGATCCGGGTCCACCGGGTGGCGACGCTCATGGCCGGGTCGAGACCCTGACGTTGTCGACGTACACGGCCTCGTCGGCCTGGAGCGCCAACGCGCCCACCTCGACCTGGATCGTCGCGCCGGGGGTGCCGACCTCGCGGGCGACCCGGAGCTCGTGCCAGGCGGTGTCGGTGAGCAGGGCACGGGCCTCGCTTCTTGCGGCCGTCTTGCCGCCGGCGAGCTCGGAGAGACGCAGCAACACGCGGACCGGCGATCGCGTCGCCCGTATCTCCACGATGGCGTCGACGTGGTCGCCGGGGGATGCGGATTGGATCACGGGCATGGCCATGCCATACAGCGCCCGGCCGGTGCTGGGGTCGGTGGTCGCCGAGGTGAACGGGTCGCGCTGCACGCGGGCGGCGTGGGCCGGCCGCGCCGCGCTTCCCCTGGTCAAGAACGCCCCTGGCAACGGTCGCCAAGCGGTCAGGTTCCGGTCGAAGCTGGCGTCGGCGACCAGGTTCCGCGGCGAACTGGTCGCGGGCGGACGCTGGGTCATGCCGGTGCCCCGCCCCGACGTCGGCGACGGCGAGCCGGTGACTGTCACCAGGACCAAGCCGGCGAGGAGCACGGCGATGCCGGCCAGGGCGGCCACGCCGAGGGTCAGCGGCATGGCCCAGATGTGAGCGAGCCAACGCCGATCGCGCGACCGGCTGGAGTGGCGAGGAGAGTACTGGTGCATCGTTGCTCACCACAGTTCATCGTTGCCGACGACGCCAATGCTAGCGACAGCCCTGACCCCGGGGCGACCCGTAGCCATGCGGGCCGGGCGCTGCCGCCATACGGCCGATCCGGCTACTGGGCGCCCCCGTGACGACGGCGCCGTACGGCGATGGCGCCACCCACCATCAGCGCCAGGCCGGCTGCCGTCAGCGACAGGGCCAGGTCGGTGCCGTCGGCAGGCGCGGTGCCTCCGGCTCCGGTGGCGATCCCGCCCTGCGGTGTGGCACCCGCTCCGGCGGCATCCAGGATCGGCAGCACCTCGATGGTGCCGGTGGGACTGACGGTGCCGGCGACGGTAAGGATCGCCCCGGCCGGCAGGGGCCGTGCGCCGGATTTGAACACCACCTCCTCCGTGCCTGCCCTACGAACCTCCAAGGCCACGGAGCCGGCCTCGACGGTGGCGAACGGCGTGGCCTCGGGGAAGGTGAGATTGCGGAACAGCACCGGCCCACCGGCGATCGCGATGTCGATCGGAGGCGACTGGGGACTGGCGTCGATGCCGCGAAGCTTGGCCTTGCCCGGCGGGGGGGCTGTGAAGTCGTCCTTGAGGACCATTATCTGGAGCTTCGCTGCCAGCCCGACCGCGGCGAGCGTGTACGCGGCGTCAGGCGCGAGGGTCGCGCGCGCGGTCGCCAAGGGGTTGCCGTTCGCCGACCCGGCAGGCCGGATCTCGACGGTGTGCGTGCCCGTGGGCACCTGTGCGTGCTTGGTGGCGGTCTTGAAGGGAACGCCGGCCAGCGTGCTGGTTCCGTCGACATAGACGTCGATCTTGGGGGCGTCCGGGGACAGATGCAGGACGCGAACCCTGGCCCGCGCCTCCTGAGCGCCCGCGGCAGCCGGTAAAGCGAGTGCTCCGAGCAACAGCGCCACAACACCAGCGGTCCTCGCCAGCTTGACAGGGGCCATTTGTCTTCCTCCCTTACGGGGCTCAGGCTCTGCAGGCGGCTCGCAATTATCCTGCTACGGACCGGTCGTCCCGTCCCCGCCGTATGGCGCCAATCAGGAATGCGTCGCCAACGCTGCGATCTCGGAATCTGAAATCCGCAGGTCAGCCCCCCTGCAATGCCGCTACCGGTGGGATGCCGGAACGCACGGCGGCATCTACGTACTTCTACGGTATTTCTGCATCAGGTGATGCGCGGGTAGGAGAATCCCCATAGGTGCATACTGGGCGAGCCGGCCACCGGGACGGTCCGCCGCAGGCCGCAGGCCCTGGTCGGGTCGCCAGGAGACGGTCGGTAAGGCCGTCGCGTCGAGCTGGAGGAGCGCCGCCATGGCTCGAGCTGCAACCGTCGATCTGCGGCCTGGCAGCCAGGGAGGCCGGGTCCGCCCCCGCACGAGCTGGACCGACGACCTGGTCCTCGCCCTGGCCGCCGGCTGGGTCATCACCGGCATGGTGCTCGATGCCTGGGCGCATACCCACCAGCGCCTGGAGTCGTTCTTGACCCCCTGGCATGGCGTGCTCTACTCGGGGTTCGTCATCGTCATGGCCTGGATGGCCTGGATCGCTCTCCGCACCCGCCTGTTCCGCCGAGCTGGCCAGGCCGTGCCGGTCGGCTACGGCCTCGGCCTGGTCGGGGTGGGTGTCTTTCTGGTAAGCGCCGTTGGCGACGGGATCTGGCACACGCTCTTCGGGGTCGAGGTCGGGATTGAGGCGCAGTTCAGCCCGACCCACATCGGCCTGTTCCTGGGCGCGCTGCTGATGTTCACGACGCCGCTGCGCGCCGCGTGGTCGTCGAGTGAGCCCGGGCCGGCGCCAACCATGCGTGCCTTTCTGCCTGCCCTGTTCTCGCTCGCCTGGACGACGATCTTGGTGCAGTTCTTGTTTCTCTATGTGTCCGCCTTCCGCGAGGATGCGCCCTCGCTGGCGCCAGGGCGACCGGGCGCCACCCTGGCCACCATCCCGGCGTACCTGGAGGTCACCAGGGTCCGCGGCCTGGTCAGCGTGCAGGTGACAAATCTCTTGCTGCTGGGTCCGGTGCTGGTCCTGCTCCGGCGCTGGCGTCCACCGTTCGGCACCGCCACCCTGCTGTTCGGCCTCGTGGCAGCCCTCGTGGCCGTCGTGGACGAGTTCGCCCGCTGGGAGGTGGTGGTCGTCGGCCTAGTCGGCGGGCTGGCCGCCGATTGGCTGATCGCCCACTCGGCGGGATGGCCGAACCGGACCCGGGCCCACCGGGCGGTGGCGATCGGCACCCCGCTGGTGCTGTGGGCCTCATACTTCCTCACCGTCCAGCTACGGTGGGGGATCGCCTGGCCGGCGGAGCTGTGGGCCGGCTCGGTCGTCTTCGCCGCCCTGGGCGGGTTCGCGCTCAGCCTGCTCATGGTCCCGCCGCCGGCTCCACCGCCGCCGGGTGGTCCGAGGGAAACCTGAGGCCTCAGGGTCCTCAGCTGACCTGCAGCTGTTGAAGGCTGAGGTCGGATTCGAACCGACGACCTTCCGATTATGAGTCGGTTCCCAGCCGTCCATTCAATGGTGGTGCGTACCGTCCTTGCAGGTCAGGTCGGGTCCGCCGTCCAGCTGGTACGGCGCTGACACGTGGTGTCGTGTCTGGCGGAATGACCAACGGAATGACCGGTGTCGCCTATGTGCGGGTTCGCTTCGAAGCCTAACGGCGGCAGCACAGCCACCAAGGATGCTGCGCGTCACCCGTCCTCACAAATAAAGCATCTCAGCGCAGTCAGGCGGTGGCGAGCTGGCCGGCTTGCCTGCGGGAGATGTGGCCGTGGGCGACCAGCCAGCGGACCGAGTCGGCCAGCGTCACCTCCAGGTCGCGTGGGGCAATACCCAGCTCCTGACGCGTCTTGGTGTCGTCGCAGCGGTTGGCGCACCAGCAGTAGTAGGCGCCCTCGAACTCCGCCGGGATGTGGACCGGCGTGACGCGCTGGACCAGTTGGACCACGCGGGCGACGGGCAGCACCATCCGGGCCGGCAGGGTGATGGTCGGCAGCCGGCGGCCGGTCACCGCCGCGAACCCCGCGACGAGATCGGCGAAGCCCAGGAAGGTGCCGCTGGCCAGGTAGCGGCGGGGCCCGCGGCCGGGCGCAAGGACCGCGGCATGCACTTTGGCCACATCGCGCACATCGACAAACGAAAGCCCGCCTGACGGGCTGATCGGGTAGCGGCCCTTGAGGATGTTGCGCGCCTGCCGGAGCCCGGCTCCCAGATGGGGGTCGTGGGGGCCAAGACACCCCCCCGGATAGGTGATCACCACCGGTGCACCAGCCTCCTGGTACCGACGCGCGACCCGCTCGGCCTCGGCCTTGGCCCCCAGATACGGCCCGGGTGGGCGGCCGACGGAGCTGTCAGGGGTCAGGGTCTGGCCGTTGGGTTGCAGCAGGGCCGCGGTGCTGGAGACGTACACGATTGGGTCCAGCCCAGCCCGCTGCGCGGTCCCCAGGACCAGGTCGGTGCCGCGCACATTCACCTGGCGGATGCGGCGGGCGTCGCGGCTGTCCAGGGAGTAGACGGAGCCAGCGTGCACCAGCGCCTGGCAGTCCCGCACCGCCCGGTCGACCGCGGCCGCGTCGGTGACGTCACCGACCATCGTGTCCAGGTTGGCAGCCTGGACGCCGAGTGGTGTCAGGGCGGCGGTGACCCGCCGGGGATCCCGGACCAGCAGACGCACCTCATGGCCACCCTCGACGAGGGCCGCGACGGTATGAGAGCCGACAAAGCCGGTCCCACCGGTAACCAGCACCCGCATCAGTTCCTCCCGACGGTGGTCAGGTGGTCCGTGTCGCCAGGGCGCGGACGCGGCGGACCAGGGTGACGACCCGGCCGGGCACGGCGGGCCTGGGGTGAAGCTTCGCCTGGCCCTGCTGCTCCAGCCGCTCGTCGGCCTCGGCCTGGGCGATGGCGTGGTCGCGGGCCTGGTCCAACAGGCGGATGCTGATGAGGGCATGGCGCATGATGATCCCCCCGGCGGGACGGCGCCGTAGGTCCATGCGCAGCATGGCTGGCCAGGTCCCTGCCGGCGATGCCGCCCATCACCAGCTGGCTGTGACCTTCGGCACCTCCCGCCGGGGCGACAGGCCGGTTCCGGCACGACTCCATCGTGCTCATTGGCGCTGTGACTGCGGTGATGCGGAGGCCGAGGTCGGATTGGAACCGACGATCTTCCCATCACGAGTCGGATGTTCCGCGCCGGCCTGGTCGGCTCCAGACGATCGAGCCTGCTCACGTTGGATGCCTCGTCGGTCCAGACGGCTCCCGACGGATACAGATGGATCGTCTGGATGATCAAACGGATGATCAAGGGCTGTCCGACAGAATCGGATGCCAAGGCAAGCAAGGGAGTCCCAGGGCTCATGGATGATCAAGGCGCATCCGACAGAAATCGGGGGGCAGAGCGAGCAATGGAACGGGACGAACTTACCGAGCGACCACCAGCCCGGCCTGACCCGGTCGACCAGCTCGTCGAGGCGATCCCAGGTGACCGCGGTCTCGAAGGTCTCGACCAGGACCCCGAGCAGCACCAGCTGCTCGCGCAGGTCCGGGGCGCGCCGGAAGCTGCCCCGCCAGACCTCGGCGGCGGCATCGCGGAGGAAGGCGGCGGTGTCCACCACCATTCGGGTGATCAGGCCGCTGGCCACCGGCCGGTCGCCATTGCGGAGGCGGACGGCGAACTCCAGCCGCCGACCGTCCACCCGCTCCAGCACGGCCTCGACCGCCAGGACGGCCCCGACCGGGCTGGGGTCAGATAGTCCAGCTCGACCCGGGTCCCAACCGTGGTCGCCCCCGGCTTGGAGTGCGCCGGCGACCGCGGCCACGGTGGTCCGGCTCGGCCAGGGCGAGCACCCGCGGGGTAGCCAGCACCGGCACCCCGCCGCTGCCGATCGCGGCGGCGGTGTCGGCCTCGGTCACGGTGTGCCGGAAGGCCGCCTGAAGGCCCAGCTCCAGCGTCATGGCGCAATCTACGCCGCATGCCACCGCTCGCCAGACCGCCTGCACCGGCCAGCAACGAGGCTGGCTCTGCGATTCGCCGTCCGATGCCTTACCGATGGAGGGCTCGCCCGTCGGCGCTGGCCGCTCTTGGAGGCTCCGGTCCAATTCACGGACGACCACGCCGACATCACCAATACCGCAGGGACGATGCCGGAATTCTCCGTGATGCTCCGGGGATCCTCGGAGCGCCGCGGCGTCGGTGGATTGTCTGATCGCACCGATACGGCTCGGGCAGGCCGTGGGCTGTCTGATCGGCCGGTTGGTTGCGACGTAGATGGATCAGCGGCCCGGTCCGTAGAGGCCGAAGACGAGTTCTGGATCACCGGGTCGCCAGGTGTTGTCGAACTGGGACTTGTTGCCGTTGCGGCGGGTGCGTTCCAGCACCGCCCGTCCGACGGCGAGCTGGCGGCGTTCCCAGCGCGGCAACGCCGCCTGGAGATCACCCTGGGTGGCTCCGAGGGCCTCGGCGAGTGCCCAGGCGTCGGCGGCCGCCTTGGCGGTTCCCGCGGCGGCGTGCGGCCGCAGGGCGAAGGCGGCGTCGCCGATCAGGCAGACGCGTCCGAAGGCCATCTGGTCGACCTCGATGTCGAAGATCACCTGGACGAACGGGAGCTTGCTGCCCAGCACGATCTCGGCCAACTGGGGAGCAAGCTGGGCTGCGGCGACGGCCCGGAGCTCCTCCAGATGCGCCTGGCGGGCCGCACCCGGTGGCAGGGTGATGTCGCGGCGGACCCCGTCCCGGTCGGTCATGAGGTCATCCAGTTCCTCCCCCGCGGCGTAGTTGCGGTACCAGACGAAGTTGGCCAGACGGCGGCCCGGGGCCACCGACCCGTCCAGCGCGGGGATGGGATACAGCAGGATGTGGCTGTTGGGCATGACCTGGTAGCTGATCGAGTCGGCCAGCAGGTCACGAACGCCCCGGCTGAGCTGGCGCTCATCGACGGTTCCCCGCCAGGCCACATAGCCCGCGTAGGCCGGCCGGGCCTGGGGCTGCAGCATGGTGCGGGCGTTGGAGGAGATGCCGTCGGCGCAGACCAGCAGGTCATATGCGGCCGCGGAACCGTCGGCGAACCGCACTACGACATGGTCGTCCTGCTGGGAGAAGCCGCTCATCTCCTTGCCGAGGTGGTAGCGGCCTCGCTCAAAGCAGTCGAGCAGCGCACGGTAGATGGTGTGCCAGGCCGAGTACCGGTAGCGCCGGGGTTCCTCGTACACCACAGCGCCGTCCCGGCCGAGGTAGCGCAGCAAGCCCGTGGCGGTGGTGAGCTGCTCCAGCTCTAGGTCGGTCCGCTCGCGGAAGTACCGGACGGTCTCGTCCAGCACGACGATGCCGGCCCCGCGGCTCTCCAGCTCCGCGGTCGACCGCTCGAACACGTCGACCTGGCAGCCGAGATCGCGAAGAACCAGCGCGGCGGTCAACCCGCCAAGCGAGCCCCCCACCACCGCAACCCGTGGCCATTCGCTCACCGGCACCCCCCGGGGTCGCCCTTGCCCTCCCGCCTCGCGGGCACGAGTTGGCAGAGCGCGACAGCCGCTAGGGTTGCCCGAAGGTGGCGACGCTGTCGACGCGGCATTCAAACAGCACCCGCCGCTCGTCCATGGTCGGGTCGCGCAGCCCATAGGGCGGCTCGGCGCCGGTGTACTTGGTCCATGCCTGGTCGATGGTCTCGGTGGCCCGGCGCCCCTCGACCGGGTCGTCCTCATGGACCTCCCGCTCGACGGTGGCTTTGATGCTGACCCAGTGGTAGGCGTTCTTGGGGTTCATCAACAGCATGGTGACCTGGGGGTTGCGGCGGATCCACTCGGTCTTGCGGCGGTGCTCGGCCAGGTTGAGCAGCACCTGGTCCCCGGCGTAGTTGAACCAGACCGGTGTCAGCCAGGGTCGTCCATCCCCGCCCATCACCGCGATCACGGCCGTCACCGGGTCATCGAGGAGCTGCCGGTACACCGGGTCGAGGTCCTCGAGCGATTCCTTTTCCTCCCGGGACCCGACCGTGAACTGACCCTCGTGCACTCCCTGGGCCACGTCCAGGACGTTGGCGACCTTGAAGGACACAGCCATCCTCCTGTTCAGTCGAGCAGCTCCACGGTGACAAACCGCAGCCTGGTTTGGCCGGCGTTCTCCAGGTCGTGGATCAGCGGGTCGGCCGGGGAGGGCTCGGAATACTGGGTGTCGCCGACCTCGTAGCGTCGGACCTTGACGGTGCCGTCGGGTGATCGCTGGCGGCCGATCCCAGGCTCCACGACCGTCCAGAAGTACCGATGGGTGTGGGCGTGGAACGGTCCCCGCTCGCCCGGTGCCAGGTCAACCTCCCACACCTTGATCCGGTCGTTCTGGAACCACAGCCGCGTGCCCACCTCCAGATTGCCCACGGCGACGGCGAGCTCGTCCCTGAACTCGGCCGGATCGAAGGTTCCCTCCTCGGTGACCTCAGCCATGGGCCAACTCTAATCCAAGCCGAGGGCGCCCGCCGGCGCCTGGCCGACCGGGACCATCCGGCCGTGCCGCCACAGAATGGTGCGCATGCGGTGGCCCACCTGGCGCCAGCCGACATCCAGGGCAAAGTTCCCCAGCAGCGTTGAGGTCGTCCACTGCCGCACCGTCTCGGCGGTCAAGCCCCGGCGGTGGGCGACATGGGCCAGGTAGCCCGCGGCCGCGGCCTGGGCCGCCACATAGGAGGGCTCCCTGCCAGTCCGGCGCCGATAGCGGTCGGCGAAGTCGGCTCCTGATGGCCCGACCTCAGGTCGCCGCCGGCTCGGCCACCACTGCACCGGACCGAGCACGCCCTCCGCGGCCGGACCGAGCTGCTCACCGAAGGCGGGAAGCCCCGCCGCCACAGCAGCCAGCAGCGTCGGCGCTCGCGGCCACCCACGGACACGGCGAATCACCGTCACGTCCTGCTCAAAACGACCAACGACCAACACGGCGGCGTCGGCGGCGCCGGCAGCGGTCACCGAGTCCACCATGATTGTCTGGGCGTCGATTTGCCGCTCGGACGCACGCGCCACAGCGCCTGCGGCAACGGCCCGGGCGAACCGCCCAGGGCCACAGACGACCAGCAGCCGCTTGACCTGGCGGGCCATTGCCTCCTGGACGGCGCCGTCGAAGTAGGTCGATGCCGGCGCTGGGAGTGATACCAGCCCGGGCCGCGCGAGGTCATCGGCCGATCCACCGTGGTTGTAGAGCAGCCGCCCCGCATCGCACACCAACGGCGCCACCGCCCGAACCAGCCCACTGGCGTAGGGTCCAACCAGCAGG
>Ga0081538_10003650_pt1 | contig 14457 bp, 14 predicted proteins | sample TabmetS5T2R1_FD_71022 | JGI IMG/M metagenome (GOLD analysis project Ga0081538, IMG submission 71022) | Tabebuia heterophylla rhizosphere microbial communities from the University of Puerto Rico - S5T2R1 | ecosystem: Host-associated > Plants > Roots > Rhizosphere ... | reverse complement strand
GGGCGGACCCCGAAAGGGGCAGAGCCCGGCCTGTGATCGGGAGGGGCGCAGCAGAAGCGGTGGACGAACAAAGCTATGCGCGACGAAAACTCTGAGGATCTGGCGATACCTCATTGGTACGCACTTTACACGCGGAGCCATTGTGAGCAGTTGGTCTGGGATCAATTGGGAGCAAAGGGTTTTCACCTATTCCTGCCCAGAATCGACGTCTGGTCGCAACGGGCGGGAAAGCGGCATCTCATCTCTGTGCCCATGTTCCCCGGCTACCTTTTCTTGCGGCACGCTATGGATAAGACCAGCTACATCAATGTGTGCAAGGCACGTGGCTTGGTGCGTATTCTCGGGGAACGCTGGGATAGACTGAGCGTCATACCGGATGCCGAAATCGAGGCGATACAAACCGTCTTAAACATGTCCCTACCCGTCCTGCCCCATCCGTACCTCCGGGAGGGGCAGCGGGTGCGCATCACACAAGGACCATTGAGAGGGATAGAAGGGATCTTGGTCCAGAGTAAACCCGCGAAGGGACTACTGATCCTCTCTGTTGACCTGCTGCAGCGAAGCGTGGCTGTGGAGGTCGACTGCCGCGTGGTCACGGCAGCATGAATAGTTGAGGCATTGACCTTGCCACATGATGAAGATAGATGCAGCGATAGAGTCATGCATTCTTCTGTGGAGGAAAGGATGCCAGAACAGACCGCTTGGGAACGATCGGGTGGACTAGCCAGCATGTCACTTTATGAGCGAATCCGCACCCAGTCAGCAGAAGTTGGTATTATGGGTCTTGGCTATGTTGGGCTCACGGAAGCTATCGAGTTCGCCCGATCAGGCTTTCGAGTCACAGGGTTCGACGTCGACGTCAATCGTATTCAGCATATTCGGGCCGGCCGTTCCTACCTGGTGGACATCTCCGATGGGGACCTAGGCGGCACGGTCGAGTCAGGGAAACTGCGGGCAACCGACGACTTTTCGCTCTTAAAGGAGATGGATGTTGTCCTCATCGCCGTCCCTACCCCTTTGAGTAAGACCAAAGCCCCAGATCTTTCCTATATCATTAACGCTGTGGAGGCGATTCGTCCGCGCTTACGCGAGGGGCAACTGATCATCCTGGAGAGCACTACCTATCCAGGGACGACTACCGAAGTTGTCCTCCCAGCACTCGAAGCGGCTGGACTTAAAGCAGGGAGCGATTTTCACCTGTGTTTTTCGCCTGAACGGATCAATCCTGGCGACAAGGAGTATTCGCCAGGACGAATCCCGCGCATCGTCGGCGGCGTCACCCGAGCCTGTGCCGATGTCGCAGCCGAACTCTATGGTTGGGTCTCACCGAAGGTAGTCGTCGTATCATCCCCCCAGGCGGCCGAGATGGTCAAACTCCTGGAAAACACGTTTCGGGCTGTGAATATTGGTCTCGTCAATGAGGTTGCCTTGATGTGCCGGTCGCTTGGCGTGGATGTCTGGGAAATCATCGACGCGGCAGCGACCAAGCCCTTTGGCTTTATGCCATTCTACCCAGGGCCGGGGCTGGGTGGGCATTGTATCCCTATTGATCCCCTCTATCTCTCCTGGAAAGCCCGAGTCCACGGCTTTGAACCACGATTCATCGACTTGGCTACACAAGTGAACAACGCCATGCCGCGTTTTGTGGTATCGATTTTAGTCGAGGTGTTGAATCAGCGAGAGCGCAGCCTGAAAGGCTCGATGATCCTCCTTCTTGGTGCGAGCTACAAGCGGGATGTCAATGATGCGCGAGAGTCACCGGCCCTTGAGATTATCAGTGAATTGTGGAAACGCGGGGCTAAGGTCAGTTATCATGACCCTTATGTCCCAACTCTAGAAGTGGAAGGTCGGTCGATCCACTCTCAGGTATTAGATGATCGTATACTCAAGGCGGCAGACTGCGTGTTGATCGTCACGGATCACGGCTGTATCGATTACTCCCGCGTGGCGGAACTTGCAGCTACCGTCATCGACACCCGCAATGCGACGCGCAGCGTCAGGCAATATGGCGAGAAGGTTGTCAAACTCTAAAACTGTAACGGCGCAGTCGTGAATGGTGTCCGCTGTCCTCCATACTCTCCCAGTCTTCTATCAAGGTTCACGGCTATGCAGCCAGATGCCATCTTGATCTTTGCCTCTGGGAGAATAGGATGATGAATAGGATAAAACGCTACAATACGGTCCGATATGTGGTACGGTTAGGCAATCAAGCACGAGGCCGATTCCCGTTCTTCATGGTCCTCTTCAGCTTGTCGCTCGTGTGGGGTTGTGGCCCTCAGATCAACGTTCCTCCGCTGACCCTCGCTGAGGCCTCAAGGATGGAGGCCGCGGCAAATTACTCAAAGCAAACCTACCGCATCGAACCAGGAGATTCCTTGAGTATCCGTTACACCTTTCATCCAGAGATGAACCAAGAGGAAATAGTACGGCCAGACGGAAAGATTAGCGCTATTCTCGTGGGGGAGTTGTCGGTGGCGGGGATGACGGCTGCAGAACTCTCAAAGCATCTGGTGGAGCAGACCTCGCACCGTCTGCGTGACCCCGAAGTGATTGTGGACCTCGTTCGCTCTAGCGAAAAAACAATCTATGTGGGGGGGGAAGTGGGCAGGCCGAGCGCAGTCCCCTACCGCGAGGGGTTATCCCCTTTGCAAGCAATTCTCGCGGCAGGAGGATTTCGCGAAACCGCCCGGCTCGATAGCGTCATTCTGGTTCGATCGCAAGGGCAAGAGAATGATGTCGTCAGCCGTAAAATCAATCTTGAAGAAGTCATTGTCGATGGTGTAAAAGAACAGATCGTCTTGGCGCCCCATGATGTGATATTTGTGCCACGAACGGCGATCGCCAATGCGAATATATGGGTCCGACAACACATCAGGGATTTGCTACCTATTGCTGTTCCGCGCCTTCCTGGCCTTTAGCTTATAGGATCTTCACCACCTCAATGTATACCGATTATTTTGGCTTTAGCGAAAAACCGTTCAGTGTCACCCCTGATCCGCGCTTTTTCTACACAAATCCTGGCTATCAGGAAGCATATGCCAGCCTCCTGTACGGCATTCACGAGCGTCGGGGGTTCATCGTGCTGACTGGTGAAATAGGAACTGGCAAAACGACTCTCCTGCGGCGGCTCATGGAGAATATGGAGGCGAATGTTCGCTTTGTCTTCTTCTATAATACCACTCTGACTTTTGAAGAGCTCTTAGATTTCATTTGTGATGAGTTGAGGCTGTCGACTAAAGAAGCAGGACGCCTTCAAAAGATTCAAATGCTGAATCAATTCCTCATGGACCAGTTAACGAGGGGAGGGACGGTTGTCCTGCTGATCGATGAGGCACAAAACTTAGGAGAGGAGGTGTTGGAGAACCTTCGGCTCCTGTCGAATCTGGAAACAGCGAGTGAAAAGCTGCTTCAGATTGTCATGGTTGGCCAACCAGAACTCGAAACCAAGCTGAATCAGCCCGAGTTGAGGCAATTGAAACAGCGCATCGCCATTCAGTGTCGGCTTGAACGTCTTGAAGACGAAGAGGTAGGTCCCTTTATAACCTACCGGCTCAATACGGTGGGGTATAAGCGTCAGCAGCTCTTTATGCCCGACGCCGTCCAAGAAATTGCATACTATAGCAGAGGATTTCCACGGCTTATCAATATTCTCTGTGACAATGCTCTATTGATCGCCTATGCAACTTCTCAGAAGAGGATTTCCGCGGATATCATTCGAGAGGCAGCTGGTGATCTACGATTGGAATTGCCAAGAAGCAAGTCGTTCGTTGCTGAGGAAGATTGGCAGTCGTCTGATGAGGTAAGGCTAAGAAAAAGTCCTGGCAGTGTGACTTCAGAAAGAGCGGTTTTCCATAGAGAGCCATTTGGCGGCAGTCGCAGGGGTTTGCGCATTGTGATCATTATACTTCTTCTCGGTATTGGGGGAATAGGCTTATACACATGGCGGGTCAATGCCAGTCTTCTTGAAGACTTCGGAGGGCGACTGGGATCCTTACCGCACACGCTGCATGACACCATTGGCGGGTGGATCGGCAACCGAAGACCTAGTGGTTCCCGTCTCGATGGGCATCAGCGGGCAACTGGTAATGACGAGTCGAAGGCGTCAAACAGAAAGGCTGGTCCTGCGTCAGCGACGGATCTCTTAACCATCGAACCTCCGCAAGAGAGTCGCGATAACCGTCAGCTCGCCGAACAAACGAGGGCGACCACTGAAGGCACCCCTTCCACTCCTGAAGGTGGAGGAAATGATAAGGCGCGATCCGTGGCCAATACACCTGCGATAGCGAGTTGGCGGGAGAAACCGATTGCGATGCAACCCGGATCGACTATCGCTGAAATCGCCGCAAATATCTATGGAGCACAGCGAAATCTCGGTCTCGATTTCATTAAGGAATACAATACTCATATCGAGAACCTGAACCGAATAATAGCCGGGCAGAGGCTTTGGCTGCCTCCTTTATCGCGAGAGACCCTGGTGCGTCAACAACCAGATGGGTCATATAGCCTGATCTTAGCGTCGTTTCGAAGCCCGCAACAGTCAGAGCAGCTGGTACAAATTGCTCGTCTGAAGGGGTATGCCGTCGTGGTAACGCCACGACGTGTGAGCGATAACCTCATGCTGTATCGAGTCGAGATCAGCCGATTAGAAAACGTTGAGGCAGTCAATAAGGCGTGGGAGACTGCTCTGAACAGTCAATGGTTAACATTTGTTGAAAATGAGTCTGGACCTAGAAAACGATTTTAAGCATGCCCCGAAATTCGAGAAGGTCCCGCGCGCAGCCAATCGCGCCCCCCTCGATATCGTGAGTAAGCTTTCTCGGGCGGAAGAAGAGAGTGTGCTATGGCCCAAGAGATGATTTCTACAAGGAATACAAGTATACAACCGCCAGACTTTACCGGCGCGTACTTCCCCGTCCGATTACAGAGTGAAACGCGCGGAGGTGGCACAGCGAAACAGCTTTTCACCGTTATCTTTAAATGGAAATGGTTAATTTTTATGCTCTTTCTTGCGTTCACCATTGCTGCTGGAGTGGCAATGTATTTGAAACCTCCAGTGCGCACGGCAACCGCGAAGATTCTACTCAAGCCGGACCGGGTGTCACTCCAGATCTCGGGGTTCGGATCCTCCGTCTCTGGGAAACTGCCGTATCCGCCTCAGGTGATGCAATCTGAAGTCGAACTCATGAAGAGTCGCGAGGTCCTAATACCTGTCGCCAAAAACCTTTTAGTCGCTGAGGGGCTGCCCGAGCAAGATCTAAACGATGGTGAAATCGGGGCGAAAATCGCGTTGCTAAGGAATAACACAGTACCGGTGGCTTTTCCAGATAGCTCGGTGATTCAGCTGACCTACTTCGCTGAAACATCGGCGGAAGCTGTCCGAGTCCTGAGGCTGATCCTTGAACAATACATGGTTCAGCACGAGGTGGTGTATACTGGCTCTACTAAACTCCTTACCTTTTATGAGCAAGAAAAGGATAGGGTTGGAGCACAACTCCGCGCCGCTGAGGAGCAGTTAAGGAAGTGGCAAGAGGCTAACAATATTACCTCGATAGATGAGCAAATCAGCCGCTATATCATTACCTTGGCGGATCGTGAGCGAGCGCTGCAGCAAGCGGACACCGAGTTGGCCATGGGACGCGAGAGTGTGAGTACGAGAGATCCTCTGGTGGGTAAGCTTAAAGGCGATTTGGTCGCAGCTGAAGTCGCCCTGCAGGATGTTCTCCAGCGCTACACCGAAAACGACCGCCGCGTTCAGGAGAGACGGGAGCAGGTCGCCCTAATCAGGAAAGAACTGCAAGCTGCGGGGAAAGGCTTCCTCACTTCTCTGACCTCGCAAAGAGACACGCTGCGAGAACAGGTACGTGAGGCCTCAGCGGCTGTGGCCGCTATGCGCGAGAAACGGGTTGAGTTTAACCGTCTATCGCGTACGGTGGATCTTAGTCGGGATGCTTTCATGCTCTACGGGAAGAAAGTTGAGGAAGCTCGCATCGCCGCGAGGCTGGATAAAGAACAGCTATCGAATGTGGCGGTTATCGAAGAGCCATATGCTCCCTATGTCACCGATATTAACAAGCGTATTGGGGTGGTCCTGCTTGCCGCGATCGTTGGAGGGGCACTTGGCATGGCCATCGCGTTCGTCTTCGATTTCTTCAATAACTCCTTACGTACAGAGGAGGATGTTGAGCATTATCTTGGGGCTCCTGTCTTGGCATCCATTCCGGATTTCAAAGATCGCGTCCTCGCCTTGGAAGGGAAATAGCCCCGACACACGTCCTCGCTCCGATTTTTATGCAGGGTTAATTTAGCGGCCAAAATGGACCGGAGGTTTCATGAGTAGAACATATCAAGCCCTGCGGAAAGCAGAGGCTGACAATCAGCAGAGATTTATCCCCCCCGAAGCCGAGCCCGCAACTAATGGACGAAGGCTCAACCAGCTGCAGGTAAAAAATGGGGCGGCCGGCCAAGTCGAATATCAGAAGCTGCGCGTGTGGTTGACGAATCCATCCGGGCGCGAGCAGCCCCTGCAGACGGTCATGATTGTGTCCTGCCGCGCCGGGACGGGAAGCACCACCACAGCCACATTGCTGGCCAGAACTCTGGCGGAGGGAAAGAACTTTCGGGTGTTGATCATCGACGGGAATTTCCGTACATCCTCACTGAATCGAGCGTTCAAAGTGAAGAACAATGGGGGATTCACAGAGGTCGTCTCGGCGGGAGCTCCCTTCGAAGCACATATTCAACCAACCGATCGCCAGAATCTGTTTGTGCTGACGACTGGACAGATTTCCCTGTTACCAGCCGAAGTCTTCGAAGGAAGAGCAGTTGAGCACCTCCTTGCTGAGCTGAAACAGAAATTCGACTTTATTATCTTTGATGCTGCTCCGGTCATTGAGTTTCCGGACTCGTACGCGCTGGCTCCGAAAGTCGATGGCATCATCCTCGTGGTCGAGGCCGAGAAGACGTCGATTGAGGATGCACAAAGAGCGAAGCGCAATATCGAGCAGGCCGGGGGCCATTTGCTCGGGGTGGTATTAAATCGTCGGAAGAATTATATTCCAGCTCTCCTGCGGAAATTTTTCCACGCTCCCGCTTAAACCAATCCAATCCTCACAATTCTCACATTTCCAGAGGTCTAACCGACAATGAGAGACTCTGAGGCCCAAACGGCTTCCCCAAGAGCACGTTTCGCCCTTCAGGCGGTCGGAGTCGTGCTGCTGACGGGTTTTCTAATTCCGATATTTGCTGGGGATAGAGGCCTCCTCTTACTGGAAGTGCTTTTGGGTGGAATCTGTGCTCTCTGGCTTTTCAAGGAGCCTCACTGCGGTGTGCTGCTCATCCTTTCACTGTGGTTTTTGGAGTTCTCACCGGTGTTCTTGGGAATGAAGTATCTTCGAATCCCGTACCTGATCAGCGCACTGTTATTGATCCCTTTAGTCTTAGCCATCTTGCGGGATCGCGAAATCTGGGTGTGGCGCGTTCCACAGATTAAAATCCTAGGAGCCATAGGCATTCTCTATCTGGCTTCCATTGGCTGGAGCTATTATCAGCATCCTATAGTGTTGCTTCCCGAATTGGATCAGACGGGTGAAATGTTGCAACGCTTTGTTACTCGGTTCGCTTTTTTGGTTTTTTTCCTCTATTTTATTACGACCATTCGAAAGATCAGGTTATCCCTTTGGGTGCTGCTGGGCCTGATTTTCGCCTCGGCCATGAGTGCGACCTACAATCTAATGTTACCTGGAGCTCACCGCGCCTGGTCGACGTTTGGCCCCGGATCGAATCCAAACAGCCTAGCCTTCCTCTCCCTATTCGGGGCCTCCCTCTTATGGTTCTATTATTCAGGAGAGCAGTCAAAACGTTGGAAACATTTGATCCTGGTGCTGCTTGCTCCTCTACCGATCCTCGCCATTGCCTCAGGGTCCCGTGGTGGTTTCTTGCAATTGCTGATTTTTTCGGCTTTGGTCGTGAAGGAGCAGGAAGGTTGGTCAGCGGCAAAACGTATCCGTAGCCTACTCCTGCTCGGCTCGATCAGTCTTTTGTTTCTAGCAATTATTCCTGCCTCGAGTCTTTTACGCGCAACGACCTTTGAAGCATCCTATAGCTCTGCAGGGGGGGAATCATTAAGTAATCGGATCACCACGATCACAGCGGCCTTCGAAATGATCGCATCGAACCCGGTCCTTGGGGTGGGTCTGGGAAATTTCCGCTGGATGCACCAAATCAACTATGGCAGTGATCTCGCCCCTCACAACTCCTACATTGGGGCGCTCTTAAGCGGAGGAGTTGGCTGCCTTGCATTGTATTTACTCTTATTTTACGTCACCTATCAAATGCTTAAACGGCTAGAGAAATCAGGACTGCAAGAATTACTGTGGGTAAGCAAAGGGCTGCGGATCAATCTTATTTTATTTCTGATTGCATCGATCTCAGATGATATTTGGCTTAATGATTTCCTATACTTGATAATCGGCTTAGCAGTCGTTATGACCCGCGTCTGGCAAAGTCAATATCAAAGATTCACCGGCGAGCAGTCCGCTTTCAATTACGCGCAAGCTGGCTAGTCAAGATGAAATCTTCCGGCCAAAAGATATTACGCTCAACTGCTCTGGTAATGGGCCTCACGCTCCTTGCCAAGGTCAGTGGTCTTCTGCGCGACATCGTGGTCGCCTCATATTTTGGCACCTCACAGGCAATGGATGCTTTTTTCGTCGCGGTCACAATCGCGACCCTAATGTATGTGTGGCTTAGAGACCCTATTCAAGTGGTTCTGGTGCCGTTTTTTACCGAGCAGTTAACGAATCGAGGGGAACGTGTTGCATGGGAGAATACCAGCGTTCTGATTAATACCTTGCTCATCCTCTTCCTTATCCTTACAGCTATTGGATGGCTTATCTCCCCCACGCTGGCTTCATTGGTAGCACCTGGATTCACGGACGAAGTGGAGACGCTCTCAGCAGAGCTGACGAAGTTCATGATGCTCAGCCTTCTCTCCTACGGCTTAGCACGTCTTCTCTCTGCCCTTTTTTACTCCTATCAGCGCTTTGGCATGCCGGGGATGACTACAGCGGTCGACAATGTTGCTGCGATCATTATTATCGCATGTCTCGCCCCTGTGTTCGGTATTTATGCCTTAGTCATGGGAGCTGTTCTGGGCGCAGTGGCTCAGGTGCTAGTGCAGCTGCCGATCCTGTGGAAAAGCCGATCTTATTATCGGCTTCGGCTAGAGCTGAGAAACCCGGCTCTTCGTCGTCTGGCCTGGATGAGCTTCCCTTTACTGATTGGTACTGGAAGTGCTGAGCTGGGTCGAATTACCGATCGGATCTTCGCCTCTCTCTTGCCAATCGGGAGCCTCTCCGCTCTAGCGTATGGGCAGCGCCTTACCTACGCTACCTTCTTCCAACTCTTTGTGGCCTCACTGACGACAGTCCTTTTCCCCTTCTTCTCGAAAAGTGCAGGACAGGACAATTATGCGGATCTTGCGCGAAAACTCTCCCGGTCGCTGTGCCTCCTGTTCTGGGTCGTCTTCCCACTTTCCATAGGGATCATGGTGCTTCATGAACCAGTAGTTCGGTTAGTCTATCAGCGTGGGGCTTTCAGCGAGGAATCCGTTGCACTAACAAGCCAAGCAGTGCTTTATTACGCAGTAGGTCTCTCGGGCTATAGTCTCTCCAATATACTGAGTTTCGCCTTCTATAGTGTGCGCGATACGAAGACGCCGGTTGTGACTGGACTAGTGCGTTTAGGTGTGAAGATCTTCCTCTCCTTCGCGCTTGTGGGATCGATGGCTCATGCCGGGTTAGCGCTCGCTGAATCGCTCTCCTTTCTTTTGAAAGCGGCTTTACTTCTCATCCTCCTCCCCAAAGAGCTCCGACAGAATGAATACCGGAAGATTTTTCAATCCTTCGGGGTCACTATCGTCACTACGGCAGGGATGGCGACCGTAGTCCTCTTGAGTCTGGCATATTTCCAGGGAATCTTCGAGGTGAGCCATTCATTCTCCTCGACCGCTCTAGCCTTAGGAGTCGCTGCTATTCTAGGGGTAGGAAGCTACTTGGTCTTTTCGCTACTTCTTCAAAGGACGGAGATGAGAGATATTTCTCGGCTTGTGCGGGCGGGATTTACGAAATCCTAAAGTCTGTTAGGTCGACCACGGTTGCAACCTTGAAGGCCCATGACAGGGAAAAGTCCGTTGGATAGGACGCATGGGATCCAAGTGGTGATGATCCTCTCGAACGCTAACCGTTCAGTGGGAGGGACGGAGAAGCAGGCTCTGTCCCTTGCTAACGAACTCGCGCTCAAGGGGGTTGGCGTTTCATTTCTGAGCAAGCGATTAGCTTCAAATAAATTGAAAACCCCGCTGGAAAGTGGAAATCATGAGGAAGAGAAGATACTGCAAGGGGTCGAAGTAACCTACTTGCCCATTCTGCGTCTGCATCCTGGCTGGTCTTTCTTAGGCTCGTTTCTATGTTGGGCGCTTGTTCACCGTAGGGACTTTCAGATCATCCATGCGCATAACCCGGCGTTAGGTGTAATCGCATGCATAGTCGGCTGGGCCCTGCACAAAAAAGTTGTCGTCAAGCTCCCCTCAAATCGGGCCGTCAGCTATCTTCGTGGAGGCGCTCCCTTGCGTCAACTACGGCGTTGGATTCTTCTTCGAAAAGTGACCCGCTTCGTCAGTGTTTCGACCGAAATGACGCAATCTCTCCAAAACATGGGGGTAGGAACTGATAGGATCACCTGGATTCCAAACGGCGTGGAATACATGTCGACGAGTCGCTGTCATAACCGTCGGGCGTTAAAGATCGAGCTCTTGGACAATGCAGATGCACAAGTGGTGCTTTTTGTTGGACGGCTTGTCGAGGAGAAAGGTCTCGAGCGGCTGCTCAAGGTGTGGGCTACGATGCCTTGCCGTGAAAATGCGATCCTCTGCCTTGTAGGCAACGGCCCGTTAAGAAGTGAGTTGGAAGCTGTGGCAGCACGTTTGGATGTGCTTTCCTCGGTACGATTCCTCGGGCATCAGCCTCATGTCTCGAAGTTTTATGCCATTGCCGATCTATTTGTTTTGCCATCGCATACCGAAGGGATGTCAAATGCCCTGCTTGAAGCGATGGCCGCCGGGCTCCCGGTCGTAGCATCTGCGGTAGGGGGAAACAAAGACGTTATCGATGATCAGGTGAGCGGCTTCTTGGTCAATTGGGATGACACGATGTTATGTGGTCAAGTTCTCTCCGCCTTTCTGGCTGAGCCCCAGTTGTGTCGGACCATCGGTGACGTTGCGAAAGCGCGTGCTCGCGATTTTACCCTGTCACAAGTTGCTGAGCAGTATCGAGACCTTTATCAAGCGATCGTCTGAGGATGGGACTTGATATGAAGCCGCCTGACATCGGGATTTTCTTCGGCCGTCCGGCACGCAGTCACTTCCTGGCTGAGGAGCTGCGTGCGCGTGGTTCGTCGGTCGTTGTGTACAATAATCGTGGACTCCCAGGAACCTATGTGCAAGTGCCTATGGCATTTTTGCCGGCTTTGGCATATTTATTTTCCACGCATCACCAGATCTACCATACATCCTTTTGCTTTGTTCCTGCCCTGTGCCTCTATCTCAATAGAGTAATTCGGGGAATTCCCTATGTCTTCAACGCCGTCGGCTTGATGTCAGCGACCTATCGCGATCGAGCCAGACGCTTGCCGTTTTCTCGGCAGGCAGAGGACTGGTTCTATCCAACCCTCATGAAAAGAGTGGTAGCAGAAGCTAGCTTTGTCGTTTGTAACAGCTGCTATCTCTAGAAAAGGGTTGAGCACGAGTTTCCAGAGCATGCGCATCGGATCATGACGATTCATAACGGCGTTGAATTTGACCGCTTCGCCTCGGGCCGACCCATAGCCATCGACGGCATTCCCGGTGGTGCGATAAATTTGATCTCAGTTATGACCTGGGATTATGAAGGGAAATCCTCGGGTGCTCGGCTCCTGATCGACGCTATGGAATTTATTAGCAAGGGGTTTCCCGCTGCGCGACTGATCATTGCAGCGAAGCTCAGGCATCGAGGGTACGCGCGGGCGATTCAAGACTACTTGGTCACGAAGCCATGGGCGAGTTCAATCAAGATACTTTATAATCAAACAAATATCCCTGATTTCCTGGCAAGCGGCGATCTCTTTCTCTATGCGACCCCACACCAATCTAATGATAGCCTGCCTCGTGCGTTGCTGGAAGCTCATGCCGCGGGTTTGCCGATTGTCGCCACTGCAACAGCAGGTTGCCCCGAAATCGTCGAGGATCACGTGAGCGGCTTTCTCGTGCCTTATGATCCTGCGGCGATGGCAGCGCGGGCCATGGAGCTTCTTGACAGTCGTAGCAAACGACAGAACATGGGAAAGGCGGGTCAGCAGCGCATTCGTGAGCTGTTCAATTGGAGTCACATGGGGGAGCGCTACGCGCAGCTCTTTCATCAGATCATCTCCGGCGATATGAAAGCTGGTGTGGGAGGAGTGGGTTGTAGGTGAAAACGCGCGCCGATATATGTCGAAAGGGACTTGTTCTCAGGCATTTTGAACGCCGTTTTCTGACGGGCAATGAGACGATTTATCGAAAAAATCCTTACATGCTACCCGACTTCGGCCAATGATATAGCCGCTCAGCCTTATCATACCAGGCTGGGCCCCCGGCACCGGGTGCTGCTTCCCTTCCCTCAGGCGCAGGGCCAGTACGAGATCATCGCGAGCGGGTCGGGGGGCGAACAGACAATGTCGAGGCTCACCCCTGAACTCCTGGCCTTCACACCTAGGGGTATCCAGCTTCTCCCAGACGACTTCAATCGAGCAGTACATGACGCCCCACGATAGGCTTGGCAGGTCATGACTTGCTCAGTAAGTCCATCTCGCCTGCTGGTCGATAGTTTCGCACCTGCCATGCGTACCAAGGCCCACCTGTTGGCCGCAAGCGTTATAAGTCCTAAGGGGGTTGAGTGTGGGGACATCGAGGATCTCATCTTTTGTTTGCCGCATCGCCCGCCTCCCTCTGTAGAGGGTTGCTCTGCTATAAAGATCAATTATGTGAGATCAATGCATTGGCTTGTGGCGGAACCTCAGTCATGAATTTCACTGCGAGATTGACCGTAGACCATCGTGTCGGGTAACGGACTAGTAACAATGCGCATCGTTCACCTCATCACTAGCCTCTCCATGGGTGGGGCTCAAATGATGCTGTACAAGTTGCTTTCGGCCATCGACCGGAAACAATTTGATCCCGTGGTGATATCGCTGACGGACTATGGAGCGCTGCATGAGCGAATCAACAGGCTAGGGATACCGGTTCACAGCATTGGCATGCGTTCGGGAATGCCGACCCCCACAGCTGTTGGGCGATTGATACGCATAGTTAGACGTGTCAGCCCTGATCTCATTCAAGGTTGGCAATATCATGGCAACCTGGCAGCACAGTTTGCGCAATTATTTCTCAAGCCCCGGGTACCGGTGCTCTGGAATATCCGCCATTCCATACATAATCTCGGCGATGAAAAACGAATGACTGCCGTGGTGGTGAAGCTTGGCGCGTGGTTCTCACATAAACCTGAATGCGTAATATACGTAGCGCAGACTAGTGCCATCCAACATGAGGCTCTAGGTTATCGGACTGCGAAACGGGTAGTACTTCCTAACGGTTTCGATGTGCAACGCTTTATCCCGTCGGACCAGGCTCGTCTTCAATTACGGGCAGAACTCGGCCTGTCCCCCGCCACCATAATCATTGGGAAGATCGCGCGCTATCATGCGATGAAGGATCATGCCACTTTCTTACGTGCGGCAGCTCACCTCTTGCGGTTCCATGCTGGCGTTCACTTCCTACTCGCCGGTGAGAAGGTGGAAAGAACCAACGCCGCGCTAATGAGGCTGATCAATGAATTAAGCCTGGATGCCAGGACACACCTTCTGGGAGAACGGCACGATATGCAGCAAATTATCGCTGCATTGGACATTGTTACCTCTGCATCAGCTTATGGCGAAGGCTTCCCCAATATAATTGGCGAAGCGATGGCCTGTGGTGTGCCATGTGTGGCCACTGACGTAGGCGACTCAGCTCTGATTATCGGTGAGCTGGGACAGGTCGTACCACCAAAACAGCCTCAAGCCCTCTCCGACGCATGGCGTATGTTGATCGACATGGGACAAACGGGAAGGGCGACACTGGGGTTGATGGCACGACATCATATCAAAAAACATTATAGCCTACCTTCAATTGTTGCGCGCTACGAACAACTCTATAAAGATATCGTTGAAAAATTCTCAGCGCTGGAAAGCTGCCCATCGAGAAGCTGAACCTTGCTAAGGATCTCAAAAGTGCCACTGGACAACCACTATGTCCGTCATATTTAATCTATGCTAATAAGGATGCGGATCAACGCGCTGGCCAGACGAGAAAATTCCCATCCACAAACCTATGGAGAAGTTGGTGTGCAA
>Ga0081538_10003649_pt1 | contig 14460 bp, 15 predicted proteins | sample TabmetS5T2R1_FD_71022 | JGI IMG/M metagenome (GOLD analysis project Ga0081538, IMG submission 71022) | Tabebuia heterophylla rhizosphere microbial communities from the University of Puerto Rico - S5T2R1 | ecosystem: Host-associated > Plants > Roots > Rhizosphere ... | reverse complement strand
CTTGTTCCCGGTCGGGGCTTGGGCGGCGGGGGAGGCGGTTGCTGGGGGGGGGCGTGTGGCTGCTGAGCCCGACACGCTGAGCCGCCGGGCCGCGCTCGAGACCCACGCCGCCGAGACGTCCGGCTGCACCCGCTGCCGGCTCGCGCAGGGCCGCACGCAGGTCGTCTACGGCGTGGGCGATCCGGACGCGGACTTGATGTTCGTCGGCGAGGCGCCGGGCTTCCACGAGGACAAGCAGGGCTACCCGTTCGTGGGCTCCGCCGGGCAGCTCCTCGACCGGCTGCTCGAGGGAATCGCTCTGACCCGACGGGACGTGTATATCGCGAATGTCCTGAAGTGCCGCCCTCCCGGAAACCGCGACCCCCAACCCGACGAGATCGAGGCCTGCGAGAGCCACCTCTTCCGGCAGCTGGAGCTGATCCAGCCGAAGCTCGTGGCGACGCTCGGGAACTTCGCCACGAAGCTCCTCTCCGGGAAGCCGACCGGCATCACACGTGTGCACGGCCGCCCGCAGGAAGCTCTGGTCGGCGGGCGCCGCGTCACGCTGTATCCGATCTACCATCCTGCCGCCGCGCTCTACACGCCGGCGATGCTGAGGACGCTCGAGGAGGACTTCAGCCGCATCCCGGAGCTCCTCTCCGGGTCGGACGCCGCCGTCGCACCGGCCGAAGCGCGGGTGCTCCAGTTTCCGACGCCGACGGTCGCCGCCGCGGCGCCGCCGCCCGACGAGCAGCTCGGCCTCTTTTGATCTAACGCTGCACGGGTATGGTGGGCGGGTGGACGTCGATCGCAGCGCGCCCGCCCTCGCTGCTTCCGAAGCGGAGATCACGGCGGAGCCCCAGACCGTCTGGGACGTGCTGACCGGCTTCGAGAGCTGGCCGAGCTGGAATCCGGAGGTGAAGTCGGTCGCGCTCGAAGGAGCGGTCTCGGAAGGCGCCGTCTTCCGCTGGAAGGCCGGCCGCGCGTCGATTACGTCGACGCTGCGCCGAGTCGAGCCGCCGAGGTTCATCGGCTGGACGGGGAAGACATCCGGGATCGCCGCGGTTCACGTCTGGCGCCTCGATCCGGTCGAGGGCGGAACGCGGGTCAGCACGGAGGAGTCCTGGGCAGGGCTCCTGGTGCGAGTCCTCCGCGGGTCGATGCAGAGGAACCTGCAACGCTCTCTGGACGACGGGCTCGCGCACCTGAAGGCCGAGGCCGAGCTCCGGGCGCGGTCGTCGGCCTGAGCGCGTGGTCGAGCTGGAGTCGTCCTCGCCCGAGGAGACCGAGCGCATCGGCGCCGCCGTCGCACGGGAGCTCGAGCCCGGCGACGTCGTGGCAGTCTCCGGCGAGCTCGGGACGGGCAAGACCACCCTCGTGCGCGGAGCCGCGCGCGCTCTGGGGATCGAGGGTCCGGTGACGAGCCCCTCTTACACGATCGGGCACCGCTACCGTGGCGACCCCGACGTCTCGCACCTCGACCTGTATCGCTTCGACGGCATGTCCGACGCCGAGTGGGGGGATCTCGAGCGGTACTTCGAGGACGCCGTGGTCTTCGTGGAGTGGCCCGAGGCCGGCGAGGGGTTTCTGCCTCCGGCGCGCGTCCGTGTCCGGTTGCGGCACCTAGGGGAGGAGCATAGACTGATTGCTCTCGAATCTTCCGAAAAATCCCTGGAAATACGCCTATCTGCAGGTGCTGATCCTCGCGTTTGACACGGCGACGGACGTGGCGACGGTCGCGCTCGTCCAGGACGATCAGGTGCTCGGAGAGCGGGCGTCGCGGGCGGTCCGGGTGCTGAAGGACGCCGACGAGCTTCTGGAGGAGGCGGGCCTCGCATCGACCGAGCTCGACGGCGTCGCCGTCGGCACGGGCCCTGGCAGCTACACCGGCCTGCGCATGGGCCTCGTCACCGCCCGGACGCTGTCCATCTCCCTCGGCGTTCCCGTCGCGGGGATCTCGACGCTGGATGCGCTCGCGGCCGGGGCGCCGGGCGCCGTCCCGGTCGTCGACGCGAGGCGCCGGGAGCTCTTCACGCTCGTGGACGGCCGGCCGACCTGCCTGGCTGCGGCCAAGCTGTGGATCGTGCCGGGCACCGCGTACGTCGGGGACGGGGCCGTCAGGTATCGAGAGGAGATCACGGCGGGGGGCGGGATCGTCCCGCCCGACGACGCGCCCGAGCACCTCCCCTGGGCACGGCACCACGCGCTCCTTGCACGCGACTACGGCGCCGGCGAGGCCGCGGAGCCGATCTACCTGCGTGCCCCAGACGCCGAGAGAGCCCTGGCTCGATGATCGACCTCGAACAGGTCCGCGTCGACATCCGCCGGCTGACGCTCGCCGATCTCTCCGACATCGAGCGGATCGAGCAGCGCGTCTACCCGACGCCCTGGTCGCGCTCGATGTTCGCCGGCGAGCTCGCCAAGCCCTCGTCGATCTGCCAGGGCGCGTTCGACGAGGACGGCAGGCTCGCCGGTTACCTGATCGTCTCCCGCTACGTCGATGCGTGGCACATCATGAACCTCGCCGTCCACGACCAGCGCCGCCGCGCGGGCATCGCCAGCCGGCTGCTCGGAGCGCTGTTCGATGTGACGGCCGGCGACACCCACCGCGGCTACACGCTCGAGGTCCGCATCTCCAACAAGGCCGCGATCGCGCTCTACGAGCGGTGGGGCTTCGAGCGGAGCGGGATCCGGCGCGGCTACTACACGGACAACCGCGAGGACGCTCTCATCATGTGGAAGGATCCGATTCGCGACGAGGGCGCCGGGGCGAGCGGGTGATCCTAGGGCTCGAGACGTCCTGCGACGAGACCGCGGCCGCGCTCGTCACGCAGGACGGCGACGTGCGCGCGAACGTCGTCGCCTCCCAGGCCGAGCTGCACGCCCGCTACGGGGGCGTCGTCCCGGAGGTCGCGTCGCGCAGGCACCTAGAGCTGGCCGCGCCGGTGCTCAGGGAGACGCTGGCGCAGGGCGGGGCGACGCTCGACGACGTCGACGCGGTGGCCGTGACGCACGGGCCGGGGCTGATCGGGGCGCTGCTGGTCGGGCTCTCGGCGGCGAAGGCGCTCGCCTGGTCGCGGCGGCTGCCGCTCCATCCGGTGGACCACCTCCACGGCCACGTGGCGTCGCTCTACCTCCAGCCCGAGCCGCTCGAGCCCCCGTTCCTGTGCCTGCTCGCGAGCGGGGGGCACACCCTGCTCCTCGACGTCCGGACGCACGCCGGGTACGACGTCGTCGGGACGACCCTCGACGACGCGGCCGGCGAGGCCTTCGACAAGGGCGCGCGACTGCTCGGGCTCGGCTACCCCGGCGGCGCGGCGCTCGACCGGGCCGCCGCCGACGGCGATCCCGCCGCCTACGACTTCCCGGTCGCGCGCGTTCCCGGCTTCGACTTCTCCTTCTCCGGCCTGAAGACGGCGCTCCTCTATGCCGTGCGCGACCTGTCGGCCGACGAGCTGGAGCGGCGCCGCTCCGACCTGGCCGCCTCCTACCAGCGGGCGATCGTGCGCGCGCTGGTGGAGCGCACGACAGCCGCGGCCGGCGAGCTGGGCGCGACGCGCATCGCGGTCGTCGGCGGCGTGGCGGCCAACTCGGAGCTCCGGGGCGCGCTCGCGGACGCTGCGCTTGCGCCGCCGGCGCTCTGTACCGATAACGCTGCAATGATCGCCTCCGCCGCGCGCTTTACGCAGGCAATCCCCTTTCCCGAGTATCTTGCTCTGGATGCGTATGCCTCGGCGGCCTGACGCGGTACGCACCACGATGCTCGCGGCGCTTGCGCTCCTGGCGGCGGTCCTCGCGCTCGCCGGCACGGTCGAGGGAGCGGGGGACACCGTCGCGCGCACCGCCGCCAAGGCCTGGCACGGCGTCTTCGGCGACCGGCCTAAGGCCGCGACGGAGCAGAAGCAGCGGGTGCTCGTCGTGCTGAGCTCGCCGTCGCTCGCGGACCGAATGGCGGCCGCCGAGGGGACGCCGAGCGCCAAGCGGCAGCGCGCGTGGACGTCGGAGGCCGAAGGCGCCCAGCGGCTTCTCCTCGCGGGCCTGCGGGAGCGGGAGCTGCGGGTCGTCCGTGACCAGGTCTTCACCAAGACGTTCAACGGCTTCTCAGCGCTGGTGTCGGCGCGCGCCCTTGCCGAGCTCGAGCGGGTCGGCGACGTCGCCGGCGTCTACCCGGTCCGCACCGTCTACCCTGCAGCGCCGACGGCCGAGACGGTCGTCGGAGGCGACTTCCAGCCCGCGACCGGGCGGGGCACGCAGATCGCCTTGCCGGGGTTCAGCGGGAACGGCGTCACGATCGCGCTGCTCGACACCGGTGTCGAGAGGCGGCATCCGTTCTTGCGGGGGCGCCTGCTGCGCGGTTTCGACGTCGTTGACGGGGACCGGAACACGGCGCCTGGGGCGAAGCCCGGAGAGCCGGGCGTCGTCGAGGCCCACGGAACCCGCATGGCGGGCCTCCTCGTCGGGCGCGACGGTCCGTCGGGACTCCAGGGGGTTGCGCCGGGGGCGAAGGTGCTTCCGATCCGCATGATGAGCTGGCGGCAGACGGCCGACGGCAGCTGGGCGGTGCTCGGACGCGGCGACCTCCTGCTCGCTGCGCTCGAGCGCGCGGTCGACCCGGACGCGAACGGCGACGTCGAAGATGCCGCCGCGATCGCGCTCGTCGGCGGCGTGCAGCCGTACGCCGCGTTCGCCGACAGCCCTGAGGCGCGGGCCAGCGACGGGGCCACCCAGCTCGGAACGTTGGTCGTCGCCCCGGTGGGGAACGACGGGCATCCGGGCACGGGCTTCGGCAGCATCGCCGCGCCGGCCGCGGCCGTGGACGCGCTCGCCGTCGGGACGCTCGACGCGCGGCGCGAGGTCCTGCAGGCGGAGGCCGAGCTCAGCGTGGGCTCCGACGAGGTGCTCGACGAGCCCGTGCGGGTCCTCGGCTCGGTCGGCCCCGACCAACCCGTCCGGCTCGAGGTGGCGGCCGTCCTCGGCCCGACCCTGGCCCAGCCCGACCGGCCTGCCGATGAGCCGGCCACCGGCGACGTACTCGGGGACTACTTCGGCACGAACGGCGTCAGCCTGGTCGCAGGGAAGGCGGTCGTGGTGCAGGCGGCGGCCGGCGCGGTCGAGCGGCGGGTGCGAAACGCGGCCGAGGCCGGGGCCGGGGTGGTGCTCGTGTCCGGGACGACTCTGCCGGCAGGCGCACTCGACGTGGAGGACGGCGTGGGCATCCCCGTGCTCGCCGTTCCCGGCGAGGCGGGCGCCGCGGCGCTGCGGGAGGGGGGCGAGCTCGACCTGGCGCCCTCGCAGACGCTCCCCAACGGCTCCCTGATGGACGTGGCCGCCTTCTCCTCCGGCGGGGTCGCCTTCGACGGCCGGGTGAAGCCGGACCTCGTCGCGCCCGGCGTCGGGCTCGCGACGTCGGACGCCGGCGGCGACGGCTTCACGACGGTCACCGGCTCGAGCGCCGCAGCCGCGGTGGTTGCGGGCGCCGCCGCCCTCGTCGCCGAGGCGCGGCCGGACCTCTCCGCGCGCGACCTCAGGAGCGCGCTCGTCGGCAGCGGGGGTCGCCTGAAGCGCGGAAGCCTTCCTCTGCCGGTGACCGCGCAGGGAGGCGGTCTCGTCGACCCGACCCACGCGGCCATGGCCGAGGTCGCCGTCGAGCCCGCGACACTCGCATTCGGGCGAGCGGAGGGCTCCGGCTGGAACACGACCCGGCCCCTAACCGTCCGGAACGTCTCCAGCAGGCCGTTGACGGTCTCGTTCGGGCTGCTGTCCGACGACACTTCTACGCCGGGCCTGTCCTTCTCCGCGGACCCGGCCCAGCTCGACCTCGCGCCCGGTGCCGCCGAGGAGGTCCTGATCGGCGTTTCCGCGGGGCAGGAGACGCCGGCCGGCGTCGGCGGCGTCATCGTCGTCTCCGCCGAGGGGGCGCAGCCCGTCCGCGTTCCCTGGGCAATCGCCCTCCGCGCGGCGGCGAAGGCTCCGCTCGTCGCCGACGTGCAGCTCTCGCATCACGAGTTCTCGCCCTCCGACCTGGCGCCGGTCGTGCTCGCCTTCCGGGCGGGCCGGGTGGACAAAACGCCCGACGGCGAGCTGATCGAGCCCGTCGGCGTGCTGGAGCTCGAGCTCTGGACTGCCGAGGGCCGGAGGCTCGGCGTGCTCGCCAGGCTCCTCGACGTGCTTCCGGGACGGTACGCCTACGGGCTGACCGGTCGCGGGCCAAACGGGAAAGCGCTCAGGGACGGGGCCTACGTGCTCCGCCTGCGAGCGCACCCGGTCGACGGCGACGACGGCACCCGGCCGTCGACCGCCGAGGCCGTCTTCACCATCAAACGCCCGTGATCCGCTAGTGGCCACAGTCGCCGCACCTGCCTTCTCGCATCTCAAGGAAGACCCGTGGGAGATGGCACGCAGCCAGCTGCGCCACGTGTGCGAGCTGATCGACCTGGACGAGTCGATGCTGAACGTCCTCTCCGAGTGTAAGAAGGCGGTCACGGTGTCCGTTCCGACGCGCATGGACGACGGCTCGGTGCACGTCTTCGAGGGCTACCGCGTCATCCACAACGTCGCGCGCGGCCCGTCCAAGGGCGGGATCCGCTACCACCCTGGGGTCACGTTCCGGGAGACGAAGGCCCTCGCCATGTGGATGACGTGGAAGTGCGCGCTGATGGGGCTCCCCTTCGGCGGCGCGAAGGGCGGCGTCGTCTGCGACCCGAAGGACATGTCCGTAGGCGAGCTCGAGCGTATGACCCGCCGGTATACGACCGAGATCATCAACCAGATCGGGCCCGAGATGGACATTCCCGCGCCCGACGTGGGCACGAGCCCGCGCGAGATGGCGTGGATCTTCGACACCTACTCCATGAACAAGGGCTACTCGGTCCTCGGCGTGGCCACCGGGAAGCCGCTCGAGGTGGGCGGGTCGCTGGGCCGGGTCGAGGCCACCGCCCGAGGCGCCGCGTTCGCGTTGCGCGAGGCGCTGCGAAAGACCGACCGCCCGATCGCGGGTCGCCGCGTGGCAATCCAGGGGTTCGGGAACGTGGGGCGCAACCTCGCGGTGATCCTGGCCGGCGAAGGCGCGGTGATCGTGGCGGTGTCGGACTCGTCCGGAGGCCTCCACAACGCGGCCGGGATCGACGTCGCTGCGGCGGTGGCCTACAAGCGGGAGAACGGCGTCCTGTCGGGCTTCTCGGGTGGCGAGCCGATCGCGAACGAGGAGGTGGTCCTCGTCGACTGCGACGTGCTCGCGCCCTGCGCGCTCGAGCAGGCGATCGACTCCGCCAACGCCGACCGGGTCAAGGCGCCGCTCGTGGTCGAGGGCGCGAACGGCCCGGTGACACCGAACGCCGACCGGATCCTCGAGGAGCGGGGCGTCCTCGTCCTCCCGGACGTCCTGGCGAACGCCGGCGGCGTGGTCGTCTCGTACTTCGAGTGGGTCCAGGGGCTCCAGGAGTATTTCTGGAAGGAGTCCGAGGTGAACGCGAAGCTCAACGACATCATGACCCGCGCGTTCGCCGAGGCCTGGCAGATCAGCGAGGAACGGTCGATCTCGCTGCGCCAGGCCGCCTACGTGTGCGCGGTCGGCCGCGTCGCCGAGGCGACGACCACCCGCGGCCTCTACCCCTAGCGCGCGTGGGCGAGCGCGTGGTCACGATCTACCGCGCGCAGGGCTGCCATCTGTGCGAGAGCGCGCAGCGCGTCCTCGCCGCCGTCCGGGAGGAGATCCCCTTCCGGCTCGTGGAAGTCGAGATCGACGGCGACCCGGAGCTCGAACGCGCGTACCGCGAGCGCATCCCTGTCGTCGCCGTGGACGGCCAGGAGGCGTTCACGTTCTTCGTCCATCCGGACGGCCTGCGCAGGCGTCTCGCCGGCTGACGGCAGGCGGCCGAGGTACTGCACCCGCGAACGGTAGGCGTCGTTATTGTGTCTTCTCCATGGCCTTGAGAATCGCCAGTGAGGGGGGCACACGGGCGGGCGAACGCTTGACCGTCGGAGTGGCCGCCCGCCTCTCGCAGTATCTGCGCGTCCTCACCCAGGCCCGCAAGATGGGCAAGGACCGGATCTCCTCCCAGGAGATCAGCGAGTACACGAACATCAACGCCACGCAGATCCGGCGTGATCTCTCGGCCTTCGGCAAGTTCGGCAAGCGGGGTGTCGGCTACAACATCGACAGCCTGATCGCCGAGATCCGGAAGATCCTCCGGACGCAGGGCCAGCACAACATCGCGCTCTTCGGCGCCGGCCGCCTGGGCCAGGCGATCGCGAGCTCGACGATCTTCGCCGACCACGGCTTCAACATCTCGTCGGCGTTCGACAACGACCCGACCAAGATCGGGGAGCCGATCGGCGGGACGACCATCTCGTCCTACGACGACCTGCGCGATCACATCCGCGACAAGAACATCATCGTCGCAGTCCTCGCGGTTCCCCCGGACGCCGCGCAGCAGGTCGCCGACGACGTCGTGGACGCCGGCGTGAAGATCATCTTCAACTACACCGAGGCGCTCTTGGACGTCCCGCACGACGTCACGGTGCACACGACGAGCCCTGCGGTCGAGCTCCTCTACGCGCTCTACTTCTACCTGACCTGACGACGTCCCACGGCGGCTGCCCGACCCTGGGATTTCGGCGGCGTGGCGGAGAGGGTTAGGATCGGATCGTGAGCACCGTTGTGGACAACCTGAAACAGGTTCCGCTCTTCAGCGACCTCAACAAGCGACAACTCAGGCAGCTTGCGCGCGCGTGCAAGGAGCGCGAGTTTCGGCCCGGGACGACGGTTGTTCGGCAGGGCCGCATGAGCGGGATCGGCTTTTTCATCATCGTCGACGGCGAGGCAGTGGTCAGCATCGACGAGACTGATGTTGCGAGGCTCGGGCCCGGCGACCACTTCGGCGAGCTCGCGCTCATCAGCAACGAGGTTCGGACTGCGACCGTGACAGCAGCGACCAGCCTACGCTGCCTCGTCATGATGTTCTGGGACTTTCGGGATTTCGGCAAGCGCAACCCCGAAGTTCTGTGGAAGCTCCTCCAGCACGTGGTCGGGCTTCTCGCAGACGCGCGGAGCAAGCAGGCGACGGCCTCGCTGTCGGCCAGCTGAGGCGACGGACTAACGCCTGACGTAGATGCTGACGTTCCCGGAGGGGCGCCCGCCGAGCGCCGTCAGGACCTCGACGGCGAGCGCGTCGGCGATGACGACCTTCGCCGACTCGGCTTCCGCCGAGATGCCCTCGTTCTCGAGGATGCGCACGACCTCGGGCGCCGGGCCCCGAACCCGCACGACCAGAGACCCCTTGTCCGCCTGCGGCGTGGCCTCCGTCGCGCCCGTATCCGCCTGCAACGCCCTCGTGTCGGCCGCCTCGCCGCCGGCGGCGTCCCCGGAATCGTCGCCGCCGCCGTCGAGCTGCATGCCTCCGACGATGAGAGCCGCGAAGACCGCCGCGGCGGCCGCGACCGGCACCGCCACGACGACCGCCCGCTTGACCGGCCTGAAGAGCCGCCAGGGGTCCGGGCGGTCTGGGAGCGCGGAGAGGATTTCGGCCCGCCGCGCGTCCGCGAGCTCGAGGAGGGGCGCGGCCTGGAGGGCGTCCCGGCCGGCCTCGAGGCGGCGGACCTGGTCGGCGCACGTCCGGCACCCGACGAGGTGCTCGGCGACGTCCCGCCGTGCAGGGTCGTGCAGCTCCTCTTCCACGTAGGAGAGCAGCACGAGCTCGTCGGGGTGCTTCTCGGCCATCAGTCCTTTGACTCCGTCGCCTGCAGGGGGGTTCCCAGGCGCTCGGCGAGCTCGCTCCGCCCGCGGAAGATCCGGGACTTCACCGTACCTTCGGGCACGCCGGTCATCTGGGCGATCTCGGCGTACGAGCAGCCGAGGACGTCGTAGAGGACGACGGCGACGCGGTAGGTCTCGTCCAGCCCGTCCAAGGCGCGCTGCAGCTCGCTGGACAGCTCCTGGTCGGCGAAGCGGTCGCGAGGGTCGGCGGGATCCGGCGGCTCCTCGACCGGCCGCTCGCGCCGCTTTGCATGCACGTCGTGCGCCGCGTTGACGACGATGCGGTAGAGCCAGGTCGAGAAGCGGGCGTCGCCCCGGAACTTCGGGAGGGCCAGCCAGGCGCGGAGTAGCGCTTCCTGGACGGCGTCGGCGGCGTCCTCGCGCGACCCGAGCACCCGGGCGGCAAGCGTATACATCGGCTGCTCGTGGTTCTCCACGAGCCGCTCGAACGCGAACCGCTCGCCCCGCTTGGCCCGTTGTACGAGGATCTCGTCGGCGTCCATCGCGGTGAAGATTCTCATTCGGTGCGGCTACCGCCGCACCGGAGGGGCGTTCCGCGGTCGCTCTGATACGTTCGCGCCGTGGGTGAGGCCCAGAAACTGACTCCCGACGAGCAGATCGCGAGCGCGTACGAGGGATTCGAGTCCGGCTGCGACTACACGGTCGCGGTCGAGGAGGAGTTCGCGATCCTCGACCCTGAGTCGCTCGATCTCGTCAACCGCTTCGAGGAGCTGCAGGCCGCCGCGCAAGCGACGCCGCTCGCCGAGCATCTCGTGGGGGAGCTGATCGCGTCGGAGATCGAGGTGCGGACCGGGCGATGCGAGACGTTCGCCGACGCCGCCGCGGCAATGGCCGAGCGGCGGCGGCAGCTGCTCGAGCTGGCAGCGCGCTTCGACGTCCTCCTCGGCGCCACCGGCACGCATCCCTGGAGCCCGTGGCAGGAGCAGCGGATCATCGACACCCCGCACTACCGCCGCAACGACGAGATCCTGCGTTACGTCGTCTGGCGCAACAACAGCTTCGGGCTGCACGTCCATGTCGGGATCCGCAGCGCCGACCGGGCCGTCCGCGTCACGGACGCCCTGCGCACGTACCTCCCTCACCTGCTCGCCTACTCCGGGAGCTCGCCGTTCGTCGAGGGCGTCTACACCCATCTCCACTCGGCGCGCACGCAGATCTTCACGCGGTTATTCCCGCGCTGCGGGATCCCGGATGCGTTCGGAAGCTGGCACGAGTACGAGCGCTACGTCCGCTTTCTGTACGACACGGGCTCGATCACGGAGCACACGCAGATCTGGTGGAGCGTGCGGCCGCACCTCGGGTTTCCCACCGTCGAGATCCGGATCTGCGACGGCCAGCCCGACTTGGCCGAGTCCCAGTCCCTCGCCGCGCTCATGTACGCGCTGACCGTGCGGATCGCACGCGCGCTGGACGAGGGGGAGCCGCTGCCCGAGCATCCCCACCGGTTGCTGGAGGAGAACTTCTGGCGCGCGATCCGCTACGGGCTCTCGGGCGAGCTGATCGACCTCGACACCGGCGACGTGCGCCCTGCCCGAGCCGAGCTCGAGCGGCTGATCGAGTGGTGCCTTCCCGTGGGCGAGGAGCTGGGGTTCGCGTCGTTCCTCAACGTGCCCGCGGTGAGCGTGTCCGAGCGGCAGATGGCGCGCCACGAGGCGGGGGAGACGCTGGCCGAGATCTACGCCCAGGAGACCCTGGAGCCGCTCCGTGTCTAGGAGCCCCTTTCGAAGCGAAGCCCTGTCTCGCGGCGAGGCCCTGGTCGGCACGATCCTGCGTCCTCAGTCGCGCCCGTATCCTCCGGATACGCGCGCTCCCTGCGTCCTTCTCTCGTACTCGACCAGCGCCCCACGCGAGGAGGCGTCACTTCGAAATGAGCTCTGAGTTCGAAGGCGAGCCGAACCAGGAAGAGATCGCGCGCGAGCTGGCCGAGGAGTTGCGGAGGCTCCGCGTCGAGGACGTGCTCGTGAACACGCTCGTCCACGTCTCGTCGATCGGCTACCGCCGCCTCGGCCTGACGGAGGACTCCCGTGAGGAGCGGGACCTGCCGCAGACCGCGCTCGCGATCGAGACGATGCAGGCGCTCGTGCCGGTCCTCGAGGACTTCCTGCCACAGGAGCTCGTCTCGAGCTTCGAGGAGCAGATCGCCAACCTCCAGCTTGCGTACGCGAAAGCCGCCAAGGAGGCCGGTGACGCCGACGGCTGAGATCGGCGTCTTCGGCGGCTCGGGCTTCTATTCGTTCCTCGAGGACGTCGAGGAGGTCGAGGTGGAGACGCCGTACGGGCGCCCCTCCGCGCCGTTCACGATCGGTGAGATCGGCGGTCGGCGCGTCGCCTTCCTGCCCCGCCACGGGCCGAGGCACGAGCTGCCGCCTCACGCGATCCCGTACCGCGCGAACGTCTGGGCGATGAAGGAGCTCGGCGTCCGCCGGATCATCGGCCCGAACGCCTCCGGAGCGCTCAAGGCCGACCTCGAGCTGGGCGAGTTCGTCGTCTGCGACCAGTTCGTCGACCGCACGCAGGGGCGGGCGGACACGTTCTACGACGGTCCGGAGACGACGCACGTCTCGGCCGCCGATCCGTATTGCCCTGACCTCCGCACGCTGCTCGTGGAGACGGCGCGCGAGCTCGGGATCAGGGCCCGGGACGGCGGCACCGTCGTCGTCATCCAGGGGCCGCGCTTCTCGACGCGGGCCGAGTCGAGGTGGTTCCAGGACGCCGGCTGGGACACGATCAACATGACGGCGTACCCCGAGGGCTACCTGGCGCGCGAGCTGGAGCTCTGCTACGCGAACATCTCCATGGTCACCGACCACGACGTCGGAGTCGAGGGCACCGCGCCCGTATCGCACGAGCAGGTGGTGACGGTCTTCAACGAGAACAACGAGCGCCTGCGCGAGCTCCTCTTCGCCGTGATCCCCAAGATCCCGCCGCAGCCGGAGGAGCATCTGTGCGCGACGGCGCTGCGCGGCGCCAAGTTCTAGGTGCTCGCCTGGAATCACCGGCCGAGCATCTCGTGTGATACAACTCCGCGCGGCCGTTTCCGGGCCGGGCCGAGGGGATCGAGTGCAGCAACCGGCCTCGCGCGGCGGCCTGTTTCGTTGCAGCTGTGACCGACTTCTTCCAGAACCACACAGTCCTGTTCGCGCTTCTGTGCGCGCTTTTCGCGATCGCGGTCGGCCTCTATCTGACCTGGTGGATCCTCAAGCAGCCGGCGGGCTCGGACCGCATGCGCGAGATCGCCCGCGGCGTGCAGGAGGGCGCGGCGGCGTACCTCCGCCGGCAGTACATGACGATCGGCATCGTCGCCGTCGTCCCGTTCCTCATCATCGGCTTCTACAACAAGCTGGGGTGGGGCACGGCGGTCGGCTTCCTCGTCGGCGCCGCATTCTCGGCGGCTGCCGGCTTCATCGGCATGAACGTCGCCGTGCGCTCGAACGTGCGCACCGCGGAGGCGGCCAAGCACGGCCTGACGCCAGCCCTGAACGTCGCCTTCCGCGCCGGCTCCGTCACCGGTCTGCTCGTCGTCGGGCTCGGGCTCCTCGGCGTCGCGGGCTACTACTGGATCCTCACCGACTGGTTCGACGTCGCCCAGAACGACGCGATCGACGACCTGATCGGCCTCGCCTTCGGCGGCTCGCTCATCTCGGTCTTCGCCCGGCTCGGCGGCGGCATCTACACGAAGGCCGCCGATGTGGGCGCCGACCTCGTCGGCAAGATCGAGGCCGGGATCCCGGAGGACGACCCGCGCAACCCGGCCGTGATCGCAGACAACGTAGGCGACAACGTCGGTGACTGCGCCGGGATGGCGGCAGACCTCTTCGAGACCTATGCCGTGACGGCGGTCGCCGTCATGCTCCTCGGCACGGCCTTCCCGGCCGGTGGGCTGCCGCTCTACCCGCTCGCCATCGGCGGCGTCTCGATCATCGCCTCGGTGATCGGAATCTGGTTTGCCCGAGTCGGGCGCGGCGGCTCGATCATGAACGCCCTCTACAAGGCGGTCGTGGTCGCCACTGTGCTGTCGGCGCTCGGCTTCATCCCCGTGACGCTGGCCTACGACGGCCGCCCCTTCAGCTTCGGCGAGCTGTACGTCGCCGCGCTGATCGGCCTCGTCATCACCTTCGCCCTCGTCGCTATCACCGAGTACTACACGGGCACGCGCTGGGGCCCGGTCAAGTCGATCTCCAGGTCCTCACAGACCGGCCACGCGACGAACATCATCGAGGGCCTCGCGGTCGGGATGCAGGCAACCGCGCTCCCGGTGATCGTGATCGCCGTCGGCATCGTCGCCGCCTACGAAGTTACCGACAGTCTCTACGGGATCGGTGTCGCCGTCATGGCGCAGCTCTCGATGACGGGGCTGATCGTCGCTCTCGACGCCTACGGGCCGGTCACCGACAACGCCGGCGGCATCGCCGAGATGGCCGACCTGGACGAGTCCGTGCGCGGCATCACCGACCCGCTCGACGCGGTCGGCAACACGACGAAGGCGGTCACGAAGGGCTACGCGATCGGGTCGGCGGGCCTCGCGGCGCTCATCCTCTTCGACGAGTACGCGCGGGGCCTCGGGGAGGAGGACGTGACGAGCGTCTTCTCGCTCGACGACCCGTGGGTGATTGCCGGCCTCTTCATCGGCGGCCTCATGCCCTTCCTCTTCGCCTCGCTCGCTATGCAGGCGGTCGGGCGCGTCGGCGGGCAGGTGGTGGACGAGG
>Ga0081538_10003648_pt1 | contig 14463 bp, 18 predicted proteins | sample TabmetS5T2R1_FD_71022 | JGI IMG/M metagenome (GOLD analysis project Ga0081538, IMG submission 71022) | Tabebuia heterophylla rhizosphere microbial communities from the University of Puerto Rico - S5T2R1 | ecosystem: Host-associated > Plants > Roots > Rhizosphere ... | reverse complement strand
CTGCTGGCTGCGCAGCGGCGCCTCGAAGATCACGACCTCGCGCCCGACCGCGTGCAGGATCGCCTCGACCAGCTCGGCGTGCACCGCGCCGGTGGCGTCGAAGAGCCCGACCGTCCCGCTCTCGCGGCCCTCGGCGATGACCAGCGCGGCGCCGGCCGCGAGATCGCCGAGCATCTCGGCCACCCACTCCTCGGCCACCGCCTCCTGCGAGCGCTTGGAGCCGACCTCGGCGATCACCGTGAACTCCGCGGCGAGCTGCGAGATCAGCGCCCGCTTCGCCTCGACGGCGATGCCGAGCGAGCCGTTGGAGACCTCGACGTGGTCGATGCCCAGCTCGCGCAGCCACTCGACGTACGGCTCCACGCGGCCCTGCTCCCAGGCGATCTCGAGCAGCGTCCCGCCGAGGCTGACCGCGATGTCGGCCTCTCGGCAGATCGCCACCTTGTCCTTGACGCCGCGGCTCACGTACGCCGTGCCCCAGCCGAGCTTGATCAGGTCGATGTGCTCGCCCGCGGTCTCGAGCAGCGACTCGAGCGCCAGGGGGGAGAGGCCGCGGTCCAGGACGTGGGTGATCCCCGCCCGCCGGGGCTTCGCCGTGCGCTCCGGCAGGTCGAGGAAGTCAGGGGCCACGAGGTCATGGTAGTCAGGGCCAGCGGATCGGCCGCGTGGGTGAGCCCGCGTAGTTGACGCCGTTCGGCGCCCGCCAGCGCAGTCGGTAGCTGCGGCCCGAGCGATAGCGCGTCGAGGTCGCGAAGTACCCGCGCCCGCCGGTCGCCTTGGACTTCAGCCGCCGCCAGTCGCCGCCGCGGCGGCGGTACTCGATCACCACTCGCTCGCGCCCGTCGCGCGGGCGCACGTAGCCCCACAGCTTCACGCTGCGCCCACTCCGCCGGGCCACGAGCGGGAGCCGGAACCCGCGGTAGGAGAGCTTCTTGCGGCCGCCGGCGAAGCGCAGCCCGGACTCGAAGCCGCCGTAGCGGTTGCTCCCGCGGCGCGGCTCGTCATCGCGCATCAGGTACTGCGAGATGGCGCGCACGCGGCCCGCGGACCACGCCAGCCGCTCGCCGATCGCCCGGTACTCCTCCTGCCGTGTCTGGCTCACGCCGTACACGGGGTCCGGCCGGCTCTGGATGCCGAACTCGGTCAGGTACACCGGCATCGCGCGCCGGATCGAGCCGGCGCGTCCGGCCCGGTCGAGGGCGCGGGTCAGGCGCCGGATCGAGCCGATCGTCACGTCGTCGCTGCGGCGCGAGACGAAGAACGGCCCCGATCGCGTGGTGTAGGGGTGGTGGGCGTAGCCGTCGGCCGGGAGCTTGTGGCAGCCCTTGCGCTTGCGGTACTTGCTGCTCAGGCACAGCGATCCGCGCAGGAAGCGCAGCGGGTAGACGACGTTGCTGTTGCCGCGCGGGGCGGTCTCGCCCATGAGCACGCGGTCGCCGCGGTTGCCGGTCGCGTCCAGCGCCTTGTGCGCGGCCCAGAACAGCTTGCGGTAGAGCCGCGGCGAGTACGCCTTGCCGCGCCGGTACTGCGGGCCGAGGAACTGCGGGTGGTTCGGCTCGTTCCAGATCGACCAGTACGAGACGCGCGAGCCGAACTGGCGCCCGGCCGCCGTCATGAAGCGCCGGAAGCGGGTCGGGCTCGGGTAGTCGACGCCGTTGCCGGCCAGCGTCGCCCAGTCCGGCGTCGGGCCGGTCGGGGTGAGCAGCACGCGCATCCCGCGCGCCCGCGCCTCGGTCACGATCCGCTCGTACATCGTCCAGTCGTAGGACGCCGGGTTGCTCTCGTCGAACGGCGGCGCGGTGGTGCGGCCGGGCTCGGGCGCGACGTCGCGCCAGTACATGACGACGCGGATCCAGCGGACGCCGAAGCCCTGGATCTCGTCGAGCACCGCGTCGCGCACGGAGGGATCCGCGCTGCGCAGCTCGCGGTTGGCCTCGAAGATCGTGAACTGGGACTTGCGGGCCTCTGCCGCCGGAGCGGCGAGCAGCAGGGCCGCGAGCGCGATCAATACGACACGCATTCGAGCTCCTTCCAGTCGGTTCTCAGGTGAGCTGGGAGGCTCGCGCGCGTGCTCCACAACAAACTCAGCGCGGGAGGCGAAGTTTCGGGAGACTCGGCACATGCCGATCACGCGAGGCTTCCATCGCCGCCGCGCCGAGACGCCCGGCGACGCGGCGCTACCGCCCGGCCAGTACCTGACCCCCGGCTTCCCGGTGCTGTCGGCAGGGCCGACGCCGCACGTACCGCTCGACCGCTGGCAGCTCTCGATCTCGGGGTCGATCGACGCCGAGCGGAGCTGGACGTGGGACGAGTTCGTCGACCTGCCCAGCGAGTCGATCACCGTCGACATCCACTGCGTCACGTCGTGGTCGAAGCTCGCCACCCACTGGGTCGGCGTGTCGGTCGACACGCTGCTCGACGGCCTCGAGCCGCTCGGCGGCTATGTGATGGCCGGCAGCTACGGCGGCTACACGACCAACCTCCCGCTCGAGGACCTGACCGACGGCAAGGCGTGGGTGGCCTACGACTACGACGGCGAGCCGCTCGAGCCCGAGCACGGCGGCCCGGCGCGGCTGCTCGTGCCGCACCTGTACTTCTGGAAGAGCGCCAAGTGGGTCAACGAGCTCGTGTTCATGGACGACGACGAGCCGGGCTTCTGGGAGTCGCTGGGCTACCACGACCGCGGCGACCCCTGGCGCGAGCAGCGCTACCAGGGCGACTGATGGCGAGCTGGCTCGACGCCGAGGTGCGCGAGGTCGTGCGCGAGACGGCGTCGGCGGCGACGCTGCGCCTCGACGTGGCCGGCTGGCGCGGCCACACCGCCGGCCAGCACGTCGACGTGCGGCTCACGGCCGAGGACGGCTACACGGCGCAGCGCAGCTACTCGATCTCGTCCGCGCCCGAGGACGGGCTGCCCGCCATCACCGTCGAGCGGCTCGACGACGGCGAGGTCTCGCCCTACCTGGTCGACGAGGCGCGGCCCGGCGACCGGGTCGAGGTGCGGGGGCCGGTCGGCGGCTGGTTCGTCTGGCTCGCATCGCGCGGCGGCCCGCTGTTCCTGGTGGCCGGCGGGTCGGGGCTGGCGCCCCTGATGTCGATGCTGCGCCATCGGGCCCGCGCGGACAGCGACGCCGAGGCGCGCCTGCTGCTCTCCGCCCGCACCCCCGACGACGTGCTCTACGCGGACGAGCTGCCCACGCTCGGCGCCGAGGTCGTCACCACGTACACGCGCGTGGCGCCGGCCCGCCGCGTCGACCGCGCGCTGCTGGCCGACGTCGCGTTCGCGCCCGAGGCGCGCGCCTGGACCTTCGTGTGCGGCCCGACGGGGTTCGTCGAGCTCGTGGCGGAGGAGCTGGTGGCGCTCGGGCACACCGGCTCCCGGATCAGGACCGAGCGCTTCGGCGCGACAGGAGGTTGACGATGGACGAGCAGCGACTCGACGGAAACGCCGCCGCCGGACTGCTGGACGAGATCTTCCGCGTCGAGGCGACGACCGCGATCGTCACGTGCGCCGGCTGCGGCTCGTCCGGAGCGGTGGGGGAGGAGCACGTCTACGCCCGCGGGCCAGGCCTGGTCATGCGCTGTCCCAGCTGCGAGGCCGTGCTCATGCGCTTCGCCCGGATCCGCGGCCGGCTGGTCGCGGACGTGCGCGGCGTGCGCCAGATGACGTTCTAGATCGGCACCTCGTCGCGCGCCGACCACCACTCGTCGCCGTAGCTGATGGTCAGCTCCTCGCCGCGCTCGATCCGGCGCTGGGCGACGAACTCGAGCGTCGACGGATCGTCCTGGTAGTAGTCGAGGTTCGGCTCCGACGAATGGTTGTAGAGCATGCCGAAGCCGAGGACGACGAGGAAGTAGCCCTCGTTGGTCGACTCGAAGAGGTAGTCGGCGAGGTCTCCGCCGCCCTGCGAGATCTCCACGGTCGGGCAGACCTCGACGGTCTCGCCCTTGGCGAAGTCCCGGGTCGCGAACACGCCGCGACCACGGGGTCCCTCGCGCACGGCGAGCCCCTTCTTGCCTGCGATCTTCACTCCCCGATCATCTGCTCGACCGTCTCGGCCAACTCGGCCCAGCCGGTCGTGGTCGCGCGGTAGAAGCTCTGGATCGAACCGCGCCGGCGTTCCGTGCCGACGAGCTCGATGAGCCCCGCGGTATGGAGCACGCGGAAGTGGTACGCGACCACGCCCAGCGGCTCGCTCAGCGCAACGGCGACCTCGCTCGCGCTGATGTCCTCCGACTCTGCGACGGAGAGGATGTGCAGACGGATCGGGTGAGCTAGAGCGCTCAGCCTCTTCCCTGGGATGCCACCACCATCGGCCACCACGATTGCGTGAATATAGAGGGCTGCGGGGCGGTTATGTCAGTACATTCGTCCAGGAATTCGCCCGGAGCGTCCCGTCTGCGCGGTGAACGGGGAGCGACCGGTCAGTATGCGGACAGATTTGTCCGTGTGATGACCACCTGGCCGTCCTCGACCGAGATGGCCAGCCTGCGCAGCGTGCGCCGGCGGTCGAACACCGCGCAGCCGGTGCGGACGTCGTACTCGTCGCCGTGCCACGGGCACTTGACGACGTCCTGCGCATCGAGCATCCGGTGCTCGCCGACCGCTTCGCTCTCGGCGCGCGGAAGCACGCGGCCGGCGGACAGCCGCGCGCCCTGGTGCAGGCAGCGGTCCACGAACGCGTGCAGCTCGCCGTCGAACGTGCGCATCGCCACAACAGGCAGCATCCCCAGCCGCGCCGCGGCCATCCCGCCCGGCACGAGCTCGTGGTCGGCGCAGACGACGACGCGCGACTCGTCGCTCACGCGCTCCGCACCCGGTCGAGCGCCGCCTGGACCGACCCGTGCACGGGAGCGGCCTGGTCGAGGCCGACGATCGTGATCACGCGCAGCAGCGGCGATCGCTCGGGCACGACGAGGTGCAGCTCCTGCTGGCGCTGCCGCAGCTCCTCGACGAGCCCGAACAGCAGCGTGACCCCCGAGCTGTCGAGGTAGGTCGTGGGACCGAGGTCGACGACCAGCGCGTCGCTGCGGTTCGTCAGCATCGCTCGCAACCGGTCGCCGAGCGGGCCGGCGTTCGTCAGGTCGATCTCGCCCTCGACGCGGGCGACGGGGATCGTGTCGTGCATCTCGGTCACGACCTGGGCGATCTGCCTCACGCGGCCCTCCTCGTCCCCAGGGTGCGCTCGAGCACGACGACGGTGCCGGCGTCGCCGTGCTCGACGTCGACGGTCTCCATCAGCGACCGCATCAGCGGCAGCCCGCGGCCGCGATGGGCGCCACGCGGCGCCCGCCAGCGGCCCGTGTCGCGCACGGTGATCCGGACGGTCCCGCCGACGTGCTCGGCGTCGACCTCGAACTGGGCGTGCCCGGGCCCGTACGCGTGCTCGACCGCGTTGGCGCACGCCTCCTGGCAGGCGACGAGGATCTCGTACGCCTCGTCCTCGGTCGCGCCGTGCGCCTGCAGCCAGCGGCGCACCAGACCGCGGACGCCGGCCAGCGCCTCAGGCTGCGCAGGCCAGCGCGTGCGCAGGTCCTCGCCGAGCGGCGGCAGGCGCGCCGCGACCACGGCGACGTCGTCGGCCGGCTCGCGCGCCACGAGGCGGTCGACCACGTCGCCGCAGATGCGGTCGACGTCCGCGATCCCGGCCACCAGCCCGCGCAGCCGGTCGAGGCCGACGTCGATCGACTCGCCGCGGCGCTCGACGAGGCCGTCGGTGTAGATCACGATCGTGCTGCCGGCCGGGAACGGCACCGTGTCCGCGCGGTAGCGCGCGCGCTGCGAGACGCCGAGGGCGATCGCGCCCTGCAGCGGCAGGTACTCGGGCTCGCCGTCCGGCCGCACGAGCAGCGGCGGGGGATGGCCGGCAAGGACGAGCTCGAGCGATCCGATGCCGGGGTCGAGCACGAGGTAGGCGAGCGTCGTCATCGCGGACGGACCGAGGTCCCACATGAGCCGGCTGACGGCCTCGACCACCGCGGCCGGCGGGTGCTCCTCGATCGCGTACGCGCGCAGCGCCGTCCGCAGCTGCGCCATGACGGCAGCGGCCGCGACGCCGTGGCCGACCACGTCGCCGACCGCGAGCACGACCCGCCCCCCGGGGAGCTCGAAGACGTCGTACCAGTCGCCGCCGAGGCTGCTGCCGGCCGCCGGCAGGTAGCGGCAGGCCAGCTCGAGGCCGGCGACGGTCGGCAGCTCCTGCGGGAGCAGCCGGCGCTGGAGCGTCTCGGCGATCCGGCGCTGCTCGAACAGCTGGGCGTGCTCGATCGCGATCGCGGCGCGGTCGCCCGCGAGCTGGAGCAGGTCGCGGTCGGCGTCGGTGAAGATCCGTGGGGTGAGGCTGCCGACGTGGAGGACGCCGAGGATGCGGCCGGAGACGAGCAGGGGGACGCCGAGGAGGGAGCGGATGCCCTTCTCGCGCAGGATCGGGTTGAGGATGTCGGCGTGGTCGACGTCCGGGACGAAGATGGCGCGTCGTTCGGCGGCGATGCGGCCGGCGAAGCCGCCGCCGACGGGGATGCGCACGCCCTGCTCGACCTCCTCCTCGATGCCGCGGGCGGCGCGTGCGAGGAGCATCTCGCCGTTGGGTTCGAGCATGAGGATCGCTGCGGTGTCGACGCCGAGCAGCCGGCTGATTCGCTGCAGCAGCTCGGCGAGCACATCGTCCTCGGGTAGATACGCGAGCGACGCATCGGTCACGTGCTGCAGCGCTTCGAGCATCCCCCGGTCCGGCACGAAGGCAGCATCATAGGAGCGACTGGATGCGCAGGGGCGCGCCTGGAAGACTCCTGGGATGGACGATCCACGCGTCGAGCGGCTGATCCGCTACGGCGGCGGCTTCGCCGGCGACCTCGTGGTCCGTGCTCGCGGGTCGTGGCTGGAGACCGCATCCGGCGGCCGCGTGCTCGACTTCACGGCCGGCCAGATCTGCGCGACGGTCGGCCACAACCACCCGCGCGTGGGGGACGCGATCCGGCGCGCGCTCGACGAAGTGGTGCACCTCAACTCGTGGATGCTCTCCCCGCCGGTCCTCGACCTGGCCGACGCCCTGCTCGCGACGGTGCCCGCGCCGCTCGACCGCGCCATGTTCCTGTCCACCGGCGGGGAGTCGGTCGAGGCGGCGGTGCGGATGGCCAAGCTCGCCTCCGGGCGCTTCGAGGTCGCGTCGCTCACCCGCAGCTGGCACGGGCTGACCGGCGGCGTGGCGGCGCTGACGCTCGCGGCCGGGCGGCGCGGCTACGGGCCGACGCTGCCGGGCGCGTTCGCCCTCCCGGCTCCGTACGCGTACCGCTGCCCGGTGCGGGCGTGCGACGGCGAGTGCGACTGCAGCTGCCTGGAAGCGGGCTTCGACCTCTTCGACCAGGCCTCGGTCGGGTCGCCGGCCGCCGTGGTGGCCGAGCCCGTCCTCTCGGCCGGCGGCGTCATCGTCCCGCCGCCGGGCTACTTCGCGCGGCTGGTCGAGCTGTGCTCCGAGCGCGACATGCTCGTGGTCTTCGACGAGTGCCAGACCGGGCTCGGCCGGCTCGGCGCGATGTACGGCTTCGAGCGCTACGGAGTGGTGCCGGACTTCCTCGTGCTCTCCAAGACGCTCGGCGGCGGCGTGCCGATCGGCGCCGTGATCACCGGCGCGGACATCGAGGAGCGCTGCCACGAGCTGGGCTTCGTCCACGTGACCTCGCACGTGTCGGACCCGCTGCCGGCGGCGGCCGCGGCGGCCGTGCTCGAGATCGTCCTCTCCGAGGACCTGCCGGCGCGGGCGGAGCGGGCCGGCGAGCGGCTGGCCGGGCACCTCGACGAGCTGGCGATGCGCCACGAGGCGATCGGCGACGTCCGCGGCATGGGGCTGCTGCGCGGAGTCGAGCTCGTCGAGGACCGCGACAGCCGCCGGCCGGCGGAGGCGCTCGGGCTGGCGCTCACCGAGGAGTGCGAGCGGCGCGGGCTGTCGATCAACCTCGTGCGCGGCGGGACGGGCGGCGCCGCCAACTGCCTGCGGATGGCGCCGCCGCTGACCGTTTCCGACGACGAGATCGACCTGGCGGCCGAGGTCCTCGACGCCTCCCTGACGGCGGTCGGCGTCCATGCTTGACCCGACGGCGCTGCCCGACGACCTGCCGGTGCCCGAGGACGACGGCGCGGCAAACCATCTGCGCGGCGTGCGGTTGCCGCCGGTCGCGCTGGTGGCGACCGACGGCGAGGTCGTGCGGCTCGACGAGCTGCCGGGGCGCAGCGTGGTCTTCGCCTACCCGCGGACGGTCCGGCCGGGCGAGGAGCCGCCGGGCGGGGAGGAGGGCTGGAACGCGATCCCGGGCGCGCGCGGGTGCACGCCCGAGGCGTGCTCGTTCCGCGACGAGGCGGCGCGCTTCGGCGCGTTCGGCGCCCGCGTGTTCGGGCTCTCGACGCAGGACACCGAGGACCAGCGCGAGGCGGTCGCGCGGCTGCGCCTGCCGTATCCGCTGCTCTCCGACGAGCGCCTCGAGCTGACCCGCGCGCTGCGGCTGCCGACGTTCGAGGTCGAGGGCATGACGCTGATCAAGCGGTTGACGCTGATCGTCGTCGAGGGCCGGATCGAGGACCTCGTCTATCCCGTCTTCCCGCCCGACCGCGGCGCCGAGCTCGCCCTCGCGCGGCTGTCATGACCGCCAGCCCAATGGCGCCCCCGTAGGAGGGGACCTGGAGGCGGTCGTGGGCCGTATGCAGGGTGTGGACGCCGCCGAGGTCGGGCTCGACGACACGCGGATCGCCTTCTGGCGACCGGTCCGCCGCGCGAGCGAGGCGGCGCTGGTGCGGGCCGCACAGCGCGGATCCGAGGCGGCGGTCGAGGAGCTGTTCGCGCGCCACTGGCCGGACGCCTACCGCACCGCGCTGCTGATCGCGCACGACCGCGCGGCGGCCGAGGACATCGCCCAGGAGGCGTTCCTCTCCGCCCTGCGGGCGCTGCCGCGCTTCGACCGCCGCCGCCCGCTGCGGCCCTGGCTGCACCGGATCGTCGTCAACCGCGCGATCGACTGGGCGCGGGCGCGGCGGTTGCGGGCGGAGGTCGACGTCGACGCCGTCCCCGAGACGGCGGCGCCCCCGGCCGTCGATACCGGGCTCGGGCCGGTCGGCTCCGCGCTCGGCCGGCTCTCGCCCGAGCACCGGGCGGTGATCGTCATGCGCTACCTGCTCGAGCTGACGCCGGGCGAGATCGCCGAGGTGCTCGACCTCCCGCGCGGCACGGTCAACTCACGGCTGCGACGCGGGCTCGACGCGCTCGGCGGCGTGCTCGAGGAGGAGGGGCGGTGAACGAGCAGCGGCTGCGCGACGAGCTGCAGCAGGCCCCGATCGACGACGGCGCCCGGGCGCGCGCGCTCGGCGTCGTGCGCGCGGCGTACCTCGAGGGTGAACCGGTCCGGCCGCGTCGGTGGACGCCGGTGCTGACCGTCGCCGCGCTCCTCGTCGCGGTCGTCGTGGCCGTCGGTGCGGTCTCCGCGCCCGGCGACGCCGTGGCGCGCTGGGTGCGCGACGTCCTCGGTGTCGGCCGCGAGGACGCCCGCCCGGCGCTGGTGCGGGTGCCGGGCGGCGGGCGGCTGCTGGTGACGGCAGAAGGGCGTCGCGGCGGGGTGTGGGCCGTCTCCGCGGACGGCTCGCGGCGGCGGCTCGGGGACTACGCGGGAGCGTCCTGGTCGCCGCGCGGCCTGTTCGTGGTCGCGTGGCGCGACGGCGAGCTGCTCGCGCTCGAGCCCGGCGGCCGCGTGCGCTGGTCGGTCGCGCGCCCCGGCAGGATCGCGGCGGCGCGCTGGGCGCCCGGCGACGGCTTCCGCGTCGCGTACGTCTCCGGCGACTCGTTGCGCGTGGTCAACGGCGATGGGAGCGGCGACCACCGGTACGCCCCCGCCGCCGCGGTCGCGCCGGCCTGGCACCCGGACGGCAGCGAGTACGTCCTGGCCTACGTCGATCGGCGCGACCACGTCCGCGTGGTGGCGGTCGACTCGCGGCGCGAGCTCTGGCGGTCGCGGCAGGTGGGGGGCGCGGTCGAGCTGGCCTGGTCGCCCGACGGCCGGCGGCTGTTGGTCCGGACGACTACCGGCTGGCGCGTGCTCGGCGCCGACGGCCTCGTATTGACGCGGCGCTCCGATCCGCTGGTCGAAGACGTCGCCTGGTCGCCGCGCGGCGACAGGATCGCCGTCGTGCGGCGGGCGGTTGACTCGAGCAGCGTCCTGCTCGTCGATCCGGCCGGTCGTGCTCGCGTCCGCGAGCTGTTCGGCGGTCCGGGCGCATTCGGCGAGGTGGCGTTCTCGCCGGACGGGCGGCGGTTGCTCGTGCCGTGGCCGGACGCCGACCAGTGGCTCTTCCTCTCGACCGCGCGCGGCGGGCGGCTCACCGCCGTCGCCAACATCGGCCGCCAGTTCGCGCGCGGCCCGCGTCGTGGTCCGTTCCCGACCACCGTGGAGTGGTGCTGCGGCGGTCCCTGACCGGCCGTTGTCAGAGCCCGGGCGGGTGGCGGACCACGTAGCCCGCCGACGAGCGGTCCGAGGCCTGCCAGCGCGAGCCGGTCTCGCTGCGCCCCGTGGTGTCGAAGCGCCGGCCGTCGACGACCATGTAGACGTGGCTGGGGGAGGCGTAGACCGTGATCCGGCGGCCGCGGCCGGGCGCGCCCCAGCGCATGAAGCCGCCGCTGGTCAGCGCCGACGACAGCAGCCCGCCGCCGTGCAGCGCGTACGAGACCGAGCCCGAGCAGTCGTAGCCGGAGTCGTTCCACTGCCCGTGCCCGCCGCCGTACTTGTACGGCTTGCTCGCGATCCGGTTGGCGGCGCGGACCACGCGCGCGACGACGTCGCCGCCGCCACCACCACCGCCGCCACGGCGGCGCTTGAGGACGACCGAGCGGCCGGGATGGCCGAGCGCGCTCCAGGTCGCGGGGCCGACGATCCCGTCGGCGGTCAGGCCGCGGCTGCGCTGGAAGCGCTTCACGGCCGCCTGGGTGGCCGGCCCGAAGACCCCGTCGGCGGTGATCCCGAGCTCGCGCTGCAGCAGCGCCACGGCCGAGCCGCCGCCGCCACCGCTCGACGCCTTGCGCGCGCGGGTGCGCTTGAGCGCGCTCCACGTCGCCGGCCCGACGATCCCGTCGGCCGTCAGGCCGTGCCGCCGCTGGAAGCGCTTGACGGCACGCTTGGTGCCGGAGCCGAAGATGCCGTCGGAGGAGATCCCCAGCCACCGCTGGATCTTGGCGACGCGCGCGCCCTCCGAGCCTCGCTTGAGCGGCTTCGCCTCGACGGCGCCGGGGGCGACGAGCAGGGCCGCCACCACGAGGGCCGCGATGCCGCCGCGTCGTCTGTCCGTCACGTGTCGTCCGTCCCCATAGGTATCTCCGGTCGCCTACGAGGTGAGCTGACGGGCTCGCGATCAGTCGCTACACCGCCCACTCGGCGGTGACTCGCCCCCGCGGCCGTCGGCCGCATCGGTTCCCCCGTTCACCGCCCTTCGGGAGGGCGGCGACTCGGCGGCCGTCGTTCTATCAGTGCGAACTCCTCCCGCTTGCAAAATCCCTTGCAAACGGGAGGTTTGAACGCGTCAGGTCACTTCGCGCAGGCGCCCCGTCTCGACCTCGTAGACGAAGCCCCGAACGCTGTCCTTGCGCGGGATGAACGGGCTCGCCTGGATCCGGGCGATCGACTGCCGGACGTCGCCGTCGAGGTCGTTGAAGGCCTCCGCCGCCCACGCCGGCTTGACGCCGGTCTCCTCCTCGATCGAGCGCTTGAAGTCGTCGTCGGAGAAGGTGAGCATGCCGCAGTCGGTGTGGTGGACGAGGACGATCTCCTCGGTGCCGAGCAGCCGCTGCGAGATCGCCAGCGACCGGATCGCGTCGTCGGTCACCACCCCGCCGGCGTTCCGGATCACGTGCGCGTCGCCCTCGTCGAGGCCGAGGATCCGGGCGGGGTCGAGCCGCGCGTCCATGCACGCGACGATCGCGAGCTTCCTGGCCGGGGCGAGCGGCAGGTCGGCCTTGTCGAACCGGGAGGCGTACTTCTCGTTGTTGGCGATCAGGTCGTCGGTGGCGCTCATCGAAACTCCTTCACGGCTTCCAGGGGACCGGAAGCTACTAAACCCGACCGCTTTTGTGAGGTATCGGCTGCATGCGCGTCGCGTCCGGACCGGTTGCGAACATGCGTTCGTGCATCGAGAGGAGATCCGCCGAGCCGCCATGCAGCTGATCGCGCAGGGGCTTGGCGACGACGAGGTCGCCCACCGCCTCGGACTCCCGCGTACGACGGTCCGCGACTGGCGCCGCCCGCGCTATCTGCGACGCACCGTCGTGAGCCGATGCCCACGCTGCTGGCGCCCAGCCCGGCCGGTCGACCTGGATGCAGCCGGGTACGCGGAGCTGCTGGGGCTGTATCTCGGCGACGGTTGCATCGCGAAGCTGCCACGGACCGAGCGACTGCGGCTCTTTCTCGACGCCCGCTACACGAGGGTCGTCGCCGAGACGGAGGCGCTCCTGCGCCGAGCGTTCCCGGCCAATCGCGTCGGACGCCTACTGCGGCATGACGGATCGATGGTCGTTCTCTGGGTCTACCACGGGCACCTCTCCTGCCTGTTCCCGCAGCACGGCGAGGGCAAGAAGCACGACCGACCGATCGTGCTCGAGCCGTGGCAAGAGGCGCTCGTCGCCGCGGCGCCGTGGGCGTTCCTCAAGGGCTGCATCAGGTCGGACGGCTGCGTCTTCGTGAACCGGACGGGCCGGTACGAGTACCTCTCGTACGACTTCGCCAATCGCTCCGCGCACATCCGCGAGCAGTTCGCGCGCGTATGCGCGAGCGTGGGCGTCGAGTGTCGGCCCGCAGGAGAGCGCGTCCGGATCTACCGACGAGCCAGCGTCGAGCGCCTGCTGGTGCACGTCGGCATCAAGGCCTGAGCGCCTGGGCGGTCGCTAGAGTGAGTCGCCGCGCGGCTGTGGCGAAATTGGTATACGCGCAGGCTTCAGGTGCCTGTGGGGGCAACCCCGTGGAGGTTCGAGTCCTCTCAGCCGCATCGGGTTCCGGGGGCTCCGAGCGCCCTCAAGACCCCGCTACACTGGCCGACGACTTGGTCACCTGCCGCTATCGTCTAGGGGACTAGGACGCCGCCCTCTCACGGCGGAAACCGGGGTTCGAATCCCCGTAGCGGTACCTCAGAGACCCGCCCGGCGAGGCGGGTTTCGTCGTTTGAGAGAGCGGCGCCGTGCAGGACTGGTCAGGATGGCTCGAGTAGAGCAAGCTTCCTCGTCAGCATGCGCACACTCTTCGATTCGTGGCGGGGGACATTTATCCCCCGCTTGGAAATGGCCAAGAGGATTCCGCCCATGACCGATGCCCTCGCCGCCCTCCGCACGGAGGCACCGACGCAGGAGACCGGCCCGCTTCCGTCCCTCTCGGAGCAGGAAGGCCTGCAGGCGGCCGCTGCCGCGGCGCAGACGGCGCCCGGCCGCTACCTCGCCACCGAAGAGCGTGGTGAGCTCGTGCTCTACGCGCTCGGCGAGCGAGATGGGCAGAGCCTGCATGTCGGCCGCAGCCCCGCATCCGACATCCAGCTCGACGACCCGTCGGTGTCTCGCCGGCACGCCGTGGTGACCCACCGCGGCGGGCGGACCATGCTGCTCGACGACCGGAGCCTCAACGGCATCTACGTCAACGGGGAGCGGGTCAGCGAGGCAGCGCTCAACGATGGCGACTGGATCGGCATCGGCCACGTCAGCTTGCGGTACGTCGAGGTCACTGGCGGCTGAGCAGTCCCGGCCGCCGGCGCTACCGACCCGCACCGCATGACCCCGGCCCGGGCTTGCCAACCAAGCCCGGGCCGGGCATACCTTCACCCGTGGCGAAACTGCACGGTGAGTTCTCGGCCGGCGCCGTCGGCGAGCTGGCCGGCGTGTCCGGCAACACGATCGGCCAGTGGGCGCGCTGGGGCTACATCCGCGCGTCGCAGTCGGACGGCGACCCGCACGTGTACTCGGTCGAGGACGTCGCCGAGGCCTCGATCGTCAGCGAGCTCCTCAACCGCGGCGTTCGCCACCGCGACGTTCGGCGGGCGATCTCCAACCTGAGCGAGTACGGCGAGTGGCCGCTGAGCGAGGCCCCGCTCGCCACGACGCCCGAAGGCCGGATCGTGCTGCAGGAGAACGGCGGCGCCTACGCGCTGTCGGACCGCGGCTGGCAGCGGATGGTCACGCCGCCGCCGCTCGACGCCGTCCGGCTTCGCCTCAAGCGCTCCGCCGCCTGAGCGTTTCCCAAGGCGCGCCCGGATGCGGTTAGTGTCGGCCGGTTCGCCCCCGCCGAGAGGACCGATCGATGCGACGCGTGTGCGTGATCCTCAGTGCCGGTCTGGTGCTCGTGCTTGCCGTCGCCGGGACCGCCGCCGCCGCGGCGCCCAAGCATGACCCGCCGACGCCGGTCATCCCGCAGCGGTACCTGACGCAGACGATCGACTGGTCGACCTGCTGGTTCGAC
>Ga0081538_10003647_pt1 | contig 14463 bp, 11 predicted proteins | sample TabmetS5T2R1_FD_71022 | JGI IMG/M metagenome (GOLD analysis project Ga0081538, IMG submission 71022) | Tabebuia heterophylla rhizosphere microbial communities from the University of Puerto Rico - S5T2R1 | ecosystem: Host-associated > Plants > Roots > Rhizosphere ... | reverse complement strand
ACCCCCCGGCGGGCCGCGTGCCCCCGGCCCGGCGGCTTCGACGAGCCGCTGCAGGGCGCGCAGCTGCGCTTCAGCGACGGCGACGCCGCCCAGTGGGCCGACCGCGTGTCGGCCCTGGGCGGCGCACCCCACGCCCGCGTGGGCGCGGCGATCCACTCGGTGCGCGCCGTCCCCGCGGCCGAGATGGACACGGTGGTCGCCTGGGCCCGCGACCGCGGGGTGCCGCTGCACTTCCACCTCTCCGAGCAACGGGCCGAGAACGAGGCTTGCCTGGCCGCCCGCGGCCGCACGCCGGCGCAGCTGCTCCACGACCGTGGAGCGCTCGGGACGCGCTCCTGCGCCGTCCACGCCACCCACCTCGGCGACGCGGACGTCGCGCTCGTGGGCGGCTCCGGGACCATGCTGTGCATGTGCCCGACCACCGAGCGCGACCTCGCCGACGGGATCGGCCCGGCACGCGCCCTCGGCGCGGCCGGCTCACCGCTCTGCGTGGGCAGCGACAGCCACGCCGTCATCGACCTGTTCGAGGAGGCCCGCGCGGTGGAGCTCGACGAGCGCCTCGCGTCCCAGCGCCGGGGACACTGGGGCGCCGCCGGCCTCCTGCGCGCGGCGACCGCCGGCGGCTACGCCGCCCTCGGCTGGCCCGAGGGCGGCCGGCTGGCGCCCGGCGCGCTGGCCGACTTCACGACCGTGGGGCTCGGCTCCGTGCGCCTCGCCGGCGCGGAGCCGGAGACGCTGCTGGAGTCGATCGTCTTCGCGGCGACGGCGGCGGACGTGCGCGAGGTCGTGGTGGGCGGCCGCCGGGTGGTCGCGGATGGCCGTCATACCCTGGTCGACGACGTCCCCGGCGCGCTGAACGCGGCGGTCGCGGAGGTCCTGGCGTGAGCGGCCTCCTGATCGACAGCATCGGGACGCTGGTCACTTGCGACCCCACGCGCGGCCAGGGGCCGCTCGGCGTTGTCCACGACGCCGCGCTGGTGTTCGGCGACGGGGTCGTCCGCTGGGCCGGCCCCCGGGCGGCCACCCCCGAAGGGGCGGCGGACGACCGCTTCGACGCCGCCGGCCGGGCGGTGATCCCGGGCTTCGTCGACAGCCACGCCCATGTGGTGTTCGCCGGGGACCGCACCGCCGAGTTCGCGGCCCGGATGTCGGGGGAGCCGTACACGGCGGGCGGCATCCGGACGACCGTGGAGGCCACTCGGTCGGCCTCCTCCGACGACCTGAGCGGCAACATGGGTCGGCTGGTCGCCGAGGCGCTGCGCTCGGGCACGACGACGATCGAGTGCAAGTCGGGCTATGGGCTGACCGTTCCCGACGAGCGGCGCAGCCTCGAGGTCGCCGCCGAGCACACCGACGAGGTCACGTACCTGGGGGCACACGTCGTGCCCCCCGAGTACGCCGACCGCCCCGAGGACTACGTCGACCTCGTCCGCGGGCCGATGCTCGACGCCTGCGCTCCGCACGCGCGGTGGATCGACGTCTTCTGCGAGCGCGGCGCGTTCGACGCTGACCAGACACGCGCGATCCTGCGGGACGGCGTGGCCCGCGGGCTGGTGCCGCGGGTGCACGCGAACCAGCTCGGTCCGGGGCCGGGCGTGCAGATCGCGGTGGAGCTCGACTCGGCGTCGGCGGACCACGCCAGTCATCTCAGCGACGCGGACGTCGAGGCGCTGGCGGCAGGCCGCACGGTGGCGACGCTGCTGCCCGCGGCCGAGTTCTCCACCCACGGGACCTACCCGAACGCGCGCCGCCTGCTCGACGCCGGCGCCACGGTCGCCCTCGCCGCCGACTGCAACCCGGGATCCAGCTTCACGACCAACATGCCCTTCTGCATCGCGCTCGCCGTCCGGGAGATGCACATGACCCCGGACGAGGCCGTGTGGGCGGCCACCACGGGCGGGGCCCGGGCCCTGCGCCGCACCGACGTCGGGCACCTCGGCGTCGGCGCCCGCGCCGACGCCGTGCTCCTCGAGGCGCCCTCGCACGTGCACCTGTCCTACCGGCCCGGCGTTCCGCTCGTCGCCGCCGTCTGGCGGGCGGGAAGGCGGGTGGTATGACGCGTGAGACTGGACCCAGGCGCTCGGCGTTCGCCCACGACGCGGTCCTGGCCATGGAGTCGGACGCCGACCCGCGCGCGCCGGGGGCGGCGATCACGGTGGCGCTCTGCGGGCACTGGGACCACGAGCCCCCTTGCCCGCTGGCGCCTCACCACACGAGCGCCGAGCGGATCGGTGCGGAGGTGCACCTCCGGACGCTGTTCGCCGTCGAGCCCGGCCGAGAAGCGGAGGTCAGGCAACGCATCGACGCCGCCCTCGCCGCGGGCGCGCTGCCGGGGCCGGACGGCAGGGTGACCCGCTGGCGGCTCCGAGACAGTCGGGCCAGCACGCTGCGCGGCGCCGAGGCCGATGAGGCTCGCCGCCTGGCACACGCGTCCAGCTAGCCTCGTCCGGGCATGACGGCCACCACCGCGCGGGCCGCGGGCCTGACGCTCCTGCTGACGACCGGCGCCGCCCTCGGCGCCTGCGGCGAGGAGGCCGCCGAGCGGCCGGTCCGCCTCGAGGTGACGGCGCCGGCAGACGCGGTGGTCGTGCGCGACGACAGCGTCGAGGTCCGCGGGCGAGTGCGACCGCGAGAGGCGCGCGTGCTCGTGCGCGGTCGGCCGGCGACGGTAACGGACGGCCAGTTCCGCGCCCGCGTGCCCCTCCGCGCGGGCGCCAACGTGATCGACGTGGCCGGCGCGGCGCAGGGCGCGGCGCCGGCCTGGACCGCGTTGCGCGTCTCGCGTGAGGTCGTCGTGACCGTCCCGGACCTGACCGGCGCGCCGCCCGACGACGCGATCGCCCGCCTGGAGCGCGACGGCCTGCGCGTGGCGGTAGAGGAGGACGACGGCCTGCTGGACGACCTCTTCGGCGGCGAGCCCGCGGTCTGCGACATCGAACCGGAACCGGGGACGCAGCTGCGGCGCGGGGCGCTCGTGGAGATCACCGTCTCCCGGACGTGCTGAGCGGCCCGGCGGCGGTCAGCGGTCGGGCGTGGCGGCGATCAGCGCCACCCGCGGATGGCCCCCGGCGCGCTCGACCCCGAAGACGACCCGCCCGGTGATCGGCGCCCGGCCCGTCCGCGTGACCACGTAGCGTCCGGAGGCCCGCCCGACCGCCCCGCCCCGGACCGCGAGCGCGCTCACGCGGTAGTCGCCGGTGGCGTTGGCGGCGAACTGGCGCCGGTAGGCCCGCACCACCGGCGCGCGGCCGCGCTGGGTCTCGGCCGGAGTCACGCGAGCCACGTCCGGGGTAAGGGCGCCCGCGAGCGCGCGGCCGTCCTCCTCGGTGTACGCCCGGGCGAAATCGGAAACCGCGCTTCGCACGTCACCCTCGCTGACCGGCCCGGCGCGCTCGTCCGCGCCGAGGGCTCCGACGCCCAGCAGCGCCACCACCGCGGCCGCGACGGCCACCGCGCCGCCGGCCAGCAGTATCGCGGCGCCCCGGCGGCGGCCCGACCGGTTGATGTGCGCGGTGGCGGCGGCCGGCGCCGCGCCGCCCGGCGGAGCGGGGCGCAGAACGTTCGTGGTCGCCGGCATGACGTCGGTGGCGCCGCCGCTGCCGTTGCCCGCGGCGCGGGGCCGCTCCGGGCCGGCCCGCGGCTCGCCGCGCTCCACGTCGGCGGCATCGAGCACCGCGCGGCCCAGCGCGCCGGCCGAGGGATAGCGGTCCTCCGGGCGCTTCGCGAGGGCACGCGCGACTATGGCGTCGAACGCCGGGGGCGCGCCCGCCGCGGCCGACGGGCGTGGCGGCGGGTCGCCGAGATGGGCGAGCATGGTGGCGGCGATGGTCGGCCGCCGGAAGGGCGCGCCCCCGGTGAGCACGGCGTACAGCAGGCAGCCGAGCGCGTAGACGTCGGTGCGGGCGTCGACCGTCGCCCCCTCGAACTGCTCGGGGGCCATGAAGTCGGCGGTCCCGACCCATTCGCCGCTGGTCGTGAGTCGCGCGTCCGCCGCGAGCTCGAGCGTGAGCCCGAAGTCGCTCAGGTACACGTGCCCGGAAGCGCCGGCGGCCAGCAGGACATTCGCCGGCTTGACGTCGCGGTGCACGAGCCCGGCGGCGTGCGCCGCGTCAAGCCCCGCCGCGACCTGGGCCACGATCGCCGCGGCCCGGCCCGGGGCGAGCGCCCCGGACCGCGCGATCAGGGCCTGGAGGTCGGTCCCCTCGACCCAGCGCATGACCAGGTAGAGCCGCCCCTGCTCCTCGCCGGCGGCGTATACCGGGATGACGTTCGGGTGGTCGATCGACGCCGCGATCCGAGACTCGCGCTCGAACCGCACACGGAAGGTCCGGTCCGTGGCGCGCTCGGGCGCGACCACCTTCAGCGCGACCCTTCGGCCGAGGGGAAGCTGCGTCGCCCGATAGACGACGCCCATGCCGCCGCTTCCCGCCACCGCCTCGATGCGGCAGCCGGCGAACATCGAGTCCACGACCAGACCAGACACCGGCATGAGTGTGACGAAAAGGCGGCCGGCGTTCCGCCCCTCAGCGCGCCGGCCGGCCGTAGACCTCCGGCGCGGTCCGGTCCAGCGACGCCCAGCCGACGTCCTTGCGGCGTAGGGCCTCCTCCGCCGCGGCGCCTCCTCGCAGCCCGAACAGGCGCTTCGCGAACAGGAGGTAGGCGACGATCGCCAGGTTCACCACCAGCGCGATCACCTTGAGCGGCGTGACGCCGTTCGCCAGCTCGTAGATCTCGAGCGGCAGGAGCGAGGAGGTCACGATGAGGGTCAGGTACTCCGCCCAGCGCCGCTGCCGCCAGAGCCCGACCGCCTCCACCGCCTCGACCACCGCGTACGCGGCGAGGACCGCCGCGATGAGATCCAGCTTGCCGGGCGAGAGCGAGAGGAGGTCGTCGATGCGGTGGACGAAGCCGCCGTCGTCATGGGTCGAGCCGCCCAGCGCGGCGTGGATTGCGTCGAGGATCGCGTAGAACTCGTCACGCAGATCCGCTTGGTTGGACGCCACCAGCAGCACGGCGATCGACAGGGCGCTCAGGACGATGAAGTGCACGGCTCGGTTGACCGCGATCAGCCGGAGGACGATCTTGTCGCGCAGCGGCCGACCCCGCAGCGGCAGCTCGATCTCCTCGGGCGACGGCGGATGCCGGCGCTCGGGGCGCCGCGGCGGCGCCATCGGCAGCCAGCTGTCACAGCGAAGACACCGGTGCCAGCGCACCCCTCCCATCACGCGGGCGAAGCCGGCGTCCTCGGGGCGCAGCACCTCCGCGTCGGTTCCCACGAGCGCGTGCCCGCGGACGCCGCACACGAGCAGCTCGTAGTGGAACGGCGGCACGAACCGGCGCGGCTTTGCCACCCCCGGGAGCGGGCGGTCATCATGGCGCTCGGGGGGCGTTCGGCTCACCGGGGAGCATCGTTGCGGACTAGGCCGACGGAGCCGCGCAGGGGCGCGGCCGCCCCGGGGGAACCGTGTCGTAGCGCGGGTCGGGGCCCGCGACGCCTACGCCGCCCGCTCGGTCGGCGACCCGGTGTGGATCACCCCGCCGTTCGAGAGCACGACTCCGTCGGCGCAGGAGGCCTCCACCAGGCCGTCCTGGAACTGCTCGTGGTACAGCCGGGCGTACAGGCCGCCGCGGGCGAGCAGCTCGGCGTGCGTCCCGCGCTCGACGAGCCGGCCGCGGTCGAGGACGAAGATCACGTCGGCGGCGAAGATCGTCGACAGACGGTGGGCGATCGCCAGCGTCGTCCGGCCGGCCATGAGCGGCTCGAACGCGGCCTGGACGAGGCGCTCGCTAGTGGTGTCGAGCGCCGACGTGGCCTCGTCGAGGATCAGGATCCGCGGGTCCTTCAGGAACACCCGGGCGATCGCCACCCGCTGCTTCTCCCCGCCGGACAGCCGGTAGCCCCGTTCCCCGACCACGGTGTCATAACCCTCGTCGAGCTCGACGATCCGGTCGTGGATAAGGGCCGCCCGCGCGGCCGCCTCGAGCTCCCCCGGGGTGGCGTCGGGCTTGGCGTACAGCAGGTTGTCCCGCACGCTGGCGTGGAAGAGGTAGGTCTCTTGGGTCACGACGCCCACGATCTCCGATAGCGAGGCGAGCTCGACCCTGCGGACGTCGAGGCCGTCGATCTCGACCCGGCCCGCGGTGGGGTCATAGAGCCGCGGAATGAGGTAGGAGACCGTGGTCTTCCCGGCGCCGCTGGGGCCCACGAGCGCGGCGAGCTGTCCGGGCTCGATCGCGAGCGAAAGGTGGTCGAGGGCGAGCCGCCGGGCGCCCCCGTCGGCGCCGTCCGGGGCGGCCACCTGGGCGAGCGGGGAGCTCTGCGGGTACTCGAACGAGACGTCCACGAGCCGCACCTCGCCGCGCACCGCCCCGGGGTCTAGGGCGACCGCGTCGGGGGCGTCGACAATCTCGGCCTCCAAATCGAGGTACTCGAACACCCGCTCGAACAGCGCGAGCGAAGACTGGATCTCCACCGACACCCGGAGGAGCTGGATGATCGGGAAGAACAGCCGCGTCTGCAGCGCGGTGAAGGCGACGATGGTGCCGGCGCTGATCTGAGGGCCGCTCCCGCTCGCCAGCGTGACGCCGGCCACCAGGTACACGATCGCCGGCGTGATGCCGAAGAACGCCTGCACCAGCGCGAAGAAGCCCTGGCCCGTCATCTGCTGGCGCACCTGGAGCCCGGCCAGCCGCTCGTTCGCGCGTCGGTAGCGCTCGATCTCGTCGGCGCGGCGCTCGAAGACCTTCGCCAGGAGGATGCCGGACACCGAGAGCGTCTCCTGCGTGATGGCGCTCATCTCGGCCATCGACTCCTGCGTCTCGGCCGTCACCGCCCGCCGGACGCGGCCGACGCGCCAGGTCAGGTACACGAACAGCGGGACCAGCACGAGCGACACCGCCGTGAGCTCCCACGACAGGACGACCATCGCCACGAGGCTGCTCAGCACGGTGACGACGTTGGAGAGGATCGAGGACGCCGTGCTGGTCACCACCGTCTGGACGCCGCCCACGTCGTTGGCCAGGCGCGACTGGATCTCGCCCGTCCGCGTGCCGGTGAAGAAGGCGAGCGGCATCGCCTGGAGATGGGCGTAGAGCCGGTCGCGCAGATCCTGCATCACCCGGTTGCCCACCCAGTTGGTCAGGTACGTCTGGGCCACGCCGAGCAGTCCGAGCACGATCGGGATCGCGATCATCACCGCCACGAGCGTGTAGAGCAGCCCGAGCTTCGGGCCCCCGGCGACGAACAGCGCGTCGTCGAAGACGACCTGGATCAGCAGCGGGTTGACGATCCCCAGCGCCGAGGTGACGACGATCGAGACGAGGATCAGCCCGGTCCGGCCGCGGTAGGGCTGAAAGAGGGCGACGATTCGCCCCACGAGGCGCCGGCGCTGCTTCTCGGGACGCTCCCCGTCCACCCCTCGACGGTATCGAAGCAGTCCGTGGGCGCCGCTCAGGAGGCCGCCGGACGCTCAGTCTCGGGGAAGTGCGGCAGGCGGCCGCCCGCGCGGCGGTGCACCACGGCGGAGAGCCGAGCGACCGTCTCGGGGCGGGCGCCGGCGAGGTTGCGGGTCTCGCCGGGATCTCGAGGCTTCTCGTAGAGGTGGAACTCGCGCCCCCGATTGGGCCCGAACATCGCCCAGCGGTCGGTGCGCGCGAAGAAGCTGTTGCCGTAGCCGCCGTAGGCGAGGTCGCGCTCCGGGGGACGGCGGCCGCCGAGCAGGGGCGAGAGGTCCACGCCATCCATCTCCCGTGGCGCCTCGACGCCGGCCATCGACAGGAGCGTGGGAGCGATGTCGTGCGTGGAGGCGAAGTAGCGGCTGCTGCGCCCGGCCCGGCGCCGCTCGGGGTCGACCACGATCAGCGGCACCTGGATCAGCTCGGGGTACAGCCGCGACGAGATCTTTCCGGTGAGGCCGTGGTCGCCCAGGAAGAAGCCATGGTCCGACACGAGCATCACGACGGTCTCGCGCTCGAGCCGGAGCTCGTGGAGGCGGTCGAGGAAGACCCCCAGCCAGCGGTCGGTCATCGTGACCTCCGCCGCGTACAGCGCCCGCATGCGCGCCGGCAGGACCTCGCGGTCGCGGCCCCAGAGGTAGCGCCTCATCGGCGCGTAGTACGGCCGGGCGGGCTCCGGCCCGCGGTAGCCGGGGTCGCCGTACATGTCGATGTAGCGCCGGGGCGGCGTCCAGGGCTCGTGCGGCTCGAACGTGTCGACCACCAGCGCGAAGGGCCGGCGGCGCTTTGCCGCCTCGAGCAGCTGCGCCCCGTCGCGGAAGACCCGGGCCGCGAACGAGCGGGTCTCGTCGTGGGCGTAGCGACCGTTCGCCAGGTAGCGCCGCACGCGGTCGCGCGTCTGAGGATCCTCCAGGGCCGGCGGCACCCAGTGCCGCAGCTCCGCCTCCGAGACGCCGGTCGCGCGCCCGCCGACCTGGCCGCCACGCCTGATGAAGTGGTCGAAGCTCGCGCGAAACCGTTCGTAGGGACGGGTGAAACCGAGGAACGTGTTGTCGGTGACGTAGGCCGTCCAGTACCCCGCGGCGCGCAGCACGCTCGTGAAGGCGACGTCCACCTCCCGGAGCGGCGCCCAGCCCGGCTCGGGCAGGAGACCGGCGTAGGGATGCCAGCCGCGGAACGGAAAGACCCGCCGGCCGCCGAGGAGCGATCGGCGCGCGGGCACCGTCGGCATGGCCTCCGGATAGCAGCGGGTACAGCGAAGGCCGTCGCGGGCCAGCGCGTCGATGTTCGGCGTGTGCGCGCGCGGGCCGTAGGCGTGATCGACGCGCAGGGTGTCGATCACGATCAGCACGATGTTGGGGCGGTCGGCGCGCGCGGGCGAGCGCCGGCATCCGCTCAGGAGCTCCAGGCCCGCGAGGGCGCCGGCCGAGGCGCCCCCGACCTGCAGGAAGCGGCGGCGCGTGCTCTTTGCACCCGTCACGCCGGGACCGTACTCGACGGTCCGGTCACGTCGAGGGGGCGCGCTCGGCCGCCACCTCCCGTGCGCCCGCGCGGCCGCCGCCCCGGCGCAGGGCCACGCCGGTGAGGATCTCGCGCACGAGGCGGTCGCCCACCAGGGCCGCATAGTCGGCGGTGCCCACCCGGGTGGGAATCACCTCGACCAGGTCCGCCCCGACCAGCTCGAGCCGGGCGGCCACCTCGCGGACCGCCCACAGGAGCTCGGCGGACGTGAGCCCGCCCGGCTCCGGCGTCCCGGTGTCGGGGACGAAGGCGGGGTCGAGCACGTCGATGTCCACCGTCAGGTAGGCGGGGCCCTCGCCCACCACCTCCAGCGCGCGGTGCACCACCTCCCTCATCCCCAGGTCGCGGACGTCGTGCATGAACAGGCTCGTGATCCCGCGCTCCGCCTGCCAGGCGAAGTCCTCCTCGGGCGGCCAGTACCCGCGCAGGCCTATCTGGACGTACCGCGGCGCGTCGACGTGGCCGCCGTCGACCAGGTGGCGCATGAACGTCCCGTGCGACCGCGTCGCGCCGAACACGTGCTCGGCGGTGTCGGTGTGGGTGTCGAAGTGCACCACGCCGACCGGCCCGCCCTCGGCCGCGCAGGCGCGCACGGATGGTTCGGTGATCGAGTGATCGCCGCCGAGGACGAACGGCATCACGCCGGCGGCGAGCACCTCGCGCACCACCTCCTCGATGGCGGCGTGCGAGCGGCGCGCGTCGGCCGGCATCACCGGCGCGTCGCCGAAGTCCACGACCTTCAGCTCGGAGAACGCGTCCACCCCGGCCTCAAGATGCATGCCCGAGGGCGAGCTGGCGGCGCGGATGGCCCGCGGGGCGAAGCACGTGCCGGGGCGGTCGGACACGAGATCGTCCATCGGCGCGCCGACGATCGCCACGTCGGCGCCGGCCAGCTCGGCGGCGTCCTCGGTGTACGGGCTGCCCGCGAAGGTGACGAGGCCGGCGTAGTCGGGCTTCTCGCCGATCGTCGACCAGCGGTGGAGCGGGTCGATCATCACGCCAGACTGGCCATCACGTGCTTGACCTCGGTGTAGTCCTCGAGCGCGTACATCGACAGGTCCTTGCCGTGCCCGGACTCCTTGAAGCCCCCGTGCGGCATCTCGGCCGCCAGCGGGATGTGGTCGTTGATCCAGACGCAGCCGAATCGGAGCGCCTTCGACACCCGCAGCGCCCGGCCGATGTCGCGCGTCCACACCGACGAGGCCAGGCCGTAGCGCGTGGCGTTCGCCCAGCGAATCGCCTCCTCCTCGTCCCCGAAGCGCTGCACGGTGACGACCGGCCCGAAGATCTCGCGCTGGACCATCTCGTCGTCCTGGGTGAGGCCGGCGACGACCGTGGGCTCCAGGTAGAACCCGGGCAGGTCCGGCTCCTCGCCGCCGGTGACGACCTCGGCGTGGTCGGGCCGGCGCTCGAGGAACCCCTCGACGGTCTGGCGCTGGCGCGCGCTGTTGAGCGGGCCGAGCGTGGTGTCGGCAGAGAACGTGTCCCCCACCACCAGGCCCCGGGCCTGCTCGGCGAGGCCGCCGACCAGCCCGTCGTAGGAGCGGTCCGTGGTCATCACCCGCGTGGCCGCCGTGCAGTCCTGGCCGGCGTTGTAGTAGCCGGCGCCGGCGATCGTCTCGGCGGCGGCCTCGAGGTCGGCGTCCTCGAAGACGATGACCGGGGCCTTACCGCCCAGCTCCAGGTGCGTCCGCTTGAGCGAGTCGGCGGCGGCGCGAGCGATCCGCTTGCCGGTCTCCACCGAACCGGTCAGGGACACCATGTCGACCTCGGGGTGCGTGACGAGCGCCTCGCCGGCCGGCTGACCGTGGCCGGCGATCACGTTGAACACGCCCTTGGGGAAGATGTCCCCGGCCAGCTCCGCGAGCTTGAGGGTGGTCACGGGCGTGGTCTCGGCGGGCTTCAGCACGACCGTGTTGCCGGTGGCCAGGGTGGGGCCGATCTTCCAGATCGCCATCATCAGCGGGTAGTTCCAGGGCGCGATCTGGCCGATCACGCCGACCGGCTCGCGGCGGATCCACGACGTGTAGCCCTCCAGGTACTCGTCCGCCGCCTTGCCCTCCATGCAGCGAGCGGCGCCGGCGAAGAACCGCACCTGGTCCACCATCGCCGGTACCTCGTCCTCGAGAAACGCGTGCCTCGGCTTGCCCGCGTTGGCCGACTCGAGGTCGGCGAGCTCGTCCGCGTGCTCCTCGAGCGCGTCCGCCAGGCGCAGCAGCATCAGGGAACGCTCGGCCGGCGTCGTGCCCGCGTACGAGTCGAAGGCTGCCCGGGCCGCGCGCACCGCGCGATCGACGTCGGCCTCCGTCGAGACCGGCGCCTCGGCCATCGCCTCGCCGGTCGCGGGGTTGAGCACCGGCTCGGTCTGTCCCTCGACCGGGTCGGCCCAGTCTCCGTCGATGAAGTTCTGCAGCGTGCGTACCGCCGTAGCCATGGTTCTCCTTCCTCTCCTCTCTCTCAGCCGAGCTTGAACGCCAGCGCGTCGTGCTTGGGAGGCGGGTCGGCGTCCGCCTCCACCGGCGTCCCCGCGAACTGTGCCCGAATCCCGTCGATCCAGCGCCGGCAGTCCGCCGTGAGCTGGTTGTCGTCGGTCTGCAGGCGACAGCGCGTGACCAGGATGCCGAGATCCGCCCCCTTGTAGCGGTAGTCGCCGGGGGCCAGCACGCGCAGGTAGAAGCCCTCGGTGTCGTCCTGGAGGCTGTGCCAGTCGTTGCCCCAGCGACTGAACGCGAGGCGGCCGCTTTGGTCCCGCCGCCAGATACCGGTCTTCGGCGCCGCGGTGATGAGCTCCACCCCGTCCTCGGGCTGTTTCATCACCAGCTGGCTCCAGATGTCCGTCGCCTCCTGCAAGGCCCAGCGCCGGTTCACGTCCTCCACGTCGATCTCGTAGTCGACGTCCATGTACTCGAGCAGGTGGAAGAGGAACAGCGGCATGTCGGCGTAGGCGCCCGCGCTCACGTTGGTCATCGAGCTGATGCCGCTCAGGCGCGGATTAAGCTCACCCAGGTAGAGCTCGCCGCTGTCGGCGTCGACCAGATAGTCGACCTCGAGGAGGCCGCGATAGCCCTCCCGGCGAAGGCGATCTCCGAGCCGGCGGGTCAGTTCGCGGGCCCGTTCACGGTGCGCGGGCGCCAGGGCGTCGGCGAAGATGTCGTTCCCGCACCAGCCACCACGGTACGGCGTCAGCTCGGGATGCCCGGTGAGGTCCGTCATCAGCGGCCCGACCACGGTCCCGTGGCGCGTGAGGCAGGCCTCCACCGCCACCGCGCGCGGGTCGATGCGCCGCATGACCTTCAGCTCCTGGCTGGCCATGTCGTCGGCGTCGCGGTCCCAGTCGCGCTCCGAGCGGACGAAGAACGTGGTCTTGCCGGAGTCCCCGTACGGGGTCTGCACGACGAGGTCGTCGCCGAGCTCCGCGCGGCCCGCGAGGGCGAGCAGCTCCCCGTAGCTCGTGGCCCGGCCCAGGACGTTGGGCACGCTGGGCACGCCGGCCTCGTCGGCCAGCCGGGTGGTCACGATCTTCGAGTCGAGCCGGTGGCGAAGCTCGGCGGTGGGCAGCGCGATCTCGAGCCCCGCCTCCTCCGCCAGCTCCTCCGCGCGCTCGTCGAAGAAGACGAAGAGCGCCTTGCCTTCCCCCCCGCGTGCTCGGACCTGCTCCCGGACCGCGTCGTGCTCGAGCAGGTAGTTGCAGACGTCCTCGATCGAGCCGAAATCCTCGTGCGGCTGCTCGCGGGGCACGAACACGCGCGGGTGGCTGCCCTCGAACGAGTCGAAGTAGTTGATGAAGAAGAAGTTCTGCACCCAGCGGTCGATGCCGAGCAGGTTGAAGGCGGTGGGCGAGATGAAGTAGACGGGCGTCTGGTTGGTGCGAAAGAAGCCCCGGATCTCCGAGATCCCCTGGAGCGTGGTGCCCGCCGCGCCCATGCGCGGATTCTACGGCGCCCGGGGAAGGTTGCTCCGCGGGCGTCGATGGCGGAGGATGCATCAGCCCAGTCTCGAGGGAGGAGGCAGCGTGACTACCGACGGAGCCGCCGTCGGCGCCGAGCGACGGCGGATCGAGGCGCACGACCCGCACCACCAGGCCGAGCCGGACCTCGTCGACAAGGGCCTCGCGCACGACTCGGTTGGCCTCGTGGCGGCGGTCGCGATGTCGGTCTCGTCGGTGGCCCCGGCGTACGCCCTCACGGCCACCCTCGGCCTCACGGTCACCGAGGTGGGGGTCCAGACGCCCGCGATCTTCCTCGTGGGCTTCGTCCCGATGCTGCTCGTGGCGTACGCCTACCGGGAGCTCAACAAGGTGGTGCCCGACGCCGGCACGTCCTTCACCTGGACGGTGAAGGCCTTCGGACCCCACGTCGGCTGGATGTGCGGGTGGGGCATGGTGATCGCGATCATCATCGTGCTCTCGAACCTCGCCGGCGTTGCGGTCACCTTCCTGTATCTCTTCCTGGCCGAGGTCCTCGGTGATCCCGACATCGCGACGTGGGGCGATACGAAGGCCGTGAACGTGGCGACCTGCCTCGCGTTCGTCGCCGCCGCGAGCTATATCGCCTACCGGGGCATGACGACCACCAAGGGCGTGACCTACACGCTGGTCACGGTGCAGATGATCGCTCTCGCGCTGTTCGTCGTATTCGCGATCGTCAAGGCTACGAACGGCGACTCCGCGACGGCCATCGACTTCGAGTTCGCCTGGCTCAGCCCGCTCTCGCTCGAGTCGTTCGCGACCCTCGCGACCGCGCTCTCGCTCTCGATCTTCATGTACTGGGGTTGGGATACCTGCCTCTCGGCAAACGAGGAGACCAGCGGGAGCGAGCGCACGCCCGGGCTCGCCGCCGTGCTCTCCCTTCTGGTGCTCGGCACCACCTACGTGCTCGTGGCGGTGGCGGCCGAGATGTTCGCGGGCGTCGGGGGGCGGGGCGTCGGCCTCGGGAACCCCGAGACGACCGACAACGTCTTCGAGGCGCTGGCGGACCCCGTATTGGGCGGTACGCTCGGTCTGCTCCTGTTCCTGGCCGTGCTCGCGAGCTCCGCCTCGAGCCTGCAGACCACCTTCATCCCGGGCGCCCGTACGATGCTCGCGATGAGCGTCTACAAGGCTCTTCCGGACGTCCTCTCGAGGATCCACCCCACGCATCGCATTCCCAGCTTCGCCACGCTCGTGGCGGGCGTCGGCACGGGCATCTTCTACACGGCCATGACCCTCGTGAGCGAGAACGTCCTCGTGGACACGATCCTCTCGCTCGGCCTCATGATCTGCTTCTACTACGGCCTCACCGCCTTCGCCGCCGCCTGGTACTTCCGCAAGGAGTCCGTGCGGACCGTCAAGGAGCTCCTGCTGAAAGGCGTGCTCCCGCTGATCGGCGGCCTGACGCTCGCGGCGGTGTTCGTGAAGCTGGCGGTCGACACCAAGGATCCCGACTACGGGAGTGGGGCTCGATCTTCGGCCTCGGCACCGTGTTCGTCCTAGGCGTGGGGGCGCTGCTG
>Ga0081538_10003646_pt1 | contig 14466 bp, 11 predicted proteins | sample TabmetS5T2R1_FD_71022 | JGI IMG/M metagenome (GOLD analysis project Ga0081538, IMG submission 71022) | Tabebuia heterophylla rhizosphere microbial communities from the University of Puerto Rico - S5T2R1 | ecosystem: Host-associated > Plants > Roots > Rhizosphere ... | reverse complement strand
ACCGTGCCGGTCTCGCCCAGGACCTCGAGTTGGGCGCCGGGCCAGGCGAGGAGGCCGGCCAGAGTCACGACGAACGAAGGGATGGCGAAGGCAGTGAACCAGGAACCCTGAAACAGCCCGATCGCGGCGCCGGCCAGCACCGCGGCTGCGATTCCCAGGTAGGCGTTCCAGCCGTTCTGTTCGATCAGCACGGCCATTATGGCCGCGCACAGGCCGCTGACCGCTCCCACCGACAGGTCGATCTCGCCGAGCAGCAGGACCATCGTGACTCCCACCGCCACCAGTCCGACCGCCGTTGCCTGGAGCACCAGGTTGGTGAGGTTGACCGAGCTGAGGAAGCGGTCTTCCTGGACGTAAAAGATCACCCAGATCACCCCCAGGATCAGGACGACCCGCAGCTCGGCCAGGTCACCGGCGATGAACCGCCGGAATAGGTCGAGTCGTGGCTGCTCGACGCCCTCGACGACGTCGGCCGTCGCGGCCGCGCCGCCACCTCCCCGCGAGCTCATTTCTCGCCTCCCGCCGTGTCGCCGTTACGCCCGAACTCGGCGCCCGTGATCGCCGCCACCACTTCCTCCTGGCTCGTATCCTCGGCGGAGAACTCGCCTGCCTTGCGGCCCAGTCTTAGGACGAAGACGCGGTCGGCCACCTCGAATACGTCGGCCAGGTTGTGGCTGATGACCACGACTCCGTGCCCCTCGTCGTCGCGCAGCCTCTTGATGAGCTCCAGCACCTGCGCGGTTTGGCGCACCCCGAGCGCCGCGGTCGGCTCGTCCAGGACCACGACCTTTGGATCGCCGAGGAGCGAGCGGGCGATGGCCGTTTGCTGGCGCTGACCGCCCGAGAGGGTGCCCACCTCCGCCCGAAGGTTGACGATCGTCACGGCGAGCCGGCTGAGCAGCTCTCCGGTCCGCTTCTCCATGTCGACCTCGTCCATCTGGCGAACGACCCCCGCCAGCCCGTGACCGACCTCCTCGCGACCGAGGAAGAGGTTCTCGACGACGTCGAGGTTGTCGGCCAGGGCGAGGTCCTGGTAGACGGTCGCGATCCCGAGGGCCACCGCGTCGGTGGGTTTCGTGATGTGCACCTCCTTTCCCTCGAAGCTGATGCTCCCGGAGTCGGGCGGATGGATCCCCGCGATCGTCTTGACCAGGGTCGACTTGCCCGCTCCGTTGTCACCGACGAGGGCGACGACCTCGCGATCGTGAACCTCGAAGTCCACGTCGCTCAGCGCCTGGACCGGGCCAAAGCTCTTACTCACCCCCTTCAGGGCGAGCACCGGGGTGTTCCCGTTCATCACTCGGGCTCCTTTGCTTGCCGGCGGGACGGCCCCGGCGGCGCGGGCAGCGCCGCCGGGACCAACGCTACCGCTACTCGATGCCGGCCTGCTGGCAGGCCTGGGCGTACCTTCCGGTGCAGATCTGCTGCGGGGTCCAGAACCCGTCCTTGACGATCGTGTCCTGGATGTTGTCCTTGGTCACCGCGACCGGCGTCAGCAGGACCGACGGCACCTGCTTCATGCCGTTGTCCACTTCGTCGTTGACCAGTCCGCTGGGCGGTTGCTTGCCCTGCACGAGCGCGACCGCGAGCTGGGCCGCTGCCTCTGCCTCAGGCTTGATCGCCTTGTAGACGGTCATGTACTGCTCATCGACGAGGATCCGCTGGATCGCAGCCAGCTCGGCGTCTTGGCCGGTGGTCGGCCGCGTGCTCGGGTCGATGCCCGCCGACTTCATGGCGGCGATCGCGCCGCCGGCCGTGCCGTCGTTCGCGGCGTAGACGCCAACGAAGCCGTCATTGCCCAACGAAGTGATGGATTGCTCCATCTCCTGCTGGGCCTCGTCGGGGCTCCAGTCCGGAGTGTCGAAATCCCGGCCGATCTTCAGGTCGCTCTGGTCGAAGACGCTCATGGCGCCCTGCTTGAAGAGCTTGGCGTTGTTGTCGGTCGGGGCGCCGTTGATCATCACGATCGTCCCGTCGCCGTTGCCGTCCTCCTCGAGCTTCTTTGTCAGGCTCTCGGCCTGAAGCCGGCCCACCCGCACGTTGTCGAACGAGATGTAGTAGTCGATGTCGGAGTCCGTGAGCAGGCGGTCGTAACTGATCACCGGGATGTCCGACTGCTTGGCGCGGGTCACGATCGCAGCCGCGGCCGCCGCGTCGACCGGGTCGAGCACCATCACGTCGGCGCCCTGGGTGATCGCAGCCTCAGCCTGCTGCTGCTGCTTGGCGGCGTCCTGATCCGCGTTCGAGTAGATGACCTTGCAGTCCGAACAGAGCCTCTTTACCTCGCGCTGGAAGTTCGGGTTGTCCTGCGACTCGTAGCGCGCGGTCTTCGACTCTGGGAGCAGCCACGCGATCGTGCCGCCTCCGTCTCCGCCTCCTCCACCGCCGCCACCGCCGCCGTCGTCGTCGTCATCGCCGCAGGCTGCCAGCAGAATGCCGGCGGCCAGGACGCAGACGACGGCGAGCATGCCGAGTCTCAAACGTCGTTCCCTCATCCTGTTTCCTCCTATTTGCTTTCCGCTGTCGCGGCCTGCTGCATCGCCGGTCTTCGCCCTGTCCAGGCCGGGCCCGCCCCGTGGAGCACGAGCGCGACCGCGCCGAGCAACTCGGCACGGTCCCCGAGCTCGCCGGGGACGACCTCTACGTCCTCCGCCGCACTCGGGATCGCCCGCAGCCCCACCGAATCGCGCAGCGGATCGAGCAGCAGGTCACCGGCGTGTCCCATGCTGCCCCCGACCACGATCCGCTCCGGGTTGACGAGATTGCAGAGATTTGCGACCGCCACGCCAATGTGACGGCCTGCTTCGCGTAGCGCCCGCCTGCAGGCGGGGTCCCCCGCCGCCGCGCGGCTGAGCACCCCGTCGATGTCGACCTCCTCGCTGCGGCTGCGGCTGAGCATCCTGGCAATCGCCGCGCCCGCCGCGTACGTCTCGAGACAGCCGCGGCTTCCGCAGCGGCAGATGTCGCCGGTCTCATCGATCGTGGTGTGCCCGATCTCGCCGGCCGTGCCGCCGGCGCCCTCGAAAAGCTTTCCGTCGATCACGATTCCCGCGCCAATGCCCGTGGAGAGCTTGAGGTAGACGAGCGCCGAGGTGCCTCGCCCCGCGCCCCACGTCGCCTCGGAGAGAGCGCCGAGGTTGGCGTCGTTGCTGACCCACACGTCGAGCCCGAGCCGCTCCGTCATCCGCTCCCCGCCGTGCGTCCCGGCCCAGCCGGGCAGGATCGCCGACGAGCCCACGATGCCCGACCGGTGAACCGGGCCCGGGAGCCCCATGCCGACGCCGAGCATGCGCTCGCGGTCGGCGCCGCTGTCGGAGAGCACGGCCTCTACCAGTTCCGCGGCCCGGTCCATCCCCTCCTCGGCCCCGTAGTCCTCGGGCATCTCCACCCACTCCTCGGCGAGGACCCGGTGCGAGAGGTCGGCAGCGGCCACCGCAAGATGGCGCTTTCCGAAGTCGATCCCGACCGCCACGCCGGCCGCGGGGTCGAGCGCGATCAGGGCCGGCGGTCGCCCGCCGCCCGAGCCGGGCCGCCCGTCCTCCTCGCGATCGACTACGAGGCCTTCGGAGATGAGCTCAGCCACGATGCTCGACACCGTCGAGCGGGACAGCCCGGTCCAGCGCGCGACGTCGGCACGGCTCGCCACTCCGAGCATCCGGAGCGCCTGAACCACGCGATCCCGGTTCGACTCCCTCAACGAGCCAAGTGAGCCCGAGTCCTCTGCACTCACTGAGGGCGCATCCTGCCCCACCGCCGTTGGTTTGTCAAGGCTCCGTTAGAACTGGGCGTTAATTTGAGATTAATATGTTCGATTCCGGATAATCGTGTCGACAGATGGGGTTCACCGACGGGCCGCGGTGGTATCCGTTTCGATGGTGTCGGCGACCGGAGCATCCGCTGCGCAGGCTCCCCCTGCGGGGATCGCCGCCCTGGCGGAGCGCTTCGACCCCGATCCGATCGACGTTCCCGGTGGCCGCGCCCGGATCCGTCTGAAGCTGAGCGGCGGCGACGCCTGGGATGCAGTGATCGAGGGGAGGCGGCTTCGTCTGGACGCCGCAGACCCGGGCAGCGTGCCCGACGCCGTGCTGAGCGCCGACGCCGCCGCCTGGCGCGCGATCGCCTCCGACCTCCGCGCCGGGATGAGAGCCTTCTCGGCGGGCAGGCTCCGGGTCCGCCGCAGCCTGCATCTGGGCGTCGGCTTCCTGGCGGCAACGAGCGGCGCGACCGACGCTGGACGGCTTACCTTCGAGACCCTGCGGACGCGCGGTGCGGGGCGCATCTCGATCCTCTCGGCGGGTCGCGGGGAGACAGTGCTCTGCATCCACGGCCTGGGCGGGACGAAGGCCTCGTTCCTCCCCACGGTTGCCGCCCTGGCCGACTCGTACCGCGTTGTCGCGCTCGATCTGCCGGGCTCGGGTGAGTCGGACAAGCCAATCGGGGCGCCCTACGACGCCGCCTGGTTCGGCCGAGCAGTGTTCGAGACCATGGACGCCCTCGGAGTCGAGCGCGCCCACCTCGCGGGCAACAGCATGGGCGGGCGGGTGGCGATCGAAGCGGGGCTGATGCAGCGCGAGCGCGTCGGCGGGCTGGTGCTGCTGAGCCCGGCCCTTGCCTGGCTGCGCGATCGTCCCTGGGCGCCGATCGTGCGTGTGCTGCGTCCCGAGCTGGGGCTGCTGCAGCTGGCGCCCCGGCCCGTGGTCGAGGGCGTGGTGCGGCGGCTGATCCCCGGCGCGGCCGACGGCTGGGCCGCGGCGGGCGTCGACGAGTTCCTGCGCACCTACCTCACGCCGCGCGGCCGGGCGGCGTTCTATGCGGCGGCCCGCAACATCTACCTGGACGAGCCGCACGGCGAGGACGGCTTCTGGACACGTCTCGGGGAGCTCTCGCCGGACGCGCTGTTCGTCTGGGGCCGGCGCGACAACCTCGTGCCGATCGGGTTCATGAGGCACGTCGAGCAGGCGCTGCCGCGCGCCCGCCACGTCGAGCTGGACTGCGGCCACGTGCCGCAGATGGAACGCCCGCGCGAGACCCACGCGGCGATTCGAGACTTTCTGCGGACGCTGGAGGCGCCGCCGGCGACCACCACGGCTGGGTAGGGAGGGTCCCTTGGAAGGTTGGTGGGCGCCGCGTCAGGCGCAACGCCTCGAGGGGGCCTAGCCGCCGCCGAAGTCGCCGCCGCCGCCGAAGTCGCCGCCTCCGCCGAAGTCGCCGCCGCCGAAGTCACTGAAGTCGCCATGGTCGGCGCCCACGGCGTCGTCGGCCATGGCTTGATCCCCGAACGGGTCCAAGCCGCCGCCCAGGATCGAGCCCACGAAGAGCCCCGGCACGAGGCCGCCTCCATAGAACCCGCCGGCCCACGGCGACAAGGCGGGGCCGGCGTTCCAGTACGGCACGTCCTCGCCGTTCACCCGCACCTGGCGGGCGTGGGGGTCGAGACCGTCTTCGATGCGCTGTGCGTCGGCCGCGCAGACCGGGACGGCGCGCGGCTGCCCGCCCGGCGGAGCCCACTCGATGTCACGGACCGACGGCCCGTGGCGCGGGTCGAAGAAGCACGGCTGCCTGCGCTCGGGCGCCGGCTCCCCGGCGAGGCGTGCCTTTGCGACCAGCATCGCCCAGCGGCCCTCCTCGAGCAGAGACGTGGCCTGCTCCATGTCCTGTGGCCGCCTGGCTCTCTGCCAGGCCTCGTCAGCCTCCTTGTAGCGCTCGACGGCGAGGCCGTAGTGCTCCTTGGCCTCCTTGTCGATGCCCGGCATCTCCACGTCGAGGTCGAGCGCGCGAATGTCGTCGCCGAGCGCGACGAGGTCCTCGCGCGTGACGGCCTTCACCTGCTCGAGCTCGGCCTGCTCCCGGCGTCGCCGCCTGACCCGGCTGAAGCCGAACAGCCCCACGACCGCCACGACCAGGATCACGAGGAATATCGGGAAACCGCCGCCACCATCCGACTCGCCGCCACCGGAGCCCCCCTCGCCGCGCTCGTCGGCCACGCGCTGCACGAAGTCCTCGAGCACGGCCGCGGTGCCGTTCCCGCTCTCCGCATCGAGCGCCTCCGCCGCCAGCTCGTCGGCCCGGCCGCGCGGCAGGGTGCCCTCGGCGCCGGCGTGGAACTCGTTGCCGATCACCGCCGCATATGTGCCCGGCTCTTCCACAGCGAGGGCGATCTCTCGGAGAGCGGCCTCCGCGTCGCCACCGGCCTCGCGCGCCACGGCCGCCGGCAGGACCGCCAGATAGATCGGCCCGGCGTCAGCGTCGCTGATCGCCTGCCGCAGGTCTTCGGCCTCCCCTTCGCTCAGGGCACGCTCGGCGTCCGGGTCGACGAAGACGGGGTCGAGCTTCAGCGTGTCGGCCGCGCGGTCGAGCTGGCCCTGCGCGTGGGCCGTCCCGGCGAGCAGGAGAAGCAGGGCTAGGGTGAGGGCAAGGACGCGCATGTCGCACCGATCACATAGGGACGGTACAACCTGTCCGTGACTCTGCCGCCGGGCCCGCGACTTCCGCCCCTCGTCCAGGCCGCGTTCGTGACCGCCGCGCCCTACGGCTGGACGCGCCGGCGCTGGCGTCGCCACGGCGACGTCTTCTCGTCGAACTTCCCGTACTACGGCCGCGTGGTGTACGTGGCGGACCCGGCCGAGGTGAAGCGCGTGTTCACCGGTGACCCGGCGATCTTCCACGCCGGCGAGGCGAACAACCTCGCGCTGGGCGACGTCCTCGGCGACCATTCGCTGCTCACGCTTGACGAGGACCGCCACCTGAGCCAGCGCAAGCTGCTGCTTCCGCCCTTCCACGGCGAGAGTGTGCGGCGGTACGCGCAGGTGATGGCCGAGGCGACGGCCCGCGAGGTCGCGCGCTGGCCGCTTCACGAGCTCTTCCCGATCCGTCCGCGCATGCAGGCGATCACGCTCGAGGTGATCCTGCGCGCGGTCTTCGGCGTGCGGGAAAGCGAGCGCATGGACCGCTACCGGGAATGGATCCCGCGGCTGGCCGACGCCTCCAGCATCATCAATTGGCTCCCGTTCATGCGCGGCGACCTCGGCGGACTCAGCCCTGCGGCGCGCTTCCGGCGCGCGCTCGGCGAGGTCAACTCCCTGATCTACGCCGAGATCCGCGACCGGCGCGCGTCCAGGGAGGCGGAGGAGCGCGACGACGTGCTCTCGCTGCTGCTCCGCGCCCGCCACGAGGACGGCACCTCGATGACGGACAGCGAGCTCCGCGACGAGCTCATGACGCTGCTGATCGCGGGCCACGAGACCACAGCGACCGGGCTGTCGTGGGCATTCGAGCGGCTGCTGCGAACGCCGCGGGTGATGGCGCGCCTGGTCGCGTCGCTCGACGACGACGAGTACCTCGAGGCGGTCGTGAAGGAGACGCTTCGCGTGCGCCCGGTGGTCGTGGACGTGGCGCGCAAGCTCACGCGCGAGACGGAGATCGCCGGCTACCGGCTGCCGGCCGGCACCATCGTCCTGCCCGCCATCGCTGTGATGCACGCCCGGCCCGACCTCTATCCCTCGCCGCGCGAGTTTCGTCCCGAGCGTTTCCTCGACGGCGGCGCCGAGTCGTACGCCTGGATCCCGTTCGGCGGCGGCGTGCGGCGCTGTATCGGCGCCTCCTTCGCCCAGGTCGAGATGAAGGTCGTGCTGCGCGAGGTGCTGCGCCGGGTGCGGCTGCGTGCGGCGTCGCGGAGGCCGGAGCGCCCCCGCACTCAGCACGTGACCGTCGTGCCGTCGCGCGGGGCGCGCGTCGTAGTCGAGGAGCGGCTCGCGGAGCCGGCCGTGCGAGAGCCGGCGGAAGTCGTTACGTCTCCCTGACTCCGAGACGATCGCGGATGGCCCGGCTTGCCCGGTCCAGCGGCTCGCGGTCGCCCGAGATCAGGAAGCCCGCGTTGGCGCCGTGCAAGAGCGCGTCGATCTCGAACGCCAGCTGGTCGGCGTCGGCTGCGGCGTCTATCTCGCCGCGCTCCTGAGCACTGCGGATCGTGTCCGCGAGGGCCCGCATTCCCTCGGCCGCGAACTCCTGGAGCTTCTGCCTCACGCGGCCCTCGCGGGTGGCGAACTCCGCCCCCGCGGCTGCGAAGAAGCAGCCGCCCGGAAACACGCGCCGCTCGAGGTAGGACAGGTAGGCGTCGGACATCCCGAGCACGCGCGCGATGCCCTCCGGCTGCTCCAGGGCGAGCCGGGCCACCTCCATATCGAAGATCTCCTGCGCCTTCTCGATCGTGGCGAGCTGAAGCTCCTCCTTGGACCCGAAGTGCGCGTAGAGCCCGCTCTTGCTCATGCCGATGTGATCGGCGAGCCCGCCGATCGAGAGCCCTTCGAGGCCCTCGAGCGTGGCGAGCTCAGTGGCGCCACGGAGGATCGCCTCGCGGCTGCGCGCGCCGTCGGCCCGGGAGCGTCGCTCGCCCTCGGCCCGGGAGCGTGGTCCGCGCGATTGAGTGAGTTGCATCACGGTGCCCTTGAAAGTTAGCACGATCGGTCGTATTCTCCTAATTCGCACGACCGATCGTTCTATCTAACGAAAGCAGGAGCGTAGGAGGGAATCACCGTGACCGCCGTCGACACAGCAAGGGCCGGGCGCCGGGAGTGGATCGGCCTGGCGGTAATCGCGCTCCCCTCCATCCTCTACTCGATGGACCTCACCGTGCTGTACCTGGCGGTGCCGTCCCTCACCCAGGACCTCGAGCCGAGCAGCTCGCAGCTCCTCTGGATCACCGACATCTACGGCTTCCTGATCGCCGGTCTGCTGATCACGATGGGCACGCTGGGCGACCGGATCGGCCGCCGGCGGCTCCTGCTGATCGGCGCAGCCGGCTTTGGCGCGGCCTCGGTGGTCGCCGCGTTCTCCACCAGCGCGGAGATGCTGATCGCGGCCCGCGCGGTGCTCGGGGTCGCCGCGGCCACGCTGGCGCCGTCCACCCTGTCGCTGATCCGGAATATGTTCCACGACCCGGCCCAGCGCACGGTCGCGATCGGTGTGTGGGTCACGAGCTACTCGGTCGGCGCGGCGATTGGGCCGCTCGTCGGCGGCCTGCTGCTCCAGAGCTTCTGGTGGGGATCGGTCTTCCTGCTGGCCCTGCCCGTGATGGTCCTGCTGCTCGTGGTCGGCCCGAGGCTGCTGCCGGAGTTCCGCGATCCCGAGCCGGGCCGCTTCGATATCCCGAGCGCCGCCCTGTCACTGGTCAGCGTGCTGGCGGTGATCTACGGCGTCAAGCGGATGGCCGAGGATGGCTTCGGCTCACAGCCGGCGCTGGCGATCGCCGCCGGTCTGGTCGTCGGGGCCGTGTTCCTGCACAGGCAGGGCAGGCTGGCCGACCCGATGATCGACCTGCGGCTGTTTCGGGTGCCGGCCTTCAGCGCGTCGCTGGCGGCGAACGGGCTCGCACTGTTCGCGGTCTTCGGAGTCGATCTGTTCATCGCGCAGTACCTGCAGCTGGTGCTCGGAATGGGCCCCTTCGAGGCGGGGCTATGGACGCTGCCGTCGGCGGCCGGGTTCATCGTCGGCTCGATGATTGCCCCGCTGATAGCGAGGGCAGTCCGTCCCGGGCTCCTGGTCGCCGGCGGGCTCGCCGGCGCGGCGGTCGGCGTGGCGATGCTGACCCAGGTGGGGGCGGATTCCGGACTGGCCGCTCTCGTCGCGGGCTCGGTCGTGATGGCCCTCGGCGCAGCTCAGGTGGTGACGCTGAGCACCGACCTGATCGTCGGCGCCGCGCCGGCGGAGCGTGCTGGGACAGCCTCCGGCATCTCGGAGACCGGCACCGAGCTGGGCGGCGCCCTCGGCATCGCGCTCCTGGGAAGCCTCGGCACCGCTGTCTACCGCAGCGACGTGGGCGGGGCGGTGGCGGAGGGAACTCCCTCCCACGTGGCGGACGCGGTGCGTGACACGCTCGGCGGCGCGGTGGGAGTGGCCGACCACGCGTCCCTGGGTCTGATCGAGGCGGCGACCGAGGCGTTCGCTCACGGCTTGCAGGTGGTGGCGGTCGCGAGCGCCCTCCTCATGCTCGGGATGGCGGTTGTCGCGGCGCTGCTGCTGCGGGACGAGACAACGGAGGTCGAGCCCGAGGAGCACGCCGAGCGCGAGTCCGAGCCCGTCATCGGCGACCGGGCGGAGGTTGCGTCCATGCTCGCCGGCTAGAGCCAGCAGCCCGGCATCCAGGCCGGCTCGCGCGTGGCTCGTCACGCCGCCGACGATGGCAAATCGGGCTATCGCACGAACTCGATCTCGGGATAGGCCGGGGAGGGCCCGTCGAGCAGGTGGTCGTCGCGGTGGCGCAGGTGAAGGTCGAAGAACGCGGCGACATAGGCGCGCTGAGCGGCGATCGAGCGCTCGGGGTCGATCGTTCCGATGAAGGGCTCGAAGGTGCCGGGCGGGAGGCCGAGCGCACCGGCGATCTGGGGCAAGCCGACCTGGAGGTCCGAGAAGCTGCCGTGCTCGCTCTGCCGCAGCGTGATGTCGAGCTTCCAGCCGCGCTGGTTCGACCAGAACTCGCGCCAGCTGGGATCGCCCGTAGGAGGCGGCTCGGTGCTGAGATGGTTGTGGCGTGCGTTCCCGAACAGCATGAACGGGCGGTCGAGCCCGCGCCGCACGACCTCGCCGGGCAGATACGGCCAGTCCTCGCTGATGCCGAGACCGTGGGCCATCGTCCCGTCCAGGTTGACCCCGGCGTCGATGCGCCGATCGCCCACCATCGACTCGCCGGCGGTGTAGCCGCCGTAGGAGTAGCCGAACATGCCGAGGTGCCGGAGGTCCAGCGCGCCGCGCAGGCCGCGCGGCAGCCGGCGTCGATCGGCATCCGGGTTTCGGCCCCGATCGAGCTCGGCCAGCCGATCGAGCACCAAGCGGGTGTCGGCCACGCGGGCGTCGATCGCCCGCTTGAAGACCACGTTGAGTACCTTCGGGTCGCTGCTTTGAACCTCGGCGACCTGACGGGCCGGCCGGCGGTCGGGGAACTCGACCACCGCCGTCTCGTAGGTGTGATCAAAGGACACGACGACGTAGCCGCGGCTGGCGAGATCCTCGATGAGAGCTGTGTTCTCCTCGCGAGACGCGCCTAAGCCGGGCGAGAACAACACCACTGGCCAGCCCCGAGCGCGGCGTCCGGGAGGACGGGCCGCGGGCGCCTCCTCTCGCGAGTGTGCGCGGGCTCTCCTCAGGTCGACGGACCCCGGCGGGAGGTTGGTCGGAGGTGCGACGAGGCTCTGCTCGAGCAACTCGGCCACAGCCGGGGAGAACCACCGACTGCGTGGGTAGCGCTCAGCGTGTCGCGCCGGGTAGGTGATGGTGGCCATCAGCTCCCGTTCTTGATTCGGCATCCACGGATCCCGCCGGTCGTCGTCGATCAGGTGCAGCGTCGTGTGACCGACGGCGTACGGTCCCGTCGGCTTGGGCAGGGTGGGCGTGAACGGCGCCTGCGGCTGCGAGGCCGTCCCGGCGGGCGCCGACCCCCGCGTGGAACCGGCGAGCGACAGCGCCGCGAGGACGACGATGGCGATGGTCGCGAGTCCCCAACGGACGTTCCAGCTGTTGCCAATTGCTCGCGTCATCTCGTCTCCTTTCTTCCTGCGCCGGCGAGCGGAAGCGCGTCCAGGGCCGGCGACGCCGCCGCGCTCCGTGCGCCGGTCGCCGCTGCGCTCGGGTTCTCGTAGAGGCCGACGATCCGACCGCGGTCGTCGATCCCCGTGGCCAGCGTGCGGGGAGCGCCCGGGAAGGCGATCTCGGTGAACGGCCCGTCGACACCGTCGCGCAACACGAAGCCGCGGGCGCCCGCGAACTGGTCCTCTGCTGTAGGGGTCACTGAGCTGACCACGATCTGCCCGCGCTCGTTGATGTCAAAGGGGAATGTGAGCCCGCCGCCCGGAGCGTCGAAGCTGGTGTAGGCGCCGTCGCGCAGCAGGAAGCCGTGGAGGGTTCCGCCGGAGTCGGCGTAGGAGCCCACGACGTCGCCGCGGTTGTTGATCGCAAGCGGCGCGGTTGAAGTGGCGCCGGGGACGTCGAAGGTCGTGATGCGACCGCGCTTCCACAGGAAGCCGTGGTCGGCACCCTCCGCGAAGTTGTACTGGCCCACGACGTGGCCACGGTCGTTGATGCCGTGCGGGGCGGTGAGCCGCGCGCCGGGTACGTCGATCCGCGTCACCTTGCCGCGGTAGAGGACGAACCCGCGCGACCCCTCGCCGGGCAGGAACGGCGCGACCCTGCTGTAGTTGCCGATGATCTGCCCGCGGTCGTTGATCTTGTCGACCTGCGTGCCCGCGGCGCCGGGGAAGTCGATCCTGGTGATTCTGCCGCGTCTCTCGCGCAGGAAGCCGGACTCGCGATCAGGGGCGAGGTACTCGCCCGAGATCCGCCCGCGGTTGTTGATTCCGAATGGGGCCAGCGTCACGGTCGGGTCGGACGCCTCGAAGCTCTCGAAGCGGCCGCGGTCGAGCACGAAGGCGGGGACCGGTGAGCGCGGGGTGGCGGCGGGAGCTGCGTTTGCCCCGTCAGTCAAGACCCAGGCGGCGGCCACGCCCGCGGTGATCAGTGCGACGGCGGCGACCAGAGCCGCAATCAACGAACGCATCACGGGTCAACTCCCCCGTTCATTCGCACCAGCGCGGAGAGCGCTCCCTTCATCGGCGCGTAGGCGTGGCCACGCTGCGCGCTTGGCACCGTGGTCGGCCTCTGGTACACGCCGACGATGCGGCCGCGGTCGGTGATCGCGCTGGCTCCCGTGTCGGTTGCGCCGGGGATGTCGATCCGAGTGAAGCGACCGTCTTTTCCGGCGCCTAGCAGGAAGCCGTGGACCTCGTTGTTGTCGGGGCCCAGCGAGGGCGCGGTGGTCGTGATGCCGACGATCTGCCTGCGGTTGTTGAGGTCGAGGGGCAGGGTGATGAGGACGTCCGGTGCGTCGATTGTGGTGACGCGCCCGCGGGCGCTGCGGAAGAACCCGTGGAACGCGCGCTCGGTGTCGACGTACAGGCCGGCCGTCTCGCCGCGGTCGTTGACGGCGGTGATCGTCGTTGCGACGGCGCCGGGGACGTCGACGGTCGCGCCCCGGCCCCTCGACCAGATGAAGCCGTGGCCCCCGCCGTCGCCGTCGAGGTAGTCGCCCACGACCGTCCCGCGGTCGTCGATGTCGAACGCCTGCGTCTGCTCGGAACCGGGCACGCCGATCGCTGTGAATCGTCCGCGCGCGTCGCGCAGGAACCCGGCAGGGACGCTCGGGGGCGACGATGACCGGGAGCCTCGTCATCTCGGGCGGCCCAAGTGGCTCACCCAGCGCGCCGCACCCCAGCCGACGGTCTCGCCGGCCGCGCGCCTCGCCGTGGTGGCGGCGTTCGGGTTGTCGTACGCGCCGACGACCGCGCCGAGGTCGTTGATGCCGATCGCAATCGTCCTCGCCGCGCCGGGGAAGTCGATCGGCGTGAACGGCCCATCGACTCCCTTCGCGAGCAGGAACCCATGCGCGTCGTTCAGGAGCTCGTCGGCGGCCACGTAGCCGGCAATCTGGCCCCGATTGTTGAGGCCGAACACTTGCGTGAACGGGCCGCCGGGTGCCGCGAAGGTCCTGAACCGGCCCCGGTCGAGCAGGTAGCCGCGCGTCACCGCTTGCGTTGGGTCATTGCCGTAGGTGCCGGCGATCTGGCCGCGCTCGTTGATCTCCTCGGCACCGGTGAAGGCGGCGCCGGGCACGTCGATCCGCTTGACCAGGCCGTCGTCCCACAGATAGCCGCGGACGTCGAGGGGGTCCAGGGTGAACGCCTCCCCGACGACGCGGCCACGGTTGTCCAGGCCGACGGCCTCGGTCGAGTCGGCGCCGGGCACGTCGATCCGGCGGAACCGGCCGCGGTCCAGCAGGAAGCCGCGCTTCAGGCCCTGGTCGAACTTCTCCTTCGTCTCGAAGTAGTCGCCGGAGATCTGGCCGCGCTCGTTGATCCGCGTGGCGATGGTCGCGTACGCGCCCGGCACGTCGATCGTCCGGTAGCGGCCGCTCCGCTCGCGGAGGAAGCCGTGCGCCCTGCCGTCCGCGTCGTCGAAGCCGCCGACGATCCGGCCGCGGTTGTCGATGCCGAACGCGAGCGTCTGGGTGGCTGCACCGGGCGGCTCGATCGGGCGATAGCGACCCTTGTCGAGCACGAAGCCGGCGATCGCCGCTCGTGGGCGGGTGTCGGAGCCCTTCCGGTCGTTCTTCGCGGCCGCCGGGCCCGCTGCCGCGAGTAACGCGAGCACGAGCGCGAGCGCTGCGAATAGGTGTCGTCTCAAGTGCATTGCCCGACCTATTCGCAGCTCGCCGCCGGATCGGTTCATTGGCGGCCCGGACGGACGCTCCGAGGAGCCGCCCGACTTCGCATAGTCTCCGGCCTGCTTGAGGATCTGGCGGGACCATCGCCGCTGGTTGATCGGCCAGGCCCTGGTCTGGGGCGTCGTGGTGGCGGTGCTGCGACTCGTCGTGGTGCCGCCGGAGTCGTGCCCGCCGGTCGACTCCGCGGCGGTCCGGCAGGC
>Ga0081538_10003645_pt1 | contig 14476 bp, 12 predicted proteins | sample TabmetS5T2R1_FD_71022 | JGI IMG/M metagenome (GOLD analysis project Ga0081538, IMG submission 71022) | Tabebuia heterophylla rhizosphere microbial communities from the University of Puerto Rico - S5T2R1 | ecosystem: Host-associated > Plants > Roots > Rhizosphere ... | reverse complement strand
TGGTCCCCGCATGACGATTGAACAGTGGGCCGCCGGCGAGGCTGAATGCTTGCTATCGCCACTGGGCGATCGATGGAAGCACGTCCGAGCCGTTGGCGAGCGCGCCCGCAGCGTAGCTGCGATCCTCGACCGTGAAGACCGCAACTACTTGGTCGCCGCAGCCTACCTGCACGACATCGGCTACGCGCCCGATCTACAGCGGACTGGCCTGCATCAGCTGGATGGTGCCCGCTACCTCCGGTCGCTTGGAGCCAAACGGCTGGCCCGCCTCGTCGCCCACCACTCCGAGGCGCGGTTCGAGATCCGGCTTCGCGGGTTCGGTGAGGAGCTTGCTGCCTACAAACGTGAGAAATCGTGGGTCTCAGACGCGCTGACCTACTGTGATCTGACCACCGGACCCACCGGACTACCGATGACGTTCGAGGATCGGGTTGCTGAAGTCGAACAACGGTACGGAGAGGGCGAGATCGTCGAGGCGCTGCGACAAGCCACGCCATATCTGCTGGGTGCGCTCGAACGGACAGAGGACCGGCTACGGCAGCGCAGGTGGCAGGCTCGGTCAGGCGATGACCGCACGGGGGCGGCGCTCGAGGTAGTGTCTGATCCGGACGCGGATTGACTGGTGCATGTCCAGGGTGTTGACCTCTCCTGGGGCGAAGAACGCGACCTCGGAGGACTCCTCGCTGGTCCTGACCTGGCCGCCGACGATCCGGCAGGCGAAGCAGACCGAGAACTGCTGCCGGACCTCGCCGTCGTCGTAGGCAAAGACATGCCCGGGGTCTGAGTAGACGCCGACGATGCACTCGGGCTCGACCTCCAGTCCGGTCTCCTCCTGCACCTCGCGCGTGACCGTCTGCGCGATGCTCTCTCCGATGTCCATGACGCCACCAGGCAGCGCCCAGCGGGCATTGTCGCTACGGCGGTGCAGCAGGATCTTGCCCTCGTCATTGACGACAATGGCGGACGCTCCGGGCACCAGGGAGTTGGCGCGCGGGGCGTTGGGGTCGTGGTAATAGTCCACTCGGCCCATCTATGCCTCCCGCTGGTTGGCCATTGAGACCGGGTTCCGTGTCGGAGCTGCTGTAGTCCAGATGGTCTCGAACTGATCGGCGAAGCTGGCAAAGACGCCATACGGACTCAGCCGACGTAGCTGGAACGCCGGATGCTGGAAGCCATGGGCGCGGTACAGGTAGGGCGTAACGATCATCTCGTCGTCGAAGCGATAGATGGCGTTGTAGAGGTGCACGTTGTGGAACCGGAGCTCAACGCCAGGAATCGTCATGACATCGCGGAGGTGGCCAACTGTCGTGCGGATCCGCGCCGGAAGGGTTCCATCGAGCTGTTCTAAGGCGTCGCGCTCTTGGGTTTGTGTGCCGTCCGGGTCAGCAAGCGCGATGCGAACCTTGCAGCCACTGGCGCACTTGTGCTCGATGCTCAGCGCAATGTCCACGAACTGTTCGGGAAGAAACAGAAAGGCGTAGCCGAGCAGATCGATCTGCCGTCGCGCGGTCGCCAGGAGGTCTGACCACCTCGTGTTTGGGACATCCGCACGGTGTCCGTAGGCGGCCACAACCTCTGAGGTTGCTTCAGCTCCAGGAGAAAGATCAGGCCGAGCGGCGGGCCACAGGTAACCCTCGTCTTCTCCGAGCAGGTTGGCGATCGCCCAACGATGACGTGGATGAGGGATCCGTCCGTTCAGCCTGGGGCTGTGGCCAGGGGGATGCTGGGCCGGTCGACCAGGCCGGCTTCGCCGAGCTGCTGGGAGCGGCCCCACCAGCGGGAGGCGGTGGTCCGGGAGATGCCCATCTCGTGGGCGATGTGGGCGATCGGCCGTCGCGGTTGGGCGGCGATCCGCCCGACCAAGGTCAGTCTTCCCGCTGGGGTCAGCCGGGCGTTAGCGTGCGCCATGAGGCCTCCGATGAGCGCGGCGCCGGAACAGCCCACACTCACTCGGAGGCCTCACCTCACGTCAACAACCTCCATGGGCAGAACATCTCGGAGTGGTCGGCTCCAGACCGATCTGGGCTGCTCAGGTTGGACGGGTCGTCGATCCAGACGCATCCAGATCGGTCCCGTCGGATTGTCTGGATGATCAACCGAGGATCAAGCAGGTCAGTCAGTTGGTGAGCCGAGTAGGGTTGAGCGCACAATTCGCCCCAATGGTCAACAAAGAGAGGCGCCAGGCTTCACTCACAGGCGAGTGGGAACCCATTGACACAGCCGAAGGTCCCGAGCAGCTCCGACGCCGGACGAACCGGAACCACTCCTGAGGCGGCTGAATCGTCGGTCGGCGGCCGAGCCGATCCCGCCCGGGACGGCGTCATCTCGGCGTCGGTGCTGGGCTGGCATGTGGCCGAGCTGTTCCACACCCCGCTTCCCCGGTCCATGCAGCGCCGGCAAGCCAGGTCGGACAAGCTCGTCGGCATTGGAGAGCTCGACCCGCTGTCGCGGGCCAGGCTGCTGCTGGCGCAGGTGCGGGCGGACATGGAGCGTGCCTGGCGCTATGACGACTCCGGTCAGCCGCTACCTGACCTTGCTCCCGTCCAGTCGCTGCTGCAGGCCGAGATCCGCCAGCCAGGCCAGCTGCCAGCGGCGGTCGCAGCGTTGCATCAGCAGCTGCTGATGACCCTGACCGCAGCCGACTTCCGCCTGGGCAAGGCCTACGGGCTTGGCCGTGCCCTTGCCGAGACGGTCCTGCTGCCCGACGCCAAGAACCCCCAGACCTTCCAGCAGGTCTTTGCTCGCTACCGGCTGGCCAACCTGCTGGGGTGGCTGGCCGACCTGAAGTCGGCCTTTCCGCCACATGCTGCCGAGGCTGTCCGCGGGTCGCTGCAGACATGGGCGGCCTGGAGCGAAGCACCGACATTGCGCCTAGCCCTTGATGACCAGCGGCCAGCAACGGATGCCGAGGCGGAAAGCCAACCCCTCGGGACAGCACCGACGCGTGCCCCGACGGCGCGTGTTCCGCTGCCCGCTCGGACCGCCTTCAGGTCGCGGCGGGCCAGGCATCCTCGGCAGCTGCCAACTCGACCGGTCGACTGGGGCTCGGCCGCGGATCGTGAGAGCATCATCCGGGCGCTGCGCCGACAAGGCCAGCTGTGGCAGGCCCTCCTCTCGGGCGAAAAGGACGGCGTGGACCTGCTGTCCACCGACGACTATCTGCTGGCCGCTGATCAGCTGCTCGGCCATATCCGCCGACTGACACTCGACCTGCTGCGCCGCTTCTGGATTGCCACGCTGACGGTGGCGGCAGTCCTTGCCGCGGCCCTTGTCACGGTGTTCACCGTTCGTGCGGCTTCCCCGGTGGTTGCGGCCGTGCTCACCGCCGCCGGTGCCATCGGCCTCGGCTGGAAGGGCGCCGCATCAGGCCTGGGAAGGGTGCTCGCTCAGGCGCAACGCCCGTTGTGGGAGAGCGAGCTGGACGTCGCCGTGGCCAACGCGGTCACCGCGCTGCCCTGGGAGCGGCGGGCTACCGGTCGACTCACGGCACCGGACAGCTCGCCCGATGGATTGGACGCCACCGCGATCCACCCTGGCGACCCCGAGGAGCACAAACAGCCATGACCTCGCCAACGCGCTGAGGCTGTGCGCGCTGCGAGGATTCGAACCCCAACCGCCAGATCCGGAGGCTGGGGCCGGCCGGAAACCCAGCGTCGTCCTGGAAAGGAAGCGCTGGTAGCGCTGGTTAGGACGGGTCCGCCGTTAAGGTAGGCCAAGGTGGAACGTTGACCGCGTCGTTGACCGAGCAGACCAAGCTGGGAAGCTGAGGGCACAGATCGAAGTCTGGTGCTCTGCCAGGCCGGCCGGGGAGCTGCTATAGCCATCCCTGTCGCTTGGCCCAGCGCAACAAGATGGCCGAGATGGCCATCATCGCCGCCACCACCACCGCCAGATGCGGGAAATCGGTGCGGTCATTGACGATGATGTTCATCCCATATACCGACGACAGGGCGGTGATCGGCAAGGTCAGCACCGCGATCAGGGCGAGCCGTTCGGCGGCGATCGTCACCTTGGTGTCGGTCCGGGCCTTGTAGAACTCGATCACCCCCTCCAGGTAACGGACCTGGCCGTCGGCCACCCCGGCGACCCGGGCGAACTGGTCCTTGAGGTCGGCCACCAGCGGCTGGCAATCCGGGGGGATGAAGCGGCCCAGCGCCGACATCCGCTGGTAGATCTGGTGGCCCAGGGTGGCCATGTTGGACACCGCCAACAAGGCGTGGCGGGTGCCGAACAGCTCCTCCAGGAACTGCTCGGGGTCGCCCAGGTGCCCGGAGGTAACCCGCTGCTCCAGCGGCCACACCTCCCGGGTTACTTGTTCCACGAACCCTTCCTGGCCTTGGGCCAGGGCCGAGACGATGGCATACGACAACTCGAAGGCCGAGCGGGGGCGCAGCCGTCCCGCCTCGATCCGCCCCAGCACCGCACGGGTCTCCCGCAGCGCGGCCTCGGGCGGGACCGCCGGGTTGACCGGGCCGTGGACGGTGATCAGGTAGCGGGGGCCGATGAACTGGTCGAGCTCGAGGTAGTGGACGTGGCCGCCCGTGCCCAGCTCGGGGGCGTGCAGGATGACGAAGATGTGGTCGCGGTAGGCCCGGACCTTGGGTACGGCGTTGCGCTCGACACACGCTTGGACCGCGAGAGGATGGAAGCCGAACACCTCCGACAGCACCTGGGCGGCCGCCTGGTCACAGACCGGGATGTCCACCCAGACCAGCCCATCGTCGCGGGCCAGCAGCTGCTCCAGCGCCCCCACCCGATGTTGCTCGATGCCTTCATCGGACACGAAGTGAACGTCCATCGCGCCGGCCACCTCCTGCGAGCAGTGATTTCTGCATCCAGTCTGGCGCCGCTGCGACCGCGCCGGCTCAGCAGCCCGGCGGAGCACCCAGAGGATGGTGGGGGGCGGGCAGCGGGCTGCTGGTGTGACCGCGTGGTCGGTCTGCTCTTGGTCGTGCCGATGGCCCGCTCCAAGAACCGGCGGGCCGCCCTGACGTCGCGCCGCCGGGAGACGAACACGTCGACGACCTGGCCGAACTGGTCGATCGCCCGGTACACATAGCGCCACTGGCCGCCGACCTTGACATGGATGGGTCTCATCCCACCTGCCAGCGGTCGCCGACGGTATGGCGGCACGGCCGAGCAGCCTCGGCCAGCAGCGGTATGAGTCGCTGCATCCAGCGATAGATGGGTGACGTGGTCGACCTCGATGCCCCGTTCGGTGAGCGGCTCCTCGACGTCGCGGTAGGAGAGGCCGAAGCGCCGGTACCAGTGGACCGCCAGGACGATGACATCGGGCGGGAAGCGGAAGCCGGCGAAGTGAGACCGTGGAACCGGAGCAGGGCGAGGACGGCGTGGGCCGGTCTCGCTGCTCCACAGCGGTCCCAGCGAACGCAACAGCCCCCGGGGCCAGCTCCTGCCGCTCCTTCTGGGGGCAGCAGCCGGGCCAGACCGAGGATGCGCCGCTGGGGCTCGCAGGCTAGAGCGACGGTGCGAAGAAGGCGACAACAAAGAGGGCCAGGGCGACCAGGATCACGGTCCCGATCCAGCGGCGCAGGCTCTGCGCGCCCCGCAGCATCTCCCAGGCGATCTGCTCCACCGCCTGGTGCTCGCCGGTGGTCTCCCAGGTCAGCCGTTGCGCCAGCTCCAGCTCCCTGGCTTCTTGGAGGTCGAGGGGACGCTCACCTGTGGGTGAGGAGATCTCGGGTTCTCGTACCGATGTCGCGGTCATCTCATACCGCCTCCAGTTCTCCTCCCGGAGCACCACAGCCATACCCACAGCGGGGTCAACTCATGCGGGCCAGCGATCGGCCGGGATGATCCTCCAGCGGTGCGGGTGGTCGGTCATAGGCGGTTGATCCTTCCTCTCATAGGCCAATCGCCCGTAGGATGCGCAAGGTCGGACATGGCCTCTGAGCTGCGAGTTCGCTTGAGCATCGCGCGGTAGGGTGGCGCTCCGCCGACCCCTTTCGGAGGCTGCCCGCGTGCTGTCGAAGCTCGCCTACCTGACCCTCTGCCGCTCGATCCGACTGCTCGTCCTGCTGGCTCGTGGCGACGCTGCCAAGGACCTGGAGATCCTGGTGCTGCGGCACCAACTGGCCGTGCTGCGCCGGCAGATAGCACGCCCCAAGCTCCAGCCCACCGACCGCGCCCCGCTCGCCGCGCTCAGCCACGCCCTACCCCGCTCCCGCTGGTCGTGCTTCTTCGTCAAGCCTGAGACGCTTCTGCGCTGGCACCGGCGGCTGGTCGCCGACGCCTGGACCTACCCGCACCGCGGAACAGGGCGACCGCCGCTCGACCAGCAACTGCAGGATCGTCCGGCTGGCCAGGGAGAACCCGCGCTGGGGCTACCAGCGCATCCAGGGCGAGCTGCTCCGGCTTGGGATACGCGTCTCGGCAACCGCAATCCGCACCACGCTGCGCCGCCACGGGCTGGACCCCGCACCGCGCGGCCGACGGCCACCACCTGGCGGGCGTTCCTGCGCCGGCAGGCCACCGCGATCGTCGCCTGCCACTTCTTCACCGTCGACACCGTCTGGCTGCGCCGGCTGTACGTGCTGTCTTCATCGAACTGGGCACCCGTCGGGTTCACCTAGCCGGGGTGGCCGCCAACCCCAACGGCGCCTGGGTCGCCCAGCAGGCCCGCAACCTGCTCGTGGTGCTCAGCGAGCAGGGCCGGCCGGTGCGCTTCCTCATCCGCGACCGTGACGGGAAGTTCTGCCGTGGGTTCGACGACGTATTCCGCTCGGAGGGCACCAAAGTGCTGCTGACACCCGGGCAGGCACCCAACGCCAACGCAGATGCGGAGCGTTGGGTGCGCACCGTCCGTACCGAGTGCCTTGACCGGCTGCTGATCGTTGGTCGCGGTCACCTCGAGCAGGTTCTACGGATCTACGTCCGGCACTACAACCAGCATCGTCCACACCGAGCGCTTGGGCTGGAACCGCCCAATCCTCCCGCTGCTCCGACCCTTGCTCGGCGACCCTCGCCGAGCCCGAGTGGGCCGACGCGACCTGCTTGGTGGATTGGTTCACGAGTACCAACGAGCTGCATGAACGCGTTTACGCACCCTACGAGGTCAGCTTGGGCGGCGTTTCCGGTGAGTGCGGCTGGTGGAAGACTGTGGGAATGGTCGATCTCTCTCACCACTGCACCCCGAATCAACCCAGGCCACACCACTACCGTTCAGTACACACCCCCGCCATGTGACGCCATAACGGATGAAGTGTCGCCGTTCGCTCTACGCTCGACCCGTAATCGTCCGAGGAGAGCAGTGCGCTGAGGGCGCCGCCGATCGAACGCGGTCAAGCGCTCTCAGCAACCGCCCCTGGTAACGCCTTCCGGGAGCAGTCAGGCTCTGAGCACCAACCTAAGCGGGGTGGTCAGGCGGCGGGGTGGAACCGCAGCCGAGCCCGGTCGGCCAGCCACGCCACCCGCTCAGGCCCGAGGATCGCCGGCAGGGCCTGCAACAGGTTGGCCACTCGACGGGCGGGCACTGCGGTGAGCAGCGAGAGGCGTCGCCTGCAGGGCCGTGGCGCTGCCGGCTGGCGGACTGGGCGGGTGTTGGCAGCACCCGCCCAGTCGAGTGGAGTTCGGTTCTATCCCACTTGGCGGAAGAAGGTGCTGGAGGGGTCGGTCCCATGCGGCTGGGAGAAGAACGAGGTGAAGGCGGTCCCGATGTTGTCTAGGCCTTCGTAGTCGCCGGTGAAAAAGCCCACGGCGAAGGGGGCCTGGCGCATGTTGAACGAGGTGTTGGTCACCCGCACCTCATCGCCCCAGTTGGCCGGGCTGGTACAGGCGGTGGGGGTGGTGGGGTGGCAGTGGACCAGGAAGTGGTCGGTCTCCAGGGTGGCCGGCGCCGGGGTGTTATGGCGGAAGTCGTAGTAGCTGACCCCGACCGTCCCATTCGCGCTGACGTGGACCGAGGCGGTGAAGGCCTGCTGGTTGCCGGCCGGCAGGTTGGTCGGTGTCTGGTTGACCTTGATCGGCGACGACCAGGTGAGCCCGCCGTCCAGCGATTGGGAGAAGGCGATGGTGTCGAACTGTCCGTCGCTGAAGCGGGCGTCCTGCCAGACCGCATAGAGCCGGCCGCTGGCCGGGTCGACCGCGACATCGGGAATGATGTCCCCGGTGCGGATGTCGTCGCCGGTGTCGGGGTCGGTGACCCCGATGGTCTGCAGCCGGTCGACCAGAATCGGGCCCGACCAGCTGAGGCCCTTGTCGGTGGAGCGGAGCACCCGCACCGTCCAGCCCCGCAGCCTGTTGGTGTTCTCGTTGTTGAACTCGGCGAACAGATTGACCAGGGTGCCGTTGGGGAGCACGGCGATCTGGTTGCCGATGGTCTGGTCGTTCTGCCCCGGGTCATACAGCTGGCGGGCCGGCTCCCAGCTCAGGCCCCCGTTGGTGCTGCGGGCGAACCAGATCGGCCCCCGGAAGGCCGAGGTGCGGAAGCTGGCCCGGACGCTGGCGGCCTCGCTGGAGGGGAAGATCAGCCGGTCCCACACGCCATAGACCAGGTTGGCGGCGGTGGGGTCGGCGGTGATGGTCTGTTTGTCGTTGAAGACGTTGGCGTCGGTGTCGCGCCGCACCACCACCGGATCGCTCCAGGTCAGCCCGCCGTCGACCGAGCGGCTGGCCAACAAGGCGTGGTCGAAGTCGGCGGGCAGGAACGGCGGGGCGATGTCGTTGAAGGACAGGGCCAGCTGGTACAGGGTCCCGTTGGGGCCGAAGCTGACCCAGGGGTCGGTCGAGCGCTGGTAGGCGCCGCCCGAGCACAGCGAGATCCCCGGGATCGGCACCTGCTGCCAGCTGCCGCCGCCGTTGGTGCTGACCCCGGCCACCAGCCCCCGCGCCCCGCCGTTGGACCAGCGGTCCTGCTGCCAGATCCCCACCAGGTTGGCGGGATTGGTGGGGTTGACGTCGATCCAGGGCTCGACCTCACTGTTGAGGTAGACCGTGCCCGACTGGCTGGCCACCGCATCCGCCGTGCAGCCAAGAAAGGCGCTGGTGCCAGAGACCTGGACCAGTGGCCCTGGGGTGAGCGGACCGGCCGCGACCGGCCCAACCGCGGCCAGGGCAAGCCCCAGGCAGGCGATCAGGATGAGGAGGACGCGTCGTCGCATGACCGTGCGGCGTGCGATCCCTGACGACGGCGATCTGGTGCTGGAGGACCGTGAGGCGATGTGCCGTCCAGAGCGCATGGCACCCCTCCTTCGGGGACCGGCGGGACGCATCTGCCGTGCCCGCACACATCCCACTAGAACGCCCATCGAGAGGGCGGCGTTACGTACCGTTCCGGGTCTGCCACCTACCCTTCCCGGGACGCCTCAGTCCATGACGTAACGGATGTCTAGCCAAAACGTTCTAAACGGTGCAGGCTCATCCCGTCGCCGAACTGCCGAGCCCCCCGGGTTCCTTGAGACGGCAGGCGGTGCGCTGGGAACCGGGGAGATCGAGTCCCGTAGGAGGCAGCATGCGCAGACGCTTGCTCACCGTCCTCGCCCTCACAGCGACGCTCAGCTTGTTCGCGTCATCGGCGCTGGCCCAGACGCCAAGCGCCGACGGCGACGATCGGGTGACCGGCCACCCCTACCTGCGCCACGATGGCGGCACCGACCAGGCCATCCAGGAGTGCAGCAGCCTGGCCACGAACCCGGCCCCCGACAACGTCGCCGGCGACGGCGACATTGACTCCAACGACGGCGGGAACCGCCACCAGAACAACGAGCCGTTTTCGGTCATCGACCCGACCAACCCGAATATGGTGGTGGCCGGCTGGAACGACTACTGCTCGACCGATCTCGGAGTGGGCTGGATGGGGCTGGGGTTCTCGGCCGACCGCGGCGAGACCTGGGTGAACTCGCTGGTCCCGGGCTACCCCCAGGACACCTCGGCCGAGGGCACGGCCTCGCCGCTGTTTGGTTCCCACACCGACGCCGGCGACCCGGTGGCCGCCTTTGACCGGGCCGGCAATCTGTATGCCGGCGGGATCGCCTTCAACCGGGTCAGGCCGGCTAACGGCGATGTCTGGGTGGCCAAGTACCTGACGACCCCGCATCCCAGCGGCTATCCCTACGACTACTCCCACACCCGGATCGTCGGCCAGGGCACGCCCTCGGCCGTGCAGGGTGGCATCTTCCAGGACAAGATCATGCTGGAGGTCGACCGCACCGGCGGGGCTCATGACGGCAACGTCTATGTCTGCTGGACCCGGTTCGTGGCCGCCGGTCAGAACCGCATCTACTTCAGCCGCTCCACCGACGGCGGCAACAGCTTCTCTCGGCCGATCGCGATCTCTGGGGGTGGCAACATCCGCACCCAGGGCTGCGACATCGCGATCGAGGACGACGGGGATGTCTATGTCGCCTACCGGACCTTCGCCACGCCGTCCATGCGGACCGCGACCCTGGCCTTTGCCCGCTCCACCGATGGCGGGGCCTCGTTCGGGCCGGCGCAGATCATCCGCAGCATCGTCCCCTACAACCCCTTCGACACCGACCGCAACTGCGGCGACGGCCCGGTCCACTGCCCCTCCGACTTCGTGTTCGCCCGGATCCCGCTGGAGGTCCGGATCGCCGCCGACCAAACAGGCGGCCTGCCCGGGGTGTACCTGGCCTACATGGAGATCCGGCCAGACAGCATCGTGGCCAGCACCAGCTCCTACTCCTCGGCCGGACCCGGCCTGGTCGGCCAATCCCTGGTCTATCTGATCCGCACCACCAACAACGGGGCGACCTGGAGCGCTCCGACCCCGGTGGATCCCCAACCGGTCGGCCACCAGTTCTTCCCCGACCTGGACCTGCTGGACGGCACCCTCGCGGTGATGTGGCAAGACAGCCGGACCGACCCCGCCTACTCGGTGCAGCGGCCGATCGGCAACGCCAGGGACGCCCAGGGTCGGGCGGTGTCTTCGGGTCGCAACATCGTCAACACGTTCTTGACCTCCTCCAGCACCGGGACCTCGTTCACGCCGGCCCTGCGAGTGTCCAGCCAGGGCAACCAGCCCGAGTACGAGATGTTCAGCAACCGTGACCTCCCCTTCTACGGTGACTACAACTGGCTCAACCTGACCCGGCTGGCCGGCGGGGGCCTGCTCGGCTACACCGCCTGGACCGACAACCGCGACGTCGTGGCCGGCACCGACCCGCGCGAGAGCTTCAATGACGGCTTCGACGTCCTGCAGTGCCGCGCCCAGCAGCCCGACGGCACCTTCGGCCCGGACACCTGCGCCAACGCCGGTGGACTGAACCAGAACATCTACGGGATCTCCTTCACCTTGCCCTAGGACCAGCTCCATGGACCCGAGGGCCCCGGGTGACCCGGGGCCCTCGGCATCGACGAGCTGGCCACGATGCCTGCGGCCATGGTTCCCGTTACGCCGATTAACCTTGGCGCATGTAGCTGGATAGCCACTGGAATTCCTGAACGCCGTCGCCTCCCTACGCGGCATCCTGCTCGCGGCGTTCCCCACCTATCAGGAGCGGTGGAACGGGCCCGCACCAGTGGGGACGCTGGCCCAACTCGGTCTATAGGACCAACGGCCAAACCCCAGGGGTCGACGACGCGGACCGGTACCAGACGGTCGGCCTGGCCGCGATCGCGAATCAGCGCGGCGGTCCACTCATCCTGGGCGTACTCAGAAGCGAAGTAGGCTGGGGAGAGGACCGCTAACACCCACTCGGCTTCGGCCAGGGCCTGGTTCATGCGTTGGATGAAGTTCTGCCCCGGGCGGAAATCCCAGGCCTGCACGACGGTACTGTGGCCCGCCAGCTCAAGGGTCTCGGCGATCCATTCCGCCCAGGCCTGGTCAGCACCGGTATAGCTGATAAAGAAGCCCTTAGGTGCCACACTCCCCCCCGGGCGACACCTCCACCTGAACTCCTGGCTTGTCCTACCACATAACGCAAGAGAAGAAGTCATGGCAGCGGACAACCACACCACCATCGTGGGCAACCTGGTCGAGGACCCCGAGGTCCGCTTCACCAACAACGGCATCGCCGTCACCAACCTCCGGGTCGCTGTGACTCAGCGCGTCCAGCAGGACGGCCAGTGGCGCGACGGCGACACCAGCTTCTCAAGGTCAACGTGTGGCGCGGCCAGGCCGAGAACCTCGCCGAATCCTTGGGCAAGGGCGACCGGGTCATGGCCACCGGCCGGCTGCGGCAGCGCAGCTGGGACACTCCCGAGGGGGAGAAGCGGTCGGTCACCGAGCTGGAGGCCGACGAGGTCGGGGCCTCCCTGAAGTGGGCCACGGCCAAGGGGGACCGGCCGAGTCTCGGGTCACCCTTTCTTGCCGCAGCTTCGCGCCTTCGGAACAAGTCGAGGTCACCTTGGGGGCGACCGTGCTGGCAACAGCCAAGGCGGCCGCCAATGGCCAAGTGGCGGCCTCGTTCGCCGTGCCGGGCGGCTTTGCCGGCTCTACGATCCCGGGACGGCGGGATACCTTCCAGGCCAAGGGCCGCCAGAGCGGCCGGGCCGCGTCGGCGACCTTACCGTGGCCAGCCCCGGCCAGAGCCAGCTGCGTCCTCGCCCCGGCCACGGGACCGGCGGGGTCTCGGGTCAGTCTGTCCTGCCGCGGGTTCGCTCCCTCCGAACAGGTCGTTGTCACCTTTGGGGCGGAGGGGTTGGCCACGGCCACGGCCACCACCGGCGACCAGGTGGCGGCGTCGTTGTGGTGCCCAGCGGGTTTGCCGGCTCCCATTACCCGGGACGGAAAGACACTTTCCTGGCCAAGGGCCGCCAGAGCGGCACGGTGGCGTCGACCACGTTCACAGTGACCGGCTGACCAGCCGCCATGCCGAGAAGCCACCCCAAGCTCTTCCACGAGTCGAGAACCATGCCAGGTCCTGCACTTGCTCCCCCTGGCCGGCGCCGGCTGGCATACAGGGAACCATGCCGACCAGCCCTCTTCGGTGCCCCCCAGCCCTGAACGGCAGGGGACACTGGCCTATGGCGATCCGCTCACCAGGCCATCGTTGTCCAAGCGGGGGGGCCAGCGATGATCCCAGCTCGGGTCCCCTGGCCGGCGCCGGCCGATGAGGTTGTCACCGATCCCGCCGCGGCCCTTGCCTGAAGCTACATGGCCAGCCTGCCCTTGGACGCCAACGTCGCCACCATGACCGTCATGGCGACAAGATGCCGTTCATCGGCCGCGGCTAGGCTGGCCGGTCAGCACCTCCTCGGACCTGCTCGACGCGGTGACTGCTCGGGCGCCGGTGGTTCGGGTATGGTCCGGACGTGAAGCGAACCGGGCGCAGAGCCAGACCGGGAGCGCCGGCCGTGGCGGCCTTTGACCAGGAGTAGGTGCGTATGCCCGGCGACCTCGACGGCTTGGGCGCCACTGTCACCGGCGGCGGTTCCGGCATCGGCTTGGCGACCGCCTGGCTGCTGGGGATTGTGCGCGCCACCCGGCCCGCCCTTCCCCACCTTCGGCGCTCCCCGGCCCCGGCGATCGCCTACCTGGCCAGCCCGCTGGCCCCCTCCACGGTCGGCACCGCCCTGGCCATCGACGGCGGCGTGCAGGGGCTGCGCCTGCCGGCGGACCGGAGGTCATGAGCGTGCCGGGGCCCCTGGACATCCTTCCCTTGGGTGGGAGCGGGCTCCGGGTCAGTCGGCTGGGGCTCGGAACGGCACCGCTCGGCAACCTGTTCACGGAGGTGCGGGAATCCGATGCGGACGCGACTATCGACGCCGCCCTGGGGGCCGGCGTCACCTTCGTGGACACCGCTCCGCACTACGGCCTCGGCGTTGCCGAGCGCCGCCTCGGCCGGAGGCTGGCCCGGATTCCTCGGGACCGGTTCGTGCTGTCGACTAAGGTCGGCCGGCTGGTCCGCCCGCTCGAAGCGGGCGAGACGGCGGACCCGGAGGGGTTCACGGCCACGCCGAGGGCCAAGCGGGTCTGGGACTTCTCCCGCGACGGGGTGCGGCGGTCGCTGGAGGAGAGCCTCGACCGGCTCGGCCTGGACCGGATCGACGTGGTCCTGGTCCACGACCCCGACAACCACGAGCGCGAGGCCGCCGAGCAGGCCTTCCCCGCGCTGGCCGAGCTCCGCGACCAGGGGGTGGTCCGGGCCATCGGGGCCGGCATGAACCAGGCCGAGATGCTCACCCGCTTCGTCCGCGAGCTCGACCTCGACCTGGTGCTGATGGCAGGCCGCTACAGCCTCCTTGACCAGGGGGCCCTGGCCGAGCTGCTGCCGGCCTGCGTCGAGCGCGGGGTGGCGGTGGTGATCGGTGGCATCTTCAACAGCGGACTGCTGGCCGACCCTCGGCCCGGGGCGACCTTCGACTACGCCCCGGCCCCGCCGGAGCTGGTCGAGCGGGCCGGCCGTCTCCAGGCGGTCTGCGCCAGGCACGAGGTGCCGTTGCGGGCGGCCGCCCTGGCCTTCCCGTTCGGCCACCCGGCGGTGGCCAGCGTGCTGGTCGGCGCCCGCACGGCCGCCGAGGTGCAGGACGCCGTGGTCATGCTGGGCCGGCCGGT
>Ga0081538_10003644_pt1 | contig 14478 bp, 15 predicted proteins | sample TabmetS5T2R1_FD_71022 | JGI IMG/M metagenome (GOLD analysis project Ga0081538, IMG submission 71022) | Tabebuia heterophylla rhizosphere microbial communities from the University of Puerto Rico - S5T2R1 | ecosystem: Host-associated > Plants > Roots > Rhizosphere ... | reverse complement strand
TGGGGCCCCCGTTCAAGGCTCGACGGCTCCGCTGGCCGTTTGTGTGCGCGGCTCAGGCCGACTTCTTCGAGCCGTAGCGCTGTCGAGCGGCCTCGCCGGAGGTGCCGATCGCCTCACCGATCGCTCGCCACGACATCCCTTGCTCGTGCGCGGCGCGTGCCGCGTCGGCGAGCTCGCGTTCGGCCAGGGCGCGCCGGTAGGCGATCAGCCGGAGGGAACCCGGAGTGATCCGGCCCTGGTCGCCGGGTTGCGGGTCGTAGTCTTCGAACGCGTCGGCGAGTTCGTCGGCATGCGCGATGATCTCCTCGAGTGATCGTGGCATCTGTATCACCTCAGAAACTTCTCTCGTGCCGGCATCGCATGCACGATCGCCAGCTGCTCGCCGTACCAGGCGACGACGCCTGCCTCGAGCATGGCTCCTGTGGTCGATGGGCCGATGACGATGGTCATCTCGTCATCGAGCGTGAACCACCGGATCGCATGTCGCACCGCGTGCAGCATGTCCTCCTCGGGCACACCGTGCCGGTACGCGGAGGAGAGCACGACCGGCTCGTCCTGCTCGCCTTCCAAGTTAGCTTGTCACCTCCAGTGATGCAAGTTATCTTGTCGGCCGAGTGTCGGCTCCTGGAATCAGGCCACGACGGCGCGTCGACCTCGGGAGGCTTCGATGAGTCCTTCGTCCTTGAGGAGCTGCACCGCTCGTTGGGCCGTCGCGGAGCTGACCTGGTAGCTGGCACTGAGGTCCTTGATCGTCGGGAGCTGGTCGCCGGGCTTCAAGACTCCGATGCGGATCGCGCCGCGCACGTCATCGGCGATCTGGACGTAGGGATCCGCTGGCGTCTCCGTCCGCGCCGTGGCTGCTCCGTCTTGGCTCGCCTCTGGGCCAGCTCTCACAGCGCGTCGACGAACCGGCATCCGGCCGGCGAGTTGCTCCGCGGCGCGCTGGTCGGCCTCGGAGAGCCACGCGGCGTAAACGCGAAGGGTGGTCGCACCACCACCCCCGTGGCCGAGGCGGCCGGCAACAGTGCGGATGTCGACTCCGGCGTTGATGAGCTCGGTCGCGGAGTAGTGCCTCAGCTTGTGCAGGGTCGTCTCGATCCCGAGCGCTTTCGCCATTCGCTCGTAGCGCTGGGAGACGGAGTCGGGGATCAGGAATCTGCTGCCGTCGGGCTCGTTGGAGAAGACGTACTCCGTTCGCGGCAGATTGACTCCGAGCTCCGCCGAGGCGGACTGCCGGCGCAGTTCGTGCTCTCGCAGGATCTCGACGGTCTCGTCGTCGAGAACGATACGGCGGTGCTGGTGTGTCTTGGTCTCCTTCTCGACCCAGCTCCCGTCGTCGGCGAGGCTGATCGCCCGGTGGACGTGGACGACCTTGTTGTCCAGGTCGATGTCCTCTCGCTGCAGCGCGCACATCTCGCCGCGCCGCGCTCCCGTCGTCGTGGTCATCCAGACAAACGCACCCCAGTCGGGATCGCGTCGTGCGGCCTCCTCGATCAGCTTGGCAGCGTCGGCCACTGCCGGCGGCTTCGGCTTGTCCGGCGGACGCTCGGGGTGCTCGACACGGTCCGCCGGATTGACCGCGATCCAGTCCCACGCGACGGCGCGTTTAAACGCGCCGCTGAGGATCCAGTGGATCTGCCGGATCGAGGACTTGCCGAGCGGCCTGCAGATGTGGGGCTTGCACATCCGCTGGCAGTCGCGACAGGTCGGGTCCGCCGGTGTGCATGCCGTCTCGGGATGAGGATCGCAGTCGTGCTCCTGCGTGGTCCGATGCTGCAGCTGCGGTCGCCGGTCGCAGTGGTCGCGGCAGCGCCGTAGCTCGGCGTAGAACGAGTCGAGGACCTCGGCGCCGACTCGGCCGACCTTGAGCGATCCGAGTAGTGGTCTGATGTGTTTGCCGATGACGCTCTTGTATCCGCGCCTGGTGCGGGGCTCGACGTCGATGACGTCGAGGTACTTGTCGAGGAGCTGGTCGACCGTGGCAGATGTTCGCGGGTGACGCTTCTCGTCGACCTGGTTGAGGAAACGGGTGCGGATCCGCTCGGCTTGCTTCGTAGCCCGAGGGCCTGGGGGGACGGTCTCCGTCAGGTAGAGCTGGCGCTTGGAGATGGGGTCCTGGCCGGCGTAGACCTTGACTCGCAGAGCGCCATTACGGAGCTCTTCGATGTGCCCTCGTTGACGAGTTCTGCGCCGCGTCGACCCGGCCATGGAAGCACGATACACACCGTTTCATTCCACAGGCCATTCCAACACAGCGGGTGTGTCGACGGTTGAGATAGGCGATTGGTGCTCTGACCTGCTGTTTTGCTGGCGCGCTCGGAGGGATTCGAACCCCCAACCTTTTGATCCGTAGTCAAATGCTCTATCCGTTGAGCTACGAGCGCAGTGGGTTACAGCCACCCGAGTGTAGCCAGTCGGACGGTCCGAGTTGAAATCGCCGCCCACCGACCGCCGGGCCACCGGCGAAGCCGCAACTCGAGCCATCCGACACTCTGTATCCCCGCATGACCTGCTGCTGCGACTCAACGCCAGGATGCCCCAAGAGGTCGACGAGCTCGCCGAGCTGCCGACGCTCACCGACGCGGTTGCCGCCGGCGGAGCCGCGACGGCCGACCCGCCCGCCGGCCTGTCGCGCCATGCCGACCCGAGCGCACTGCAATGGCCATTCGTAGCCAAGGATCGGAAGTCCGTACTAAAAAGACCAAAGTCTGTCTCTCATCGACTCGCCCAGATCCCTTGCACACAAGGCGATCCGCAGCCCGACTGGATTTGTGACCGGGTTCACGAGACAATAGTTCGCTACATCGGCATGCAACGCGTACGGTGTGGGCACGCTCGCAGGGTGGCGGGCGACCCCGCGTACCCCTGAGAGGTTGACGAGACGTATGACGGCTACCGACCTTCCGCGAACGACCGGCGCAGCGAGCCGGACCAGCTATCAGACGCCGCATCCCCGCCTCCGCGAGTGGGTTCAGGAGATCGCCGCGCTGACCGAGCCGGACCGGATCCACTGGCTCGAGGGCACCGACGCGGAGTGGGAGGCGCTGACCGAGCAGCTGGTCGCCGCCGGCACGTTCGTCCGACTCGACGAGGACAAGAAGTCCAACTCCTTCTGGGCCGCCTCCGACCCGACCGACGTCGCCCGCGTCGAGGACCGGACCTTCATCTGTAGCCGCGACGAGTCCGACGCCGGTCCGACGAACAACTGGGTCGACCCGGACGAGATGAAGGCGACGCTGCTCGACCTGTATCGCGGGTCGATGCGGGGGCGGACGATGTACGTCATCCCGTTCGTCATGGGCCACCTCGAGGCCGAGGACCCGATGTTCGGCGTGCAGTTGACCGACTCGGCGTACGTCGCGGTGTCGATGCGCGTGATGGCCCGGTCGGGCACCGCCGTACTCAAGAGGATCGAGGAGCTCGAAGCCGACTACGTGCCGTGCCTGCACTCGGTCGGTGCGCCGCTCGAGCCGGGTCAGGACGACGTCGCCTGGCCGTGCAACGACACCAAGTACATCGTCCAGTTCCCCGAGGAGCGGATGATCTGGTCGTACGGCTCCGGCTACGGCGGCAACGCCCTGCTCGGCAAGAAGTGCTACGCCCTGCGCATCGCGAGTGTCATGGCTCGCGACGAGGGCTGGCTCGCCGAGCACATGCTGATCCTCAAGCTCACCGACCCCGAGGGCCGGGTGAAGTACGTCGCCGCCGCGTTCCCCAGTGCCTGCGGCAAGACCAACCTCGCGATGCTCGAGCCGACCCTCCCGGGCTGGAAGGTCGAGACGCTCGGCGACGACATCGCGTGGATGCGCTTCGGCGACGACGGCCGGCTGTACGCGGTCAACCCGGAGTACGGATTCTTCGGCGTCGCCCCCGGCACGAACGAGAAGACCAACCCCAACGCGATGCGCACGATCGAGCGCGGCAACTCCGTGTTCACCAACGTCGCCCTCACCGACGACGGCGACATCTGGTGGGAGGGCATGGAGAACGAGCCGAAGCACGCGACGTCGTGGAAGCGCAACGACTGGACGCCGGACTCCGACGAGCTGTCCAGCCACCCCAACAGCCGCTACTGCACGCCGATCAAGCAGTGCCCGATCCTGGCGCCGGAGTACGACGACCCCAAGGGCGTGCCGATCGACGCGATCCTCTTCGGCGGCCGGCGCAAGACGACGATCCCGTTGGTCACCGAGGCTCGCGACTGGGTGCACGGCACGTACATGGGCGCCACGCTGTCGAGCGAGACGACCGCCGCCGCGACCGGTGAGGTGGGCGTCGTACGCCGCGACCCGATGGCGATGCTGCCGTTCATCGGCTACAACGCCGCCGACTACTTCAACCACTGGATCGAGGTCGGCAAGGAGCACGACGCCGTCAAGCTGCCCCGGATCTTCTACGTCAACTGGTTCCGGCGCGACGACGACGGGGGCTTCCTGTGGCCCGGCTTCGGCGAGAACTCCCGCGTCCTGAAGTGGATCGTCGAGCGGATCGACGGTGCGGCGGAGGCGACCGAGACGCCGATCGGGCACGTCCCGACCCCGGAGAGCCTCGACCTGACCGGCCTCGATCTCGACCGGGAGACGGTGGAGCGGCTGCTCAGCGTGGACGCCGACGAGTGGCGGGCCGAGCTGCCGCAGATCACCGAGTGGTTCGAGATGTTCGGCGAGAAGCTGCCGGCCGTCCTCTGGACCGAGCTCGACGGGCTCAAGGCTCGCCTCGGCGCCTGACGCGACGACCGTCAGAAGCGCTCGGCGAGGGCGGTCAGCCTGGCGACGTACGCCGACCAGTCCTGCTGATCGGGCAGATTGGAGACGTCGGCGCGGAGGCCGATGGCGCCGTCGATGCCCTCGCGAAGGATGTCGGCCTGCCCGACGTGACGCGACAGGTCGACGATCACGTGGACCACGATGCGCTCCAGGGTCACCGAGTTGCGATCCTCGCCCCACCACGGCACCCGGCCGGGAGCGTCCAGCGGCAGCTCCTCGATGGTCGCGTCGGCGAAGGTCCACACCCGTCGGTACAGGTCGACGATGCCGTCGCAGGTCTCGTCCTCGGTCGCGTACCAGTCGGCCTGCGGATCGGACTCGAAGTCGTCGTCGGTGACCCGCTCCTCGGGCGTCGGCCACTCCCGACCGAACGTGTCGCCGAAGTAGCCGATCTCCACGTTCGCCATGTGCTTGACGATCCCGATGAGGTTCGTGCCGGTGGGCGTCCGCGGCAGGCGAAGGTCCCGCTCGCCGAGGCCGTCCAGCTTCCATAGCAGCGCATCGCGGCTGTCCTGGAGATAGTGGAGCAGGGCGGCCTTGGGCTCTCTCAGATCGCTCATGGGGTCAGTCTGGCCCGTCCGTGGCAGCTATGCGGACGAGGTCCAGCCGGAGTGGGTCAGTAGACGCTGACGTGGACGTGGTCGTAGTGGTTGGCTGTGTCCGAGCCTTGGTCCTCCATCCAGCGCCAGCCCTCGTCCATCCGCTCGACGGTCCAGATCTGCTGCGACCAGATGATCTCGCTCACGCCGAGCGCCGAGTAGTTGTCCTGGACGAACGCCGCGATGGCGTCGCCCGTCGCGCTGTCCGAGGTCATGATGTCGAGTGCCTGGCCGGTGCCGTGATAGCCGTCGTCACCAGGCCGGAGGCCGTAGTACGTCGTGATCTCGGGGAACTCCGCACACACCGCGCGGTGCACCGCGATCGCATTCGAGACCAGGCCGTCCTCGACCTCCGATCCCGAGGCGCACGGCGCGTCGGACAGTCCGCCCGAGTCGTCGGAGCCGCCGGAACCGCCCGAGTCGTCCTCAGGCTCTTCGGTCGAGAGGTACTCGGCGTTGACCCAGCGCAGCTTGCCGCCCCGGACGATCTCGGCCCAGCCGTCGATGACGCGGCCGGTCGCCTTGATCTCGGCGCCCTCGTCGAGAACGGTCAGCAGGGAGGTGTCCTCGCCGGGCCCGGACCAGACGTTCAGGTCCTCGGTCAGGTACATCGGCTCGGTGGCGACCGGCGACGCCTCGTGGGCACTGCCGACCGGGGCTCGGGCGCCGAGCGCCTCGCGCTCCTCGGTACGGCTGACGCGGTCTTCCTCCCGCGACGCCCGATCGTCCGGGTCGTCAGTCGACGGTGGCGTCTCGGTCACGTCGATTTCGTCGATCGGGTCCGACGACGGTCCCGCCGAAGGCCGGTCCCGGTCGTACCACAAAGCGGAGGCCGTGCCGCCCGAGGCCAGGGCCGCGAGGATCAGGCCCGAAACCAGGAGTCGCCGGGGCCGGCGCCGCTTCGCTGCTCGATGGCGTCCCGCGGCCACCAACGATCACCCTCATCTCGAATCGATAACGCTGCCCTCGGGGGAGTGAAGCACATCCGCGGCGCACCGCCAACCCGCGCCCGGGCCGGGTTGTCCGCATATATCAGCGTCAGGACCCGAATCATCGCGGACAACTTCTTCTTGGGTCGCGACTCAGCCGGACAACTTCCGGCCTCGCGGCTCAGGCGTCGGCGGGCTCGGAACCCGTGCGCGTGAACGTCATGTCCATCCACGGCTGCCACGTCGCGCCGTCGTCACTGCGCTCCCAGCGCGCGGTCATCCGCCGGCGGTCCGCGGCCACGGTCAGCGTGGACCGTACGAGTCCCTCGGGCGCCGCGTCGTCCGGTTGAGCGGCGGACGCGACGTCCGATCCGCCCACGAACGTCCACACGCCCGGCTCACCCGGTCGGGCCCGCATACCCGTGATGTTGCCGTCGTTGTCGTACGCGGTGGCCGCGAAGGATCCCGAGTCCGCGTCGTAGTCGCCGATGATCTCGATCGCCCGTACGGGCTTCGTGCCCACGACGACGTCGACGTGATGGACGAGGAAGAAGCCGCCGGCGAGCAGCTCGTACGTGTCGGTCCCGACCACGCGTACGGACGGGTCGTCGACGAGGTAGCCCTCGGACCGCCAGTGCCCGACGAGCTCGCCGAGCCGACTCAACGGCGGGTCCGCGCCCTGGGGCCGGCCCCCGGGCATCGAGTCAGCTGGCGTCATGGGTGGCTCCCGCGGTCACAGTCGTCGACCGGTGTGGCGACGAAGCCTACCGACTGGCCGTCGGCGTTGACGGCCGAGCCGGTGATCACGCCGTCGTCGTTGATGTCGGTGGCCGTGCGGAGATGGCCGTCGTAACCGGGAGCGAGGTCGTTGAGGTCGACGATGTCTCCGTGCCGCCAGATCACGGCGTGCTCGCGGTGCTCACGCACGCCGGGCGCCGCCCGGGAGAACCCGACGATGATGCCGTCGTCGTTGACGCCGAGGGCCTGACCGTTGGGGTCGTCGTCGAGGGTGCCCAGGTCGTCGATCCCACCCCACCGGGTCCAGCGGAACGGGCGGACGTTGGGCACACCGTTTTCGGAGTCGGCCGCGTTGGCGAACCCGACCACCAGCCCCCGGTCGTTGATCGCCATCGGCGTGTTCCAGGCCTCGTCGCCGAGGTTGCCGAGGTCGATCGGCCGGCTGCGTCCGGGGTTCCACAGCACGGCCGCACGGGCACTGAACCGGCCCACCGCCTGGTCGCAGCTGCCGGAGATCCCGACGACCTGCCCTCGGTCGTTGATCGCGGTGGCCGAGCTGACCGAGTCCGGTCCCGGGAGCGGCCGCAGCCGCTGGATCCGGTCGTCGCGCCGGGTGTCCCAGATCGCGGCCAGGAACTGCAGCTCCTGGTCCCGCCCGACGCACGACGGGTCCTCCTGGCGGGTCTCCGCCCAGCCGACCACCTGGCCGCGGTCGTTGGCGCCGGCGGCGAAGCCATGGGTGCCGCCGAACGTCGACAGCGCCCGCATCCGGCCGTCCTCCCACACGAACCCGCGACACACGTGGCCGGTGACGGTGGGGAAGAACGCCGAGCAGCTCCACTGCTCACCGCGCGGATCGAGCCGGCGGGTCTCGGCCACGCCGACGACCAGGCCGTCGGTGTCCTTGTTGGGCCACAGGACCGCGCTGTTCGGCCCGCCCAGCGTGCCCAGGTCATCGGGCTCGCCACGCCGCCACAGCGTGGCATGGACGACGCCAGGCAGCTCCGACGTCCCGGTCACCCATCGCCGGTCGTTGATGCTGCTCGGCGTGGCCGCGGTCCCGCCCTCCGCCGGGTCCAGCTCGACGATCTCGTACGCGATGGTCGCCGGCGGCCGGTCAAGAAGGGGTCCGGCTGGAACCGACGCGGTGCCGGCTCCGACCGTCAGGGACAGCAGCAGCGCACCGCCCATGGCCGCACCGACGACGTGGTTGAGCTTCATGGGTTTCCTCCTCGGTCGCGGTGCGATTCCCCTGCGGTTCGTGAGGTCGAGCCTGCGACCCGGCGGATGGCCGCGCCTACGATTCGGCTGCCGCGAAATGCTGAGCACGTGGCTCGCACCGCATTCGCCGGCGACCGAATCGTTCGTTCCGGCCAGGTGCCGCGTGGTTGGCTGGCCGCAGGGCATGACGCGCGCATCGCGCGGACGTTCGGGAGGCATCGTGAGCGAGGACTCGACAGCGGGATCAGTCGCCGCAGAGCAGGTGCACGAGCGACTCGCGCGGCTCCGAGCCGACGCCGGTGGCGAGCTTCCGAAGCGGGAGGTCTTCGCGGTCGCCAAGCAGTCGCAGGCGATGCCGATCGCGGAGATCGAGCGGCTCCTCGACCGCGACGACCACGACGATCGGGTCGCTGCCGTCAGCATCATGGACTTCCAGGCCCGCGGCCGACGTACGCCGGCGGCGCGCAAGGAGCAGCTGTACGAGCTCTACCTCGGCCGCCACGACCGCATCGACACCTGGGACCTGGTCGATCGGGCGGCGCCGTACGTCGTCGGCCAGTACCTGTACGACAAGCCGCGCCGCCCCCTGTACGCGCTGGCCGAGTCGCCGTACTGGTTCGAGCGCCGCACCGCGATCGTCGCGACGTACTACTTCATCCGTCTGGACGACCTCGACGACACGTTCGCCATCGCCGATCGACTCGCCGACGACCCGCATCACTACGTCCAGAAGGCCGTCGGCAGCTGGCTCCGTGAGGCCGGCAAGCGGGACGTCCGCCCGCTCATCGACTATCTCGACCGGCATGCCGCGACGATGCCGCGGATCGCCCTGAGGTACGCGATCGAGAAGCTCGACCCATCCACGCGACGGCACTACCTCGAGCTCGGGTCGGACTAGATCGGCGGCCGTGGGCCCGTCAGCGGCTGCCGAGATGCGACGGCATCGTGGCGACCAGCCGCTCCCACACCGTGTCCGGGGCGGCCGCGCCCTCGGAGTCGGCGGCCGCGGCGAGATCGCGCAACGTGCGTCGCCGGCGCACCATCGACCGCGCCGCGATCAGGTCGTCCTGGAAGGTCTCCTCGTCGGTCGCGCAGATCTCGGCCCCCTCGGCGATCGTGAAGCCGAGCAGCTCGGTGAGCACGTACGCCACCCGCCCCGAGCGCGACAGGAACAGCAGGCCGCCGGTCGTACTCGATCCGTCTCGCGCCGCCACCTCGGCCGGGCGGGGCTCGGCCCGCTGCAGCTGTCGGACCGCGTTGGCGTACGCCCAGATCGTGAACCGGGACCGGCCGTCGTAGGTCTCCAGCGTGGTGAGGAGCCGGAGCATCACCTCCAACGCCAGGTCCTCGGCGTCGGCCGGATGGCCGCAGAAGCGCAACGCGAGCCGATAGACCGGCTGCTGGAGCTCGCGGCTGAGGGCGGACAGCGCCGCGCGGTCGCCCTGCTGCGCAGCGACGGCCACGTCGGCCAGCTCGTCCAGATCGTGGTCCCGAGACGATCTCACGCCCCCATAGTGCGCCTTTCGCGCCGAATTACGGGGTACGCCATGCGGAGATCGGCGGTCTACCGGGGATGCCGGCGCATCCGCAGGTACGCCGGACCGCCCGGTGTCACCGGCCGCAACGGGGCGACGACGACGAACCCGAGCCGCTCGTAGAACGCCGTGTTCGCCGGGTCGGAGGTGTGCAGCGCACAGGTCACGCCACGGGAGTCGGCGGCCTCCAGGATCGGGGCCAGGACTCGGGATCCGATGCCGCGCCCCTGCTGCCTCGGGTCGACGCCGAGCGCCTGCAGGTACCAGCCGTCCTCGGACTCCGCGTCGTGCTCCAGGGCGGTGCCGACCCGGGCGAAAGCGAAGAATCGCGTACGTCCGGACCAGACCGCGGGAAGCATCGCGGCGGACAGCCGTACGGTGTCCCACCCGCGCCGCGGCGGGACCCCCGGCGGAAGCCACAGCGCCGCACCGACAGCCACGCCGCGGATCCGCGCGAGGTACCCCATGCCGCGGCGCGCGACATCGAGGGCGGCCGCGCCCATCACGGTGCGGATGACCTGCCGACGCTGACCCGGGTCCGGAAAGCAGTGCCGGAACGCGGGGTAGTCCTGGTGACTGTCGGTGAGCACGTACCCGGCCTCCCAGGCGTCCCGGGGCGTGATCCGGCGTACGTTCATCCGCGTCGCGGGACCGGCCACGGCAGCTCCTCCCGTCTCGGAGCCTAAGCCGGGCGGGCCACACCCCTGCGTCGAAGCCGCAACAACACGATCTCGCCGGACGGCGGCCCCTGGCCGTCGGAGGTCCCTCGTACCGCCGCGGGGACGCTGCGTACGCTGCATTTGCGTGCCACCTGACCGACCGCGCCGGATCGACGGCCCCGAGGAGTGAGGTTCGATGACGCCACCGCCGCCGGGCCCCGCGCCGAAGCGGATGGTGTGGATCCCCGGTGGGGACTTCACGATGGGGTCGGAGGAGTTCTATCCCGAGGAGCGGCCCGTCCACCGCGCGTCGGTCGACGGGTTCTGGATGGACGAGAGTCCGGTGACCGTGGCGCAGTTCCGACGGTTCGTCAAGGCCACCGGCCACGTCACGACCGCCGAGCGAGCGCCGACCCGGGAGGAGTTCCCGGAGGCGCCGACGGACATGCTGGTCCCCGGGTCGCTGGTCTTCGTACCGCCGGCCCATCGGGTCGCGCTCGACGACTTCCGCGCCTGGTGGGCGTGGACGCCCGGCGCCGACTGGCGACACCCCGACGGACCGGACAGCACGCTGCACGGCCGGGAGATGCACCCCGTCACCCACGTCTCGTACGCCGACGCCGTCGCCTACGCGCAGTGGGCCGGCAAGTCGCTGCCGTCCGAGGCGGAGTGGGAGTTCGCCGCCCGCGGCGGTCTCGACGGCGCCCGCTTCGCCTGGGGCGACGAGTTCGCGCCCAGGGGCCGAATGATGGCCAACACCTGGCAGGGTGACTTCCCGCTCGAGAACCAGCTCCTGGACGGGTACGAGCGCACCTCGCCGGTCGGCACGTTCCCGCCGAACGGGTACGGGCTGCTCGACATCACCGGCAACGTCTGGGAGTGGACCGGGTCCGACGACACGGCCGATCATCGCGGAGCGGTCGAGGCGCCGGCCGAGTCGCGGCCGACCTGCTGCGGACCGCAACGGCCGGCCGCGCTCACTGGCGCCGGCGAGTCCGCAGCCGAGTCGGAGGAGCCGCGCAAGGTGGTCAAGGGCGGATCACACCTGTGCGCACCGAACTACTGCCTGCGCTATCGGCCGGCGGCCCGGCAAGGCCAGACGTTGGACACCTCGACGAGCCACATGGGCTTCCGCTGCATCCTCCGGACATCCGGCGGCGGATCGGGATGACATCGGCGGGGCGTCGGCCTTCCCGCGTCGTCGCGACGTCCAACTGACCGGATCCCCGGCGGAGGTGGCGGGATTTGAACCCGCGAGAGGGGACAAACCCTCAACCCGCTTAGCAGGCGGGCGCCATAAACCGGACTAGGCGACACCTCCACGCCGCACGAGGCGGCGAGGCCACAGGCTACCGGGGCCGCTTCACGGGCGGCAAAGCAGATCGGTCCGACGTACGTCGAGCGCCGAAGTCAGGTCAGCCGGCGCTGGCCGTGGGCCCGGTTGAGCCGGTCGTCGACCTCGGCGAGCCACGTGTCGACCGGCGTGGCGACCGCCCGGACCGGGATCCGGGTGCTGCCGCCGGTGCGCAGCTGGACGACGACGTACTCGCGGTCGTCGATCCGGTCGCGGCGGACCCGCTCGACCGCCGTCCAGGACGCCTGCCGGACTCCGGTCGCGCCGGCCTGCCGGCTCACGCGATAGCCGGTCGAGTCCAGCCGCAGCACGGTCGGCTGCCGAAGGATCTGGATCGCGGCGCGAACCATCCCGGCGAGCAGCACGACGCCGATCGCGACCAGCGTCCAGAACACCGCGGTCGCCACGGTGCTGTCGTCGCGCCAGCGGTCGGCCACGACCAGGCCGATCAGGTCGAGCCCGGCCAGCATCGTCAGACCGCCGAAGGCCAGGACGGCGGCGGCGCGGACGCCGCGATGGCGGCTGACGGCGTCGGTCACCGGCGTACTCCTTCGGCAGGTTTCACAGCGGCAGAGGGGGCGGGATTCGAACCCGCGGCTGACATCTCTGCCAGCGACCGCTTTCAAGGCGGTTCCGATCGGCCACTCCGGCACCCCTCCTGGGTCGGGTCGGGGACCCGCCGGCGCCCATTGTCGCATCGGCGCGACTTCGGCCATCCGTCACTGGAGTACGGCGAGGATGGTTCCCTCCTGGACGACGTCGCCCTCGCGTACCCGAAGCTCGGCGAGCGTCCCGGCCTGCTCGGTCAGCACCGGGATCTCCATCTTCATCGACTCCAGGATGAGCACCGTGTCGCCGGCCGCCAGCGTGTCGCCCTCCTTGGCCACCACGCGCCAGACGTTGGCCACCATCTCCGCGACGATCTCGCCGGCCATGACACTCCCTTGCCGAACCGATAGGTCGTGCCGACGCTAGCGCAGCGGCTCGGTCCGGCCCGGCTCCGGCCGCTGTTCCTCGGCGGCGTGGCTGCTGCGGCGGACCCGATGCCCACCGCCTCCGGTGAACATGACGTCGATGCGGCGGACCAGCAGTCCGAGCAGGAGGCCGAGGACGGCCGAGTAGAGCAGCGACCAGCCGGCGTACTCCGGCTCGACGCTCGGCGCCGCGAGACTCGTGGCGACCGTCGCGGTCCCGAGCGCGGCGAACGCGCACATCCACCAACCCTGCCGGCGTCGGGACCGAGTGCTGACGCCCCAGATCAGCACCGGGAAGCCGATCAGCACCTCGACCGGCCGGGGTACGCCGCCGAACGTGTCGCGGATCCAGGCGACCGTGTCGTTGATCCGGTCGACCAGCGACTCCGAGCCGTACTCCCGCAGGAACCGGCTGTAGACGAGCAGGCAGGCGATGAGCACCGCGCCGCCGACGATCAGGATGAGCCCGCGGCGGCCCATGCCGTGCAGGCCGGCGCCGAGCTGCCACACCAGCCCGATCGCCACCAGCAGGCTGACGCCGAGCACGACGAGGTTGAACCGGTCCGAGGCCACCGGGGCGTTGAACCCGGCGACCGCGAGCGCGGCACTGATCGAGACGAGCAGCGCGACGACGAACTCCCGGAGCACCTGGCCGAGCGTCTCGGCCGGCCGGGTGGCCATCACGGCCAGCACCGCCCCGACGACGGCGACCAGGACCGCCGCCGAGGAGAACAGAGTGCGGTTCTGGGTGGCCAACACCCCGGCCGCGAACCCGAGCGCGAGCACCGACCACAGCCACACCCGACCACCGCAGCGCCGCGTCAGTCCCATCGTGAACAGCACCAGGAGCGCGGCGGCGCCGACCTCGGCCAGCCATTCCGGGGTGTCGACGACCACGATGACGGCGGTCGCGGCGGCGCCGCTCGCGGTCAGCCAGGCGGCGAACCACAGCGCCACCGCGGTGCTGCGCAGGGCGGCCGGGATGAAGCCGCGGCGCGGTTGGACCGGCGTGAACCCGGTCGCCGTGACCTGGGGACGTCGGGCCGCCCGCCGGCCGCCCGTGCTCGGCAGCGGCTCGATGGTGGGCCGGTCGACCCCGTTCGACCAGGCCCGGGTGTCCTGGGCGGTCGACCCGGCGGAATCGCTCCATGCCTGGTCAGGGGCACGGTTTGCTGACGCCTGATGTTTCGAAATCGCTCAGTCTCTCGATCTGGTCAATGTCGTCGTGGCGCGGTCGTCATGGCGCGCGCCGGCCCTGGCGCGCTCCGGGTCGTCCGAGTATCCCACGCCCTCACCGTCCGTGCGCAGTCGAGCACGACTCACGACGTACGGTCCGGCGCCGGCACGATCCGTCGGTTGGCGAGCGACGGATTGCGCTCGCGCGCGGCGGCGACCCGGTCGGCGGAGAGCTCGGCGACGACGTCCGCGTCGGTCTCGCCGGCACCGGCGACGACGATGCCCATCGGGTCCACGACGAGACTGCGGCCGGTGTAGTTCGCCCCGCATTGCGCCGCGCCGAGGACGTACACGGTGTTCTCGATCGCGCGGGCCCGCAGCAGCGTCTCCCAGTGGTCCTCCTTGAGCGGCCCACGCACCCAGGCGGTCGGGACGGCCAGCACCTCGGCGCCGGCGTCGACGAGCAGCCGAGCGAGCTCGGGGAAGCGCAGGTCGTAGCAGGTCAGCAGGCCGATCCGAAGCCCGGC
>Ga0081538_10003643_pt1 | contig 14481 bp, 13 predicted proteins | sample TabmetS5T2R1_FD_71022 | JGI IMG/M metagenome (GOLD analysis project Ga0081538, IMG submission 71022) | Tabebuia heterophylla rhizosphere microbial communities from the University of Puerto Rico - S5T2R1 | ecosystem: Host-associated > Plants > Roots > Rhizosphere ... | reverse complement strand
CCCAGCGGCTCCCGCTCACCGGCGGCTCCGTGCAAGGCGCTGCGAGCTTCCATCTTGTGCTGTGCCTCAGCCGGCGCCGCGTATGCGCGGCATGTGGATGAACTCCCAGGGTGACGGCATCGAGCCGACCGGCACTTCGATCAGCGTCGGGGCGTCCCGGCGCCTGAACGCCCGCTTGAGCGCGGCGCGTAGCTCGTCGGGATTGCGCGCGCGCTCGGCCTCGGCGCCGAAGCTCTGCGCATAGCGCACGAAGTCGGGATTGGCGAGATCGCTGGCGATGAGCCGGTTGCCGAAGTGCTCCTCCTGAATGCGCCGCACATTGCCGAACGCACCGTCGTTGAACACCACGACGGTCAGCGGAATGCGGTGGCGCATGGCGGTGGCAAGCTCGTTCGAGGTGAACAGAAGGCCGCCGTCGCCAGAGATCGACAGGACCGGCACGTCGCGACGCGCGTCCTGGGCGCCGAGCGCGGTCGCAAAGCCCCAGCCGAGGTTGTCCTGATAGCCGGGCGAGAGGAACGTCCTCGGCTTGTAGACCGGAAGCAGCAGCCGCGCGGCGAAGCCGATCTGGGTCACCTCGTCGACGAAGACGCCGTCCTCGGGCAGCTCAGCCCGGATAGCGTCGAGGAAGGCGATCTGCGGCGCGAGCTTGTCCAGGCGCTGCCGCATCTTGGCTTGCCGTTCCTGCATCTCGGCGCGGCGCGAGGGGCGGTGGTGCGGCGCGAGCGCGTCGATCAGGCGGCGCAGGATCGGACCGGCGTCGCCGATGAGCGCGACGGCGGGCCGCGCGAACCGTTCCGGCTCCTCGGGATCGGCATCGACGCGGATGATGGCGAGGTCGCGGTCGATGCCCCAGTGCGTGAAGCCGTAGAACAGCCGCGTTCCGACGGCGAGCACCACGTCGGCCTCGCCCCACAAATCGCGGCCGAGCGGCAAGGTGACGCTCAAGGGATCGCGGCTGTCGAGCACGCCGCGGCCGCGACGATAGGCCAGCACCGGCGCCTGCAACAGCCGCGACAGCTCCGTGACCTCGGGGGAGGCGCCCTGCGCGCCGCCGCCGGCCACGATCAGCGGGCGCTTGGCGGCGGCGAGCCGCTTCGCGGCGGCGGCAACCGCGTCCTCGTCGATCGACGGCTGCGGCGGCGGCGAAGCCGGCGCGATCGCAGGCACCGGGGAGCTGCGTCCCCAGACGTCCATCGCGCATTCCAGCACGGCCGGCCCCGGGCGGCCCGTGGCCATTGCGCGGAGCGCATCGGCGACGAGCCCCGCCGCCTCGCTCGGATCGCGGATGCGCGCGGAGAAGTCGACGAGGCGGGCGATGATCCCGGCCTGATCGCGAATCTCGTGCAGATGCCCCAGCCCGCGGCCGATCGCGGATTGCGCGATTTGCCCGATCAGCGCCAGCACCGGTGCGTTCATTCCATAGGCGGTGAGCAACGCCGCCGCCGAGTTGAGCAGTCCCGGCCCGGGCACCACCGTGTAGACCTGCGGCGCCCCGGTGGCGAGCGCCGCGCCCAAGGCCATGTAGGCCGCGCCCTGCTCATGCCGGGTGTGAATGGTGCGGATGCGATCACCGGCCCGGAACAGCGCGTCGAACAGGGGGTCGTTATGTACGCCCGGCAGCGCGTAGACCGTGTCGACGCCGTGCGCGATCAGCGCCGCGACCGCGGCCTCCGCCGTCGTCATGCGTACCGCCGCATCGGACCCAAGCTGCTTGGGCGGTTTCTTGGACTGCTTCGCCTTAGCCATGGATGCTCGAGCTTCGGAACGTCGGTCGAGTGTGCAGATCGCCGCCGCCTTGACAAGCCGCGCCGCGCATGTGCCTTTCCGCCGGCAGAATCGAGGCCCGTCCGTCATTATGCACCGCTATCGTTCCCATACCTGCGGCGTCCTGCGCGAAGGGGACATCGGCAAGGAGGTGCGGCTGTCCGGCTGGTGCCACCGCATCCGCGATCATGGCGGCGTGCTGTTCATCGACCTGCGCGACCACTACGGTCTCACCCAGATCGTCGCCGATCCCGATTCCCCGTCGTTCAAGGAGGCCGAGAAGCTGCGCTCGGAATGGGTGATCAGGGTCGACGGCAAGGTGCGCAAGCGTCCCGCCGGCACCGAGAATACGGAATTGCCGACCGGAGCCGTCGAGGTCTACGTCAACGAGATCGAGGTGCTGGGGCCGGCGGCCGAGCTGCCGATGCCGGTGTTCGGCGACCAGGAATATCCGGAAGAGATCCGGCTGAAGTATCGTTTTCTCGACCTGCGGCGCGAGCGCCTGCACCGCAACATCATGCTGCGCGGGGCGGTGATCGATTCCATCCGGCGGCGCATGAAGGAGCAGGGCTTCTTCGAGTTTCAGACGCCGATCCTGACCGCGTCCTCGCCCGAGGGCGCGCGCGACTACCTGGTGCCGTCGCGGCTCCATCCCGGAAAGTTCTACGCGCTGCCGCAGGCGCCGCAGCAGTTCAAGCAGCTGATCATCGTGTCGGGCTTCGACCGCTATTTCCAGATCGCGCCTTGCTTCCGCGACGAGGACGCGCGCGCGGATCGCTCGCCCGGCGAATTCTATCAGCTCGACCTGGAAATGAGCTTCGTCACCCAGCAGGACGTGTTCGACGCGGTCGAGCCGGTGATGCGCGGCGTGTTCGAGGAGTTTTCCGGCGGCAAGCCGGTGACGCCGAAGTTTCCGCTGATCCCGTACGCGGACGCGCTGCGCCACTACGGCTCCGACAAACCGGACCTGCGCAACCCGCTCAAAATGCAGAACGTCAGCGAGGCGTTTCGCGACTCGGGCTTCAAGGTGTTCGCCGGCATGCTGGCGGCCGATCCGAATAAGGTGTGGGCCGACAACACCCCAACAGATCGGGAGGATGTACGAGAGTGCCCAGGATAGGGGACATAGCCCACCGGGCGCCGTCCGGGTGGGCTGCTGTTGACCAAAAATCCGCCGCGCGGGTGGACAAGCCGCGCGGCGCTGGCATTATGGGCGCGAAGTCAATTCCAGAACGCATCAGGGAGGAACGGATGATGCTACCACGAAGGACATCCCGGCGTGCGGTTGTCGGCTGCGCCGCAATGCTCGCCGCCCTCGTGCTTGCCGGCGTGCCCGCCTCGGCCCAGCAGGGCGAGCCGATCAAGATCGGCTTCTCCATGGCGCTGACCGGCCCGCTCGCCCCCAACGGCAAGCAGGCGCTGGTCGGCATGAAGATCTGGGAGGAGGAGATCAACGCCAAGGGCGGCCTGCTCGGTCGGCCGGTCAAGCTCGTGTACTACGACGACCAGAGCCAGTCAGCGCCGGTACCCGGCATCTATACGAAGCTGATGGACGTCGACAAGGTCGACCTCGTCATCGGTCCCTATGCCACCGTGCCGTCCGCCGCCGCCATGCCGGTGGTGATGCAGAAAGGGAAGGTCTTCATCATCCTGTTCGGCCTCGCGGTGAACAGCGAGTTCAATTACCCGAAGTTCTTCGCGATGATCCCGAGCGGGCCGGATACCAAGCCGGCCTTCACCGAAGGCTTCTTCGAAGTTGCGGCGGCGCAGAACCCGAAGCCGCAGACCGTGGCGCTGATCGCCGCCGACCAGGAGTTCTCGCGCAATGCCTGCGACGGCGCACGCGACAATGCCAAGAAACACGGGCTGAGGGTCGTCTACGATCGCACCTACCCACCCACCACCGCCGACTTCACGCCGGTCGTGCGCGCGATCCAGGCGTCCAATGCCGACGTGGTCTGCGTCTGCTCCTATCCGCTCGACTCGGTCGGCATCGTCAAGGCCGTCAACGAACTGAACTACAAGCCGAAGTTGATCGGGGGGGCGATGGTCGGCCTGCAGGCGACCGCGATCAAGCGGCAGCTTGGACCGCTGCTCAACGGCTGGGTGAACTACGAGACCTGGGTTCCGTCCAAGGCCATGATGTTCGAAGGCACCGAAGCCTTCCTCAAGAAGTATCAGGACCGGGCCGCGGCCGAAGGCGTCGATCCGCTCGGCTATTACCTGGGGACCTGGGGTTATGCGTATATCCAGATCCTCGGCGACGCGGTCCAGGCCACCAAGAGCCTCGACGACAACAAGCTCGCCGACCACATCCGCAACACCACGTTCAAGACCATCATGGGCGACATCAAGTTCGGCAAGGGCGGCGAGTGGGAGAAGGGCCGCATGCTGCAGGTCCAATACCACGGCATCAAGAGCACCGATCTCGATCAGTTCCGCGGCATGGACACCCAGACCGTGCTCACGCCCGCGCAGTACAAGACGGGCGCAGCGATTTATCCGTATGAGAAGGCGAAGTAGGCCGCATTGGCCTTCGCTCACGACATGACGCCGCGCGGGCAACCGCGCGGCGCTTTCTTTTACCCTGTCGATCAGGACTGAAAAGTCATGAAGGCGATGGTCCTGAAAGGTCCGCGGCAGCCGTTCGAATTGATGGACGTACCCGACCCGGTCGCCGGCCCCGGTGAAGCGGTCGCGAGGGTGATGACGTGCGGGTCGGGCCTGACCATCCAGCACGTCAAGGCCGGCCGCAGGCCGGCGCAGTTCCCGCGCATCATCGGCCATGAGATCACCGGTGAGATCGTCGCCCTCGGCGCCGGCGTGACCACGCTCGCCGTGGGCGACGCGGTGACCGCCTATTTCTATCTCAATTGCGGGCACTGCCGCTGGTGCCTCGCCAACCTGGAGCCGCTGTGCAGCCACCTTGCCGGCAACGTCGGCATCGAATGCGACGGCGGCTATGCCGAGTATGTCCGGCTGCCGGCGCACGTCTTCATTAAGCTGCCGGACGGGGTCGACTACAAGGCGCATCCGGCCGAGATCGGCGTGATCACCGACGCGCTTGCCACGCCCTACAAGGTGCTGCGCCGGGCGAGGATCAAGGCGGGCGAGACCGTCGCGGTGTTCGGCGCGGGCGGCGGTCTCGGCATCCATCAGGTGATGATGGCGAAGTGGGCGCAGGCACGGGTGATCGCCGTCGACATCGCCAGCGCCAAATTCGACGCCTGCCGCAGGGCCGGCGCTGACGAGACGGTCGACGCGTCCGCGTACGACGTGGCTGAGGTGCTCATCGATCTCACCCATGGCGAGGGCGTGGACGTGGCGATCGATTACGTCTCGTCCGCCCGGACGCTGGAAGCCGCCGCGCACGCGCTCGGCCGGCGTGGGCGCTTGGTGACACTGGGCGGCGCCGGCCAGACGTTCCACGTCTCGGCGCGCGACCTCCTGCTTAAGGAGCTGGACATCCTGGGCAGCCGCTACGTCACGCGCAGCGAAATCCTCGAGACGTTCGACCTCGTCAAGCGCCGCGAGGTGTGGCCGCTGGTCACCGAGATCCGCCCGCTCGCCGAGGCGGAAGCGCTGCACGAGCGGGTGGAACGGGGCGAGGTCATCGGCCGGGCCGCGGTGGTGGTCGGGTGAGAAGACGAGGAAGCTGGCATCCCGTGCCTCCCTGCTCTAATTTTTCGAACCCGGCCGAAGCAGGGAGCAATCACGATGGCCAAGTACACCTGGGATCACGTCCATCTGCGCAGCCCGAACCCGGAGGCGACCGCCCAGTGGTTCGAACGCATGCTCGGCGCCGAGGTGCTGCGCAGCATGCAGGAGGGCAAGCCGCGCATCGACCTCAAGCTCGGCGGGGCCAATATCTTCATTGCGCCGGTGGCGCCCGGCGACGACGTCAATCCGCCGCCCACCGCGCCCTATCAGGGTCTCGATCATTTCGGGCTCACGGTCAGCGGCATCGACGCAATCGCGGCCGAACTCAAGGCCAAGGGCGTCGAGTTCACCCGCGAACCGACCACGGTGCGGCCGGGCGTGCGCGTCTGCTTCATCCGCGGGCCCGAAGGGGTGTCGATCGAGCTGCTCGACCGCAATCATTCATGATTTGCAGGTGGGCAAAGGCGCGCGAAGCACGGCGCATCAGCACCTGATGCACCAGATACGCCCCTGTCCGCCGGGACCGCCTCGCAAAAAAATACACGACGAACGGTGGGCACGGCGCGTTCCGACCATCATGTTTTGATGGCGTGGCTTCCGGGCCTTGGCCCCCTCCGGAACTTGCGGTTCACATCCCCAGATAAAACTTCCGGATCAGGTCGTTGTTGTTGAGCTCGTCGGCGGAGCGGCCCTGGAACGCTATTCTGCCGTGCACGATGACGTATCCGGAGTCGGCGATGCGCAGCGCCTGGGTGAAGTTCTGCTCGGCCATCAGCACGGTGAGCTGGTAGCGCTCCTTCAATTCCTTGATCGCGTCGATGGTGCGGCTCACCATGATCGGGCCCAAGCCGACCGAAGGCTCGTCGATCAACAGGATGCGCGGTGCCGACATCAGCGCGCGGCCGAGCGCCAGCATCTGCTGCTCGCCGCCGCTCATGCTGCCGGCAAGCTGATAGCGCCGTTCGGCGAGCCGCGGGAAGAGGTCGAAGCAGAACGCCAGATTGCGCTCGATCTGCGCCCGCGCGGTCGGCCGGAACGCGCCAAGCAGGAGGTTCTCTTCGACCGTCAAGCGCGGAAACAACCGGCGGCCCTCGGGCACCAGCGCGATGCCGAGATCGACGATCTCTTCGGTGGTGCGCCCCACCAGCTCGTGCCGCTTGCCGTCGATGACGGCGATGATGCGGCCGGCCTTCGGCCGTACCATGCCCATGACGCACTTGATCAGCGTGCTCTTGCCGTTGCCGTTGGTGCCGAGCAGCACGACGGTCTTGCCGGGCTCGACGTTGAGCGACACGTCCTCCAGCACCCGCACCTGGCCATAGGCCGCATCGATGCTTTCGATCGAAAGGCTATTGTCCAAGATAGGCCCTCACCACGTCGGGATCCTGAATCACCTCTTGCGGCACGCCGTCGGCGATCTTGCGGCCGGACACCAGCACGATCAGCCGCTGCGAAAAGCTCATCACCGCGCTCATGATGTGCTCGATGAGGATGATGGTCACGCCCCGCTCGTTGAGCCGGATCAACAGGGAGACGATGTCCGCCACCTCGGAATGCGACAGCCCTGCCATCGCTTCGTCTGCCATCAGGAGCTTCGGCTCGGCCGCCATGGCGCGGGCGAGCTCGAGCTTGCGCATCTCGACCTGGGTGAGGTCGCGCGGCCATTTGTGCGCCTTGCCCTCCAGCCCGACGAGCCGGAGCAGCTCGGCGCAGCGCTCGTCGAGCTCGGCGGGCGAGAGCCGGGACTTGGCGCGGGCATCGACCGTGTAGATGAGCGGAATGCGCAGGTTGTCCTTTACCGTCATGCTGGTGAACGGGCGTGGCAGCTGGAAGCTGCGCGCCATGCCGAGGCGCGTGCGCTCGTGGGTCTTGAGCCCGTCCACCGGCGCGCCGTCGAACCGCACGGTGCCGGTCTCGTTGTGCAGCGTGCCGCAGATACAATTGACGAGCGTGCTCTTGCCTGAGCCGTTCGGCCCGATCAGGCCGACGCGGTCGCCCGGCGACACGGTCAGATTGATGTTCTCCAGCGCCGCGAAGCCGCCGAAGCGCTTGGTCAGGTCCGCGACCTCGAGCAATGCTTCGGCCATCAGGCGTCCTTCTTGCGAAACCAGCCCTGGACCAGGCCGACGAGGCCGTTGGGGGCAATGATCACGAATGCGATCAGGATCAGGCCGACGATCAGGAGATTGACCGCGGACGAGATGGTGACGGTGGCGATCTGCTGGATCGTGCCAAGGAGGATGGCGCCGACCAGCGGCCCGATCCACGTGGTGGTGCCGCCGACCAGCGGCATGGCGATGGAGTTGACCGCATAGGCGAGGCTGAAGCCCGAGGCCGGATCCAGGTAGGTAACGTAATAGGGCAACGGCGCTCCGGCCATGCCCATGAAGGCGCCGGACAGCGTGGTCGCGATCAGCTTCAGGCGCAGCGTCGGCACGCCCGACGCTTCCGCCGCAAGCTCGTCGTCGCGGATGGTGGCAAAGCCATAGCCGAGGCGTGAGCACTCGATGGCGCGCGCGGTCGCCACCGCGACTACGGCCAGGAACAGCATGATCAGGAACAGGTATTCGATGTAGTTGCCCACCAGTGGCACGCTGGCCGGGCGCAGGATATAGGCACCGCGCGAGCCGCCGACATAGTCCCAGTTGGTGACCAGGGTCTGCACGACCACGGCGAGCGCCAGGGTGGCAATCGCGAAAAACGCGCCACGCAGCCGGAGCGTGAGGTATCCGGTGCCCAGGCCGACGAGGCCGGCAATCACGCCGCCGAAGACGATCAGGACCGGTATCGGGAGCGGGAACAGAGGATCAAGGAAGCCAAGGGGGACGTCCCAACCAAATACGGACAGCGTCCACTTTGCCGGTTGAAACTTGTGGAGGGCGACCGTGCTGTAGGCGCCGATAGCGAAGAACGCCGCCGAGCCGAAGTTCACGTAGCCGGTGTAGCCGCCGAGGATGTTCCAGGCCGTGGCCAGCACGATGTATTGCAGCACCACGTAGCCGGCGAAGAAGTAGTACTCGTCGCCGCGCAACCGGAACAGGCCGAACACGACCGCAGCGACCACCACCGCGCACAGCAGGAATGCGGATGAACGCACGGTCTATCGCCCCAGAATACCGGCCGGCCGGAACGCGAGCGTCAGCAGGAGGAAACCGAACGCCACCGCCGGAGCCCATGACGGACCATAGAACGTCGAGGTGAGGCTCTCGACCACGCCGAGCAGGATCGCCCCAATCATGGTTCCGGGCAGGCTGCCCAGCCCGCCGAGCACGCAGATGGCGAACACGCGCCCGATATACTCGCGGCCGACCGAGGGCTCTACCGGCTGGATGACGATGAGGAGAGCGCCGGCGAGCGCGGCGGTGGCGATCGAGATGCCGAAGGCGATGCGCTTGATGCGGATCGGGTCGGCCGCCATGAGCTGCAGCGCCTGCTGGTCCTGCGCCACCGCATTGATCGCGCGCCCGGTGAAGGTGCGAGACAGATAATACTGCAGCACCACGAGAAGCAGGACCGACATCACGCAGGGAACGAGCATGCGCAGCGGCAAGTCGACGAACCCGAAACGCAGCGTCGGCCCGATATAGATCGCCTCGACGTAGCGATAATCGACGCCGAACACCAGGATCAAGGTCACTTCGGTGACGAACAGCAGGCCGAAAAAGAACGCCAGGCTGCGCAGCGCTTCCTGCCCGCGCCTCTCGAACGACAGGTAGTAGATCTGATAGATCGCCGCGCCCAGCACATAGAACGCGGGAAGCATCGCAATGCTGACGACGATCGGGTCCACGCCCAGGCGGGAATTGATGATGTAGGCGATATACGAGCCGAGGATGATGAAGGCCGGATGCGCGATGTTGACGATGTCCAGGATGCCGAACGAGATCGAGACGCCGATCGTCACGGCGGCATAGAAGCCGCCGAGCAGCAATCCGGCGATCACGGCATTGATCAGCAGCTCGTATGGGATACCCATGCGTTCCCCGCCCCTGGCGATGCGTTCTCAATTTCGGGCAGTTTGCAAGAGCTTCACGCGTCTGGCTAGCCCTTGACAGGGAGGAGCGCGGTGTTGCGGCGATGTGACCGGGGGCCACTGCACGGTTTCCGCGAAATCGATCGGGCCACTGGGCGAGCCAGTCGCTCCACCTCTCCTCGGTGGAGCCGTCGGCGGGGAGAAGTCGGATTCCGAGCGAAGCGCCCCGTTGCCGGCACCCCTCCTCGGCAGTCGATGCGCGATTGACGGGGCACCATTTATCGAGGCGAAATGCATCCCGCGGGCCGGCGCGGCGCGCGCCATTAAGGTGATCGGCATGAGTCTGTTGCGATCCGATTCAGACCGGGCGAGCAGCCGCGGCCGCAGAGCCGGCGCAGGCCTGCGAACCGGCGCCGCATACCTGCGCGCGCTCAACGACGGCCGCCAGGTGTTCGTCGACGGGGAGCGCGTCGCCGACGTCACGGCGCATGCGGCGTTTCGCGCGGCCGCGCGCGCGATCGCCCACCTCTATGACATCGCGCGCGAACCCGGCTTGCGCGAGACGATGACGTTCCGGTCACCAGCGACCGGCCAGCCGGTCCTGCGCGCCTATCAGATTCCGCGAACGCATGCGGATCTGCGGGCGCGGCGGCTGGCCTCGGAGAAATGGGCCGAGGCCACGTTCGGCCTGATGGGACGAACGCTCGACCACGTGGCCGGCTTCTTGTGCGGCTTCGCGGCCGCGCCCCAGGTGTTTGCGGCTCCCGGCCAGCGCTACGCCGACAACCTCACGGCCTTCTATGAGCGCGCCCGCGACCAGCACCTGTACGTCAGCTATGCGATCGTGCCGCCGCAGATCGATCGCTCGAAGCCCGCGCACCGGCAGAGCGACCCGACGCTCTATGCCGGCGTGGTGAAGGAGCGCGACGACGGCATCGTCATATCGGGCGCACAGCAACTCGCCACCGCCGGACCGCTGTCCGACTACCTCTATTTGAGCTGCATCCATCCCCTGCAACCGGGCGACGAGAACTATGCTAACGGGCTGGTGGTGCCGATCAATGCGCCGGGCCTGCGGCTCTACCCGCGGCGCCCGTTCGCGCTGCGCGCCACCAACGCGTTCGATTATCCGCTCAGCAGCCGGTTCGACGAGTCGGATTGCACCGTGATCTTCGACAACGTGCTGGTGCCATGGGAGCACGTGTTCATCTACCGCAACCTGGAAGTCTGCCGCGACCAATGGTGGAAGACGCCTTCGCACCTCTACGGCAACCACCAGGCCCAGGTGCGCTACGTCACCAAGCTGCGCTTCATGATCGGGATCGCCAAGCGGATGAACGAGGTGACCGGCAACGAGGCGAACCCGGCGGTCCAGATCCTGATGGGCGAACTTGCGGCGCTGGTCTCGGTCTACGAAACAATGCTGCTGGCGCACGAGACCGTCGCGGCCATCGAGGACGGCGTGCTGTGGCCGGCAAAGACGGCGCTCTACGCCGCCATGGCGCTGCAATCGGAGCTCAACGGCCGCATGCTCGAGATCATCCGCGAGCTCGCCGGGTCAGCCCTCATCACGCTGCCGTCCGCCGCCGAGGATTTCGCCAATGCGGCCATGGCGCGCGACATCGAGCGCTACATGCGGTCGGCTTCATCGGACGCCAAGAGCCGCGTCGCCCTGATGCGGCTCGCCTGGGACTTCATCGGCTCCGAGTTCGGCAGTCGGCACCAGCAATACGAGAAATTCTACGGCGGCGCGTCGTTCCTGGTGAAGCAGAACGTCTACCGCAATTTCGATTTCGCCCGCGCGACCGCACTGGTGGATGCGGCGCTCGCGCTGCCGCCGATGGACGATGCGTAGGGCTGGTTAGCCGAAGCGCAAGCCGTCGATGCTGTCGGAATGACTGTCGCGCCCGTTGCGTACGCTCGCCAACAGCGACGTGCGCAGCAGGAATGCTCGATGCGCTACCGGATCGCCTGCCGTCCGGCGCAAGAATTCGAGGCTCGCCTCGCGCCCTCTCGGATCTTTTTCTTCGAGGCGTTTCTTGTTGGCGATTGTCTGCTCCTGCACGTATTCGATATTGATCGGCCGCCGGCGCTGATCGTAGAGGCCGAGCACATCTTCCGGCTCGCCATTGCGCAAGACGCGCCCGAGCAGGCCGGCCAGCTCCATGGCATCGTGGATCCCGCAGTTGAGACCGAGCCCTCCGATCGGATTGTTCACATGCGCTGCATCTCCGGCCAGGAAGGCGCGCCCCTTGCGGAACGTGGCCGCGACCCGTTGATGCACGTCGTACAGGTTCCGGTGGACGACCGGGTACGGCCCAGCCTTCGGAAAAAATTTCTGCAACCGCCATTGCACCGAATCTTCATTCAGGACCTGTTCGTCCGTCTCGCCCGGTTGTGTCGGAAAGACCGCGCGCCAAAGGCCCGTTCCGTCGTTCCCGGCAACCTTGAACAGGTTCGCCCACTCGTCGGGGTCTGAGAAATAGCTGCGGATGCCGCACCCGCGATGGGCCGCGAAATCGAAGGGTGTCGTCAAGACCAGGAAGCGCTCCGGAAACGTGTAACCCTCGAAAGCTATGTCGAGCGCCTTGCGCACCTTCGAGCGGCCGCCGTCGGCCGCCACCAGATAGCTTCCGGCCACCGTTGCCGTCTTGCTCCCAGTATCGACGGCGATTTCCACCCGATCGTCGAAAAGCTCGATCGAGGCCACCCTGGCGGAAAAGTGGAACCGCGCGTTGGGAAATGCGCGGAGCCGTTCGATCCCGAGATTGGCAAGCTTGTGCTGCTCGCACTGCACGACGAAAGGATAGCGCGTGTCATCCTTCAGCACGCCATGATCGAACTCCGCGATCATCTGGCCGGAGGATCGGTCCCAGAATTGAAAGGTTCTGGCGACCAGGCCGCGACGGATCACGTCGTCGGCGAGGTCGAGATCAGCCAGCATCTCCAGTGTTGCCGGATGTGTGGTGGCAGCGCGGGGCGCCTCGTTTACCTCGCCATTGGCCTCGAAAACGTGGACCTCCAGGCCTTGGCGAGCCAACGCCAGGGCGGCGATGACCCCGACCGGGCCGCCGCCAGCTATCAGGACCGGCCCTTCCGACCCAATCGTCATCGTTTGCCGCTCAGCCAAGTGTTGCCTATCTCCGGTTATGCCGTTCCAACCCCAGTTCCTGCCACCGCGCTTGGGCCGCCTCGACGTCGGCCTTCCCCGGCCACACGATCGGCGGGAATCGCGCGCCGCCATAGTCGGGGTCGGGGTCGTAGTCGAGGTTCATGGTGGCATCGATGAGTAGCCGATTCCATTTGCCGGTGCCAAACAAGACGGCGTTGCGGTCACGCCTGCGCGTCGAGGGATCGATCCCCATGCCGAAGGTAGACGGCATGATGACGATGTCGTCCTCGCCGGCATTGACGCGATAAGCGATCGCCCAATCGACCGCCGCGTAGTCGTGGATGTCGATGTCATCGTCCACCACGGTGACGTGCTTGTAGCGCACATGACCGGCCGAGCTCCCCCAGACGGCATTCGCCGCCTGCTTGGCCTGACCGCGATAGGTCTGCTTCATTTGGATGAGCAAATTCATCCCCGCGTGTACCGGCGGGCACCACACGTCGGTGATGCCAGGCACGCCGGCGCGGTCGAGCACATTCCAGGCCGTCGCCGCGCGCATGATCGATGAGCAGATCGCATTCTCTGAGTAGCTACCGGGCAATGCTCCCTCGATCGTGCCGCGCAAGATCGGGTCATTGCGGTGCGTGATGCAGGTGACGCGGATGCTCGGCTTCGGCAACCGCTCGCCCCCCACGTAACCGGTGACCTCGGCAAACGGCCCTTCCATGATGTAGGTGGCGGGATCGAGGCCGAGATAGCCCTCGATCACGATCTCGGCGGACGCCGGAACGTAGAGGTCCACGGTCTCGCATTTGACCAGCTCCACCGGCTGGCCCCGGATCGCGCCCATCACGTCGTATTCGCACACGCCCTTGGTCACCGGCGTGCCGGCGCAGAAGCCGAACGACGGCTCCCACCCGATCGCCACCGCGATCGGCATCTCGGCCGAGCCGCCGTGCTGCCACGCCGTGACGTGATGCCCGATGTGCTGCGCGCGCCACATGAGAATCGGAATCTGGTCGCGGCCCGCGATCATGCCGCGGTAGATGCCGACGTTCATGATGCCGCTCTCCGGATCCTTGGTGACGACGCCGCCATAGGTGAGGAGGTAGCGGCCACCGTCGAGCCGGTTCCAATACGGCGTCGGGAACTCGTACAGGTCGACGTCTTTACCCGTGACGACGTTCTCCTTGACCGGGCCGTCCTTGACGATCTTCGGCGGAATGCTGCCGTTCAGGATGGTGCGGCCGATCTTCACCAGCTCGCGCGGGTGGGTGTCGGGCGCCAGTCCGAACATCATGGCAACCCGCCGATGGCTGGCGAGGCCGCCGCCGAACACGCGCCGGCAGCGGCTGTCCGGCCGGTTGTAGTCCTTGATGTTGTTGAACATCAGCGCCGGCCCGGTGCCGGCCCCCTGCGCCAGCCGCAGGATGGTGCCGAGCTCGATGTTCCAATCGACTTGCGCCTCGATCTCGTGAAACTCGCCGGCGGCCTGCAGCGCCTTGATCCAGCCCCGCAGATCGCCGAACGCAACCGGCTTTCGCTCGACCGTCATCCTGTCCTCATGCCCCGATCGCGGGTCTCCATTGCATCGGGGGAGACAAGAAGCAAGGCGCCCAATAGTTGCACCGGCGATGCTGCAAACTCCGGCCTCGCCCCGCATGCGGACCGCAGCATCAACCGAACCGCTCAGCCGGCGGCGCGATCTCGGTGACCGCGCTGGCCTCCGTTTCCGCCAACTGCGTCTCGATAGGCGGTGGGGTGCTCGTGTTCGGCGATCCGATCGGCGCCGACCCGCTCGAGGTGGTGCTGCGAAGCGCCGCGTTCGGCGTCGTCGTGATCGCGACCGCGCTGATGCCGGCCCGGCTCGGCGAGCCCGCCCCCGGCACGCGCGTCGCCGCACCCACCAGCGCCTAGCGCGCTTGGAAGTCGTTGCCGCGTTGACGCGAAAGCAGTGGCACTCACATCG
>Ga0081538_10003642_pt1 | contig 14486 bp, 17 predicted proteins | sample TabmetS5T2R1_FD_71022 | JGI IMG/M metagenome (GOLD analysis project Ga0081538, IMG submission 71022) | Tabebuia heterophylla rhizosphere microbial communities from the University of Puerto Rico - S5T2R1 | ecosystem: Host-associated > Plants > Roots > Rhizosphere ... | reverse complement strand
CTTCGAACCAGAAAAGCAACAGTAGAACCTCCAACAAATGGCGCAGTCCAATAGAGCCACAAATTGCCAAGGACACCAGAAAAGAGGGCTGGTGCCAATGACCTGGCAGGGTTCATTGATGCACCAGAGATGAAGGCTAGAAAGAATATGTCAAGACCGACCATGCCACCTATTACCAAACCTCCAAAACCTCGTAAGCCCTTGGTATATACTACCACGTAAATAACAGCCATCAAGAGGGCTGTAGCCAAGACCTCTATTCCAAATACTAGGGGAAGAGGGTAGGAGTAGTCTGGTACATTTGTACCTAAAGATGCTTCAGTGCCAATTAAAGACATAACAAATAGACTCGCTAAGAGTGCACCTGTAATCTCGGCTCCAAAATACTGGAGCAGTTGAAGTTTGGTAATATGTCCACTAATGAGGAACCCAAGTGAAATAGCAGGGTTAAAGTGCGCCATCGATATCTTGCCAAATAGATAAACACCAATTGCAACGCCGACAAAAGGAGCAATCGCTATAAATGGTAATCCCAGTTTGCCGCCGAATTTGGCATCGATTACAACTGAACCAGTAGCTAATACTACAACTATGAATGTCCCAATTACTTCAGCAGCAATCCTCTTTTGGAAAAGAGTTAGTTTAGCTGCTATCCTGTCTTTGGAGGCTTTGAGCAATTTCTCTGACTCGTATGTCTATTTCATCTCTAATCTCTCTGACCTTCTCAATAGGCTTACCTTTTGGGTCTTCAATTCCCCAATCTATGACGTTGTTTATGAAAAGCATAGGACATTCACTCTTGTCTATGCAACCCATGTTTACGGATTTTGCAGAACTTCTAATCATGTCTTCAGTTATTATTTTGGATTTTTGATTGCTGATGTCGATTCCAATTTCAGACATTGCTTGAACTGCGAGAGAGTTAATGTGAGAAACAGGTCTAGTCCCAGCACTAATTGCTCGGTAGCCTTTTGGTGCATATTTTTGGTTGAAGAACCCTTCAGCTATCTGGCTTCTTCCAGCATTCTCTACGCAAACAAAGAGAATTACCCTATCTTGTTGTTGTCGTTGTTGGACATTTTTCTGTTTGTTGCTTGGAAAACTGAACTTCATTTTTTCGCTATCACTTTACCGCCTTTATTACTACACTTCTAATTCCCTTCTCACTCTCACCATTCCTTGGATTGCTATCTTCGTACAAGTAAAGCTGTTCGCTAAGAACTTCGACATTTTGAAAACCTGCCTGTCTAATACTGTCAAGGTAATGTTCCTTTGTGAGCGCACCATCTATGCAGCCACACCATCTCTCTGTGTCTGCATCGGCTGGAGCAATCTCTGTGTCGGTAACCAAGTCTGAAATTACCATCCTTCCGCTGCCACCTTGCTTAAGAATCCTATGAATCTCTCTGAATGCGTCTACCTTATTCACAGTCAAATTAATAACACAGTTGCTAATCACGACATCAACTGAATTCTCATCAACTGGAATTCTTTTTTCTATGTCTCCTTTTCTAAAGTCAACGTTGATGTAGCCGCCTTCTTTTGCATTTCTTATAGCTCGCTCAAGCATTTCGTCAGTCATATCTATTCCAATAACCTTACCGGTATCGCTGACTTTATTTGCTGACAAAAATACATCGATACCGCCTCCCGAGCCGAGGTCTACAACTGTTTCGCCCTTCTGTAAATCGGCAAATTTGACGGGAGCTCCGCAGCCTACTCCTAGAATTGAGGCCTGCGGCACAGATTCAAGCTCGCTTGCACCATAGCCTACGACCGCAGCAGCCTGTGTTGGCGAACCTACTACTCCATTTTCTCCAGAGCAGCAGGTAGGCCCACAACAGGAAGAGGTGCCAGGTTCGTTAGTATCCCCTTGCAGTGCTATCTTGGTGTATGTTTTGCTTATTGCTTTCTTGATGTCTTGTTGTTGATTTTGTTGATCCTTCTTATCCATCGTTATGCTTTACAATGGAAACTATTTAGGTTGTCAAGGATAAACAATTAAAGTAGGTGTAAAGATGGAAACTAAAAGGAAGAAGAATCACTATAATAAGAACAGCCGTGTTATAAGACGAGAACTTCCAATCTACAAAGAAAGTAGCTGCAATTTTGAAGGGTACAACCCCTCTTCATTAATGACTGAAACTGCAAAGCTTAGAAACTTGATTACAAAGAGAGGAACCCTTGAGATTCTAATACCGCTTTGTTGTTCTACTAAGCCAGTACGATACAAAAAGTTTCGAGAGACTATGAAGGGAATAAGCAGTAAGACTCTTGCTTATAGGCTGCAGGAGCTGGAGAAAGGCGGCATATTGGAGAGGCATTCATACAACGAAATTCCTCCTCGAGTTGAATATAACCTCACTCCAAAAGGTCAGGAACTAGTTGAATCAATAATAGATTTGCTGCAATGGATGAGAAAATGGTCTTTGTCTACTTCAGCAGAGGTGATAAACCAATAACCGTAAAACGAGCAAAGAACAGGATACGGTTTAGAGAATTGTTGTTGTAGTTATTGGTTCAGCAGTAGTGACCGTGGTCATTCTATAAGGCATATACAAGCCATAATAGGAGGGACATAGCTTTGGCTTTTTCGGTGTCTATAGGGTATTACCCCTTCTGGTCATACCTATCCCATAACCACCATCTTACCTGTCTTGTAGCCTGCTATATCAATAGAAACAAACTTGAATGTAAGCTCTTTAAGCTTCTTGTCCAGGATTGCAAGCTTATCCATATCAAACATCATGTGCAATTCGTCTCTGCCAACTTCAATCCTTGCAAGGTTGCCGTGATCTCTTACGCGGACCTGTCTGACACCAAAAATTGTCTTGACGATTATCTCTGCATTCTCAATCCTTTGCAATCTTTCATATGTCACCTCGCTCCCCGTCGGTATCCTTGAAGCCAGACATGCATTGGAAGGCTTGTCATAAACAGAGAGGTTAAAACTCTTTGCGATATTACGTATCTCGATCTTGCCTATGCCAAGCTCCACCATAGGGCTTCGCACTCCGTTTTCACGGAGAGCTCTAATTCCTGGCCTATAGTCTGTTAAATCATCGATGTTTGTTCCATCGACAATGAGAAATATACCTGCCCTTTTTGCTTCCTCTACAAGGTGTCGCCCAAGCTCTGTCCTGCAATAGTAGCACCGCATGATATCATTTTTTACAAATGAGTGATTTTCAAGTTCATTATATCCAATAACTTTGTGTTCAATACCTATCTCTCTTGCGACTTGCCGCGCAGTGGCAAGTTCTTCCTGTGCCAACGTCTTGTAATCAGCAGTTATGGCAATAGCCCCACCTCCAAGTGCTTTTTTTGCAGCTAACGCCACTACAGCACTGTCGACTCCACCAGAGAGCGCTACTATTGCTTTGTTACCTCCGTTCTTTGCGAACCAGTCTACCAGTTTGTTAAAGGCTTCCATTTTTTCCTTCTTCCAGTTTTTTTATGACTTCTGCCCTGACTTGATCCATCGCCCTCTTGACAGGTATTTGGCACTTTGTTGCGATCACCTTGATGTCTTCAAACTCAGGTTTAACATTTGTTATTTGTCCAGATGAATCCTTTACAATCTTGACACGCACATCAAGGACATTGCCGTTAATATTAACCGACATAGTTAGTATCCCCCTAGGCAGAACAACTCGCTCTGCTTCCTGCACTCTAGCACCAAGCGTTCCAGATTCGTTGAACAATAACTCAAGCACGCTGTTTAGCTGTGTGCTTTCTGATATAATCCTAATGAGATAAGTCGGCCGATTTTTTTTAGTAAGACCTGAAATGACTGTCACATCCTTGGCAGCTTCAGATAGTTGCTCTATAAGGTTACCCACTAGCTCACCAGATGCATCATCGATGTTTGTTTCCACCAGATAGACTATATCCTTGCGGGTGGTTTCATAGACGGTACCTGATGTACCTATCACTACACGAACTACGTTTGGAAAACCTTCAAACTTTTTTATGCCCGCACCATAGCCGATTTTTTCAGGTGCAATGCTGGGATAGTAGTTTACACTACCCTGCACCAAATTGACAAGCATTGCTGCCCCGGTAGGAGTCGTCAGTTCATCTTCAGCTTGCCCCCCTACCAGAACGAATCGTTTATTCTTGAAAATTTCAAGGATTGCGCTTGCAGGATTCGAGATGGTACCATGGGAGAAACTTAACAAGCCACCACCAATTGCCACTTTAGTAGAATACATTTTGGCATCAAACAAGTGAAGATCTTGTAAAGCTGTTGCACACCCAATAAGGTCTGCAAGCGTGTCAATACTGGATGTTTCATGCAGATAAACGTTATCAAAATTCTGGCCATGAATGGTAGCCTCAGCAGAAATTATCATTTTGAGAGAATCTAATGCAAATGTCTTGGCTCTATGCTCAAGCCCCACAGAGTCGCAACATTTTGCAAGTGCAGAATACATTTCTGTACCCTTGCGTGTGAACACTCCATCTTTAAATTTCATTTGTAACTGAGTGGCGGCAAAGCTGTATGATATCACTTTGGCAAAATGTGCATCGATGATTATGCTATCCTTGAGAAAGTTTGGGCAAGCAAAGATCGCCTCAATGACTTTGGTCTTGCTGGCGCCAGCATCCACTAAACTAGACACCAGCATGTCGCCAGCAATTCCTGCCACCTGAGAATCTATAATCGCTACTCTTGGCATAGCCACGCTAGTTTGTGCTTTTGCTTTATATCACGTTTATGCTTTTATCGTGTTATACTGCCAAAGTCATGCTCAGCTGGAATATCTTCAGGGGGTGTGCCATACACAAGAACGATCTGGTTGAGCGATTCAAGAGGCACTGACCTATAGTCACCTTCGAATCTCTCACCATCAACATATGCTGTTGCGGGCATATCAGATACAGTGTCAAATAATGCTGTGGAATTAGAAGTTTGCTGCCAAATGTCAAGGAACTGCCCGAGTGTAAATTCTCTGGCTTCAGGGGCTTCGACATGTAGTAGACCATCATCACTGTGGGTATGAAGCCAATATAGGCAAGATGGGGAAGAGAGTATCCCAATATTTGAAGGGATTTGTTGCTGTATACCATTAACGAATATATCTAAATGTGAATGAATATGATAATTCAACTGCTCAGCCCTATCACACTCTATTCCGCTTATCGCCATTGCCGTAGGGGGCTGGTAAAAAATAGCTCCTGCAATACCAGCAGCAGCTACTGCAATTATGACGGGTACTATAATCATCATATATTTTCTTTTTCTACGTCTATCTACAGCAAAGTAGCTGTCGTCTCTTCTTTTCTTTGACAATTCGTTATGACTTGATATGCTGAATAATTTAAAGCTGACCCGACTCCAATCACAATTTATATAAGCAATCCCCAGTTGCAAGTTCAGCTATGACAATTACCATAATCGGATCTGGAAAGGTAGGTGCCTCAGCTGCCCTTAATTGTGGACTGAAGGAGCTTGATAGAAATATACTACTTCTTGATATAGTGCAGGGCCTCCCCCAAGGAGAAGCGATGGACATCAATCATCAGCTGTCAGAAATGGGATCTGACACTGTAGTGCGCGGTTCAAACAATTACGACGATCTGCGCAATTCTGATTACATAGTCCTTGTTGCAGGTGTCGGAAGAAAACCAGGCATGACGAGAATGGATCTTCTCAAGATAAACGCTGGTATCGTCAAGGATGTCGTGTCAAAGATTGCGATTTATGCAAAGAATGCGACTGTAATCGTAGTTACGAACCCACTTGATCCAATGACTTATTTTACGCTCAAGACTCTTGGAGCCAAAAAGAACAAGGTTATGGGAATGGGTGGCATGCTAGACTTATCAAGGTTCAAAAGTTTTATTCGCGATGCGACAAATATTTCACGCACTTCGATTCAAGCTATGGTGATAAGTGAGCACGGCGAAAACATGCTGCCGCTTACAAGATTCTCTTCTATAGGAGGCATACCTCTACAAGAGTTTATCTCAAAAGATAAGGCAATGGAGATCTTTGAAAAGACAAGAAAAGTCGCAGCAGAAGTCATTGCACTAAAGGGAGCAACCGTTTATGCACCAGGTAACGCAATTGCGACTATGCTAGAATCTGCTATCAGAGACAAAAAGCTGGTAATCCCAGTGTCAACTTTTCTTGAAGGTGAATATGGATTTGATAACGTATGCATAGGTGTCCCAGCTATCATTGGCTCAGGTGGCGTCGAGCGCATAATTGAGCTCAAGCTAGATAGCTTTGAGCAGGATATTTTCAGCAAAGGAATTGCAAGCGTCAAAGAAGCGATCAAGGCACTTCCACTTTAAACCCTTTTATTTTCTTGTTGTTGATATCTGGCTGACAGATGGATCTGCACACAATTCTTGACGAATTTGCAAATGGTAGCCTTAGTCTGTCAGAGGTAAAGAAAGAGATCTCGATCCATGCAGTTGAGAAGATTGACGATATTGCAAAGCTGGATGTCGGTCGCGAAATAAGAAGAGGCGGAATGCCAGAGATAATTTTTTCTGAAAATAAAGAATACAAAGACATTATCAAAATAGCTACCGCAGTTGTTAGGCGTAACGGTCAAGTTGTAGTCAGTAGAATAAAGAGGAATGAACTATCAAGAGTGGCTGGCACACTCCGTAGAAAGGGTCTCAATGTTGAAATTGGGAGGAACAGCACAACTCTGCTTGCTTCTGAAAAATCATTTACCTACAAAACGAGCGATGCAAAAATAGGAGTAATGTCTGCAGGCACTTCAGACATTGGCGTCGCAGAAGAAGTACGGATTGTTTCCAAGGCAATGGGCTGTGAAGCGATAACAAGTTACGATGTTGGTATTGCAGGAATGCATCGTATCTTTCCTGCTCTTAAAGAGATGTTCAAGCAAGAGATAGGCGCAATCGTGGTCGTGGCAGGAATGGAAGGCGCGCTTGCCTCAGTTGTAGCATCAATAGTCGACATACCTGTTGTGGGTGTGCCAACTTCAATAGGCTATGGCTTTGGCTCAAACGGCATTGGAGCATTGGCATCTATGCTCCAAAGTTGCACATTGGGTTTGACCGTGGTAAATATTGATAATGGCATCGGAGCAGGTGCATTTGCTGCAATGATTGCAAAGAGAACGACTAGGAGGAAATAACTAAAACGTTCTTTTAATTCCAGTTATAGATGCATTCAATTGTTTGCCCATTAGTCTACAAAAGAGACGTTCAAAGGGATAAGAATCATGATCAAGAGCTGATCCAATAGTAAGTAGATTTGCAGGATTCTTTATTCTTCTTAATTTTCCTCGGTGAATACAGATTATTTCCTCTTGCAAATAAGCTCCAAATTAAGACGTAGCAGCAAAGCCTTTAACATTTATAAGTGCTTTACATTGGTTGCTTTTCTAATCGTTAAATGGGGTGATAACTGTTGACTTATGTTCATACGCTAAAAAGAATTAGAGAGGATAAAACTAATTATCGCAAGAGGTCAGCGATCCTAATCGGCAGGCAGCTGTTTGTTACTGTCAAGATAAGTGATCAGAATGTCGCAGCTCAAGTGCTCAGGCCGACCCTTACAGGCGATATCGTCATTGTTTCTGCACACAGCAGAGAACTTGCCGAGCACGGATGGAAGGGGGGCTTTAACAATTTGCCTGCCTGCTACCTTACAGGCATGCTATTAGGAAAGAAGGCACTAGAAAAAGAGGTCAGCAGTGCGGTCCTCTACATAGGCAAGAACCACTTTACTTCAAGGGTTGCTGCTTGCATGAAGGGTATAGTTGATGCGGGAGTCAGGATGCCTGTCTCCGAAGAATCGCTTCCAGACGAAGACAGGATAAGTGGTCATCATATAGCAGATTATTCCAATATTCTGAAAGAAAATGAAAAAGAGTACAATTCACGTTTCTCCGCTATTTTGAAAAATGGTCTCAAGCCTGAAGATTATCCTTCACACTTCGAAGAAATAAAAAAAGGAATTTTAGACAGGCCTTCAGAAAAAGCGATGTCAAAGGATACAGATAGAAAAGTACCAACCAAGGAAGACAAGGTAAAGGAAAATAGAAATGTCAAATCAGAGAAGAAGCGAGGCCAGAGAAAAGAGAAATGAGTCAAATGTCATCATCATCTGCAAGGCAGCATCAAACCGAATGGAAACCCAGAACTACTCTTGGAAGTATGGTGCTGGCAGGCAAGATAAACTCAATGGATCAAATTTACGAAAATGGCATGAGGATACAGGAATCAGAGATCGTCAAACACCTCTTGCAGGACATCAAGAGTCAAGTAGTTCATGTGGGTATTGTACAAAAGCAGACTGACGCAGGCGAGATGACTCGTTTCAATGCTCTTGTAGCTGTTGGAAATGAGACTGGTTGGTTTGGCATAGGCAAGGGCAAAGCTTCACAAATGAGAGTGGCCATAGACAAGGCCACAAATGCGGCTTACCTTAATGTAATTCCTGTAAAGCTTGGCTGCGGTAGCTGGGAGTGCAAGTGCAATCAGCTTCACTCCGTGCCATTCAAAGTGCGCGGTAAAGGTGGCAGCGTCACAATTGAAATCATTCCCGGCCCAAGAGGCCTTGGTATCGTCGCTGGAGAGAATATAAAGAGTTTATTAAAGTTAGCAGGATTAAAGGACTCATGGACGAAGACGTTTGGGTCAACGAATACAATGTCTTCGACCACAAAGGCAATTTTCAACGCCCTCCGGAGCACATACAGTGTAGGATGAGGATGAATCAATCAGATGGCGTATTTAGTAGTTAGAATCAAAGGAACAGTAAACATCCCCCACCAGGCAAAAAAGACACTCAATGGCCTGAACCTTGAGAAGCGGTTTCGCGCAACAATAGTGCCAGATAGCGTGGAATATCTAGGTATGTTAAGGAAGGTAAAAGATGAGGTAGCATGGACAAAGGCAGATGCTAGCATAGTCAAAGAACTTCTTGAAAAGCGAGGCAGAAAGGCAGGTTACAAGCCTATTACAAAACCAGATCTCCCAAAAGAGTACAGTAGTATGGAAGACCTTGCATCTGCAATAGCGGAGAACAAAATCGCAATGAGTAAGCTTGAAGGGATCAAACCATGGTTTGCGCTTAGCCCCCCAAAGGGCGGGTTTAAGAGAAAGACCAAGACTCAGTACATGCAAGAGGGAGTTCTTGGAGAGGATGGCGAACTATCAGAGATAGTCAAGAGGATGCTCTAATGCAGCAAGACTTAATTAAGGTGCGGGTGAACGTGATAGATATAATTTCAACGATGCAGAGCGAGTGATAATGATTTATGGCTATCAGATTTAGAAAAAGTAGAAGACAGCGCGGTAGCAGATACTGTGGCTGGGGCCAAATAGGCCAGCATAGGGCAGCTGGGAGCAGAGGAGGTGTCGGAGGTGCAGGGAAGCACAAACACTTCTGGATACGTACAATCCTCGAAGAGCCGGAGCACTTTGGTCATGACACTTTTAACTCTTTTAACCCCAACCTCGTGCAGAGATGGGTTAATATCCGAGACTTAGATGCAGTATTTGCCAAGCATGGTAAGACTGACGAAAGCGGCAGGGTTGTTTTGGATCTGACCTCGCTAGGTTATGATAAGTTGCTTGGAGGAGGCTCCATCAACGGAGCTTATACCATCAAAGTATCTAAGGTAACAGAGAGTGCCAGGTCAAAAATTGAGGCTGCAGGTGGCGGGGTTATAACAAATGAGCAGCACGACAACAACTGAGAGTCCGATTAGGCGGTTCATAAAGACCGCGTCTGTTTACGTTCCTCAAGTTCCAAAGCCAAAGAAGAAACTCTCTCTTCAGGAAAAGTTTGTCTGGACGGCAATTGCCCTTTTCGCTTACTTGGTAATGGCACAGATCCCTCTGTACGGTGTAACTGATGACCCACGTTTTGACTTTCTTGCATTTGCACGAGTAATTTTCGCCGCTCAACAAGGAACACTTATGGAACTAGGAATTGGACCCATAGTCACAGCAGGGTTGCTTATGCAATTGTTAAAGGGATCTGGTTTGATCAAGATGGATTTTAAGAACCCTGATGACAGGTCGCTCTTTACTTCAGCGACAAAGATAGTCACTATTATAGTGATTGTAGCAGAAGGTGCGCTATACGGGGCTAGTGTATATGGACCGCTAACTGCAGATAATGCCCCGTACGCCATCTATGTAGTAATGGCCCAGCTCATAGTTGCTAGTCTACTCGTCATGTTAATGGACGAGATGGTACAGAAGGGATGGGGTGTCGGCTCGGGCCTAAGTCTGTTCATCATGGCAGGCATCGCACAAACGATACTGTGGAGTATATTCAGTCCAGTCCCAGCAGACGACGGACCGCTAGGTGTAGTTCCGTTCACAATATCCGCAATTTATGAGGGGCATGGAGCTGACGCGATCTTTCGTACTGGCCAGTTGCCAAGCTTGTTTGTAATGGCCCTGACAATAGGAATTATACTGGTACTCGTGTATATTGAAGGAATACATGTGGATGTCCCAATAGTGTCAACAAAGTATAGGGGCTTTACTGCAGTATACCCGATCAAGCTGCTTTACACTTCAGTTATACCAGTAATACTGGCATCTGCACTTCTAGCCAATGCTGTCTTTATGGGACAGATGCTTTGGGCCAACTATAATCCAAATAACACCAACCCTGCATTCAACTGGATCGCAACATTTGATCCTAGTACTGCTCAAGGAGGAGGAGGCCAAGCAACTCCCACAGGTGGCGTCCTGTACTATATTACCCCCCCTAGAGGTCTGGAGGCCGCAGCAGCCGATCCTCTAAGGGCTGTAGTATATGTAATATTTATGGCAGGAATAGTCACGGTATTCTCTAGACTATGGGTAGAGCTTGGCGGTCTTTCTGCAAAAACTGCGGCCCGCAACCTTCTTGATGCAGATGTGCAGGTCCCCGGCTTTAGACGATCCGAAGGATCCGTAGAAGGTCTTCTCAATAAATACATCCCTGCGCTTACCCTACTATCCGGTATGATCATTGGTGCTCTCGCTGGCGTTTCTGATGTATTAGGTGTCTTTGGAACAGGAACTGGTATTCTGTTAATGGTCAGCATCATGGTAAGCTACTACCAGACGCTGGTCAAGGAGCAGGTCGATACCTACATGCCCAGTTTGGCGGCTCTAATTGGCAGAAAATAAAAAACGTGCGATAGTTGTCGGGATTCCAGGTGTGGGAAAGACTACCCTCATCACCCGCGCAGCCGAGATGCTAAATCAGAAGCGTAAGACTACAGTCGTAATTTTTGGCACAATCATGTTTGAAGAAGCTAAAAAGGTGGGCCTCAGGACCCGTGATGAGTTACGCAAGTTGGCGGTAGAAGATCAAAGGCGCCTGCAGGATTTGGCTGCTCAGCGAATCACAGAAATGAATGACGACATAGTGATCGTTGACACTCATCTTTTTGTCAACACAGATGAGGGATACTATCCTGGCCTTCCAATGAGACTATTAAGCATAATGAAGCCGACAAATATGGTTATGGTTGCTGCAGATCCACGCGAGATAGCAGAAAGACGCAAGTCTGATCAAACTCGCCAGCGAGACATTGCTTCTGCAGAAAATATCCAAAAGGAGCTTGATATTTCAAGGGTCATGGTGGCGTCTTGCTCTATTCTGACAGGTGCGCCTTTTGCCATAATCATGAACAATGATGGCCACATTGACGAAGCAGCAGCAAATATAGCAAAGATACTGCTAGGAGATGGAAGTTGAATTTGCTGCAGGATCTGTTAATGCAATGGCCTTTATCGCCTCAATATACCACACATCCAATATTTCCAGATATAGTAAGTGCCATGCTTATTGCGCTATTGATATCAGTGGGCTTGAATTTTGCATTTGCAATGCTTCGAAAAAAGACCACGGACATCGAAAGGATGAATAGAGTCATGAAGGAAACAAATGAATGGCGAAAGCAATATACTGACGCGATTAAAAAGCAAGATAAACCAAGAATCGAAGAACTAAAAAAGAAACAAGCCTACGTCAACAAGATGGCCCTTGAAATGCAACAACAGCAGATGCGTCCTATGTTTATCTATATGATACCGTCCTTTCTCATCTGGATCTTCGTGTTCCCTGCGATATTTGGCGCAACTGTTTCTCTATCACCGATATACATTCCATGGATAACATGTTCCGACGAAAATGTGCAAACGGATACCCAACCAAGACTGGATGGAAATGGTCAACCTATAATAGATCCTGATGGAGGAACCACTACCCTTACTGGTCCCTGCAGAGTACCCGGACAGGTTTACTTGTGGGGCTGGTTCCTGTTAACCTCATTTGCATTCAGTGGAATAATAAACAAGGTGACCAAGACAAGCATGCCAAGCATAACAGGATAAGATGGTTGCCAATAAATTATTTAGTATCATAATTTCAGGCTGGCCTGCGGTAGGCAAGACTACCATAGCTTGCAAGCTTGCAGAAGAATTTGACATTGTGATGTATAATGGAGGAGACATATTAAAGATGCTTGCTGAAGAAAAAGGATACTCTGTAAAAAGAGATGACTGGTGGGACACTATGGAAGCAAAAAAATTCATGGAGGAACGCAAATCAGATTCCTCCTTTGACAAAAAAGTAGATGAGAAGCTTATTGAGATAGTAAAGAAGGGAGGGGCAGTAATTACAAGCTACACACTGCCTTGGCTTGTATCAGAGGAACCAATAATCATCATCAAGTTTTGGCTTCGAGGATCCTCTGAAAACCGCGCCAAGAGGATGGCCAACCGCGATGGTATAGGTTTTGAGGAGGCAAAAAAGATAACCAAGCTGAGAGATGAGGAGAATAAAAAGATCTATCACAGGTTGTATGGCTTTTGGTTTGGAGAGGACCTGACCGTTTTTGACTATGTTCTTAACACAGATTGGCTATCCCTTGACTCCCTTGGAGAGATATCCAAATTAATAGTTAAACGGCACATAGGTGTATAGTATCACCTTGATTGCGCTGCCACAGTTGGAGAACCTTACCAAGATAGACGATGACATTACCAACGACAACTACGGCCATTACCCTGATAAAAGACCGATTGAATCGCTGCTGTATTATGGACTAGTGCTTACGGACAAACCAGCTGGCCCTACAAGTCACGAAGTTGTAGCATGGATGAAGCGCATATTGGAGATAGAAAAGGCAGGCCACAGTGGTACACTTGACCCAGGCGCAACAGGTCTTCTGCCAATTGGATTGGGAGAAGGCACCAAGGCACTGTCTGTGCTGCTGTTAGGACCAAAAGAGTACTATGCGCTTGCGCGCCTACATTCACATGTTTCACCAGATAAGGTAAGAAGAGTGATGCAGGAATTTACAGGCGAGATATATCAGCGGCCGCCTCAGCGCTCATCTGTCCGACGTGTGACCCGCGTGAGAAGTGTATATGAATTTGACTATCTTGAAAATTATGACAGGCTTGTACTTATGCGCATCCTGTGCCAGGCGGGTACATACATTCGAAAGATAATCTATGATATTGGCGAGGTGATATCGTCTGGAGCCACGATGGTAGAGCTACGCAGGACAAGGGTAAGCAACCTATCAGAACAGAAGGAAGGTCTTGTACGCCTGCACGATATTGCTGACGCTTACCAGCGTTATAAGGAAAAAAGGGATGAGGAAAAGTTGCGTAGGCTAATCCTGCCAATAGAGCACTGCCTGGAGGCAATACGGGCCATCACAGTACGCGACACAGCGGTTGATGCCCTATGCCATGGTGCACCGCTTGCAGTGCCAGGTGTAATAGCAGTGCCAAAAGACCTACGTAAGGGAGAGCTTGTAGGCGTATATACTCTAAAAGGTGAGATAGTAGGACTGGCACAGACGGCAATGACAAAAGAAGAGATCGAGCAGAGCATTCGGGGTATAGCGTTTGTCATGAAACGCATAATCATGAAACCCAACACCTATCCAAAGGCATGGCGGTCAAAGGGCGAGCAGTCGACTAACGTTCCGATACCATCAGAAGTTGACCTAGATAAACTTGAAAACGAAAATGCAGATGAATTGTGAGAGTATTTAAAGCGTTTCGCCAATGCCTGGCCGCTTGCGATCTAGCTTGGCAATATTCTTTGCAAGGTTTTCAATTGTGCCAGGAATGTGACAGCGGCACATACAATCGTTACAGTCTACATGACTTCCGGCCTTGCAATCATCAGATAATCCCTGAGCAGACAAAAGTACTAACTGAAGCAACGTTCCTCAATTTTTAGCTTTGTCTTTGCTATAATTAATATAATGATGTGTTAACTAGTCGGCATATATGTGATGCCGGGGTCGCCTAGCCCGGGAGGGCGCAAGCCTGGAATTCGTCAAATCGGTCAGCTTGTGACCCGTAAGGGTCCCGAGGGTTCAAATCCCTCTCCCGGCGCTTATTTCAAAACAGGCATACATAACATAAGCCTTAAGCACTCACGCCCACCGTCAAGAGCACCTCATCTGCTTGTAGCTGAGGGATATCAAAGCTTGATGGCTCTATCTACCTTCTTC
>Ga0081538_10003641_pt1 | contig 14489 bp, 16 predicted proteins | sample TabmetS5T2R1_FD_71022 | JGI IMG/M metagenome (GOLD analysis project Ga0081538, IMG submission 71022) | Tabebuia heterophylla rhizosphere microbial communities from the University of Puerto Rico - S5T2R1 | ecosystem: Host-associated > Plants > Roots > Rhizosphere ... | reverse complement strand
ATCTGGCTGCTGCTCATGGGGATTCAACCTCGCTCGCCGGCGATCTGCAAGGTGCCAGAATCGACGTTCGTGCCGGCCACAGCGACGGGCGGATGGGGCTGTTGATAGGGTTTAACGTAGACGCCGAGCCCGCTGCGATGGTCTGGCGGGACGGCCACCACGTGCCAGTAATCGCCATAATACTCAAACGGCGGCTCTTCGGTCCAAACTTTGAGGATGATCTCCACCGATTCCCGCGTCATCGGGCGGGCGCGCCCATCCATCGGAATCCCGAACAACTTCGCGTCGGTCGGCAGTCCACCCGACCCCAACCCAAAGTAGAGACGACCCTTGGTGAGATGGTCGAGGTAGGCCAGACGATTGGCGACCAGCACCGGATGATGGAATTGCAACAAGACCACGCCCGTTCCCAACCGCATCTGTTGAATATACGGCACGATGCGGGCGATGAGCAGGTCGGGTGCCGGGATACTCTCCCAGGCACTGGTGAAATGCTCACCGATCCAGGCTTCGCCGTACCCCAGGGCATCGGCGCGAATCAGCAGGTCGATATCTTCGTCAAAGGCTTGCGCCAGGGGTTTTTCCGGCAAATGCATCGGCATCATGAACAGCCCATACTCCATGGCGATCTCTCCTCTCCCCAGCGGATTTCGTGCAGGTGCTTGACCGTCTGCGTGCTGTGGCGACCCTCCCCTTATAGCACGGTTGCCAGCTACCGACAACTGCGGGGCTATCACGGATTGGGGGCCGCCCTGGTACAATGCCATCCTGACTCTACCCGCGACGGTTGGCGCGAAACCTCTCTTGTCTGGGCGTGGACGAGAGCGAGAGCAGGGAGCGCAAGGACGATGGTGTCTGTCGAGCAGATATGGTAGGGTGTGGCTCCTACACAGATATGGGATCGCATGGAGCAAGCCTTGACAATTGATGCTGAGCGAGCAGATCAGCAGGGGGACCGGAACATGGAGATCGGCTGTCATCTCCCGACTCAAGGGCCATTAGCGACCCCGAAGCCTTGGTGACCTTTGCCCGCCAGGCTGAGGAGCAGCAGATGGCGTCGTTGTGGGTCAGTGACCATGTGGTGTTTCCCAAGGGGAATCCCAGTCAATATCCCGGTGGGCGCTTTCCACATCCCCCCGATACGCCATACCTGGAACCTGTCGTGGTGCTGGCAGCGGCGGCGATGTGCACACAGCGCGCCCGTCTCGGGGCGTCGGTGTTCATCCTGGGGCACCGCAACCCCCATCGTCATGGCCAAAATGCTGACCGCCATCGGTACGCTCTCCAAAGGCCGTCTCACCTGCGGAGTGGGAGTTGGCTGGTGGGCAGAGTAGACTTCCGACGCCATGATCTGTCGCAGATGCTGGAAACGCTCGATCTGATGGCAACAGTCATTCGTCCCGCCGTGCAGGCAGCCTAGCACTGCGATGAGAGTTGAGGCAAAGAACCGCGGGAGGCGGTCTTGAGAAGGAACTCCAGAGATGACTCAACATCCATCCATGAGCCAACCGCAGTATCGCACCGTCGTCGAACCCAATCTCCCGGTGCTGATGCGGGATGGGGTCACACTCTATGCCGATGTCCATCGGCCTGACGCCGCGGGCCCATTCCCGGTGATCCTAATGCGGGTGCCGTATGACAAGACCGCGGCGACACCGCTGAACTACGTCACTTACTTTGTGCCGCGGGGCTACGGGGTGGTCGTTCAGGATACACGTGGCCGCTACACCTCGGAAGGAGAGTATTACCCTCTGATCCATGAAGCCGCGGACGGCCATGATACCGTGGAGTGGGCGGCAACGCTTCCCTGGTCCAACGGCAAAGTCGGCACCGCGGGCCAATCGTATCACGGGGCCACCCAATATCTCCTGCCGCACACCCGCCCGCCACATCTGGTGTGTCAAGTGCCGATCTCAGCCTCGGCCGATTTCCACGCCTCATGGGTGTACCACACCGGCGGCGCCTTCGAGTTCGGCTGGCAGGTGGCCTATGCCATTTTCATGGCGCGTAACACCGCTGAGCGCCAGGGGCTCGGACAGGCATATCTGGACAAGCTTGACCAGTATGTGCTCCCCGAGATCAACTTCGCACAACCGCTCACCGACGAATGGTACACGCACCTCCCCATCAAAGATTGGGCGGATCGGCTCAAAGACACGGCTCCCTACTTCGCTGACTATCTCAACCATCCAGACGCTGGCTCCTATTGGGAGTCGCTGAACCTCTACAGGCATCACCACGAGATCAGCACGCCGATGTACCACATTGGCTCCTGGTATGACATCTTTCAAGAAGGAACCCTCGGCAACTACACCGGCATCCTACGGAATGGCCGCCAGGAAGCGCGTACGACCCAGAAGTTGCTCATGGGGCCGTGGGGACATCTCCGGCCATACGCGGCGCCGACGAGGGGCGGGACCGGCGATATCGACTTCGGCCCGGACGCCGCTATCGAGATCCATGAGATCGAGCTGCGCTGGTTCGACCACTGGCTCAAGGGTATCGATACCGGCCTCATGCGTGAGCCACCCATCAAGATCTTCGTGATGGGCGACAACGTCTGGCGTGAGGAGCAGGAGTGGCCGTTGGCACGCGCGCAATACACGCCCTACTATTTTCACAGTGAGGGCGCAGCGAATAGCCTACACGGCAACGGCCGTCTCAGCCCCGAGAGGCCGTCGCAGGAGCCGCCTGATACCTATGTGTATGATCCGCACGATCCCGTACCCTCGCGCGGCGGCAATACTTTGGTGATCCCGATGGGAGTCTATGACCAACGGCCGGTTGAGGAGCGCCGCGATGTCTTGTGTTACACCAGCGAGCCGCTCACTCGTGCGCTAGAGATCACCGGCCCGGTCGTGGTGAAGCTCTATGCCGCAACTTCGGCGCCGGATACGGATTTCACGGCGAAACTCGTCGACGTGCGCCGCGATGGCTATGCGCAGAACCTGGCGGACGGCATTATCCGCGCCCGCTACCGCGAATCTCGCGCCCATCCCAGCCCTATTACGCCGGGCCTGACCTACGAATACACTATCGATTTATGGTCCACGAGCCTGGTGCTCCAGCCTGGCCACCGCCTCCGTGTCGAGATCGCCAGCGCCAACTTCCCGCGCTTCGACCGGAATCCGAACACCGGGCATCCCCTCTTCAGCGATGCCGAGCTGCAGACCGCGACCCAGACGATTTTCCATGATGCGGTACGGCCTTCACACATTGTGCTGCCGGTGATTCCGCGGTAGTGGTAACAGTCAATTATTTCCTGTATCTCTGCCGTGTAGGGGCTGTTCCCCTTCCCCCTGGCGGCTGGCTGGGGGCGGTATAGCCATTTCAAGTCCCCTTCCCCCAGCGCGGGGAAGGCTATGATGAGGGGAGAAGAGCGCTTATCGTCGTGGAGATCGCCTGGGAGGGGTGATGCTGTGGGTCTTGAGCTTATAGTGCATGACGCGTGGGCTGATATCCAGGTGCGCCGCGGCATCTTTTTGCACCCAATTCGTGCGCTGCAACGCCTGTAGAAGGGCTTCCCGTTCGATAGCCTTGAGGGAGACGCCGTTGGGTGGCAGTCGGACGATCCTGTCCTCCGCCTTACCGGCACTGGAGCGCCGCTCACCCAGACCAAGACTGCCGAGCCGCATCACCTCGTCCTCCTCTTGGGTTACCCCATGCGCAATCGTACTCTCTAACTCGCGCAGGTTCCCCGGCCACGAGTACTCCAGGAGGGCTCTCTCAACCGTCTCGTCAAAGCGCCTGACACGCCGCCTGAATAGGCGGCGATACCGCTCCAGAAACATGTGCGCGAGGGGAAGAATGTCTTCAGGGTATTCCCGCAATGCGGGCATTTCCACGGCGATGGCGTTGAGCTGCGCGTATAAATCGGCTCTGAAGCGCTTGGCCCGAATGGCCTCGGTGAGACTGTCAGTGGTGGCCGCGATGACGCGCACATCCACGGTGATGGTTCTAGAGGAGCCCAGGCGCTCAAACTTACGGTCTTGGAGCACGCGCAGGAGCCTCAACTGAATCCTCGGGCTTACATCGCCGACTTGATGCAGAAACAGTGTCCCCTGGTTGGCATAGTCGAGACCACCCATTCGGCGTGTCTGAGCTCCCGGGAAGGCCCCCGGCTCGTGGCCAAAAAGCTCGCTCTCCAGCGCTCGTTCGGAGAGCGCTGCGCAGTTGACGACAACCAGGGTCTGGTCTTTCCGTGAGCTATTGGCATGAATCGCCGCTGCTAACACGCCCTTACCCGTCCCAGGCTCCCCCATGATCATGACGTGCGCGCTGGTGGCGATGTCCCGCTGGAGACAGCTGAGGAGGTGTCGCAGGTGTACGCTGTGTCTGATGATTCGTTTGCAATCGTACATATGGGGTTGCACCCGCTTCAGGTAGGTGATGGCCTGCCGCGTGCGGCGGCATTCGAGCGCCCGCTCAACGCGGAGGTGGACCTCCTCAAGCCTGATCGGCCGATGTTTGACCAGGTAATCGTGCGCCCCCAGCTGTAACGTTTCGACAGCGCCGGGGAGATCATCGGGATCGGTGAGGATCAAGACGGGAGTGAAGTGATCGTAGGCCTGTGAGGCTTGCAAGATCTGGACGCCATGACATTCTGGGAGGCGGAGGTCGGTGAGAATGACCTCGAAGAGGTGTTGTTCGAGCTGCCGAGCGGCTTGAACACCGTCGCAGGCCTCGGTCACGTCGTGCGCTTGCTGGCGGAAGAAGTCGGCGAGTTGCTGGCGTAGGGAAGGGTCATGCTCGGCGATGAGGATTGTGCTCACGCCTCTGATCCTATCACAACGGGTAGCCTACTTGATTTCTTCCCATTGACAGGGATCAAGCCCTGTGACCGCTCTGGGACCTGCTTACGAGCGCTGTCACGGGTGCAGCCGGTGTACGATGCAGACGCGAGACGTAGCCAAGGTCACGTGTATAGTGACCACCTACTCTAGGGTGTGCCAGGCGAGAAGTCAAGGTGCAAAATGCCTCGACGTGACCTGCGGCTTCGGCCTTGGGACGTCTCCGTCCAGTTCCTGGCGTACCCGCGCGAAGATCGCATCGAACATCGCCTGGGTCAGGCGGCCGGTTTGCGTGTTCTGTCGGCTCGGGTGGTAGGAGGCCACCAGGAGAATGCCATCAGGGAAAGGCGTGACGGCCCCATGTGCGAATAGGGGACGCGCGTCCGGCCGCGATAAACCGAGCTCACGTCGCGCCGCGAGATAGGCATCGAAGGCGATCTTCCCCAGTGGAACAACCACGCGCACACGGCGGAGGATCTCGAGTTCCCGCCGCAAATAGGGACGACACGCCACCAATTCGGCGCCGGATGGTTTGTTATCGGGCGGCACACACCGAGCTGCAGCCGTGATGTAGGCATCGTGCAGCGTCAGGTCATCGCCGCGGTGCACTGAGGTCGGTTGATTGGCAAACCCGAACCGATGGAGCGTCCGATACACCCAGTCGCCGCTCTGGTCTCCGGTAAACATGCGGCCCGTGCGATTGCCACCATGCGCCGCTGGCGCCAGGCCGATGATGAGGAGTCGCGCCTGTGGGTCGCCGAAGCTGGGTAATGGTTTTCCCCAGTAATCTTCCTGCCGATATTGCCGCCGCTTCTCACGTGCCACGCGTGTGCGGTATTCGACCAAGCGTGGACATTGCGTGCACCGCAGGATTTGCCGCTGGAGTGTCGTCAGTGCCTGCATCGTCTCGGGGCTCCCCATCCAGGGCCATGTTCAACCGGCATTGTAGCGCGTTACTCGTGGCGGGGGAAGGTGCAGATTCCTTCGTCATGCTTTACCGACCCGAATTTTTGTGCTTTACTAGGGAGCTGTCGATTGTGGTCGCCACATGACGTCCCCCGGATCACGGCGACGGTCAGCTCCTATGATCCATCCCTCCTCTCCTGCCTCAAAGCCAGTGCCGGTCAATTCGCCCCACCCGCCGATGCAGCTCACCGGCGCACCGCTGGGGCGAGTATTCGTACGAAGGAGTGGCGGCCGCCTTTGCCTCAGTGTGGGGGCGACGATACCCATACTGACCGATGCTAGGATGGAGTCCAGACCTTGGCCCAGGAGTCAGAGCCAGCGCGATCTCACGCGATGCCAGAGGAGGGCAACGGGAAGAAGACCCCATGGCTGTCGCCCGACCACCCCTCGCATAAGTGGTGGGTAACCCTTGCTCTGATGTTGGGCATCCTCACTCAGGGTCTCAACTTCGGCACGCTGAATGTCGCTCTTCCCAGCATGATGACCAACCTGCGGGCCGATGTCGAAACCATCCAGTGGGTGGTCACATCGTTCATGGTCACCCGCACGGTGGTCATGCCGACTATCGGGTGGGTGTCTGCCGTCGCGGGCTCGCGTACCTTCTACTTGGTGGGACTTCTCGTCTATATCGTCGGGTCTGTGCTCTGTGGCCTCTCCTGGAGCGTCCCTTCGCTGGTCTTCTTTCGGGTGATCCAGGCGCTTGGCGCCGGTCCGCTGTTTCCTCTGTCGATGGGCATGCTCTATGAGGTTTTTCCGGCCCATCAGCGTGGTCTGGCCATGGGCATTTTTATGGCCGGGATCTCAGTTGGACCGGCCATCGGCCCCTCCATCGGTGGATATTTAGTTGAACATCTCAACTGGCGGATGATTTTTTACATGAACCTGCCCATGGGAATCATTTCGCTCGCAGCAGTGGCGTTGATTTTGCCGAAGAGCGCCCGTCCGCGCTATGTATCGCTCGATACATTCGGCCTGCTGACCATGATCGCCTTTTTGGTGCCGCTCCTCCTGGCGCTGATTCAGGGGCGTCATGAGGGCTGGGATTCTCGCTACATCCAGACGCTGTTCGCCATCGCCATCGTATCCGGCATCGCCTTCGTCGTCATCGAATCCCGGCGAAAACAACCCCTGGTGGAACTGTCGCTGTTCAAGATCATCCCCTTCAGTGCGGCGTCGGTCATCTTCTTCATTGGCACCATGGGGGAGTTTGCCTCCAACTTTCTCATCGCCCTGTTCTTGCAGCGCGTCATGACGCTCACCCCCTTTCAAGCAGGGCAGATGCTGCTGCCTGGTGCGCTGACTTGGGGCTTCAGCAATCTGATCTCGGGCCGGCTGGCGGATAAGGTCAATAATCGTGTCCTGATCAGTATCGCCTTGATCATGATCGGCGTCGCCTTTTTCCGGTTCTCGCATATCGACATGTGGGCCAGCCCCACATATATTCTCTCGCTGTTTGTCGTGCAGAGCTTCGCCCGCGGTTTGCTGCAATCCCCGCTGCTCAATGTGCTCATGGTTGTGCTGCCGAAAGAAAAAGTGATGATGGGATCCGGCTTGCGAGGCTTGATGAATGGCCTCGGCAGCACCTTTGGCGTGTCGATGGCGGCGATTTTCGTAGAAAAGCAGCAGACCGTCCACGCCTTGGCGTTCTCGGAAGATCAGAGTTTGTATCCGATCGGCGCCGCCGAGGCCGTGAGCGCGGCGCAGGAGCATTTAACCCTCGCCGGTGAGTGGGATTTACTGCCGACCAAGGCCCTGCTCATGGTACGCCAGGCCATGCTTGACGAAGCGGCAGTGCTAGCCTATCGTGACTGTTACCTGGCGATTGCCCTGAGTTCACTCCTGTCGTTGACGATGACCTTGTTCTTACAAACCTCGCCACGGCGCCGTTGATGCTGAAGCACGCACCGCACGACTCGTGAAGGGGATCGCACCATGACCCTCCACTGGGTGCACTGATTCATTTCTCGAAGATGCCGGCCCGCATCCAGCACCCCGCTCCAACATTGGGTGAGCATACGGAAGAGGTTCTGCGCAGTCTTGGCTATGGAGCCGAGCAGGTGGCCGAGCTGAGACAGGCGAGAGTAATCTGAGCGAAAGGCCTGTCATTCCGCCGGGTTCCTTCCCAGCCGGGCGTCAGCACGGGGTGAAACCGTTACTGAGGCACGCTTGAGCACCAGGCTCCATCGTCAGCGCGACCCTCGTGATCGCCCGGCAGGATGTGGGAAAACAAAGTTCCCACCAGTACTGCACATGAGCATGGCGGGCCAATCCGCCTAATGACATGTGCAGGAGCCGCAGCCGCAGGAACCGCCGCCTTCTCCACCCGATGGGCCGAATGAGCCGGCGCGCTCCCCCACCTTCGACCCGAACAGCGAGAATTTTTTCTCCAGCAGCTCAGACCCGCAGTTCGTGCACTCCACCTCCGCTGTGCTGGTCATCACCAACTTTTCAAAATCGCGATTGCATACCAAACAATGATATTCGTAGATTGGCATGGCTGTTTCCCCTCGCCTTCATCGCCAACGACCCACCATCATACCCGTATAGCATGACGCGTGACTTCACTTGCAACGCCGGCTGATCCGGAGCGTTCTCCCCCACCTCCAGGTAGCGCATCATCCGGTGGTACGAACATAGCACACTCAGGTACAGTCGGCAACGAGGAGGCGAGGGTCAAAGGACTGTTGGCGTCTGCGCTAGGGGTGTCGTATGATGATCGTCAGAAACAACGCGCACAAACATCGGATATGAGTGGCTGAGGAGGACGGATGGCCCAGGCAATGACCAGCCTCAAGATCGGTGACATGGCACCACTATTCGCGCTGCAGACCGGCGACGGCCGAGTAATTCGACTCACAGATGTACTCAGCTCCCGGGCAGCCATACTGGTGTTCATTCGCGGCACCTGGTGACCGAGCTGCCGCAAGCAACTGGAGCAGTTGCAAACCTCTCTGCCGGTCTATCATGCCCTAGGGGCAGAGGTAGTGGTGATCGTCGGCCAGCGCGCCGCGAACGTGGCCGAATATCACAGTGCCCGCGGTTTCGACTTTCCAATCCTCGTCGATCCAGATCGCGCGGTGATCAAGCGCTACGGGGTCTATCATCGGCTTGGGTTCACGGCATTCAACATCGCTCGGCCGGCCACATTTATCATCGACCGCGAACAACGCATTCGCTTCGTCTACGTCAGCAGGGGTCAGTCGGATCGTCCGGATCACGAGACGCTGGTGGCCGAGCTTCAGAAACGGCACCCTCCACAACCAGTGTCACCTCCCCCTGCGGCGGGCGCTCCTCCAGTTGAACCCTCACCTCAGTAATCCGACCATGGAGAGTTTCCTCGAATTTTTTCGTCAGCTCGCGGGCCACGACCACGCGACGGTCTCCCCACAGCGCCTGCATCTCGCCTAGGACAGCATACACGCGCCGTGGCGATTCATAAAAAATTAGGGTGCGTCGCTCATCCCGCAGCACTTCGAGGCGTTTCCGCCGCTTCCCGGGTTTTTTGGGGAGAAAGCCTTCGAAGATAAAGCGATCCGTCGGCAGGCCTGCCACAACGAGCGCGGCAATCGCCGCCGAGGGGCCTGGAATGGGGACCACCGTAATCCCCTGTGCAATGGCCAGTTGCACTAGGCGGTATCCCGGATCGGAGATCAATGGCGTTCCAGCCTCGGAGACGAGAGCGATGCTGACGCCTTCCTGCAGACGCCGGATTAAAGTGGGGGCTTTGTAAACCTCGTTGTGGTCGTAGAGGCTTGTGAGAGGCTTGTCGATCTGATAATGCTCGAGGAGGATGCGTGTCCGGCGCGTATCCTCGGTGGCGATCAGCTCAACCTCCTGCAAGACTCGCAGGGCACGCAGAGTGATATCCTCCAGGTTGCCAATCGGTGTTGCCACTACGTACAGTATCCCCACCATATAGCGCTCCTCGCCTGGCCTAGAGAGTTCGGGCCTCGCGCCTATCCTGTCCATGACGACATTGATTGTAGCATTTCTGAGCTCTCGTACAGCCTCAGCCTTTCTGCTTAACGACGGACCTATGCAGTCACGAGGAATGCGCCTTCAGCCGATCTCCGGGCACAGGCGATTTCTGAGTGCATATTCGCGGTTCGACTGGCTCAGACTGGGGGCTTGTCGAAAGGCGAAGATACATAATGCGATGTTGAAACAGCCTGTTGTCGCCTCCACATCGTGCCTGGGCTTGACAATCACGGCTAGATATGGTGCATTAACTCTCCTGACAGGTGAGCATGCCTGGCTGCTGTATCTCGTCATACAGGGCACCGCACACATGCGCTGGCTCCTACGAGGCTTTCCGACGACATCGATACGAGGTTGAAGCGATGGCGCAGCAGACTGAGCAACGAGCAGTCATTAACGGTCGAAACTATGTCGGATTTGTTATCCCAGGGCAATTCATCACAATTTATCGCGCCGATGAAGAGTTTAAACCGGTTACTGATGGACTGGAGGGGGTATGGACCTTCCGCTCGGAGACCCTCAAATTGGGGGCGAACGCCACTCTGAATGAGGGGGAGATCCGCCACCATTTTGTCAATCGCCTTGGCAATGCCGAGATAAGCCAGGCTGCACCGTCAACGGGTAACCGATTCGTGAGTACGTTGAAAGCGCTGTTCCGAGATTTTACCATCCCCCCCATGTCCATTCTCAGCCTCGTCCTCGCTGTGCTAATGCTGATTGCTGGTGTGTTACTCCTCGTCGACGCTCCAGCGCTCGGACCGTTGATGGGCGGAATGGTGTTCGGCAGCGCGATCCTCTTGGTGCTTTTCGCCATTTTCGGCCCATTTTTGTGGTAGCCGGAGAGATGGCAGAGAAAAGAGATGAGAGTTCCTGATCAGCGGTCTCATCATCGCGCGAGGCTGACCCGTAAGGACTTGAAGGCTCCTGATGAATTCATCACACTCACAGGGCGCCTTCTTAGCTTCGCGGCACAGCATCTGCGGGCTATTGCACTCATTGTCGGGGGTGTCGTTGTGTGTGTGGTTGGCGTCTGGGGCCTGCTGGCATATGTCCGGGGCATCGAACAGGATGCTTTCGGCAGCCTGTGGCACATTGAAAGCCAACTCCGCAGCGCTGCGGACACAGATGTCCTGCCGCCGACATCGATTGAGCGCCTGCAACAAATCACCCACCAATTGGGCGCTGGAGAGGCACAGGGCTATGCCTGGCTTTATCTCGGCCACGTGCGCTATCGCCAAGGGGACTACGCCGCCGCCGTTGCCGCTTATCAGCAGGCCGTGGCCCAGGTACAGCCGACCGGCCTGCTGTGGTCTCTGGCCTCCTTAGGAATGGCGTACGCCTTGGAGGCGAGTGGAGATTTCACACAGGCTCAGGATGCTTATCAGCGCGTGATCGACACCAAGACTGCGGGGTTGGTCATGGAGGCTTATCTCGGCAAAGGACGGGCCGCTGAGCAGAACCGCGATGCCGAGACCGCCATTGCCGCCTACTCCGCCGTCATCGAGCAGTTCCCGGCGCGGGCTGGGACACTCGGCCTCGCAGAGAAGGTTGAGGCGCTCAAAGCCCGTCGTTAAGGCATCCATTGTGCCAGGACGCGAGTATCACCTGACGTGTAGAGCCAGAGAGACGGAAGGGGGAGGGACGCCGCATGCCGAAGCGGATTGGATTCATTGGATTGGGAATCATGGGACGGCCGATGGCCAAAAACGTTTTAGCGAAGGGCTTTCCATTGGCCGTCTACAACCGTAGCTCGGCTGCCGTCGAGGAGCTTGCCAAGTTGGGCGCACGTGCCTGCCAGTCTGCGCGCGAAGTGGCTGAGCACTCAGAGGTGATTCTTACCTGTCTGCCAGACTCCCCCGATGTCGAACAGGTGATCCTAGGCACCAAGGGCGTTTTGGAAGGGGCACGCCCGGGGAGCATTATCGCGGACATGAGTACGATTGCCCCGCAAATGTCGATCCGCATCGCCGAGGAGGCCGCCAAGAAGGGCGTGCAGATGCTCGATGCTCCCGTCAGCGGTGGTGATAAAGGGGCGATCGCCGGCACGCTGTCCATCATGGTCGGTGGCGACAAAGAGGCGTTCGGTCAATGTCTAGACATATTCCAAGCCATGGGGAGGAAGATCGTCCATGTCGGGAAGATCGGCGCCGGAGGCTATACCAAACTGGCCAATCAGATCATGGTGGCCTTGCAACTTGAGGCCATGGCAGAGGGTTTGGTGCTAGGGGCTAAGGCGGGAGTCGACCCGGCTCTGATGGTTGAAGCTATCGGCGCTGGATTGGCCCGATGCGGTGTGCTGGAGGTGCGCGCCCCCACGGTGCTTGAAGGCAACTTCGATCCAGGCTTCATGATCCGCCTGCATCTCAAAGACTTGCGTCTGGCGCTGGAGGCAGGACACGCCCTTGGCGTTCCCCTGCCAGTCACCGCCGTCGTACGCGAAATGTACAATGCCCTCCAGGTCGCCGGCAAGGGCGACCGCGACCACTCGGCCATCATTCTGCTCCTCGAAGATCTCGCCAAGGTGCAAGTGCGGATGAAGTCATCCTGACATCGCCCTCTGGAAGGCAGACCAATTCATGGCTCAATAAACAGAGGTCATCCAGGGAGGCGTACAGGGCTGGACCCATGACGTTACTTCTGGATCTCGGCCTGCTGGGTTGCAACCAGCTGTGTATCGAAGAAGTAGAGTGAACGGTCCGTGGCAGCAGCGAGGTAACGTCCGTCGTGCGACACCCGAAAATCGAAGATCGGTGCGGGCACCGGCGCCACCCACAGAGGGCTTCCTGTCAAGGCGAATCCTTGCAGGTAATACTGCTGATTACGCTCGAGCCCAGCGACGATCAGAGGGTAATTAGGGACGATGACGGCCTTTGAGCTCTCTGTCGCCGGTGTGTCGAAATGGTGGGTCCATTCTATCTCGCCGATGCGGCTATAGAGCGCCAGGTGTTGGCCGTGGATGGTATTGCCATAGCTCAGCAAAAATTCTCCCTGTCGTGCCAGGCTCAGTTCCGTTACACCGAGAGGGACTTTGCGCTGCCACATGAGACGCCCCCTCCGCTCGTAGAAACGGACAATTGGGTCGAGAACCCCCGCCCCGACCGCAAAGTATTGGGCGTCCTCTGGTGACATCGCCAGCGCCATAATCTCCTGTGGCAGCATTTGTTGCCAGGTGATGCGATGCCGTCGATCAATGAGCAGCACTTCACCGTTCCACAGCCCAATAAGCAGATCGCTCTGATCCGAGGCAATCGCCCGCCAGACCCGTCCTTTTCGACGTAAGCTCCAGGCTTTATGACCGTCGCGATGGAACACTTCCAGCAAGGTATTGACAGGGCTAGTAATCCCACTGTTGAGCGTGACCACGTTCCTCCCTTGTGGAGTGACATAGGGAAGCCCCACACTCTGTCGCTCCCACAAGAGCTTTCCATCCTTGGCAAACAGGGCGATCGAAAAATCCATTGTCCCGATGGATGTATACTGTCCATTGTCGGAGAGAGACACGCCAAGGATCTTCAGCCCACGCGCAGCCGTCCACAGCTCACGACCCATCAGATCATACACATGCAGGCGGCTGTCGCCGTCAGAGGCCAATGGGGACGTGGTGAAGGCTACCGTCTGTCCATCCCTGGTGAGGTCAAGGCCGGTCAGTTGTGCAGGGACATGTTTTTGCCATAAGGAGGTCAACACCCTAGGGCTTGAGGATGAGGGCTCAGCCCACCCAGTTAGGCACAATAGGGCAAACCCAATCATCACACCTGCCATGAATCGCAGCAGGCCTCGGGGGGATATGCGTAGCATGGTGCTTATCCGATGAGGTCGCTTATGCCTGCGTTCGGTTCGATCCCACCAAATCGTTGACTACCGAGCGAATCTGCTCCCCAGTAAAGGGCTTCTTAAGAACCATGAAAAACCCGAGTTCGATCGCATCCGATAGCAATTGGCTATAAGGGTGACCGGTGACAATTACGGTACGGGTCGCGGGATACGACTCGCGAATGAGCTTCAAAAGATGCACCCCAGTCGTGTCGGGGAGCACAAGGTCGATAAAGGCGACCTGGTAGGTTTCCGCGGCGAGGGCGGTGGTCGTCTCTCGGCCCGACGAAGCTACGTGTACAAGGAATTGAGCTGAGGGTAATGCCTCCCGAAACAGTTCCCCCACTTGGGCCTCGTCATCGACCACCAAAATCTTGGTGCGCTTACGATCGGGCTTGCGGCTGAGCCACTCATCGATGGCCTGCTTATGGAATCGCCATTGCCCCCCGACTTTTGTGCCGGGCAGCTCCCCGCGGGCGGCGAGCCGGTAAATCGTGACAGAGGCCATATTGAGGTACGTTGCGAGTTGCTTAACAGTGAGAATATTCGTTATCGGTTCCATTGTCTCTCCAGTAACCATATCCCACAACCATCTTACCATAACTTTCCTTACCTTACCTCTTCTCTAGTAATATGTCAATCCCTTACATACAATGCCAAAAGCCAACATTACATGACAACAGTACCGTCGCTGCGTTTCACCCCAAAGGCTTTTCTCGCCATGAGCGGCGACTCCCCGCTACGGATTTAACACGATCGGTGCGGACGGCATCCGCACTTAGGGCCACCAGCGAACCTGCAAGCCCATGATGGCTTGGGATATTAACTCCGTCAGGAGTGAGGGCGATGTTGGAGGGGGACGCGTGTCTCCTAAGACTTGCCGGTGTACAGTCATCGGTAGCTGTAGCGCACGACCCTTTAGCGGTTCCTTTCCTAGCACCA
>Ga0081538_10003640_pt1 | contig 14490 bp, 11 predicted proteins | sample TabmetS5T2R1_FD_71022 | JGI IMG/M metagenome (GOLD analysis project Ga0081538, IMG submission 71022) | Tabebuia heterophylla rhizosphere microbial communities from the University of Puerto Rico - S5T2R1 | ecosystem: Host-associated > Plants > Roots > Rhizosphere ... | reverse complement strand
GGGGATCCTCTCGCCGCGCCGCTTGCGGGACCTGCTCCGCGAGCTCGACCGGGACGGCCCGCCCGCGGAGCCTGTCGACGTCGGCGTCTAGGAGGAGGGTTTGACGCAATACAGTCTGTGCCGCGGGAGCACGCTGCTCGCCCCGAGGACTGCGTCCTCAGTCGCGCCCGTATCTACTGATACGGGCGCTCCCTGCGTCCTTGCCTCGGAACGACCATCGCACTCCCGCGACGAGCGGTATTACGCCAAACCCTCCTAGCGGTTTCTGATCGCGCGAGCGATCGAACGGCCTACATAGAGAGCCGAGCTGATGAAGAAGAGTCCGCCAAGGATGGCGCGGACTTGGTCGGCCTTCAGCGGCGTTCGCTTGCTAACCGGCTTGTCGATCCGCGTCGCAAGCCGCTGGCGCCAGCCGACGAGTCCCGCTTCGAGTGTCTGTGTCTTCGCCATGGCCCGCTCCTACCCACGCCAGCGATTCGTAATCGGGGTGCGGCGATCGCGGCCGAAGGCCTTCGGCCGGAGCTTCACCCCGGGAGGCGCCTGGCGCCGCTTGTACTCGGCACGGTCGATCAGGGCGATAGCCCGGTCGACGACGTCGGCCTCGAAGCCGTCGGTCCTCAGCTCCTCCTGCGAGCGATCGTCCTCGACATATGCCTCGAGCACCTTGTCGAGGGCCGGATAGGGCGGGAGCGAATCCTCGTCGAGCTGGTTGTCGCGGAGCTCCGCACTCGGGGCCCGATCGATGATCGACTGCGGAATGAGCTCGTGGCCCGCCTGCTCGTTGAGATGCCGCGCGAGCCTGAACACGTCCGTCTTGTAGACGTCCTTCAGGAGCGCGAAACCACCGGCCATGTCCCCATAGAGCGTCGCGTACCCGACTGAGAGCTCCGACTTGTTCCCGGTCGCGACGACGAGCCATCCGAACTTGTTCGAGAGCGCCATCAGCAGCACGCCGCGGATGCGCGCCTGCAGGTTCTCCTCGGTTATGTCCGGCTCGCGACCGTCGAAGACGCCCTCGAGCCCTCGCTCGAAGCCGTCGAAGATCTCATCGATGGGAACCTCGAGGAAGCTCGTCCCGACGTTTTCGGCGAGCGCCTTCGCATCGGCCCGCGTCTCCGGCGACGAGTAGCGCGAAGGCATCGAGACGGCATGCACACGCTCAGCTCCGAGCGCCTCGACGGCCAGGGCGAGGGTCAACGCCGAGTCGATCCCCCCGGAGACCCCGACGACGATGTCGGCGAAGCCGTTCTTCTCGACGTAGTCGCGGAGACCGAGCTCGAGTGCAAGTCGCATCTGCTCGAGCTCGTCGCGCGGCTCGGCGACGTGCCGCGGCGCAGCTCCGCTCTGCGCGCGGGGTTCGCCGAGGTCGATCACGGGCGGGTCCGGGATCTCGCGCTCGCGCGCCAGCGCTCGGCGTCGCGCATCGACGAGCCGGCGCGCGATCGCTGTCGAAGCGTCGATGTCGACCACGAGCAGTGCCTCCTCGAACGACGGCGCGCGGGCGACGACCTCGCCCTCCTCGTCGATCACGAGGCTGTGCCCGTCGAAGATCAACTCGTCCTGGCCTCCGACCGCGTTCACGAGGACGACCCAGCACGCGTTGTCGCGGGCACGCGTGATCAGCATCTCCTCTCGCTCGAGCCCCTTGCCGACGTGGAACGGCGAGGCGGAGATGTTGGCGATCACATGCGCCCCGGCGAGCGCGAGGTCGGTGGCCGGCGGGCCCGGCTGCCAGATGTCCTCGCACACTGTCGGGCCGATCAGCGCTTCGCCGCATTTCAGGAGGAGCAGTTCGCGGCCCGGCTGGAAGTAGCGAACCTCGTCGAAAACGCCGTAGTTGGGGAGGAAGCGCTTCGGGTAGATCGCCTTCACCTCGCCGTCGACGCAGACGGCGCAAGCGTTGAAGAGGTCGCGCTCGAGCCAGGGGAATCCGACGAGCGCCGAGATGTCAGTCGCCTCCGCGGCGACCTGGTCGAGGGTGCGGCGGGCCTGGCGCAGGAACTCCGGCCGAAAGAGCAGATCCTCGGGTGGATAGCCCGTGATCGCGAGCTCAGGGAAGAGGACGAGGTCGGCGCCGGCCTCGCGCGCCTCTCTGAGCCGCCCGACGATCCGGGCGGAGTTGCCGTCGAGGTCGCCGACGACGGTGTTGATCTGGGCGAGCGCGAGTCTCAGGGTTTTCGCCTCACAGTCGAAAACATAGTCTAGCGGGAATGGAGATTGTGATCGACCGGAAGTTTCGCGGTCCCACCGGATCGGCGAACGGCGGCTACACCTGCGGACTGCTCGCGTCGTTCCTGCATGGCCCTGCGGAGGTCACACTCCGGCGGCCGCCGCCGCTCGAGCGGCCGCTGGAGGTCGCCACCGAAGGAGCGCTCGAGCTGCGCGACGGCGACGACTTGGTGGCCGAGGCCGCCGAAGCCACGCTTACCCTCGCCGTGCCCGATCCGATCTCGTTTGAAGAGGCAGCGGCGGCCGCGCTGCCGGGGGGCGATAAGGAGAGCGTCTTTCCAGAGTGCTTCGTTTGCGGATGGACGAGGGAGGACGGGCTCCGTATCTACGCCGGCCCGGTCGATGGCGGAGGGCTTGTGGCCGCGACATGGGTGCCGCGCGACGACGTGATCGCGTCGGAGTTCATCTGGGCAGCCCTGGACTGCCCCGGCGCCTACGCCGTCGAATTCGGCCAGCGCGGCAATCCCGTGCTGGGTCGGCTGACGGCCCGCGTCGAGCATCTTCCGCATGCCGGCGAGCGCTGTGTCGTGATGGGCTGGCCGCTGGGTGAAGAAGGACGCAAGCTCTATGCGGGCACGGCCCTATTCGGCGAGGACGGCCGAGTCCTCGGCTCAGCGCACGCGACATGGATCATGCCGCGCGTGGGGTAACCGGACCCTGGTCGTTCTAGCGCTGCAGCCGGATCGCGTTGAGGTCGTTCTCGACGATCTCGTCCGCGCGACGGATCAGGTCCTCGATGTCGTCGTGCTCCGCGTGGATGTACCGCCCGCTCAGCTTGTCCGCTCGCCCTGACGCCAACACGCGCACCAGCTGAGGCGCGAGCTCCGGCGGCGTCCACGGCGCATCGGCTGGAAAGCGATCCTTGTTCATCGCCGTCTGCACGAGTCCCGGGCTGATCGTGAAGACCGGAATGCCGTACGGCTCGAGCTGCTGCGCGAGCCCATCGCCGAATCGGTAGAGCGCTGCCTTGCTCGCGCCGTAAGCCGTGCTCGACAGGCCGGGGAGATAGCCGGCGCCGCTGCCGGTGTTCACGATGCGGCCCCGTCCGCGCTCGATCATCCCCGGGATCACTGCGCGCGAGACGAGAAGCGGGCCGAGGACGTTGATTTCGAACACCTTCCACCAATCCGCGGCGTCGGCCTCCCAGGGAGGCTCGACGTCCCAGCCGGCGATACCCGCGTTGTTGACGAGCAGGTCGATCGGGCCGAGCTCGCGCTCGACCTCGGCAACCAGCGCCTCGGCGTCTCCCGGCGAGGAGACGTCGGCGACCACGGCCAGACCGTCGATCTCGCCCGCCACTTCCTCAATCTCTTCGCGGGTCCGAGAGGAGACCGCGACCTTCATGCCGGCAGCGGCGAGCTCGCGCGCGATGCCCTCGCCGATCCCGCGCCCACCGCCGGTGACGAGGGCGACGCCGCTGAGTTCGTCAGCCAATGACCCTCGCGATCTCGTCGAGCGCCTCCGGGTTCTCAAGCGATGACAAATCGCCCGGATCGGCGCCAAGGGCCTTCGCGCGCACGGCCCTGCGCATGATCTTCGCGCTGCGTGTCTTCGGAAGCGCGCTCACGAAGACGACCCTATCCGGCCGAAATGCCCTGCCGAGCTCCGCGGCCACGAGCTCGCCGACCTCCGCCGCCAAGCCGTCGTCGACGCCGACCCCCGGCGCGGGAATGCAGAACAGCCACGCGACCTCGCCCTTGACGTCGTGCGGGATCCCCACCGCCGCCGCCTCGAGCACACCCGGATGGGCAACGGCGGCGGACTCCAGCTCGGCGGGGCCGATCCGCTTCCCGGCGATGTTCAGCGTGTCGTCAGATCGCCCGTGCAAGAACCAGTACCCGTCCTCGTCGACCGAGGCCCAGTCCCCGTGCGTCCAGATCCCGGGAAACCGTCGCCAGTACGTGTCGAGGTACCGCTCCGGATCCCGCCAGAAGCCGCGCGTCATCCCGGGGAACGGCTTCCGGCAGACAAGCTCTCCGACCTCACCGCTCGCAACCACCGAACGGCCTTCCCCGTCGACGACGTCCATCGCCATCCCGAGCGCCGGCCCGCCGAGCGAGCACTCCTTGATCGGGATCACCGGCGTGGGCGAGAGGAAGCAGGCGCCGACCTCCGTGCCCCCTGAGCAGTTGATGATCGGCACGCGCCCGCCGCCGACGCGCTCGGCGAGCCACCGATACGGCTCCGGGTTCCACGGCTCACCGGTCGTCACGATCACGCGCAGCGACGAGAGATCCGCAGAGGGATCGCCGTGCGGAATCAGGGCCCGGATCAGCGTCGGCGAGACGCCGAGGATCGACGCCCGCTGGCGCTCGATCAGGCGCCAGAGCCGGTCGACCGGCCAATCCGGCGCTCCTTCGGCGAACACGAGCGTCGAACCCATCGCGCCGCCGCCCACCACCGTCCACGGGCCCATGATCCAGCCCATATCCGTGGCGAAGTGGATGACGTCGTCGCGCCCAGCGTCCGCCTGGTAGCAGACCTCCCGCGCGATCGAGACGAGGAAGCCGCCGTGGACGTGGACGACACCCTTGGGCCTCCCCGTCGTCCCGGAGGTGTACGTCAGAAGATAGGGATGTTCCGAGTCGACCCACGTCGGCTCCAGCTCGCCGGTGGAGTCGAGCACCGCCTCGTCCCAGAAGACATCACGGCCGGGCTGCATCGGCACGTCGTCTCGCCCGAGCCGCCGCCAGACGATCACGTGCTCGAGCTCGGCGGCCTCGGAGGCAGCCTCGTCAGCGATCTCCTTCATCGCGAGCTCCTTGCCGCGCCGGAGCGAGCCGTCCGCGGTGATGAGAAGCTTCGCGCCCGAGTCTTGAAGCCGCGTCGCCACCGCCGGCGCCGCGAAGCCCGAGAAGATCGGCACCTGCACCGCACCCACGTGGGCACACGCGTGGGAGGCGATCGCGACCTCGGGTGACATCGGCAGGAAGATCCCCACGCGATCTCCGGGCTCGACCCCGAGTCGGACGAGCGCCTCGGCGAGCTTGGTGACTGCGCTCGAGAGCTGGCGGAAGCTGAAGGTCGCCTCCGTGCCGTCCTCGCCTTCCCAGACGGCCGCATCGGCAGCGCCGGTCTCCCCGCGCGCCCACCGGTGGACGCAGTTCCAGGCGATGTTCAGCTTGCCGCCGACGAACCACGTTGCCCACTCGGGGCCCCGCGAGACGTCCATCACTCGGTCCCACGGCTGGGCGAACTCGAGGCCCATGTCCTCGACGGCCGCCGCCCAGAACCATTCGGGCTCCTCTTGGGAGCGCCGCACGAGCTCCCAGTAGTCGTCGATCCCATGCCGGCGCATGAGCCGCGTCACGTTGGCGCGCTCACGCACCTCCTCCGTCGGAGTCCAGATCACTGCGGCTGCGCGCCTTCGACGTGGAAATCCGGAAGCCGTTCGAGCCGGCGCGGCAGGTACCACGTCCGGTCACCGAGCAGCTTCAGAGTCGCGGGCAAGACGACGGAGCGGATGAGGGTTGCGTCGATCAGCAGCGAGATCGCCACACCGAAGCCCATCTGCTGGAACGCCACGAGATCGCCGAGCGCAAATCCGCTGAAGACGGCGATGATGATCAACGCCGCGCCGGTGATCAAACGCGCAGTCGAGCCGATCCCATGCTGCACCGCGCGGTCGTTGTCGCCGGTCTGCAGGTACCGCTCGCGGATCCGGCTGAGCAGGAAGACCGTGTAGTCCATCGACAGTCCGAACAGCACGGCGAAGAGGAACAGCGGCACCCAGGCCTCGATGAAGTCCACTTGCTGGAAGCCGAGGAGCTCGTTTCCGACGCCTTCCTGGAAGACGAGGATCAGCAGCCCGTAGGCGGCTCCGACGGACAGCAGATTGAGCGCGATCGCCGTCGCCGCAACGACGATCGACCGGAACGCAACCGTGAGGAGGACGAACGAGAGGACGAGGACGAAGACGATCAGGATCGGCAGCCAGCGGTCGGTCAGCGCGAAGTAGTCGATCGACTCAGCGGTCTGCCCCGTCACCAGCACGTGCGCGCCGGGAACCTCGACCTCCCGCAGATTTCGGACCGCATCGAGTGCACGCTCGTCGCGGCTGTCGCCGACGGGGACAGCCGCGACGACCGCAAGATCTCGCTCGGGGTAGAAATCTGTCTCGACCTGACGGAAGGTGCGGTCCGTCCGCAGCTCCTCGGCCAGGCGCTCGATCCTGGAGCGCGTTGCGGGCGCGGTCACGGATCCGTCGATCACCACCTCGATGCTGTCCGTGGTCCCGACGCCAAACTCTTCCTCGAGGGCGATGAAGCCCTGCTTGGACGGGAAACGGTCGGGCATCGTCCGGATCCCCGCCTCTCCTGTTCTGAACTCGAGTAGGGGAACCGCGAGCGCGAGCAGCAGTCCAACGCTGAGCACCAGGCTGAGCACGGGGCGGCGCGTAACACCCCGGACGATCGTGCCCCAGAAGCGGCCCTCGGCGCCCGTGCCCCGCTCGGCCCCTCGCCCGATCACCGGGATCCGAAGTCTGTTCACCCCGTCGCCCAGCAGGCTGAGCACCGCGGGCAGGAGCGTGAGCGCCGCGACCACCGACGTGATGCCGACGAGAATCGCGCCGGCGGCCAGGCTCCGAAAGATCGTGTTCGGGATGATCAGCAATCCGAGCATCGCGATCACGAATGCGATGCCGCTGAAGAGCACTGCGCGGCTGGCCGTCGCTCCGGTTGCGGCGATCGCGTCGGCCTTTTCGCGGCCGCCTGAACGCTCCTCTCGGAACCGGGAAACGACAAACAGGGAGTAGTCGATCCCGAGCGCGAGACCCATCCCCGTGAGCATGTTCACCGTGAACACCGAGAGGTCGAACGCAATGCCGACAAGGGCGGTGAGGCCGAGGGCCGTGGCGATCGCGACCAGCGCGAGCGCCAGCGGGACGAGCCCGGCGACGACAGCCCCGAAGACGAGGAGCAGCACGATGAGCGCCGCGGGCAGGCCGAACCGCAGCTCGCCGGTCTCGAGGTCTTCCTGGGACAGGCGCGCGAAGTCGTTGTCGACCGTCCATTCGCCGGTCACGTACAGGTCGAATGTCGAGTCGTCTTCGTCGCGCAGGACGTCGACGACGTTCTCGGCGGCGCCCTCGTCCACCAACCCGATCTCGACGAGTGCGGCGCGACGCGTCTGAGCAGTCGGCTCGTCGGCGACCTCGGCAACGCCCGGCGTCTCGCGGAGCCGATTCATGACGTCGCGCACCTTCGCCCGGAATCGCGGGTCGGTAGGAGCGAGCGACGCTGCTCGGATGAGCACGACGTCGGTCGTGAAGTCGCCGGGCGTCGGCGGTACGCGCTCTTCGATCAGGTCGTAGGCCTGTTGGGACTCCGGGTTGTTCAGCTGCTCGGCCTCGCCGCTCAGCGCGTCGCCGAGGAAGAGGACGATCAGGACGATCGAGACGACCACGGCGGCGATCCAGAACGCGATCGTGCGCCAGGGATGGCGAGCCGCGGCGACGGCAAGGCGCTGGGTCATTGACCGAAGATATTAGTGGGCGCTAACATAGCGCGCACTAACCATGGCTCTGCATTTCATCTCCGAAGAAGCGCGCAAGTGGTGGACGCTTGCCGCGGTCGCGTTCGGGCTCTTCATGATCATGCTGGACAACACGGTGGTCAATGTGGCGCTGCCGTCGATCGCCGCCGACCTCCAAGCCGATCTCTCCGGGCTCGAGTGGATCGTCACCGGCTACGCCCTCACGTTCGCCTCGTTGATGCTGACGGGCGGCAAGCTCGCCGACCTGCTCGGCCGCCGACTGATCTTCGTGGTCGGCCTGGTCATCTTCACGCTGTCATCCCTTGCCTGCGGGATGGCGACGAGCGAGGAGATGCTGATCGGCGCCCGGGTCGTGCAGGGCGCGGGCGCCGCGTTGATGAACCCCGCCACACTCTCGATCATCGCGGCGACCTTCCCGCCGCGTCAGCGCGGCATGGCGATCGGAATCTGGGCCGGAGTCTCGGCGCTGGCGCTTGCCATCGGCCCGCTCGTCGGCGGCCTCCTGACCGAGCACGCCGACTGGAGCTGGATCTTCTTCGTCAATGTCCCGGTCGGCGTCGTCGCGATCGCCGCCTCGCTGATCCTCATCCCCGAGTCGAAAGACGAGTCAGCTGAGCAACGCCTCGACCTTCCCGGACTGCTGACCTCCGGACTCGGGCTTTTCGCGCTCACCTACGGGTTGATCGAAGCGAACACCTACGGGTGGACCTCGGGGCGGATCCTCGGCTCCTTCGCGGCTGCCGTCGTCCTGCTGGTCGCCTTCGTCCTGCTCGAGACCCACCAGCGCATCCCGATGCTCGACCTTTCCCTCTTCCGGAATAGCACGTTCGCCGGCGCGAACCTCACTGTGCTCCTGGTCGCCTTCGCGATGTTCGGCGTCTTCTTTTTCGTCTCCCTCTACATGCAGGGAATCCTCGGGTACTCCGCGGTGGAGACCGGGGCGGCATTCCTGCCGTTGACCGTGCTGATCATTCTGGTGGCCCCGATCGCCGGGAAGACATCGGACCGGATCGGGTCCCGCTGGTTGATCACAGCCGGGATGCTCCTGATCACCGTTCAGCTCCTTTCGTTTTCACGGCTCGGCGTCGACGCGACCTTCTTCAATCTTCTGCCCGGGCTTCTCGTCGGCGGTGTCGGAATGGCTCTCGTGATGACGCCGAGCGCCGCCGCGGCGGTCCGCGCGCTTCCGGTCGACAAGTCCGGCGTCGGCTCGGCCGTCCTGAACGCCTTTCGTCAGGTCGGCGGCTCGATGGGGATCGCCGTGATGGGATCGATCATGGCGAACCAGGTCGGCCGCGCAAGTGGGCCCGAAGTCTTCCGGGATCCCCAACGCTTCGTCGACGGCTTCTCGACGACGCTTCAGGTTGCTGCGGGCATCACGCTCCTCGGCGCCGTCGTGGCAGCCGTGCTGATTCGCGCGCACGAACGCGAGCCGTCACCAGACGAGGCTCTGGCGGAAATCGGATGACGGCGACACGAGCTCGGCTGAGCGCCGAGGAGCGCCGCGCTGCCGTCCTCGAGTGCGCCTGCCAAATCTTCGCGAAGGGCGGCTACCGCGGAGCGACGACAGCCGAGATCGCCCGCGCGGCTGGTGTCACGGAGCCCATCCTCTACCGCCACTTCGCTTCGAAGCGCGACCTCTACCTCTCCTGTCTCGCCGCAGCGTGGGACGAAACCCGGACGATGTGGGATGCGGCGATCGCAGACGAGCCCTCGCCGGGCTTATGGGTCGGCGCGATGGGTCGTGCCTATCTAGCCGCGAAAGACAAGCGCGGCAACATGGCGCTGCTGTGGCTCCAGGCGCTCACCGAGGCGAGCGACGACCCGGAGATCCGTCGCTTCGTCCGGAGGCACATGCGCGAAGTCCACGACTACGTCGCCGACGTGATCCGCCGCTCGCAAGAGGCCGGGGGCACCCTTCCGGACCGCGATCCTGATGCAGAGGCCTGGCTCTTCATCTCGCTGGGTCTCCTCGCGACAGTCAGCCGCCGCCTCGGCGGAATGGTCGAAGACGACCTCGAGAAGATCTTCGCCTCCCGGCGAAGGTGGATGACCGGGAAGGACTGAGGTGCATCCGCCGCGGAACGGGCTGAGCCCGTTCCGCCGGAAACGCAGCTAGAGAAGGAAGCGGCGGAAAGCAGCTGGGCCGCGCTCGGGCGAAGCCCGAGCCCGGTCTCGAAAGGGCGGCTCGAAGTCGTGAGACTTCGAGCCAGAGGCGCCGATGGCGCCGCAAAAAGAAGTGAACCCCCGGGCTGCGGCCCCCGGGGGTTCGCATTCCTTGCGGCGAGCCCACCTCCCTCGGTGACTGCCCGGAGGCCTTGACTCTGCGGCCCAGCCAATACCTCCGGGGCTCGTCACCAATGTGGCGCGCCTCCCTCACAGCTCAATCCTTTTCGGGTGGATCTTGCTGCTCGGTGGACGGACTATACGTCCGGTCCTGGACGCAGTCAAGTACCTCAGTCAAGTGATTTTGCTATAGGCTTGGTTGACACGTTTCCCCGCTAGCCGTGACCCTTTTGGGGGATTCCGGGGGGAAGGAAGGGAGAGTAAGGTCAAGTTGTCGCGCAGCGCCGCCGAAAGACTCCTTACTTGACCAGAGCGACCCAGACCGCAGTCCCGCAACGCATTGGACGCCTTCCGAACGGCGGCCTTGGCGAGCGGCTGCGCACGCTTCGCGTCAACGCCGGCCTGACGCAGACGGATCTCGCGGGCGAGCGCTTCTCCAAGGAGTACGTCAGCCAGATCGAGCGCGGGAAGACGCGCCCGACGCAGGAGACGATCGAGTGGCTCGCCCAGCGTCTCGGCGTCGACCCGGGTTTTCTTGCGAGCGGCGTCTCGGCCGACGAGCGCGGCCGAATCGAGACCGCGCTCGCGCGCGCAGAGGCTCTGAGCGAGAACCACGAGTACGCCGACTCCCTCGAGGAGTTCCGGAAGATTCGCCCCGCCGCACTCGGTATCGCGTCGCCCGAGCTCGAAGTGCGGACACTCGCGGGCGAGGCCTGGACTCTGATGCGGATCGGCGAGGTCAAGCAGGCGATCGACCTTCTCACGCGCGCCAGGGCGTTGACCGAGGACGCGATGTTCTCGGACGTCGACCGGGCGGATGTCCTCTTCCGGCTCGGCGCCTGCCGTCTCGAGCTTTCGAGCATTCAGACGGCGATCGGCCTGTTCAACGAGGCGCTGGCACTGGCCGAGGGCTCGGAGCTCCCATGTGACCGGCTGCGCACCGAGATCCTTCGCCGGCGCGCGCGCTGCTACCGGCGTCAGCGCGATTACCAGGCCGCCCGCGAAGATCTGGAGGGGGCGCTCGAGCTCGCCGAGGGTCTGGACGACTCACGCGCCGTCGCGAACGTGTACTTCCAGGCGTCGCTGACCGCCGAGCGGCAAGGCCAGTGGGTCCTGGCACGCAAGTACGCCGAGCAGGCGAAGGCGCAGTTCGAGGAGCTCGCCGAGCGTGCGACCGTCGGGCGTGTCCTCAACAACCTCGGCGGGATCAACTTCCTCCTCGGCAAGCCCGAGGACGCGATCGAGCAACTGAACGAGTCCTTCAAGGTATTGCTCGAGCACGGCAGTGAAGCGGATGCCGCGCGTGCCGTGTCCTCCCTGGCGCAGGTCAACCTTCGCACCGGGCAGGTCGAGCCTGCCGAGGAGCAGGCCCGCCAGGCTCTGAAGCTCCTGGGCGACCGCGTCGACGTGGTCGACGAGATCGGCAACGCCCAGCTTGTGCTCGGACGTTCGCTGCTCGAGCAAGGTCGCCTCGACGAGGCGTCCGAGGCTTTCGACGCCGCCGAGCACAGCTTCGACCAGCTTTCCTCCATCAGCCATCGCGCGTCGGCATGGATCGCCAAGGGCGACCTTGCGGCGCGGCGCGGACAGGATCAGATCGCCGCGCAGCTTTACCGGCGCGCTGCGGAAGCGCTCCAGGACTTCAGGTTCTAAGGGAAGGAGGTGATCCATCTGCGCACCTATCGCATCAGGTTGCTCGCCCTCGTCGCCCTCGCGGTCGTCGCGGCTGTGAGCGGTGGTGGCTTCTTCGACGACACGATGCTCTGGCCGTAACGTCGAAGCTGCTGACGCGCGGCAGTTCCCGGGATCTGAAGACGGAGCCGCCCCCGTGGAGGGGTTCGGTCGAGGGGACGGTGCCGGACCACCGAGGAAAATCGCGCGACTACAACGAGGAGAAATGGTTCTGGGGGGAGCCGGCGATCGTAGGCATGCCCGTGCCTACGTTTTGGCTTGCACGCTGCAGGAGAACCTCGTTCGCCCCCGAAGTGCGCCCTGCAACCTAGCTACTCCTCTCCCCTGAAGCCGACGGCGGCCATTTGGCCGCCGTCCGCTATTCGGGAATACGTCGTAACGCGGGACGTTGCGGATAGCGAACGGGCTAGGCACCATTCGGCGTCCACATTCAGGGAGGGCCTCCCAATCGAACTGAACTCGGCAACGGTCAAGCTCACCGATCTCGCGTCGTGCGGGGGCTGCGCGGCGAAGTACTCGGCCGCGCGGCTCGAAGAACTGCTTCGGGGATTCGTTCCGGTGGATTCCGAGGATCTGCTCGTGGGCCTGGCTCCGGCCGACGACGCCGCGGTCTACCGGCTCGATGACGACCGGGCGATCATTTTTACGCTCGACTTCTTCCCGCCGGTCGTCGACGACCCGGCCGACTACGGCGCGATCGCCGCGACGAATGCCCTGAACGATGTCTTTGCGATGGGCGGCTCGCCGATCCTCGCCCTCTCAATCGCCGCGTTTCCCGAGTCTCTCCCGACCGAAATGCTCGGAGCGATCTTCGCGGCCGCGGACGAGAAGGTCCGCGCGGCCGGCGGGCTGCTCGCCGGAGGGCACACGATTCGCGACGAGGAGCCGAAGTACGGCCTCGCGGTCATCGGAACCGTCCACCCGAAGGGTCTTTGGCCGAAGAGCGGCGCGCAGCCGGGCGATCTCATGTTCGTCACAAAACCATTGGGGACCGGGCTGATCATGACCGGCTACAAGAACGGCACCGCCGGTACGCAGCAGCTCGAGCGCGCGGTGCGCTGGATGACCACGCTGAACAGGGACGCGGCGGATGTTCTTCGGCCGGTCGGGCCAAACGCCGTCACGGACGTCACGGGCTTCGGGCTCTTCGGTCACGCACACGAGATGGCCGAGCGCAGCGGCGTCCGGATCACGCTCGAGTCGGAGCGCTTCCCGGCGATCGACGGCGCACTGGATCTTGCGCGTGAGGGGGTACGCACGAGCGGCGATCCCCGAAACCGTGAGTTCGCCGGGCCCCACCTGGACCTCGCCGAGATCCCGACGGCGCTCGAGGCGCTCGCTTTCGATCCGCAAACGGCTGGAGGCTTGCTTGTCTCCGTTCCCGCCGACCGCGGCGCGACGCTCGAGGCCGAGTTTTCCGCCCGCCGGCTGTTCCTGCGGCGGATCGGGCGCGTCGAGGAAGGCGCCGGAGTCCGCGTGCAATGACCCGCGCCTCGCGCGGGATGATTCACGGCCGCTTCCAACCCTTCCATTTGGGCCATCTCGAGTACCTGCGCGGCGCGGCCGATCGCTGCGACGAGGTGTTCGTCGGGATCACGAATCCGGATCCGACGCGGATCCGCCCGGAGCCGAGCGACCCGCTGCGGCATCTCCCCGAGTCAAATCCATGGTCGTATGCGGAGCGTCTGCTGATGGTCAAGGCCGCCGCGTCCGACCTCGGGCTCGACCTCGCGCACGTCCACGTGATCCCGTTCCCGGTCAACGAGCCCGAGCTCTGGGCCGCCTATGTCCCCGACGGCGTGACGCAGTACCTTCGGCTATTCAGCGAGTGGGGTGGTACGAAGCTCGAACGGCTGCGGGAGTCGGGCTACGAGGTTGTCGTCCTCGACCGGGGGGCGGAGAAAGAAGTCTCGGGCGCCGACGTTCGCGAAGCGATTCGTGAGGGCGGCGACTGGGAGTCGCTAGTACCACCCGGCGTCGCACGGGTCATCCGCAAGCTCGAACGCGTTCCGGTCTAGCTTTTCCGCGTGCACCCCATCGTCGTCCTGCTCTTCGACGGGCTCGGGGACCGTGCCCACGCGAGCCTCGGGGGGCGGACCGCCAACGAGGCCGCCGCTACGCCCAACCTCGATGCGCTCGTCGCCCGCGGCTCGTGCGGGCTCCTCTACGCAGTCGGGCCGGGGCGGGCGCCGTCCAGCGAGGTCGCCCACTGGTCGATGCTCGGCTACCGGGTGGACGAGTTTCCGAACCGGGCCGTGCTCGAGGCGCTCGGGGCCGATCAAGAGGTCGATCCCGACGACGTGCTGGCCTTCGCCGCCTTGCGCCCGGCGGAGTCGCGAAACGGAGAGCTGTGGCTGACGGGGCGACCGCGGTCTGGCGACGACGAGGAAGAGGCTCGCGCGCTGGTCGAGCGGTGCGCCGACATCGAGGTCGAGGGGCTCCGATTCCGGCTCACGTATCTCCGCAGAGGTGAGGCAATCCTCCGCGTCTCCGGTGGTGCGGACGATCGGGTGACCGACTCCGATGCCTTCTTTCGGGCTTGGTACCCGGTCTTGCGCCCCCAGGCCGCGCATCCCGACGCGGTGCGTACGGCGCGCGCAGCCGAGTCCTGGTCTCGCGAGGTTCTCTCGCGCCTCGAGGACGAGCGCTTCAACGTCATTACGCTCAAGTGGTGGGGGCGCACACGTCCGGCGCCGACCTTCCTCGAGCGCCACGGCGTCACCGGCTCGTTCATTGCCGACTCTCGCTTCATGCACGGACTCGCTCGATCCGCCGGGGTCGGGCCGC
>Ga0081538_10003639_pt1 | contig 14491 bp, 15 predicted proteins | sample TabmetS5T2R1_FD_71022 | JGI IMG/M metagenome (GOLD analysis project Ga0081538, IMG submission 71022) | Tabebuia heterophylla rhizosphere microbial communities from the University of Puerto Rico - S5T2R1 | ecosystem: Host-associated > Plants > Roots > Rhizosphere ... | reverse complement strand
TGGCGGCCTGGTGGGCGAGGTCCTCGAGCTCGGGCCCGCGGATCGCGGCCAGCTGACCGCGCCGCCGTGAGAGCTCGTGGAACGCCACCCGCAGGAGCGCCTCGCGGAGTGCCGCCACCGTCTGCTCACGGCGCGGGTGTCCGGGCCGCAGCTGCTCGACCCACTGCTCGGACTGGCGATCCGGTTGCGCCAGGATCATCTGCAGTTCGGGTTGGTCCGTGCGTCTGGGTCGACGCGTGCCACTCGCGCCGATGCTACTCATGGCGACCTCCGTCGGTTGGCTGCGGCCACGGTTGCGCGTCCGGCGGGTCGTCGCGTCCGTGGATCCCACAGTCGTGGCACCTATTCCTCGGTGGGTCTTCGTACCGGCAGCGCGTCGTGGAGACCCATGCGTGAGCCGATGCCGAGCTTCGCGAACACCTTGTGCAGGTGGTACTCGACGGTCCGGGTGCTGAGGAACAACTGGGCGGCGATCTCGCGATTCGTCAAGCCGTCGCGAGCGAGGCGGGCGACCTGCCGCTCCTGCGGCGTCAGATCGTCGCGCGTCTCGACGGTCCGCTTGCGCACCTTCTCGCCTGAGGCCAGAAGCTCGCTCTGCGCCCGCCGGGCGAACGCCGCCATGCCGATCTCGGCGAGCAGCTCGTGTGCCTGATGCAGGTGCTTCCGGGCGTCGACCCGGCGATGCTCCCGGCGCAACCACTCTCCATAGACCAGGTGCGCGCGGGCGAGCTCGGTCCGGAGCCGGCTGCGGCTCAGCCGAGCGATCGCCTCCTGATACAGGCGGTCGGCGGTCTCGCCGCCGCTCAGCAGAGCCCGGCAGCGCGCCTCGAGGCCGAGCGCGAGGTCGGTGCCGGACGGCAGCGTCGTCTCGGCCAACCGGGCCAGCGCGTCGCGTGCCAGCTCGGCGTCTCCTGCGCGCGCGGCCGCCTCCACGAGCTCGGGCAGCGCCCATAGGGAGTTCCAGGGATCGAAGGTGCTCGCGACAGCTTGCCGAGCTGCTGCCGCCGCCTTCTCGTAGCGGGCGAGGCCGTTGTACAGCTCCGCGGCAGCCAGGTGCGCCCAGGGCGCCGCCATGCCCTGCCCCTCGGCCGTGGCCTTCTCGATCGCGTCCGAGACCTCGGGTTCCTTTCCCTGAAGCGCCATGAGCCTCAGCCTCGTGTAGGGCGCGTACGCGCTCCCGGTCGCGGCCGCCACGCTCTCGCTCTCCGCGACGAGCGACGACGCACCCGCGAAGTCGCCCATCCAGACGCGGCACAGGCCCAGCCCGGAGAGGTGCCACGGCAGCGCCGCGAGCGCGCCGGCATCGCGGACGAGCTGAATCTGACGCGTGAAGATCGCGAGGTTCCCCTCGAAGTCCCAGATGGCGGCGCTGGCGCCGGGCGCCACCCATCCCCACCGCAGGACGTCCTCCACGGGGAGGTCGAGAGCCGTCTTCGATGCTTGCGCGAGCGTCGGAGTCGCGGCGGCGCGCCCGTCGGTGGTCAGCAGGGCGAGACCGTCGAGCAGATGGTGGATGGGACGAGGAGGACCCGGCGGACGAGGGAGGGCGCGGATGGCGCGAGAGATCTCGAGGAGCGGACCTCCTCCGGCGACATGCGCCGCGGCGGCCCAGGCCATGAGGTACGTCTCGCAGGCGAGCTCCAGGTCGAACGGCTCGAGGCGTCTCGCCGCCTTCAGCAGCACCGCGGCGGCCTCGGCGCCGAAGGAAGCGAACGCGACCTGGCCGCGGACCAGGTCGGCCCGGCCCCGCTGGAACGCATCGAGCGGTCCGTCCTCCACCGTGGCCAGCAGGTCGAGCGCTCCCTCGAACGCGCCTGCCTGATAGCTCGCCTGCGCGGCGGCCAGTGCACGCTCCGCGCGCAGCCCGGGGTCCTGTGTGAGCGCGACGGCGCGGCGCAGGAACGCGGCCGCGGCGGCGAGGCCGCCGCGTGCCTGTGCGCGGCCGGCCGAGCGCTCGAGCTCTATGGCGACCTGCTCGTCGGGCCCCTCCGCCGCCGTCGCCAGATGCCACGCTCGACGGTCCGGGTCGGCCTCCCGGTCGGTCGCCTCCGCCAGGGCGAGGTGGACCGACCGGCGATCCTGCGCCGCCGCCGATCGATAGATCGCCGAACGGACCAGCGGGTGACGGAACATCACCCGTTCGCCGATCGCCAGCAGGCCGTGCCGCGCGGCGCCCGTGTCGGCAGTCCCGATCCCGAGCAACTCGGCCGCGCGCCACACCAGCAATGGGTCGCCGAGCGGCTCGGCCGCCGCAAGCAGCAGCAGACGTCGCGCATCGTCGCCGAGCGCTTCGAGTCGCCGGACGAAGCTCTCCTCGATCCTTCCCGGGAGCGCCTGCGCGTCGAGGAGCCCGAATCCGCCGGCCAGCTGCGTCGCAGTCAACCCGCGAGGCAGTTCGAGCAGCGCGAGCGGATTCCCGCGTGTCTCGGCGACGATCCGGTCCCGGACGCGCTCGTCCAACGTGAATCGCACGGCCGACTCCAGCAGCGCGCGGGCGTCCCGGTCGCGGAGCCCGCGCACCTCCATGGCGGTCAGGTGCTGAAGCTCATCGCCCGGCTCACGCGCCGAGAACACGATCCCGACCGGCTCGGCCAGCAGGCGACGAGCCACGAACGCGAGCGACTGAGCCGACGCATGGTCGAGCCACTGCGCGTCATCGACGACACACAACAGCGGGCGACGCTCGGCGACCTCCGAGAACAGGCTCAGCGCCCCCAACCCGACGAGGAACCGGTCGGGAGCGGGCCCGACGTTCAGCCCGAACACGATCTCGAGCGCCTGACGCTGCGGAGCTGGAAGGGCTGGAAGGCGATCGAGAAGCGGCACGCAGAGCTGATGCAGGCTGGCGAAGGCCAACTCCATCTCGGACTCGACGCCCACCGCTCGCACGACAGTGACGTCCGCTGCCGACTGGATCAGGTGCTCCAGCAGCGCCGTCTTGCCGATCCCGGCCTCGCCCCGCAGCACCAGCGACCGCCCCTCGCCCCGACGCACGTCTCCGAGCAACCGGTCCAGCACAGCGCACTCGTCGGTCCTCCCGCACAGGCTCGCGGGCTGGCCCGGTCCGCGAAACCGGCTCTCCATCGGTCGGACGATCGTAGACGAAGAGCCCAGCGAGCTGGAGGTGCCGACGCTACCTCTCGGCGTTCATCCGCCGCCACGCCGGTTGACGTCGTCCTCCCGCGTGACCTCGGCCGCGGCCGGGTCCAGCAGCCGCGCCAGGAACGTGCGCGTGCGCTCGTGGCTCGGCGCCGCGACCACCCGCTCGGGCGGACCCTCCTCGAGGATCACCCCCTCGTCCATGAACAGCACGCGGTCGGCGACCTCGCGGGCGAAGCTCATCTCGTGGGTCACGACCATCATCGTCATCCCGTCCTGCGCGAGCAGGCGCATGACGCCGAGGACGTCGCCCACGAGCTCCGGGTCGAGCGCGGAGGTCGGCTCGTCGAAGAGCATCAGCTCCGGGCCCATGGCCAGCGAGCGCGCGATCGCGACCCGCTGCTGCTGGCCGCCGGAGAGCTGGGACGGGTAGGCGTCGGCCTTCGGGGAGAGGCCGACGCGCTCGAGGTTCTCGGCGGCGACGCGCCGGGCCTCCTGCTTGCCGCGCCCGAGCACGCGGCGCTGGGCGATCGTGAGGTTCTCGGTCACCGTGAGATGCGGGAACAGGTTGAACTGCTGGAACACCATCCCGATCCGGCGGCGGACCGCGTCGATGTCGACGTCGGGATCGGTGACGTCGACGCCGCCGACCTGGATCTTCCCCGCGGACGGCGCCTCGAGCAGGTTGATGCAGCGCAGGAGCGTCGACTTCCCCGACCCCGACGGACCGATCACGCACACCACCTCGCCGGCCGCCACGCGGGCGTCGATGCCGCGCAGCACCTCGAGGTCGCCGAACGACTTCCGCAGCCCGCGGATCTCGATCATCGCGCCTTCGCCTGCTCGGCCTCGAGGCGCCGGACGACATAGCCGAGCGGAACCGTGATGATCAGGTAGGCCAGGCCGGCGACGAGGATGGGCGTCATGCTCACGTACTGGTTGAGGGCGTCGCGGCCGAACTTGGCGAGCTCGCGCGTCGGCAGCGTCACCCCCAGCAGGTACACGAGCGACGAGTCCTTGGTGAGGATGATCAGCTCGTTGGTGAGCGGCGGCAGGATGATCCGGAACGCCTGCGGGATGACGATCGAGATCATCGCGCGCGGGTGCGACATCCCGAGCGAGCGCGCGGCCTCCATCTGCCCCTTGGGCACCGCCTGGATCCCGGCCCGGAACGTCTCCGCGATGTAGGCCGCCGCCACCAGGCCGAGCGCGACCGTGATCGTTCCCACCACGCCGCCGGGGACCTCGGTGTTCAGCGCGACGGGGATGCCGTAGCCGAACGCGATGAGCACGAGCAGCGCCGGCACCCCGCGGAAGAACTCGACGTAGACGGTCGCGAGCGCCCGGTAGGCAGCCACCTGCGACAGGCGCATCAGCGCGAGCAGGAGCCCGAGGACGAGGCCGAACGCGAACGCGCACAGCGTGTAGATCACGGTGTTCTTGAGCGCCACCGTGATCACCTCGGGGAACAGGTCGCCGATGATCGCCGTGTCGAAGAAGGCTTCGCCGATCTGGTCCCAGTTCGCGAGCAGCACGAAGGCCAGGATCGCGAGCGCGAGCACGGCGTACTGGACGCCGCGAACGAGCCTGGCCCGCTGGCGGCGGGTGAGCCGCCGCGGGCGCGTCGTCGTCGTCATCGGGTCTCGGGCTTGGCGCCGAACCACTTCTCGTACAGCCGGTCGTACGTGCCGTCGCGCTTCGCCTGCGCCAGCACCTCGTTGACCACCGAGCGCAGCTCGCCGCTGGTGCCCTTCTTCATGCCGAACCCGTACTGCTCGCCCGTCTCGAACTGGGCCGCGACCTCGAGCTCCGGGTTCTTCTTGACGTAGTCGAGCAGGACCGGGATGTCGTTGATGGCAGCCGGGATCTGGCCGCTCTTCACGCTGCTCAGCTCGAGCGCGAGGTCCTCGTAGTCCTTGAGCTCGACGCCGTCGGGCGCGTTCTCCTCGGCGTACAGCTTGCCGGTCGTGCCCGACTGGACGCCCAGCGTCTGGCCGTCGAGGTCCTCGAACGACTTGATGCCGCTGCCCTTCTCCACGAGCAGCGCCTGGTTGGCGTCGAAGTACGGGTCGGAGAAGTCGATCTTCGCGGCCCGCTCGTCGGTGATCGTCATCGCGGCGGCCGCGATGTCGCACTTGCGGGCGTTGAGGTCCTCGCCGGACTGGATGCCCTCGAACGGCGTGTCGACGATCTCCTGCTTGACGTCGAGCTTCTTGGCCACGAGATCGACGAGGTCGACGTCGAAGCCGACGATCTTGCCGCCCTGCTCGAACTGGAACGGCTCGTACGGCAGATGCGTGCAGGTCGTGATCGCGCCGTCGTTGACGAGATCGACGTCCGGCCCGCCCCCGCCCGCCGCGGGCTCGTTGTCGTCCTCGCCGCATCCGGCCAGCGCCAGCACGGCGATCACCGCGACCCACCCCGCCAAGAACCGACTCATGGTGCCTCCCCTTCGGTCGTGTACCCGCCACCACTATGGCAACGGCCCGATCGGCTGCAGATGGACCGATGGTCCATTGCGCGAATTGATAGCGATCGAGAAACTGCCGATAAGCAGGGAAGGATCCCGAATCGAGGACGAAGCATGGACTTGCGACGCACGGATTGCGAGCCGGTCGGGTTGGGCTATCTAGAAGGGTATGCACCTCTCCCGATCGCGAAGGCTGCGGTGACGCCATGACACGAGCGGAGCTGATCGCGCTCGCCTCGCCGCCCTGCCACGCCTGCGGCGCGCCGGTGCTGCGCGTCGAGGGGCGCTGGCACCTCGACGAGGACTACCGTTGGCGTCCTGGTCCGTACTTCATGGTCTGCGCCGGTGAGCATCGGGTGCTGGTAGAGCCGCTCCTGTGACCACTCTGCTGGTCGTGGCGGGCTGCATCCTCGTCGTCTACGCCGGGTTCGTCGCGACGCTGATCGTCGCCGGGCACCGGCCGCGCCTGCGCGACATGGCGCGCTTCATCCCCGACTGCATCGTGCTCGTCAGGCGCCTGCTCGGCGACCCGCGCGTTCCCCTCCGGCACAAGCTGCTGCTGGGAGCGCTCGTCGGCTACCTCGCCCTGCCGTTCGACCTCGTGCCTGACTTCATCCCCGTTGCCGGGTACCTGGACGATGCGCTCGTCGTCGCCCTGACGCTGCGCGCCGTGCTCAAGGGGACCGGCCGCGAGCTGCTGCGCGAGCACTGGCCCGGGCCGGAGAGCTCGCTGGCGCTCCTGGCCGGTCACGCGTAGTTCTCGAACGGCTCGGTCTCGAAGACGTGCACCAGGCGCACGGTGGAATCGCCGCGCTCGACTCGCGTCGCGACGAGCGTGAGATCGTCGAGCCCGAGCTGGTTGAGCCGCTCGGCCTCGGCCCGGCAGACGTCGCCCGGCGTCGGCCGGCTCTCCGGATAGGCGTCCTCGTGGTGCTTGATCAGCGCCTGCCAGTGCTCGTCTCCCGCCGCCTCGACGGCTTCGCGGATCTGGGATCTGGTGAAGGACATTGACGTTCCTCTCTATAGACTGACGAGAACCCTTAGCCAGATGGCTGTAACTGTCACGCAGCTGCGCAGCTTCCTCGCCGTCGTGCGCACCGGCTCGGTGACCGCCGCTGCCGAGGAGCTTGTCGTGTCACAGCCGTCGGTGTCGGCCGCCGTCTCCGCGCTCGGCCGCGAGCTGGGGGTCGAGCTCACCGAGCGCGTCGGCCGCAACGTCAGACCGAGCCCCGCGGGCACGGTGTTCGCGAGCTACGCCGCCGACGTCGTCGGCCTGCTCGATCAGGGCGCCCGCGCCGCGCGCGAGGCGGCCGAGAAGTCGGCGGCCGAGCTGCGCATCGGCGCGGTGACGACCGCCGGCGAGCACATCGTCCCGCAGGTGATGCAGGCCTTCGCGGCGCGCCATCCGGAGATCACGCTCACCGTCGACGTGGGCAACCGCGCGCGCGTCTTCGAGCGGCTGCGCACGCACCGGTCGGACGTCGCGATCGGGGGCCGGCCGCCCGACGACGGCGTCGTCGGCGAGCCCTTCCTCGACAACCCGATCGTGGTCGTCACGGCGCCCGGCGACCCGCTCGCGCAGCGCCGCCGGGTGCCGGTCGACGAGCTCGGCGCGCGCCCGTGGCTGCTGCGCGAGGAGGGCTCGGGCACGCGCTCGATGACCGAGGAGTTCCTCGCCGCCCACGACCTCCGGCCGCCGATCCGGACCCTCGGCTCCAACGGCGCGATCAAGCAGGCCGCCCGTGTGGGGCTCGGGGTCTCACTGCAGTCGAGCCTGGCGACGCAGCTCGAGGTCGAGCACGGATTGCTGGGGACGATCGACGTCGACGTGTCGCTGCCGCGCCGGCAGTGGTACGTGATCCGTCCGGCGCATGGACCACTGCGGCCCGCGGTCGAGCAGTTCCTGGCCTTCGTGAAGAGCGACGCCGTTCACGACGCCATGCGCTCGAGCTCCTGACGACCCAGCGCCACCGCGGCCCGGCCCGTGACGAGGTGGTAGAGGATGAGCAGCTGCACGAGCGCCAGCGACTCGGAGCGGTGGAGGTCCGTCCCGATCGTGTACTCGCCCAGCCGCTGGCTGCGCAGGTGGGTGGCGAAGTGCAGCCGGTCCCAGATCGCCTCCTCGATCTCGGCCGCCCGCTCGGCGTCGATGTCGCCGGGGATGCACACGTGGTGCTCGTTCAGCGTGATCCCGCGCCCGATGAACGGCGAGAGGTCCGGGTGGGGCAGCCGGTCGCGGAGCAGGAGCTCGGCGTCGAGGTGGTCGGGATCGGCGCCCGGCAGGAACGAGACGACCATGTCCGCGTAGCGCTCCTGTGGGCGGATGAAGGCGGCGGAGTCGGGCTCGCGGCGATCGAGCTCGGCCAGGACCTCGTCGGTCGTGTAGCCGCGCCGGGAGCAGTCTCGCTGCACCTTCCACCTGCGCCTCAGCTCCTCGGGAGGCGCGAGGAAGACACGGACGTCGTAGCAGTCGCGCATCTCCTGCGTGTGGTAGCCGAGCAGGCCCTCGACCACGGCGAACCCCTGCGGCCGCACGTACACGGGCGGCGCGAACGTGCCGTCGGCGTGCCGGTAGACCGGCTTCAGGATGGCCTCGCCGACGCGCAGGTGGCGGAGGTCCTGCGCCATGACGTCGAGGTGGTTGGCGTCGGGATGCAGCGGGGTGATGCCGAGCTCGGCGCGCTGCCTGCGGTCGTAGCGGTGGTAGTCGTCGGTGCAGGCGTGGGTCACCGCGTGCTCGCCCAGGGCGCGCACCAACCCACGCGTCATCGTGGTCTTGCCGGCCGCCGAGTCGCCGACGACGCCGAGGATGATCGGGCGCGGCACGGTCAGCTCCGGAAGATGCTGCTGGCGTAGATGTCGTCCGCCTCGATCGTCATCAGCTCGTCGCGACCCGGCGGCTCGTCGCCGTTGAACAACCGGCCGGCGTGGCGCAGCCGCGCGCGGTCGAGCGCGTTGCGCGTGCTGCGCCCGTGGGCGAAGCGCGGCTGCTGCATGCGCCGCTCGAGGTACTCGCGGAACGCCTGCCGCGCAGCCGGGGACAGGCGGTAGTCCTGCCGCTCGAGCATGCGCTGGGCGATCTCCATCAGCTCCGCGGGCGCGTAGTCGGGGAAGTCGATGTGGTGCACGACCCGCGAGGCCATGCCGGGATTGGACGCGAAGAACCCGTCCATGCGGTCCTTGTAGCCGGCGAGGATCACGACCAGCCGGTCGCGGTCGTTCTCCATGACCTGCAGGAGGATCTCGATCGCCTCCTGGCCGTAGTCGCGCTCGTTCTCCGGCCGGTGCAGGTAGTACGCCTCGTCGATGAACAGCACGCCGCCGTACGCGCGCTCGAGCACGTCCTTGGTCTTGGGCGCCGTGTGGCCGACGTACTGCCCCACGAGCTCCTCGCGGGTGACCGACACCAGGTGGCCCTTCTCGACGTAGCCGAGCCGGTGCAGGATCTGCGCCATCCGCAGCGCGACGGTCGTCTTGCCGGTGCCCGGGTTGCCGGTGAAGCACATGTGCAGCGACGGCGGCTGCGACGTCAGGTCCGCCTCGCGCCGCAGCCGCTCGACCGCGAGCAGGGCGGCGATCTCGCGGATGCGGGTCTTGACCGGCTGCAGCGCGACGAGCTCGGCGTCGAGCTCGTCGAGCACCGCGTCGATCTCGGCGCGCAGGCTCATGCGGACCTCAGCCCGTAGCGCATCGAGCGATCGGCGTTGTCGGTGCGCTCGAGCCGGAAGGCCGGCTCCGCGGCCGGCCGGTTGACGATGAAGGCCAGCGCCGTGGTCTGGCGCGTGTACCGGGCGTCGTAGGCGATGACCTTCACGTAGTGGTCTGGGAAGCGCTCGCGGCAGGCCTGCAGCTCGCGCATCGCGACGTCGGCCTGGTCGGGCCGGAGGTCGAACAGCGGGAGGTTCCACAGCTCCCAGTAGGCGTTGCGCGGGTGGGGGTCGTCGGTGTGCTCGACCGAGATCGCCCAGCCGTTGCGGAGGGCGTAGGAGAGCTGCGTCTCGATCTGCTCGTCGGTGAGCTCCGGCAGGAAGGAGAACGTGCCTTGGGTGACGCGCATGTCAGGCCGCCGTCGGGGTGACGAGGAGGTCGGGCGTGTCGGTGGACGCGAAGTCGAACGTGACGTCCTTCCACACCTGCAGCGCGGCGTCGAGCTCCGGGCAGCCGCGGGCGGCGCGCTCGAGGATGTCCGGCCCCTCGTGGAAGTAGTCGCGGCCCTCGTTGCGGGCCTGGATCATGGCCTCGACGGCGACGCGGTTGGCGGTGGCGCCGGCGCCGATCCCCATCGGGTGGCCGATCGTGCCGCCGCCGAACTGCAGGATCGAGTCCTCGCCGAGGTAGTGGAGGAGCTGGTGCATCTGCCCGGCGTGGATGCCGCCCGAGGCGACGGGCATGACGCCGGGCAGCGACGCCCAGTCCTGGTCGAAGTAGATCCCCTTGGTCGGGTCCGCGTGCAACCGGTTCTCGCGGCAGACGTCGTAGTAGCCGCGGACGCTGCCCGGGTCGCCCTCGAGCTTGCCGACGACGGTCCCGGCATGGATGTGGTCGACGCCGATCAGGCGGCACCACTTGGCGAGCACGCGGAAGTTGACGCCGTGGCTCTTCTGGCGGGTGTAGGTCGAGTGACCGGCGCGGTGCAGGTGGAGGATGACCCCGTTGCGGCGCGCCCAGTGCGACATCGACTGCATCGCGGTGAAGCCGACCGTGAGGTCCATCATCACGATCACGCTGCCCAGCTCCTTGGCGAACTCGGCGCGCTCGTACATCTCCTCCATCGTGGCCGCGGTGACGTTGAGGTAGTGGCCCTTGATCTCCGCGGTCTCGGCGATCGCCCGGTTCACGCCCTCCATCGCGTACAGATAACGGTCGCGCCAGCGCATGAACGGCTGCGAGTTGATGTTCTCGTCGTCCTTGGTGAAGTCGAGGCCGCCCCGCAGCGCCTCGAACACGACGCGCCCGTAGTTCTTGGCCGACAGGCCGAGCTTGGGCTTGACGGTGGCGCCGAGCAGCGGGCGCCCGAACTTGTCCAGGTACTCGCGCTCCATGACGATCCCGTGGGGCGGGCCCTGGAAGGTCTTGACGTAGTGGGGCGGGATCCGCAGGTCCTCGAGCCGGAGCGCCCTGAGCGCCTTGAAGCCGAAGACGTTGCCGATGATCGAGGAGGCCAGGTTCGCGATCGAGCCCTCCTCGAAGAGGTCGAGGTCGTAGGCGATCCTGGCGATGTACTCGTCCTCGCGGCCCGGCACCGGCTCCACGGCGTAGGCCTTGGCCTGGTACCTGCGGTGGTCGGTCAGGCGGTCGGTCCAGACCACGGTCCAGGTCGCGGTGGAGGACTCGCCGGCCACCGCCGCCGCGGCCTCGACCGGGTCGACGCCGGGCTGCGGCGTGATCCGGAACGCCGCGAGGATGTCAGAGTCCCTTGGCGCGTAGTCCGGGTCGTAGTAGCCCATCTGGGCGTACGGCGTGACGCCCGCCGCCCAGCGATCCTTCGTCATCGTCATGGCGGCGGAACCTAGGGGACGACAGTTCGCCGAACAAGACAAGATCAGGGCAAACCTATAGAGAGATGTCTATGCGCGTCGGTGTGACGAACGTCGAGAAGGTCACCCGCATCGGCCGGCAGCTCTACTACGCGAAGCTCGACTGCTTCGTCGAGCTGCGGGACGTGTCGCGCTTCGAAGCGGTCGTCAACGACGTCATCGGCCGGGTGGTGCTCGACGAGGGCGGCTTCAAGGTCGAGCAGCTCGCCCGGCGCATCGCCGTCGAGGTGCGCGAGCGCCTCGGCGCCGTGCGCGCGGAGGTCACGGTCGCCGCCCGCTATCCCGAGCACAAGCCGGCGCCGGTGTCCGGGATCGCCACCCAGGAGATCTTCACGTTGCTCGGTGCGGCGGTCGCCTCCGAGCGCGGCACGCGCCGGCTGATCGGCGTCTCCGCCCAGGGGATGACGGCGAGCCCGCGCGAGCATCCGGCCCTCGACGGGTTCAGCGACGACAAGGTCGCCGCGATCCTCGCGGCCGTCCCGCTCGCGACCCACAACCAGCGCGGCCTGGGCACGCTCCAGCTCGGGCTGCCCGAGGCGTGCGACGCCGACGTGGACGCTGCGGAGCTGCTCGCGATCGTCGAGGCCTCGATGTCGAGCGAGATCTACGAGCTGATGAAGCGCTCCGACGAGGCCGCCGTCGTCGAGAAGGCCGCGCGGCGGCCGCGGTACGTGGAGGACTGCGTGCGCGAGGCGATCGGGGGCGCGATCGAGCGCTTCGGCGACCTGGGCGACGACGTGTTCGTGTCGGCCCGCCAGGAGAACTTCGAGACCATCCACCAGCACTGCGTCGTCGCCGAGCAGGCCGGGCTCGTCGGTGAGCTCAAGGCGGGCGGCCGGTGCACGACGATGCGCGAGTGGCTCAGCGCAGCCTGATCCGATCGGCGCCGTAGAGCCTGAGGTGATCGAGCGCGGTGCCGCTCGCGTCGCGCAGGCCGAGGCGGTCGACGAGCGCCGCGAAGCGCCCGCCCGCGAGGCCGTCGGCGAGCACCGCAGCGCCGTGGGCGGCGGCCTTGGCGACCAGCCGCACCGGCGCCACGTGAGCGAGCCGCGTGACGATCTCAGGCCGCGCGTTGCGCCCGGTGACGAGGATCTCGCGCGGGGCGGTCACGCTGACCGTCAGTGCCAGAGCGGCTTTCGCCGCGCCCTCCTCCAGAGCGAGCCAGTCGCCCGCCGCGCCGCCGCTGAACACCGTCCGCTTCGACAGCGCGCCGCCGAGCAGGTACGCCACCTCGGCGTCCAGGGCACCGCACGCCCGCGCCCCGATCGGCCCGGCCGAGCCGCCGATCCCGTCGACGATCGTGCCCCCTTCGACGGCCACGGCGGCGCTGAACGCGCCACCGAGCTCGAGCATCACGAACGAGGTCTCGTCGAACCCGATGCCGAGCCGGTGGGACTGGTCGGCGATGCACAGCGCCGCGCTCGCGACCTTGTCCGCGGTCCCGAGGTCGATGCGATTCCACTTGCGGTAGGCCGGGACGGTCGGCAGGTGGATCGCCCCCGGCCCGAAGACGAGCGGTAGCCCGGCCTCCAGCAGCGCGCGGATGATCGTGCGCATCCCGACGACGCCGACACGGGCCTCGGGCTCGTCGGCGCGCACCAGGACCATCAGCGCGAGCTCGCGCTCGCCGACCTCCGACGCGGGCACCAGCGGGAGCCCGTAGCCGGCCGGGCCGAGCACGAGCTCGAAGGGGCCGTGCTCCACCAACACGGAGACCAGCGGCGCCGGATCGGCGCCCACCTCGTCGGTGACGAAGCTGCGCTCCAGCGCCACGTCGCCGTCGTCGAGCACGCAGACGTCGAACGAGACCGTCCCCGGGTCGACGCCGGCGACTCGCGTCAAACGAGTTCCTTGGCGATCGCGTAGACGGCGTCGGTGTCGAGCAGCGCCTCGTTGCTCTCGAACAGCCGCCGGACACAGGTCTTGTGCACCTTCATCTTCGGACCGCCGATCGCCAGCGCCCCGAGCACGAGCTTCCCGTCGTAGTCCTTCATGTCGTCGGTCGCCTCGGTGTCCTCGATGCCCAGCGGCTCGGCCGCGTTGTAGTCGGCGAAGAGCTCGATCGACCCATGCGAGGACCAGAAGTCCTTGCGAAGCACCTGCACGCCGGCGGGCCCGGCGGACAGGACGATCTGCGCGCCGTCCAGCAGCCCTTCGAGCTCGGAACGGTCGGACGGCTCGTGGACGTCGAGGCCGAGGTCCTTCGCGGTCGCGAGGCCGCGGGGTGTGCGGTGCTCGCGCTCGAACAGGTCGGGCGAGAGCGTGGCCACCTTGACCTCGCAGCCCTCCCCGGCGAGGAGCGTCGCCGACCGCAGGCCGACGGCTCCCACGCCGATGACCACCGCGCGCTCGCCGCTCAGATCGCGCGCCTTGGCGATCCGTGCGATCGTGGTGGCCGCCGTCGTGTTGCAGCCGTTCGAGTCGATCATCACCGACACGCGGAAGGGGCCGAAGAACGCCCTCTGCACCTCGTCGAAGATCTCCTCGCCGGCGGCCACGTTCTTGCCGCCGACCCAGACGGCCGTGTTCTTCAGGTCGTCCGGCCCGCGGGTGAAGAAGGCGTCCTGGGCGAGCGCGCGCGCGGACTCGGCCTTCACGTTGCTGTGGGAGAGCAGGACGTCGACGCCGGCGTCGTGCGCGACGATCGCGTCGAACGGGCTGGGGTGCTCCTCGGTGTCGAGCTGGAGCAGGACTTTCTTCACGATTCCTCCTTGCGCGCGGTGAGGCGGACGCGCTCACGGCGCGGCTCGTCGAAGGTCAGGTAGCCCCAGTCGAGCGGCGACTCCTGCCGGTAGTTCTTGCCCAGCCCGCGGGCGATCGACGCCTTCATGAGCTCCTTGCCGAGGTAGAAGGCGTGCGTGTGCTCGTCGACCCCGAGCTCGTCGAAGATCTGGTTGATGTCGGTGCCCTTGACGAAGCGGTCCGCGTTGAACGCGTAGATCCAGTCGGCGTCCGTGAAGATGCGGATGTTGGGGTCGGTGATGCTCTCGTGCAGCTCCCGCAGCTCGGTCTCGGAGTAGGGGCGGAACTCCTCGTCCTTGATCGTGAGCAGCCGGCCGTCGACGTGCTTGGGCGGCGTGCCCTCCTGCTCGGCGAAGTGCATGAGCTGGGCGGCCAGGATCGCCTCGCGGACCGCGCCGCGCGCCCAGTCGATGACCTCGGTGGTGAGCACGTTGCGGATCCCGAGCTCCTGGCAGAAGCCGAGCAGCATCGCGGTCACGCCGGTGGTGTCGGCCTCGGTGAGCTCGGTCAGGTTCCCGATCCCCATGAACATCTCGACGTCGGGATGGCGGCGGCGGATCTCGAGGTAGCGGCCGAGGCTGGCGGCGAAGCCCGAGCCGATCGGCTCCATGATCGGGGCGGCCATGAACCGCTTTTTGAGGTC
>Ga0081538_10003638_pt1 | contig 14494 bp, 10 predicted proteins | sample TabmetS5T2R1_FD_71022 | JGI IMG/M metagenome (GOLD analysis project Ga0081538, IMG submission 71022) | Tabebuia heterophylla rhizosphere microbial communities from the University of Puerto Rico - S5T2R1 | ecosystem: Host-associated > Plants > Roots > Rhizosphere ... | reverse complement strand
CAGGCGAGGGCTTCCCAGCGTCGCGCGGTGCTTCTACCGGACGCGAACGCGCAGCGCGGCCCGGCCTCCCGGCACAGCCGGAGGAACTCGTCGAATTCCTTCTGCGTGGCGACCCGATCCGATCGAATCTGCCAGCCGCTCGACCACAGGCGCGGGTCCAGCACCCCGTCGATGACCAGCGCGCGGATGTTCTGCGGGAAGAGGTTGGCGTACGTGTTGCCGATGTAGCTGCCGTAGGAGAAGCCGAGGTATGTCAGCTTGGGGTCGCCGACCGCCTGGCGAAGCAGGTCCAGATCCGGACGACGTCGGCGGTGCTCATGTGGTCGGCGATCACCTCACCGCGAGTGAGGCACTTGTCGGCGAGCGATGCGAAATGGTCGTAGAACGGCCGGTATTGCGGGCGCTCGTAGGGGAACACCGGCATCGCAGACAGGAACGAGCCGAGCTCTTCCTCCCTGTCGAAGCAGTGAAGTGGGTCCGAAGCGCCTACTCCGCGAGGATCGAACCCGACGACGTCGAACCGCCCGGCGAGATTCTGGTGAAGCTCGTCGCCGAAGTCGCCTAGTACAAACTGCACCCCGGAACCGCCCGGGCCGCCAGGGTTGACGAACACACTGCCGACGCGATTGGCGGCATCGCTGGCCGGAATCCGGGCAAGCGCGATCTGCGTCGTGGCTCCCGCCGGCAGGTCGTAGTCGAGTGGCACCTGGGCCGTCGCGCACTCGCGCCCGGGGAAATCCGGTCCGCACGTCTGCCGATCGAGCACCGGCACCTGCGCTTCTGGACCGGCGGCCTCCCGTGCCCAGGCTGCGGGTGCAGAGGCCGTTGCCGGAACCGAAATCAGCGGGGGCCGCGCGCACGCCTGGCGCAAAAAAAACGAGCGGCCGGCGCTCAGGCCGGCCGCTCGCTGTGCGTGTCATCCGTGGACGGGTGTGTGGCTCTCTAGTCCTCGGTGGCCGGCGGCCAGAGTGTGTCCACACGCTGCTTGATCTGCTGGTCCGCAGCGAGGGCGGTGTTCAGGACGGTGCTGGAAGCGGCCGGGATGGACGCATCCTGGGCAGTGGCCTGAATCTGCTGGATCTCGTCACTGAGCAGGACCGACAGACCCGGCATGACGACATCGAAGGTCGTAACCTCGCCCTCCTCCTGTGCCGCCTGCGCCTCTTCGGCCGGCGGCGGCGGAGCGGCGGCGGCCACGATCTTGACCAGGCGGTTGCGCAGAACGATCGCCGTGTTCAGGGTGGTCTTGACCCTGTTCAGCAGGTTCCCCGTCGTGTCGGGCACCATCCCGACCGCCGAGGTCGCGGCGTCGTACTGGCTCGTGAGGACGCTGAAGACGGCCGTGGCCGCATCAGCGAACACGGGACCGGCCGCGTCATCCTGACTGGCCTGCGCGCGGATCCAGCCGTTCGACGAGTTCCCGGCACGGGAGCTCCGGATGAACCGGCGAGCCATCCTGACGAACTTCTTCGAGCTCGCCCGCGCCTCCTCGGCGGCCGGGGGCGGGGCATTCGCGATCAGGTACTTCGCGCCCTTGTAAGAGCGGATGAGGTACCTGCGCGAGGCGGTCAGCGGACCGACCGCGGTCGCTCCTTTGCCCTCATCGATCGCGTTCGCCGCCGCGTCGAGCGAGCTGGCGGTGCGATTGATGGGCACTCCGACCACGGCGGGGGTCAAGGGCGGGGCGTCCCCGCCCGCGGCGTGGGCGACGGGCTCGGCGGGCTTGGCCGCCGCGGTGCCCGCCGGAACCGCGATCGCCAGGCTGGCTACGAGTGCCAGCGGCAAGATTGGTCTCTTGAGGACCATTTGACTGGTCTCCTTTCGTGGGATCCCGTTGACTGGGGTTTGGAGCGGCCGATTCGACCGCACGCTCACAAGCTAGGTCCGGGGACCCACCTCGCCGGGAACCTCGGAGAACCCTTGGGGGATCCCGTTTCCCCCCGCGCGATGCCCTTGCAGGTAGCCTCGCCGCGACGGTGGACCGACCGGCTCGACCCGCACTGAAGTCATGCTGAGCAGGGTGCTCGTCCTACGAGTCCTGCCGGTGGCGATCGCGGTGACCATGTGCGTCGGGGGCCTCATGGCCGCGGGGTTCACGGGCGCCGCCGCAGGCGGGCCGGAGCGCCTGCCCGACCTCGACCAGGCGACCCCGAGCGGGCTCGTGGTCACCCGCGCCGGGCCTCGCAGCAGGCTCGTCTACCGCCTCGGCTTCCGCTCGGCGGTGAGCAACGTCGGCGAGGGTCCCCTGGTCATCAACGGGCACCGCACGGGTCTGGATACGGCGGCGATGTCCGCCGACCAGCTGATCGAGCGCGACGGCGCTCCGCAGGCGGTGGTTCCGGGTGTGGGCGAGCTGCGCTTCGTCGTCTCGCCCGACCACCGCCACTGGCACCTGCTCCGCTTCGAGCGCTACGAGCTGCGTCCTGCGGGACGCGGGAAGGCTGCGGTCAGCGACCGGAAGACCGGCTTCTGCCTGGGCGATCGCTACGCGGTCAGGACCTCCCTGCCCGCGGCCCCGGCCGCACCCGCCTACACGAGCCGCTGCGGGCTTGGCGACACGCGTCTTCTGGGCATCCAGGAGGGGATCTCGGTCGGCTACGGCGACGACTATGCCGCCAACCTCGAGGGTCAGTACCTGCCGCTGACGGGCTTGCGGGCGGGCCGCTACGTTCTCGTGCATCGAGTCAACAGGGACCGTCGCCTCCGGGAGCTCGATTACACCAACAACACAGCATCGCTCCTCCTCGAGCTCCGGTGGCGAAACCGCCAACCCGAGGTCCGGATCCTCAGGAAGTGTCCGGATACGGACCGCTGCGACCGGCGTCCTGCGCGCGTGCAGACGGTTGCCCGCGGCCTGGAGGTCCCGTGGGAGATCGCGTTCCTCCCCGACCGGCGCGCGCTCGTGACCGAGCGTCCCGGCCGGGTTCGCCTGCTCGAGCGGGACGGCCGCCTGCGCCGTGAGCCGGTTGCGAGAGTGCCGGCGAGCGCCCAGGGCGAGGGCGGACTGCTGGGGCTCGCGGTCGATCCGGACTTCGGGCGCAACCGCTTCGTGTACGTCTACTACACGACCGCGCGGGCCATGCGGCTCGAGCGCTGGCGCTTTTCCCGCGGTCGTCTGCGTCGCGAGCGGTCGCTGGTCGACGGCATTGAGGCCGGCCGGGTCCACGACAGCGGGCGGATCGCCTTCGGCCCCGATCGGCGGCTCTACATAGCAACGGGCGACGCCGGCGACGGCGAGCTGGCCCAACGCGAGGACTCGCTGAACGGGAAGTTCCTGGCGCTCTCCCCCGGTCAGTACCGCGGCGCGGGCGGTCGGCCTCAGATCATCTCGCGCGGCCATCGCAACCCACAGGGATTCGACTGGGAGCCCGGAACCGGGCGCCTGATCGCCACCGAGCACGGCCCGACCGAGGGGATCGACGGCCCCGCCGGCTATGACGAGGTCAACGAGATCGTGCCGGGCGGCAACTATGGCTGGCCAACCGCTTACGGCTTCGACCAGGCCGGCTTCAGTGCGCCGCTGCGCGTCTACCGCCCGCCGCTCGCACCGGCGGGCGGCACCTTCGTGACCCGCCGCGGCTCGGCTTGGACGGGAAGTTTCGTGTTCGCCTGCCTGCGCGGCGGCGAGCTGCGCCGCCTGACGCTCAGGGACGGTGCGATCGTCGCCGATGAGTCGCTGCTGCGGCGTCGTTTCGGGCGGCTCCGGACCGTTGTCGAAGGCCCAGACGAGGCGCTCTACGTGCTGACGAGCAACCGCGACGGCCGCGGCATTCCACGCCGGGGTGACGACCGGATCCTGCGCATCACGCCGCCGCGCTCGCGGTCCGCTATCGGCTGAGAGGCGGCGCCTCTTGAACGGCCGCGGAGCCCTCGTACCGTGGCCCTGGCAATGGCCTACGAGTTGAAGACCGGATCGCCCGGAGTCTTCGTCCCCGCGACGGGCAAGCACCCACGCCGCGCGGGCCCAGGGCTCTCGCTCGACACTCTGATCGATGAGTTCCTGGAGGCGGCCAAGGGCGGTTCTGCGCGCGACCGCTACGGGCGCCCGTTCAGCCGCCACGCGATGCGCGAGCTCCGCTGGTGCCTCGACGCCCACCTGCGTGAGGAGCTCGGGGGGATGCGCGTCCGCGACGTGCGCCGCGACGACGTGGAGGCGCTCGTCTACCGGCTCGCCGACGCCGGAGTCTCGCGCCGCCGGCTGCGCGCGCTGACCAAGTCCATGCGCGCGCTGTTCGACTATGCGATCGAGCAGCGCCTCGTGCGGTACAACCCGGCCGAGCGGGTCGCACTCCCCGACGAAGACGAGGCCGAGCAGCCGACCGGCCGCGCCGATCGGCAGCGGACGCCCGTCGACCGTGCCATCTCGCTGACGCTGCAGCTGGCCACGCTCGGCTTCGCCGTCATCACCCTGATCCTGATCGCCGAGGCGCTATGAGCCGCGAGGAAGTCACCGACCACCAGATGATCAACGGAACGAGGCTGGTGCTCGACCTCGTTGCCGGCAAGTGGAGCGTCGATGTCCTCTACCTGCTCGCCAGCGGCACACGGCGCTATAGCGAGGTGTTCTACGAGGTCGGCGAGATCTCGAAGAAGACGCTGACACAGACGCTGCGGGCGCTCGAGCGCGACGGCCTTATCGCGCGCCGCGTCTATGCGGAGGTGCCGCCCAGGGTCGAGTACTCGCTCACGCCGCTCGGCTGGAGCCTCACGGGCCCGTTGATGGCGATGTACGAATGGGCGGCCGATCACCGGCACGAGCTCGAGGCTGCCCGCCTGCTCCACGAAGGCGAGCCGGAGCCGCCCCGGTTGCTCGCCGCCGCGTGAAACGGGCCATGCTGCCGAGACGCATCGCCTGGATCCTCGCTATCGGCCTGACCGCCGTGGCGCTCCTCGCCGGCGTCGCCACGAAGTGCGAGACTCGCGCAGCGCCCTCCGCGGCGCCGCCCGTGGCGCTCATCGATCTCGGCGGGATCTTCGGTGACGAGAACGAGGCCGACGAGGACGAGAACGAGCCCGAGGAGGACGCCGGCTCAAGGCAACAGAGCCCGCAGGGCGCCCGCACCTCCCCCCTCTCCGTGCTGGTGGCTGTGGTTGCCGGACTGGTCGGCCTCGGCGTCTTGGCCCGGCAGGTCCGCCTTCTCCGCGGCCGCTAGCCGGACTCGACGTCCGGCTCCTCGACGCTGAGGGCGGACAAGAGAGCAGGCAGAAGCCCAGGCTGTCCCGCCCCGAACCCTCCTGGCAGGTCGGCGCCTACGAGCTTGGCGAGGGCCACGACGGCCCCGGCAATGAGCAGGCCGGCTCCGAACAGCACGGGTTTCGGTAACCCCGTCGTGGCGCGCTCTCGGACCAGGCGATCGATGCTGACGCCCGCGACGAGAGCGAAATCGCCAACGGCATGGCGGCGCAGGGCGCTGCTCCGGGGCTCTTGAGGGACGTCGGCCGACATCGTCCCCAGAGCGAACAGCTGGGAGTCGCCCTCCTCAACAACGAAACGCTATCGACCCGTCGGCAGGGCCTGTTGGCACGGGCCGGGCGCGCGCCTAGGTTCCATGGGTGGCCAATCGCGTCGCGAGGACCGTTGGGCGGTACGAGATCCTCCGTGAGCTGGGCCGAGGCGGCGCGGCGACCGTCTACCTCGCACGCCAGACCGATCTCGATCGCTCGGTAGCGCTGAAGGAGCTGAGCGCCTTCCGCCAGAGCGACCCCAGCTTCACCAAGCGCTTTCTGCGCGAGTCGCGGCTGGCGGGCTCTCTCAGCCACCCCAACATCGTCACCGTCCATGAGTACTTCGAGCACGGCGGAATCCCGTACATCGCAATGGAGTACGTGCCGCGCGGGTCGCTCCGGCCGCACATCGGCCACATGTCGTTGACCCAGGTCGCGGGGGTCCTGGAGGGCATCCTGTCGGCGCTCGACCACGCGGAACGGCACGGGATCGTGCACCGTGACATGAAGCCCGAGAATGTAATGGTCACGTCCGAAGGCAGGGTGAAGATCGCCGACTTCGGCATCGCCAAAGCCACGGGCAAGGCGCAGACGGCAAGCTTCATGACCGCCACCGGCATGACCGTCGGCACGCCGAACTACATCGCGCCGGAGCAGGCGATGGGACGCGAGGTCGGCCCGTGGACCGACCTCTATTCGGTCGGCATAATGGCGTTCGAGTTCTTCGTCGGCCACGTTCCGTTCCACGACACCGAGGAACCGATGGCCGTCCTGATGCGGCAGGTGAGCGACCCGATACCGCCGGTCCGCTCGATCAACCCCGAGGTCGACGAGGCGACGTCGGATTGGATCGGGCACCTGGTCGCCAAGAACCCGGCCGAGCGCACGCAGTCGGCTGAGGAGGCATGGGACGGGTTCGAGGAGATCGTGCTCGACCTGGTGGGTCCGCGCTGGCGGCGCTCGGCGGCGCTGCTCGAGCCGTCCCGGCGGTCGCCGGAGACGCCCGCGGGACCGGCCACGCCGCCTCCGACGCCCGCCGCGAGGCCGCCGCTCATGCCCACTCACGAGACGCCCAATTGGGCAGCGATCGGGCAGCCCACCACGCAGCCGTTCCCCCCACCGTCGCGGAGCACGATGTCCAAGGCTCCCACGCGCCGCCTCGAAGAGGACGCCGCGCTCGCGGAGACGGTCATGCCGGATGCCCCCACCCGCAGGCTCGAGGAGGACGACGGAGAGCCGCCGCCGGGCACGAGGCGGCGCGGCCGGGTCGGCCTGGTGAAGGCCGCCCTGCTGCTGTTCGCGCTGCTGGTCGCAGTGGCGGCCGCGTTCGGAAGCCGCAGCTCGCAGCCCGACGGCGCGAGCGAAGGGACTGTGGCCTCCCCGAGCGTCGATGTGGCCGGACCCGACCTCGCACTTCGGGTACCACGCGGCTGGTCGCGGCTGCGAGGCACACCGGACGTCGGCCTGCCGCTCTCCCACGCGTCCGCCGCGGCACCGCGCGGCACTCCTGCCGGTCCGCTCGTGGAGTTCGGCGTGATGAGGGGCCGCACCGCCTCAAACAGCGCGCTGCTGCCGGCAGGCTTCCTCGGCTCGATCGGACAGGCACCCGGAGCGGTTCCTGCGCGAACCGCGGTGCGGCTGCCCACGCAGAACCTCGAGGCCTGGCGCTACCGCAACCTGCGCCCGGTCGGGGCCGATCGCCAGCTGACCGTCTATGCGGTTCCCACCTCCGGCGGCGTGGCCACGTTGGCGTGCGCGGCACCGCCGGCACAGGCAAGGGCCTTCGCGCCTCAGTGCGACGCAGTCGCGGGGACCCTTCGGCTCAGGAGGGGGACCCCATATCCGGTCGGCCCGAGCAACGCATACGCGACGTCGCTGAACGGGACGATCGGCCAGCTGCAAAAGGCCACCGGTCCGGAGGAGCAGAACCTGCAGGGAGCCGAGACGCTGGCTGGTCAGGCGGCGGCCGCGCGCGCGTTGGCGAACGCCTACAACGGCGCCGCCGCGCAGCTCGCGGCCCTCCAGGTGAGCCCCGCTGACAGGGCCGCGAACGCCCGGCTCGTCACCGCGCTGCGAAGCGCCGGGACTGCGTACCGGCGCGCCTCCCGCGCCGCCGTGGCAGGTGATCCGGACGCGTACCGTGCGGCCAGCGCGGCGATTCCGGGCGCGCGGGCCGAGGTCAACTCCGCCCTCGCCGGGATCCGGGCCGCCGGCTATGAGCCCGGCGCCCAGGGCGAGAGCGCACCGCAGGGCGGGAGCGCACCTCGGGGCGAGAGCGAGCCGCCGGATGCGAACAGTCCCTCGCATGCAAGCCCCCCCGAGTCGGACAGCGGCGTCGGCGACTCCAGGTCCGACGACCCGAGCGACGACCAGGAGGACAACTAGCCGCGCCCGGCCTCGACCTTCGCCTTGCGGATCTCCTGCGCTCTCACAGCCTCGAAGAGAAGGGTGCCTGGACGCTGCGCCTCGGCCGCGTCTCGGGCCAGCGCCGCCTCGGCGTTCCTCACCGCGTCGGGGTCCACGGCAGGGAGGGATCTCGCGGCGGAGGCGATGGCTCGCGCGCCGGATCGATCGGGCTCGCGAGCGGCGCTCACGTCGAACCGCCGGCCTCCCGTGAACTGCTGGGCGTAGTACGGCTCCTTGAGGCTCGAGATCTTGACCACGTCTCCCGTGTGCGGTGCGTGGATGAACTTGTCGCCGCCGAGCGACATGCCGACGTGATGGACGTAGCCGCTCGAGTCGCGGAAGAAGACCAGATCGCCGGGTATCAGGTGGCGGCGATCCACGGGCCTGCCGTTCGAGGCGAGGATCTGCTGATCGGTGACCCGCGGGATCCTGATGCCCGCCTTCGCGTATGCCCACTGGACGAGCCCCGAGCAGTCGAAGCCGGTCTTTGGTGAGGATCCGCCCCATTGGTACGGCGTGCCGAGGTACTTCTTCGCCTCGGCCACGGCCGCGAGGGCGCGCGGGCCGGCTCCGAGGCCGCCGTCGCCCCCGAGCGCGTCGAGGGCAGAACCCGCCCCGTCACCCCCGCCCTCGCGACGGTTTCCCACCGCTTCTTTCAGTAGCTTCTGGGCCTCCTCGAGGCGCAGCTGGTAGCGGCCGCGGTACTGGGCCGCCGGGCGTTCCACGTCGGCTATCCACTCGCCGTAGCTACCGGGATCGTCGATCGGCTTCCCGCTTGCAATCCGCTGTCGCCTGACGGCCGCGGCCTGGTCGAGGAACCACTTGAGCTGCAGTTCCGGGCGCTGCGGGTAGCCGCTGTAGTCGCCCTTGTTCCAGATCCCCACCCGCATCTGGAAGAAGCCGGCGGAGTCCGCGTCGCCGTCGCCGAGGGGCACGTTCCGGAGCCCCGACTCAACTAGCGACGCCATGACGGGGAGCTCCGCGGGCACGCCCGCCCTCTGCGCCTCGCCGGCCATCCAGCCGGCGACCTCTCCCTGCGACGCGTCGTCGCCCGGGTAGCCGCCGTCGACGCCGCCGAGGTCGAGGTCCAAATCGCCGCTGTCGCCCGAGTCGCCGGTGTTGGTGTCTGTGTCGCCGTCTGCGTCGGTGTCGCCGCCGTCCGAGGGGTCCTCGAAGTCCGAGGAGTCCTGCGAGTCCTGCGAGTCCTCCGAGTCCTCCGAGTCCTCGGAGTCCGAGGGGTCCTCCGAGTCCTCGTCCTCCTCCGCCTCATCGCTCGGGTCGTCGGAGATCGAGTCGTTGTCCTCGTCGCCGTCGCTCTCCTCGTCAGCCTCGGCGTCGGTGTCGCCGCCGGGGTCCTCGAGCCCCCCGGGCTCGTCCGATTCGTCGCCTCCGTCGTCGTCGCCGCCGTCATCCGTCTCCGCGCCGAAGTCCTGCGGGGCGTCCGCCGCCACGGACGGCGCCGGTTCGGCCGGGAGCGAATCCGCCCCGTCCGCCGCCACGTCCTCCGGGGCCTTCCAGCTCCCCGCGATCGGGTCGTCGAAGGCGACATGGAGGTGGTTCTGATGCTCCGCGTCCGTGAAGTACGCGGCGCCGGGCAGCGCCCACGGCGAGCCGATCTCGCTCGGGCGGATGGAGGGGTCGAGGCGCGAGAGCGATATCGCGATCCGTTTCGCGACCTCGTTGCTGGGCCCGACCGGCTGGCCGTCGATCGAGGCGATGTCGACGGCACGCCCGTAGTAGTGGTTCGAGACCGAGCCGCCGCTCGTCTGCCGGTCGTGGTCCGACATCATGGCCGACACGCTGATGTCGTGATCCCGCGCGATCACGTCCAGCACCGAGGCCACCCGCGGATCGATCTTGCCCGCCTTCAGATCCGCGATTCCGTCGGCGTCGAGCGTCACCCGTTTGTTGTGCAGGAGCGCCAGCGCCTCCAGTGACGGGGCACCTCCCCTCCCCTCCTGCCCGTATAGCGCCGCGTCAACATGCTCACCCCCTCCCGCCCCATTCGCCTCGGGCACCACCGCTTTGAACTCGCCCGCGGCGTTCGCGGGGGGCTCCGCCGCCTCCGCGGTATCCACGTGCAGGCCGGGGATCGCCGCCAGGTCGACGCGCGACAGGACCTTCTCAACGGATTGGGGAATTCCCTCCAGATGGGGCACGAGGTCGCCGACGACGTCGTAGGCCGCGGCGCCTTCGATGGCGGCCGCCATGAACACACCCGCCAGGCTCGAGCGGGACTCCCTGCCGTCCAGCGTCTCCATGGCCTTGCCCGTCGCGAGCGACATCTCCCTGGCGAGGCTCTCTACGCCGGCCTCCCGGCTGGCAGCGACCGGATCGCTCCGAAAGCGCTTCCGTAGAGCCGGGTCCGTGAGCAGGCGCTCGAGCAGCTGCGCGGCGGCGTCGGCCTCGGGTCCCGTCACCTCAGGCCTCCCGGCTGCGCCTCCGCTCGCGAACGGGCCCGCCGAGGACCACGATCACAGGGAGGAACAGGCCCACCCACACCGCAGCAAGGGCCGCCCACACGACGGGCTCGGGCGCCACCTGCTCGAGCTGCGGCGCATAACGAAGCGACATCCCCGCTGCGAAGCAGGCCGCGAGCACCGACCACACGACGCCGAAGACCGCATAACGCGTGAGAAGCTGAGAATCGCCCGCCCGGCCACGACCGCTCAGCCGCCGGGAGAACTGCTCGCGGGCCCGCCGCCGGAGGCCCGGTTCCCGCAGGAGGTCGACCAGGATCTGGTAGCCGTCGCGCTCGATGAACGGATTCAGGTTGAAGAACGCACCGAGGTAGGCGGCGAACGCGAGCTGGAAGAAGATGTCGCGCGCCGCCCCGGCGGGCAGGGCGAGGCAGCAAACAGCGAAGAGCGCGCCGAGAGAGAAGTCGGACACGGGCCCGGCCGCGCTGATCGCAATCCGGTGGCGCCTGGGCTCAAACCATGCCTCCGAGGTGTCGACGTAGGCGTACGGGAAGATCAGGAGCAGCTTCACGCCGGCCTTGTGAACCCGGCGGCCGAATGACGCCATGGTGAGCCCATGGGCGGTCTCGTGCACGGCCACCACCGCGAAGCGGCCCAGCAGGAAGACCAAGCCGCCGATGCCCACCTTCTGCGCAACGACGAACGGCGTCCCGTAGCGCGCCACCACGAGATAGGGAAACACCACCACCCCCGCCACCACGAGCGCCGCGATCGCGGCCAGCGCCGGCCGGGTGAACAGCCGCCATCCGCCAAGGCGATAGAGGCGGTCGAACAGCCGCCCCGCACCGGCCCACGTCTTCTCGCGCGGCGCCAGGAGCCGCTGGGCGCGCCCGCCGCGCGCCTGGTCGGGAGCCGCCCCCTCTACACCGCTCAGGAGCCCACGCTCGGCCAGCTCCGAGAGGAGCCTCGCGAGGCGTGCCGGACCAGTCTCGCCGGACCGCCTCTCGGACTCGCGGATCAGCTCGGGCATGGAGCGGGTGCCGTCGAGCAGCTGCAGAAGCTCGGCGTCGGCGTCGGATAGCCGGAGGAAGCGGTCCGACGCCAGGTCCCGGAGCACCCACCGCTTCGGCCCTTCCGAGGCCTCGAGGCGCTTGAGGGCATAGCCTGATCCCACCCTCGGATGCGTGGGCAGGCCGGCGGCAGGACGGACGACGATCGTTCTCCCCGCCTCCGCCTCCTCGCGGCGGCGCTCCACAAGCAGCTCCTGGTTCCCGATCCTGATATGCGAGCCGTCCCGCAGCGGCGTCGGGCCATCGATGCGCTGCCCGTCCAGCCAGGTGCCGTACCTCGACCCGGCGTCCTCGAGTATCGGGCCGCTGCCATCGACCGAGATACGTGCCTGCCGCCGCGAGACGGCCGGGTCGTCAAGCCGTAGCGTGTTGCCCGGAGCCCGGCCGATGGTCATCTCGTCCAGCATGGGCACCCGGCTGCGGTCGGCCAGCACGAGTTCGAAGATCGGCGCCATCAAGACAGCCAACATTCCGGCCGGTCGACCTTCAACAGCGAAGGCCGCTCAGATGAGCGGGCGCGGCGATCGAACCTGATCGACGGGGGCTCTTGGGTGAACGCAGCTCGCTGTTGAGCCCTCGCCGTTCGCCGGGACGATAGGACCGGCCATGGCAGCGCTCCTCACCCGCCCCGCGCGCTCCCGCAGCCATCGGCCCCAACTTGAGACCGAGGGCCGATGGTGGTGGAGGCCGCGCGTGCGCTCGGCGCTGTTGCTGGGCGTGCTGGCCGTCGTGGCGGCGCTGGCCCGGATCGCGGCGCAGATCCAAGTCGACTGGCTCTGGTTCAGCGAGCTTGGCCAGGAGCGAGTCTTCACGACGATCCTCGCGAGCAGATGGCTGGCGGGCGGCCTCGGCGGGCTCGCCACGACGATGTTCCTCGTCGCGAACTTCTGGCTTGTCGAGCGCACCGCGCCCCCGGATGCCCAGCTCCTGCGCGACCACCCAACCACCGCTCGACTGCGGCGCATCCTCCTGCCCACGTACCTGGCAGTCTCCGCCACCGGCGGGTTCTTCGTCGGCACCCGGCTCGTGGTTGCGGACTGGCAGCAGGTCCTCCTGTGGCTCCACCGAAGCGACTTCGGCGTTACCGATCCGCTTTTCCACCGCGACGTGGGGTTCTTCGTGTTCTCTCTGCCGCTGTATCAGCGGGTCGCCCACTGGCTGTTACTCACCGTCGCCGTGGCCCTCGTCGGCTCGCTCTGCGCGCACGCCGCCACGGGCGCGATCCGCATGAAGCCGCGACCGGTTTCGGTCACGCGCGGCGCACAGACCCACGTGCTCGCGCTCGGCGCGCTGTTGATGCTCGTCGTCGCCTTGCAGCACTGGCTCGCCCAGTTCGCGCTGGAGCTCCCGCGTGCGGGCGCGGGGCTCCCCGGCGCGGGGTACACCGACGTGCACGTCACCCTCCCATGGCTTCGCGTCCTCCTGCTCGCCTCGCTCGCCGGCGCGGCGATGCTCCTCTACGGAGCCATACGGCGGTCCTGGGCGCTTCCGACCATCGCCCTGGTGGTGGTCGTGTTCGCCGAGCTCGCCAACCCGGCGATCCTGCCCTCGGTGGTGCAGCGCTTCTTCGTCGACCCCCAGACCCTGTCGCGCGAGCGCCCCTATCTCACCCACTCCCTCCGGTTCACCCGGCTGGCCTACGGGCTCGACCGCGTCGCCGATCGCCCGCTGCCGGCGAACTCCACGATCTCCGCAGCCGAGCTGCGCGCGAACCGCGACGTGCTCCGGAACATCCAGCTATGGGACAGCGACGTGCTTCGACCGCAGATCGACCAGCAGCAGTCGATCGGCTCCTACTACACCTTCCACCGCACGACGGTCGACCGCTACCGCCAGGGAGGCGAGACGAGGGCGATGATCCTCGCCCAGCGTGAGCTCGACCTGAGCCGTTTGGAGTCGTCGGGGCGGACCTGGGCGAACGATCACCTGGCGTACACACACGGCTACGGCCTGGTTGCCGTGCACGCCGGCGGAGTCGGGCGCGCGGGGCAACCGAAGTTCGTCACCTCCGAATTCGGTGCCGGCCGGGCGTCGACCGAGATTCGGCAACCACGCGTCTACTACAGCGTCCAGCCGCCCGGTGCAAAGCCCTGGGTGATCGTCCGGACAAACCGGCCTGAGATCGAGAAGCCGCTCCCCGGCGACGCGCCCGAGCCCGAGTACCACTACAACGGGGGCGGCGGGATCCACCTCGGGGGCCTGGTGCGCCGCGCGATGTTCGCCCTCCGCTTCGGCCAGCTCAATTTCGTGCTATCGGAGACGCTCACGGGGGATTCGCGGATCATCCTGCACCGAGACGTGCGCGGGAGGCTCCAGGCCCTGGCGCCGTTTCTCCAGTGGGAGCAGTGGCCCGAGGTGGCCGTGATCGACGGCCGCATTCAGTTCCTCGCGCACGGCTACACGACGAGCGACTCGTTTCCCTATTCGGACGAGGTGCAGTTCGGCGAGAAAAGCGTCAACTACATACGCGGGGCGGTGGTGGCCACAGTTGACGCGTTCAGCGGCCGGGTCACGCTCTATGCCACCGACACCGACGACCCGATCCTGCGCGCCTGGCGCGGAGCCTTCCCGAGCCTGTTCACCCCGGCCTCGAAGATGCCCGCCGCAGTACGGGCTCATCTGCGCTACCCAGCCGAGCTCTTCGACGCCCAGTCGAAGATCTGGGAGACGTACCACATCGACAACATCGACGACTTCTATACAAAGGCCGACGCCTGGCAGCGGCCGGCGGAGCTCTCGGGGCCGGTCCAGAAGGTCGGCGCGATCCGCTTTCGCTTCAGGAGCGAGGCCCCTCGGATGCGCCCCTACTTCCTCCTCGCGCGCCTGCCGAGTGAGCGGCGAGAGCGCTTCATGCTCACGACCGTGTTCACGCCGCACAGCCAGGAGAACCTGACCGGTTACCTGACCGGGACCATGGACTCGCGCGCGCGGCCGCGCCTCGAGCAGCTAACCCTCCCGCGCTCGCGGCTCGTGCTCGGCCCCTCCCAGGTGAGCCGGGAAATCCTCGCCACGCCGGCGTTGGGCGACAGACTGCGTCTCCTGAACCAGGAGACCACGGACCTCGGCGAGCAGGCGGTGAACGCGGTTGAGCTGAGCGAGCCGCGCGTCGTGCCGATCGGCGACTCGTTCCTGTACGTCCAGCCGATCTACGTC
>Ga0081538_10003637_pt1 | contig 14494 bp, 8 predicted proteins | sample TabmetS5T2R1_FD_71022 | JGI IMG/M metagenome (GOLD analysis project Ga0081538, IMG submission 71022) | Tabebuia heterophylla rhizosphere microbial communities from the University of Puerto Rico - S5T2R1 | ecosystem: Host-associated > Plants > Roots > Rhizosphere ... | reverse complement strand
CTCGGGCGTCTCGTCGATCGCCTACGTCTTCTGCCCGGGTGCCTCCTGCACCCCGACCACCCTTGCCGGGTCAAGCGCCACGGGACCCGACTACCGCATCGTCTGGAGCTCGCAGCCCGCGGACGGCGTCTATCAGGTCCTCGCGCGCGTCCGGGACGCGGCGGGTAACACCACCGACTCGGCGAAGCGCACGGTCACCATCGACAACACGGCGCCGCAGAGCACCATCGCGTCCGGCCCAGCGAACCCGACGATCGCAACGTCGGCGACCTTTTCCTTCACGGCGAGCGAGGCGGGCTCGTCGTTCGAGTGCCGTGTCGACGGCGGCGCCTGGGTCGCGTGCGCGAGCCCGCGGAGCTACAGCGGTCTCGGCGAAGGCGCGCACGCGTTCGACGTGCGCGCGACGGATCCCGTCGGGAACACGGACGCGACGCCGGCCACCCGGGCGTGGGTCGTCGATCTGACCGCTCCGGAGACGGCGATCGTGTCAGCGCCCGCCTCGCCGACGAACGCGAGCTCGACGAGCTTCTCGTTCACCTCGACGGAGTCCGGCTCCACATTCGAGTGCCGTCTCGACGGCGGCGGTTGGGCCGCGTGTGCGAGCCCGCGGGGCTACAGCAGCCTTGCCGACGGCCTCCACGCCTTCGACGTGCGGGCGACCGATCCGGCCGGAAACGCGGACGCCACCGCGGCTTCCCACGCCTGGGTCGTGGACACGACCGCGCCCGACACGACGATCACGACCGCACCGGCGAGCCCGACGAGCTCGACGTCGGTGATCTTCGCCTTCACCGCCGGCGAGGGCGGGGCCACCTTCCAGTGTCGGCTGGACGGCGGGGCCTGGAGCGCGTGCTCGAGCCCGACCGCCTACAGCGGCCTGGCCGAAGGCCCGCACCTCTTCGAGGTCCGGGCGCTGGACGGGATCGGGAACGCCGACGCAACCCCCGCCGCCCACCCGTGGACGGTCGACCTCACGGCGCCGCAGACCACGATCACGTCCGGTCCTGCCGACCCGACAAACGCGACGTCGGCGACGTTCTCGTTCACGGCGAGCGAGGGCGGCTCCACGTTCGAGTGCCGCCTGGACGGCGGCGCCTGGGTGGCGTGCACGAGCTCCGCGGCCTTCGCCGGCCTCGGCGAGGGCCCCCACGCCTTCGAGGTGCGCGCGACCGACCCGGCGGGCAACATGGACGCGACGGCGGCGGCGGCCGGCTGGATCGTGGACACCTCCGCGCCGGAGACGGCGATCACGTCGGCACCGGCGGACCCGACCAGCGCCACTTCCACAAGCTTCTGGTTCACGTCCACGGAGAGCGGCTCCACGTTCGAGTGCCGCCTCGACGGCGGCACGTGGGCGTCCTGCACCGCGCCGCGCGCCTTCGCGGGCCTCACGGAGGGCTCGCACACATTCGATGTGCGCGCGACCGACCCGGCCGGGAACACCGACCCCGCTCCGGCGACCTTCACGTGGAGGGTCGACCTGACGGCGCCCGAGACGAGCATCATGGCGACTCCCGCCGACCCGTCGAGGTTCACGGACGCGAGCTTCTCTTTCTCGGCGAGCGAGGGTGGCGCGACGTTCGAGTGCCGTCTCGACGCCGGCACCTGGGCCGGCTGCTCGAGCCCCACGGCGCTTTCGGGCCTCGCGGCGGGCAGCCACTCATTCGCGGTTCGCGCCACCGACGCCGCCGGGAACGTCGATGCGAGCCCCGCCGCCTTCTCCTGGGTGGTCGACCTGACGCCGCCAGACACGACGATCATCTCGGCGCCCGCGGACCCGACGAACGCGACGTCGGCGAACTTCTCGTTCTCGGCGGGCGAGAGCGGATCGGTCTTCGAGTGCCGCCTCGACGGCGGCGCCTGGGAGCCGTGCGCGAGCCCGCAGACTCGCACCGAGCTCGCCGACGGTGCTCACGGCTTCGAGGTGCGCGCGACGGACGCGGCCGGAAATGTCGACCCGACCTCCGCGGCTCACGCCTGGACGATCGACACGACGCCTCCGGCGCCCCCGACGATCGAGAGCCCCTCGCAGAGCAGCACGAACTCGACCGGCACCGTGACGCTCTCAGGAACGGCCGAGCCCGCTGCGGTCGTCGAGGTCTTCGAAGGCGCGACGTCGCGCGGGACGGCGACCACGAGCTTGGGCGGCGTCTGGAGCCGGACGCTTACGAGCGTCGCCGACGGATCGCACACCTACACGGCCACGGCCAGGGACGCGGCCGGCAACACTTCGAGCGCCTCCAACGCCCGCACCGTCGCCGTCGACACCACAGCGCCCAACACGGTCCTGACGACGGGGCCGCTCGGCGCGACGTCGAGCGCCTCCGCCACATTCACGTTCGCCGCCGACGACCCGTCCGCGACTTTCGACTGCCGCCTCGACGGTGACACCTGGGCTCCGTGCTCGAGCCCGAGAAGCTATGCCGGGCTCACCGAAGACATCCACACGTTCGACGCGCGCGCGACCGACCCGGCCGGCAACACGGACCCGACGCCGGCCACGCGCACGTGGACGGTGGACACGACGCCCCCGGCCACACCCGCGATCACAAGCCCCGCCGACGGCGCGACGAGCGCGACCGCAGCGCTGACCGTCTCGGGGACGGCCGAGCCGGGCTCGATCGTCGAGCTCCTCGACGGATCGACCTCGAAGGGCGTCACGACCGCGACCGCGGGCGGCGCCTGGAGCAAGGCAGTCACGGCGCTCGCCGACGGATCGCACACCTTCACCGCCGTGGCCGCGGACGCGGCCGGCAACACCTCGGCCGTCTCGAACGCGCGCACGGTCGTGGTCGACACGAGCGCGCCGCAGACGTCAATCGACTCCGGTCCGGCGAATCCGACCGCGGCGACCGAGGCGACGTTCGCCTTCAGCTCGAACGAGCCGGGCGGGTTCGAGTGCCGCCTCGACGGCGGCGCCTGGGCGGCCTGCTCGAGCCCCGTGACCTTCGAGGGCCTGGCCGAGGGCCCACGCGCCTTCGAGGCGCGTGCCGTCGACGCGGCCGGGAACACGGACGCCTCGCCGGCCCTCTGGACGTGGGTCGTGGACGTGACGGCTCCCGAGACCACGATCGACTCAGGCCCCGCGGACCCGACCGCCGAGACCGACGCCGCCTTCACCTTCAGCGCGGACGACCCGTCCGCGACCTTCGAATGCCGCCCGGACGGCGGTGCCTGGGCCGCTTGTGCGAGCCCCGAGACCGTGACCGGCCTCGTACCCGGGGCACACGTCTTCGAGGTCCGGGCTGTGGATCCGGCCGGCAACGCCGACGCCGCACCCGCCGCATACGCGTGGACCGTGACATGACCAGCGCACAAACGAGCGCACAACCCGCCGAGGAGGGGTCGAGATGAGGAGGACGAGGATCGGAAGGATTGCTGCGGCACTCGCGACCGCTGGGGCGGTGCTGGCCGTCGCCGTGCCGTCGCACGCCGCGCTCACGGCACCGGTTCCGCAGGCGCCCGCGGACGGAACGAGCGTCGGCGCGCTCCCGGTCCTCTCCTGGACGCCCGTCGCGGGCGCCGAGCGCTACGAGTTCCAAATCGCCGCCGACCCGGGCTTCAACTCGCTCGTCCACGGCTTCCCGACGAACCCGTACTTCACGCGGAACACGAGCGCGACGCTCGTCAAGAGCGCGCCCAACGGCGCCTATTGGTGGCGGGTCCGTGCGGTGGCGCCCGACGGGTCGGTCTCTCCGTGGTCGACCCCCATGTCGATCGAGAAGAACTGGGCCGACGAGCCCTCGCTCCTGGCGCCCGCCGACGGGGCGACCTTCACGTACCCGACCGATCATTTCCGGCTCGAGTGGACCCCGGTGCCCGGCGCGTGGAAGTACCTCCTGAGCGTGGCGACCGACCCCGAGCTGGGCTCGGTCGTCTGGTCGGGCGGCCCGATCGAGACCCAGGCCACCGCGTTCACGCTCTCCAAGCCGCTCACCCCCGACAAGACGTACTACTGGGGGATCACGCCGATCGACCCGGCCGGCAATCGTGGGGCGCCGTCTGACGTCCGCTCGTTCGTGTGGACGTGGCCATCCACGACGGAACCGGAGGTCACCGACCTCGCGAGCGCGGTCGAGATCTACGACTACGAGTTCAGCTGGGACGAGGTGCCCGGCGCAGCCGGCTACGAGATCGAGATCAACTCCTCGAGCGACTGGGCGCCGGGCTCGAAGGTGTGCTGCGACGTCAACTTCATCACCAAGGTGACGACGATCGGGTCCACGTTCACGCCGACCCTCGTGCTCCCTAACAACTACTACTACTGGCGGGTGCGGGCGATCGACCCGAGCCGCAACGCCGGCGTCTGGAACGTGGGGCCGGAGTTCTTCAAGAGCTTCGACAACGTCCTGCCGAGCGTCCGCAACCTCCGGATGGTCGACAACCCATTCCCGACCGAGGCGGCGTTCGAGACCTCGACGCCGGTCGTGGGGTGGGACGCGGTTCCGGGCGCGTCGGCCTACGAGGTCGAGGTGACCCGCTTCGCGAACGGCTGCCAGTGGACGGCGACGCTCGAGCACTGGAAGACGAAGACGGCGACGCCGTTCTGGACGCCGCTGGGCTCGGGCTGGAACGGCCGTAAGCCCTTCGGCAGCGACACGGAACAGCCGTTCGTCTCGACCGACTTCCCTTCGCTCGTGGCCGACCACGCGTACTGCGTCCGTGTCACGGCCCTCGACCGTGCGTCCGACGCCGTGGGGGCGTACGTGCGGAGCGCCGAGACCTACCTGCCAGACGCCGACAATCCGGCCTTCGTGTGGACCGGGCCGCCGTCCGGCGCCGTATGCACGCCGAGCTGCTCGCCGGGGGCGCTCGGGAGCGACGACTACCTGCTCCCGGCGCGGGGAACGACGGCGGGCGAGATGCCGCTCTTCCGCTGGAAGCCGCTGCTCGGGGCGGAGAGCTACTTCGTCCTCGTCGCCAGGGACCCGGAGTTCACGAACATCGTGGACTACGCATTCACTCAGATGCCCGCATACGCGCCCCGGACCGGCTTCGCGACGGAGTCCTATCCCGACGAGACGACCGCCTACTACTGGGTCGTGCTCCCGGCGACCGACGGGAACGGAGACGGGGTCGTGACCGCTCCGCGCTTCAGCGCACCTGCCGACTTCCACAAGCAGTCCGCTCCGCCCGCGCTCCTGGCGCCGGCGAACGGGACGGTCTTCGACACACCGGCCCGCTTCCAGTGGACCCCGGTCGTGGCGGCGCGCCGCTACCGGCTGCAGGTGTCCCGGGATCCCACGTTCGCGAGCGGCATTCTCGAGGACGTCGTCACGGACTCGACCGCCCACACGAGCCTGAAGACGTTCGACGCCGACGTCGACCTCTACTGGCGCGTGCGGGCCGACGACGAGAACCTGCACGGGCTCACGTGGTCCGCTACGGGCGGGTTCCGAAAGACGCTCGCGACGCCGGTCCTGGACCCCGGCAACCCCGACCGCGGGGACGCGCTGCCCACGTGGCAATGGTTCCCTGTCCCGCGCGCCGTCTCCTACGACGTCGAGGTGCAGTTCCCGAACGGCACGAAGCAGACGTTCGGCGGCCTCCCGTCCGCGGCCGCCACGCCGACGGAGATGAAGGGCACCGGCATCTGGCACTGGCGGGCGCGTGCCAACTTCCCCCAGGTGAACTCGGCGGCGGTGACCCCCGGGCCCTGGACCCCGACTTCCGCATTCGCGCGGACGATTCGCGAGCCGGCCAATCCGAGCGCGAAGGCCGGCCAGGGCCGCCTCGTCTTCCGCTGGGATCCGAAGCTGGGCGCCCGCAACTACCGCGTGCAGGTCTCGACGCGGCCGGACTTCTCCACGCTCGTCGAGACGACGGCCACCGAGAACGCGAGCTACGCACCCCCGCTCAGCCAGTTCCTTTACACCGGCGGCGGCACCTTCTACTGGCGCGTGGCGGCCGCCGACGATCAGTTCGCCAACGTCGGCGACTACACGGCCGGGAGGAGCTTCGAGCTCTCCTCCCTGACGACCGTGCTCAGGATGGGATCGACCACCACCGCCTCGGTCACGAAGACGAGGGCGGCCGTGCGCGTGCGCGGGCGGGTCGTTCCAGGGCACCCGGGAAAGCGCATCGTCGTCAAGCTCTTCCGCAAGCGCGGCGGCGCCTTCAGTCTCATCGCGACGAAGCGGCCGACCCTGAGCGCGACGAGCGGGTACTCGACAACCTTCAGGCGGCCGAGACCGGGCGCGTGCCGGGTGACCGCCCGCTTTGCCGGCGACGCGGACCACCGCGCCAGCGCGCGCAGCATCTCGTTCAGGTGCTGAGTTCGGCGGGCCGGCCGCGGTGCCGGCCCGCCCCAAGCCCTCGTTCGATCCCTCGTTCGAGGGATTCTGCGCAGGGTTCCTCTCCCAGGCGCGTCTGTGAAGAGGGACACATTCCAAACTGCGGCCAATGCACCGGACCTCGATCTCACAGGGGGTCCGCGACGAGCGCGTGGGGGCGTCCAGCGCGCTCATCGTCGACCCATCCCGCCTTTCTCGGCGTGGTACGTGCGAGGTCCTCGTCCGCGCAGGTGTCGACGTGGTGGTCGAGACGTCGAGCGGCGAGGAGGCGCTCGAGGCCGCCGGCGCCCTCACCCCTGATCTGGCGGTCATCGAGCTTCGACTTCCCGGACTCCCAGGGGTCGAGACCATCCACCGTCTGCGATCCGTCTGCCCAGGAACACGCGCGGTGGTCTTGACTGGAGAGGAAGAGCAGGTCGCGGAGGCAGTCGCCGCCGGAGCCTGCGCCTTCCTGCTCAAGACCTCGCCGCTCGAAGCGCTTGCCGATGCTCTCCGCGTCGCTGCGGCGGGTCACTCCCTCATTCTTCCGGCGGCCGCGGCGCGGCTGCTCGAGGCGGGCCACGAGCAGGCGAGCATCACAAGCGGCGCGCTGGTCGCTCTCTCCGCGCGCGAGCTCGAAGTGCTCCGCCTGCTCGCAGGCGGCCGGGACAACGCCGAGATCGCCGCCGAGCTCTTCATCAGCCCCAGCACCGCGAAGAGCCATGTCTCCCACATCCTCGGAAAACTCAGCTCGGAGAACCGGATCCAAGCGGCGGTCCTCGCGGTTCGATGCGGGCTCGCCTAGTCGATCCGCAAATGCGCGTCGGGATGGACCGAGCACCAGGCCTGGAGGTACAGCGTGAGCTCGAGCCGCTCCGCCTCGGGGAGCGGGGAGTCGGGTATCCGGACGAGGAAGCCGCCGCCTTCAAGCTTTTCGACCACACACTGCGCACGCCGCAGGAAGGCGACGAGGTCGCCGGTGTGCCGCGGGTCGTCGAGATGGATCTCCATTGGCCGCTGCCGCGCCTCCGCCGAATCGCTCGACGCGGATGGGCACACCGTGGCGGACGCATGCTGCGAAGGAAACTGACCGTTGGCGCAGGGCGCCCACCTCGCACGAACAGGAGCGAGTCGGTGGGGAGACCGATCGCAGGCTTCGCACTCGTGGGCGTGAGCGTCGCGGGGCTCGTCTACGGCTCGCTCGCCCTCCAGGCGGACGCAGCGGGGGCTGACCAGATGATCGCCGCGTGCGTGTGTGCCGCCATGGTGCTCCTCGTCGCGCTCGGCGCCTCGCTAGCCCACCGGCTCGCCGTGGATGCGGCCGTCAGCCGCGAGCGCCGGCGAATCGCACGCGAGCTTCACGACGGTCTCGCGCAGGAGCTCGCCTTCGTCGTCGCCCAGTGCAGTCGCCTTGCTTCGCAGCCGGAGGTGGGCAGCATCGCGGAGGCGGCACGGGCTGCCCTGGCCGAGTCGCGGCGGGCGATGCTCGCCCTCCGGCACCCCGTCGGAGCGACACTCGCCGAGGAGGTGGAAGACGTCGCGAGGCACGCGGCGAATCGCGCTGGCCTCCGCCTGGAGCTTCAGCTCGCCGAAGGCTTGAACCTTCCGCCCGAATCACGCGTCGAGCTCGCACGGGTCCTGAACGAGGCGATCGCAAACACGGCCCGTCACGCCGGGGCCACCCGCGTGAGCGTCGAGCTCTCGGGCGAGCGCGGCGTGCGGCTCGCCGTCAGCGACGACGGAGTCGGGTTCGATCCGGACCGCAGTAACCCCTCTGCCGGCTTCGGGATCCTGGGCATGAGGGAGCGAGTGAAGTTGCTTGGCGGGGAGCTTTCCATCGTGTCGCGTCCCCTCCGCGGCACCCGGGTGGAGGTGTACCTCCCGTAGGGACGCGGCGCCGAGTCCTGGTGGCCGACGACCACCCGACCTTGCGGGCGAGCGTCTGCCGGGCACTCGAGGGACACGGCTTCGAGGTGTGCGCCGAGGCGGCGACCGGGGGCGACTCCGTGGCTGCCGCAGAGCGTGAGCGGCCGGACGTCTGCGTCCTCGACGTTCGCATGCCCGGCGGCGGAATCGCCGCCGCCGCGGAGATCGCAACGCTCCTCCCGGAGACCGTCGTCGTCATGCTCACCGTGTCGGAGAGCGACGACGACTTGTTCGCTGCTCTTCGTGCAGGCGCTCGGGGCTACCTCCTGAAAGACATGGATCCCGCGCGGCTACCGCTCGCCCTCGAGGGCGTGCTTGCCGGCGAGGCCGCGCTGCCTCGAGCCCTGGTCGCCCGAGTGCTCGACGAGTTCCGAGCCCGGCGACGGCGGAGGCGCCTCCTCCCGGGCGGACGCGGAGACACCTTGACGGACCGCGAATGGGAAACGCTCGAACTGCTCGCAGGCGGTCTGTCCACGGCCGAGACGGCCGAGCGAATGCTCGTCACGCCGGTCACGGTCAGGCGTCATGCCGCATCGATCCTCAAGAAGCTGGACGTGCCCGATCGCCGCTGTCTGCTGGGGCTCCTGCACGAGCCGGAACGCCATCCCACCGAAGAGGAGAGGCCGGCCTACCCGTCAGCGGGGCGAGCCCGGACGTCCGACGAGCCATAAGGGAGAAAAGAACCCCGACGGGAGGGAGATCGGCTGTGTCGACGCGGAAACGCACACAAGCTCGAGGCAGGCTCGGCCTGATCCTCGCGACGCTGATCGCGGCGGGAGTTCTCGCCGTCGGGGCATCCGCGGACGACATCCGGAACGATCTCAGCGGAACGGCAGGCGTCATGACCCTCGTCTCCGGAGGGAACACAGGCTCGACCGCTCTCACCGTCGTGCCGCGCAACGGGGACGGCAAGAACGGCTGCAACCTGACGGGGTCGTCGATGCTCGTCGTGTCGGTTCACTCGAGCGACACGTCCGTGGCGACTGTCAGCCCGGCTTCCATCACGTTCGGGAGCTGCGGCGACGTCAAGACGGTGACGGTGACGTCCGGCACGAAGGGGACGGCAGACGTGACCCTGACGCAGGTCTCCAACACAACGGGCGGCTCCTTCAATCTGTCTCCGGCGTCGTTCGCGGTTCACGTCGTCCCGCCGCCGAACACACCCCCGACGGTCACGGTGACAGGCGTCGAGCACGGCGCGAGCTACGCGAAGGGCTCTGTGCCGGCGGCCCTGTGCGCGGTGGAGGACGCCGAAGACGGAAGCTCGAGCTTCGCCGCAAGCCTGACCGCGATCACCGGCGCCTACGCCGAGGACGGGCTCGGCAACCAGACGGCGAGCTGCTCGTACACCGACGCGGGCGGTCTCGTGCAGGAGACCTCGGTCACCTACTCGATCTCCGACCCGTCCGCGCCGACGATCGCGTACACGCTCTCGCCCTCGGCGCCCGACGGGGATGACGGCTGGTACAGGAGCGACGTCACGCTCGTGTGGGAGGTCGGAGAGCCGGAGTCCCCCAACTCGCTCGTGCTCGAGGGTTGTGACGATCAGAGCATCGTGACCGACGGCGAGTTCGTCTTCTCCTGCTCGGCGAACAGCCCCGGCGGACACTCAGGGCCGGTAGATGTCCTCGTGAAGCGCGACGCGACGAAGCCGACGATCTCGGGGTCCCGCCTGCCGGAGGCCAACGCTTTCGGCTGGAACAACGGCGACGTCGTCGTGTCCTTTTCCTGCGCCGATGCACTCTCGGGCCTCGCCGACTGCACCGCCGACCAGACCGTCGACGGCGAGGGACGCGACCTGTCGGTGGCGGGAACCGCTCGTGACCGCGCCGGAAACTCGGACTCGGCGACGGTGGGCGACATCAACATCGACCGGACAGCCCCCGGAGCTCCGTCCCTGACGCCGGACCGCGCCCCCGACTATGCAGGCAGCGGCGGCTGGTACAGAGATGAAGTCATGGTCATCTTCGCCGGCACCGGAGATCCCGACCTGGCCAACGGCGATATCGGGAGCGGCGTCGACCCGACTACCGTGCCGGCCGACGCCGTCTTCGACAGCAGCGGCTCGCACACGGCGAGCGGGACGGTTCGGGATCGAGCCGGTAACGAGTCGACGGCCGCCAGCCTGACTGTGCAGTTGGACGCCGATCCCCCGTCCGTCGCAATGACTTGCCCCTCCAGCCCTCTTCTTTTGGGTAGTACCGCGAGCGCGGCCTGGACGGCCGCAGATGCGGAGTCAGGTCTCGCCACGCCGGTCGCCGGCTCCGTCACCCTCGACACATCCTCCATCGGAACGAAGTCGGCGAGCACGCCGACTGCCGAGGACAACGTCGGCCACTCGGCCCGCGCCGAGTGCGTCTACAGCGTCGTCTTCGACTTCCGTGGCTTCTTCCGCCCAGTCGACAACCCGCCGACCCTGAACACCGTGAAGGCGGGAAGCGGGATCCCCGTCAAGTTCTCGCTGAGCGGCGACCAGGGGCTCAACATCTTGGCACCCGGCTATCCGCTGTCGTACGGCGTCGACTGCAATACCTCGGCGCCGCTCGACACGGTCGAGCAGACCGTCAACGCCGGAGGAAGCAGTCTCTCCTACGACGCCGACGTCGATCAGTACGTGTATGTCTGGAAGTCGGACAAGGCCTGGGCGGGAACGTGCCGCCGCCTCGACGTGACTCTGATCGACGGAACCCGGCATATCGCCCACTTCAAGTTCGCGAAATAGGGCAACCGAACGAACGCAAAGGGAGAGGAGTGTCGAGCACGCTCCTCTCCTCTGTGGAGGGCTAGGAGGGTTAGGCGGAACGTGGCTCGTCGTCGGGGTGCGATGGTCGTTCCGAGGCAAGGACGCAGGGAGCGTTCGTAGCCGGAGGCTACGGGCGCGACTGAGGACGCAGTCCTCGGGGCGAGCAGCGCGGCCCGACGGCACAGCCGTCGTTTCGCCGAACCCTCCTAGGCGGGACCGTTCAGGACCTGAACGCTGAATCCGCCGCCCGACCCATTGCCAAATCGAGGGGAACCGCCACTCTTTGGAGCCTACGCATCGTGGGTTCCAGGGAGGCTTGCGGCATGAAGACGAAGGTTCTCATCGCGGACGACCATCCGCTCGTTCGCAGCGGTGTGCGAAGGGCTCTCGAGGAAGAGCAGGATTTCGAGGTCGTCGGAGAGGCTACGAACGGGGCGAAGGTGCTCCCTCTCATCGGGCAGACCGACCCCGACCTCGTCGTCCTCGACGTCAGCATGCCGCAGCTGGACGGGCTCGCGTGCCTGGATCAGATCCGCAGGCGATATCCGGACCTGAAAGTCGTGATCCTCTCGGCGGCCGGCGATCCCGAGCGAGTCCAGGCGGCGCTGGCACGCGGAGCGACGGCGTACGTTCTGAAGAGCGTCGACGTACGCGACCTTGCCTCCGCGCTGCGACAGGCGATCGAGGGGACCGTCTTCCAACCGCTCGGCGTGCAGCACGACTCCGACGGCCAGCTTGCGGGCTCAGCGGGCCTCACAGACCGTGAGACCGCGATCCTGAAGGCGGTCGCGCGCGGTCTCACGAACCAGGCGATCGGTCAAGAGTTCTGGGTCAGCGAACAGACCGTGAAGTTCCACCTGCGAAACATCTTCCGCAAGCTCGAGGTGCGTAGTCGCACCGAGGCGGCTCGCTATGCGTTCGAGCGCGGGCTCGTCGAGAGCTCGATCTGAGAGGGCCGCCTTGACGAACATGCTTCTCGAACATGTGGAGCGTCTTCTGGCGGACGCGGTCCCCGAGGGGGAGGACGACGCACTGCGCGCGGCCGGGGAACGCGCTCGGGCGCTGATTGAGGCGGGAGGAGCTTCGCATGGCGCCGTGGAGCGCGCCGCGCTCATCTACGCGGGCGAAGCACTTAGCCTCCTGGTGCTGGACGACCGATTCGGCGAGGTCGCAGGGGCGACAGTCGAGCTCCTCCGGACGGAGACGGATCGTCCAGGAACGGCGCTGACGCTCGATCTCTACCGAGAGCTCCTCCGCAGCCGCTTCCTCAGCGAGCTTCCGCCGGGCATGGCAGCAGCCGGAGTCCTCCGGGCGGCAGTGTCGCTCGGCCCGCTCGAGGAAGCGTCGCTCTGGCAGGCCGATGCGGGGCAGGGCCTCGTGTGCCTGTCCCTCGCCGGGAGAAACGCCCCCACCAGGCGTGTTCGGGCGTGCGCGCGAGATCTGCTTCTCGAGGGGCGCAGCCGCGACAACGATCGAGGCCACGTCCACGCGGTTCCCGTCTTCCGCTGGGGCGCTACCTACGCCGGACTGGTCTTACGCGCTCGGCCTGCCAACCGTGAGGCAGCTCGTGCCTATGCGGGCGAGGCCGCGTCGGAGCTGACCATAGTCCTTGAGCGCGAGCGGCTACTGAGGCGCGGTGCGTCCCACGCGCGCGCGCTCGTGGAGGCCAGCGAGCGGCGTCTTGTTCGCATCGGTCTCGACATCCACGACGGACCGCTCCAAGTGCTCGCGACGCTGGTCGGCGACACGCGCATCCTGCGGGACCGCCTAGCTGCCGACGGCGGCGGCGACACGAACGGCCGCCTCTTGCTCGCCTGGCTCGACGACTATGCGTTGCGCCTCCGCGAGGTCGACGAGGACCTCCGCGAGCTTGCTGTGTCGCTCGAGTCTCAGCGGCTGCGCCAGACCGACTTCGACGTCGTGCTTCGGGAGGAGGTCTCCGCATCCGCGGCCCGAAGCGGGATTGAGGTCGACGTCGACGTCTCGGGGAACTTCGCCAACCTGACCGCCTCCCAGCGCTTTGCGATTGCCGCGGTCGTTCGCGAAGCTCTGGCCAACGCCCGCGAGCACGGCAGGGCGTCCCATGCGCGCCTGCGCGCGCGCGCGACGACCGCGTACATCCGCGCAACCGTCGTCGACGACGGTCGGGGATTCGCTGTCGAGCACGCGCTCGCTGCAGCGGCGGCGAACGGCCGCTTGGGCCTCGCCGGGATGAGCGAGCGGGTGCGGCTTCTCGGAGGGCACCTTGCCGTCGACAGCAGGCCGGGAGGATCGACGACGATCACGGTCACGCTTCCCCGCTGGGAGCCGGCGAACGCGGCGGTCCGGCCGAAAGCTGTCGCCGCGGCCGCAAGCCGGTAACGAATCTATTCGAAGGGGCGTGTCCGCCTCCTCTGTCGGCGGATGTGCTGCGCCGCTGCGCGGTGGAGACTGTGGGAGTCGTCGCACGGCCTCCGGATTGGCCCAACCGACTGCGGCCAAGGGTGAACCCTCCGTGCCGTGCGACGACGTCCCTTCCGTTGGGGGAGGGCGCCTACTCCTTTGAAGGTCGTCCGACACGGGCTGAGCACCCATTCTGAACCCATGAGCGAGAGGGCCGAGCAGGAACGACTTGTTCTTTCGGAGGAGGCTCGGATTCGTCGCTGGCGGCGCGCGCAGTTCCTCGCCCTGGGGTTCACCCTCAGGGAGGCCCAGGCGCTGACCAAGGCACCCGTGGATCTCGGACAGATGCGGACGCTGATCGCGTCAGGTTGTCCGCCCGAGACGGCCCGACGGATCGTTCTCTAGAGCGGAGACCTGCGGCGGTGAGGCCGTCAGCTCGAGCAACGTGAGGAACTCGCGTGCAGCGCGTTCCCAGCTCTGATAGTCGGCGACCTCGTTAGCCGGTCCCTACACACGACCATTGCACTACGAGGAACCCGAGACGTCCATCCTCCACGAAGGACCTGCCGAAGGGCTGGGCACCGCCGTAGCCCGCTGCTCAGAATGCGTTCGCGGCCGACTTCCACTCCCGGAGGCGCTGCGCGATGAGCTTGGCCCGCTCCTCCTCGCTCCCGCCGTCCAGCACCTCGAGGTCTGAGGGGTCGGCTCGAAGGTAGACGCCGGCGGTTCGGGCATTCAGCCCGGGGTCCCGATCCGACCGTGTCGTCCAGTACCCGGTGGCGCGGTCGACGGTCTCCACCCTGATCTCGCCGGTACCCTCGAGCTCCGGGGCATTCGCGTGCCGAGGGCGCTCGCCCTTCCAGAAGTAGAAGATGCCGGCGGGATCCCTGCGTTCCTTCACAGCCTCGCTCCAGTAGCGGGCCGACAGGGTGCCGTCCTCCTGCCAGGCCCGGCCGTTCACGTTCAGTCCACCATCGCGGTCTCGCGAGATGCGCAGGAGGCTCACGGCCGACGGCTCGCCCTCGCTCCGCACAGTAAGCGAGAGCTGCCACCACAGCCCCTCGACCGGGCCGCGCCGACCCTCGGTCTCGATCGCCTTGCGGAGCTTCTGGTTGATCGCGCGAACCTCCGCCGGGCTGGTGGCCGGGTCGTAGCGGACGGAGGTCAGCCC
>Ga0081538_10003636_pt1 | contig 14496 bp, 15 predicted proteins | sample TabmetS5T2R1_FD_71022 | JGI IMG/M metagenome (GOLD analysis project Ga0081538, IMG submission 71022) | Tabebuia heterophylla rhizosphere microbial communities from the University of Puerto Rico - S5T2R1 | ecosystem: Host-associated > Plants > Roots > Rhizosphere ... | reverse complement strand
GCGATCTGGCTCGGCTCGGGGACGCTTGCTGCACATGGCGGGCGGACCAAGGCCCCTCTCCACGAGACTGCGATCTACTTGCTCCGCGGCGATGAGGTTGAACTGTGGACGGGCGAGCAGCTAGAGCACAGGGAGGTCGCCCACCCCGGCGACTACTTGTACATCCCGGCGGGAGTGCCCCATGTGGCGGTCAATCGCAGCGAGAGGCCAGCCATCTTCGTCTTGGCGCCGACTGACCCCAACGAGCAGGAGAGTGTGGTGTTGCGGCCGGACCTGGAAGGGAAGGTGCCTTAGCGCTAAGCGTCCTAAGTGCTCCGCTGTGAGAACTTCTCGGCACTCCGTAAATTGGATAGTCCAACCTCGGTGTTTCGAGATACTTTGACGACCAACAGTGGCTTTACTGTTTCCGACGAAACATCTACAGACCATCACCTCGTAATTAGAAGCCGGCGGCGCGGCGGAGGTCATCTGAGAGCGAGGTGTCTTCCCAGGTGAACCCTGGCTCCCTGCGTCCGAAGTGGCCGTACGCTGCGGTGCGCGCGAAGATGGGGTTCCGCAAGTTCAGGTCGCGGATGATGGCGCCAGGCCTGAGGTCGAAATGTTCCTGCACCAGCGTCCCGAGGGTCGCCGGATCTGTCCTTGCGGTGCCGAAAGTCTCGACCATTACGCTTACGGGATGGGCTACGCCGATCGCGTAAGCCACCTGGACCAGGCACCGGCCTGCGAGTCCCGCCGCGACGAGGTTCTTCGCCACCCACCTGGCGGCGTAGGAGGCCGAGCGGTCGACTTTGGTCGGGTCCTTGCCAGAGAATGCGCCCCCGCCGTGCGGGGCCGAACCCCCGTAGGTATCCACGATGATCTTGCGCCCCGTGAGGCCCGTGTCTCCCTGAGGTCCTCCCGTAACGAACCTGCCCGTGGGGTTGACCATGATCTCGGTCGCGCGGGGGTCGAAGAGGTCCTCTGGCATTACCGGGCGTATGACCGTCTCCAGGAGATCGTCCTTTATGTGGGCCTCCACCCCGTCGCGGTGCTGGGCCGAGATCAGGATCTTCTCGATGCCGACTGGCCTGTCCCCCTCGTAGCGGACCGTAACCTGGCTCTTGCCGTCCGGCCTCAGGTAGTCGAGGACGCGGCTCTTGCGGACGTCGGAGAGACGGCGCGTCAGGGCGTGTGCGAGTGTGATCGGGAGCGGCATCAACTCATCGGTCTCCTCGCAGGCGTAGCCGAACATCATCCCCTGGTCGCCGGCCCCTATCTCGTCGAGACCCTCGCTCTCCCTCGCTTCGAGGGACCTATCTACCCCGAGTGCGATGTCTGCGGACTGCGGGTCTATGGAGACGATCACGCCGCAGGTCTCGGCGTCGAAGCCGAATTTGGCCCTGGTGTAGCCGATCTTGGAAACCATCTCGCGCACCAGCGTCGAGATGTCCACGTAGGTCGAGGTCGTTATCTCACCGGCCACGACGACGAGGCCCGTCGTCACCAGCGTCTCGCAGGCGACCCTGCTCATGGGGTCGTCCGCGAGCGCCGCGTCCAGGATGGTGTCCGAGATCTGGTCCGCTATCTTGTCGGGGTGGCCCTCGGTAACGGACTCCGAGGTAAAGAGGTGGGATGCCTTCAGTTTCTGGTCGTCCGCCGCGTTCCAGGTGGTCGGGCCGGCCGCTCTCTCCACCATCTCTATCTCTCCTCGTCCATCTCCGCGATCATGCTGTCCAGGATGACACGGGCGACCTGTGCTTTGGAGGCCCTGGGGACGAATCGTTCCTCCTCGCGGCCGACGACGTAGACCTCGTTCTCGGCGGCGCCGAATCCTACGCCTTCTTTGGAGATGTCGTTACCCACCACGAGGTCCGCTCCCTTCTTTGCGAGCTTCTCGCGGGCGTCGGCCACGGGGTCCCCGTGAGTCGCCGCGAATCCTACCACAAAGAGGTCGGGATACCGCTCCCTGACGGCCTCGAGTATGTCGGTCGTGGGAGCGAGCTCCAGGCTCGTCGTCCCCGAGCTGCGCCGGATCTTCTCCCTTACTCGCGAGGCCGGCGTGAAGTCCGAGACCGCAGCGGCCATGACGAGCGCGTCCGCGTCAGCGGCCTGTTCCAGAACCGCCTCTTTCAACTCCTCCACGGACTCTACCGCGCGGTATCTGGTCCCCGGCTCGACCGTATCTACGTTGGCGGCCACTACGCTAACCTCGGCGCCGAGCCGCAAAGCTTCGCGGGCCACCGCGAGCCCCATCTTCCCCGAGGAGCGGTTTCCGATAAAACGCACACTGTCTATGGGCTCCCTGGTGCCTCCGGCGGTCACAAGCAGCCGCAGCCCGTCCATCGGGCCGCCGAGACTGCCGAGTAACCCGGCGACGATCTCTCCCGTGGAAGCCATCCTGCCTTCATGGCCTTCGACGATTCGGTAGCCATCCTCTCGGAGAAGATCCAGGTTCTCTAGTACGGCGGGGTGGCCCGCCGTGCCAGCGTCGAGATCCGGGGCCACGACAGCGCTCGGCGAGAAGCGAGTCTCCATGCCGCGGGCGAGTCTGGCCAGAGTATCCGCGGGTGCCGGGGCGAAGAGCACGGCCTCGGGCGTCTCTGAGGGATCATCTACCAGGGCCAAATCACGGAACGCTGCGGGACCAACGAAGCGACGGGCTCTCTGGTCGAGGATCACCTCCACCCTGTTATCTGTCCCGGCTATCTCCGCGGCCGCATCGGGGATCGCCAGGGCACCCGGAGAAGCTCCGACACGGAGAAGGATCAAGGTGTCAAGGCTTACGTCGTTGTCTCAGGCTGCGCCTTCGTCGCCCGGGGCGCCGGAGTCGATGTCCATATCCTGGGGGACGCCGGCGTCGGCGGGCGGGCTGATGAAGTCATCTGCATCGGCCGCCCCGATCTCTTCGTCCGGGTCCTCTGCGGGCTGCCTGAAGGCGACCTCCAGCTTGTCCTGGCGCAACTCCTCGATGGCGATGGTCAGCGGATGCTGGGACCGGGTGTGGACCTGCGGGCCAGGGATGCCGAGGGCATCGTTGAGGCCCAGGGTCGAGGTGTACTCGTTGATCTGGCGCGCCCGCTTGGCGCTGGCCACGGCGAGGCCGTAACGGGAGTCCACCTTGTCCAGAAGCTCATCTATCTTCAGGTCGTGCAACATCTTTGCCTCCTCTTACTATCTGCTCCATCTTCTCGATCATGGCCCTGCGGGCCTGCTCGCGGTTCTCGTTTACGACCTCGTGGTCGAACTCGTCCCTGGCCGCGACTTCGCCTACGGCGGTCGCCAGACGGCTCTCCAGCGCTTCTTCTGTCTCGGTGGCCCTTCCTGTGAGCCTGCGGCGGGTCTCCTCCAGCGACGGGGCACGGACGAAGACCATCACGGCATCGGGACGTTCTATCTGGACCTGCCTTGCGCCCTGGAGCTCCAACTCGAGGATCACGGACTTTCCCTCGTCCAGGAACTCCTCGACCTTGCGCTCCGGCGTCCCGTAGAGGTTACCAGAGTATTCGGCCCACTCCAGAAAGCGGCCCTCCTGGATCCAACGCTCGAACTCCCGGCGCGCGAGGAAGATGTAGTCTACACCATCCACCTCGCCGGGACGCGGCCGCCGGGTCGTCGCCGAGACGGAGTAAGCCAACTCGGGCACCTCCTCCAGAGAAGCCTTTATCAGGGTCGACTTTCCTGCTCCGGAGGGTCCGGAGACGACGATCAGCCTTCCTCGCACCCTAGAGCCCTGATCAAACGGTCCCTCTGCCCGTGCGTAAGCCCTACAAGGGTCTTGGAGCGGCTTATGCCGGCCTCCCTCATAACGCGTGTGACCTTGATGCGGCCCATGCCTTTGACGGCGAGAAGCATCTCCTCGACCTTGGCGCCCCTCAACTCCTCGGAAGGGTCCATAAGCAAATCGTAGATGCCCAGCCGTCCGCTCTTGAGGTCACGCTTGGTTGCGGCCCTCGCGAAGCGCACCCTGTTGGCCTCCTCGAGCGCGTCCCTACGCTCGTCAGCCGTCCGTTCTGGTGCCCGCCTCAACATCAACGGGTTAGTATACCATCGCCGGAAGGCACCCGGTCTAACCTCCCTGCCGCGCGCTAGCGCGTTTCTTTCGACGGTACCTCCTGGTCTTATGGCGGTTGCCACAAGTCTCCATGGCGCACCACCTGCCCGTGCGACTCTTGGAGTGATCGTAGTACGCCCACCGACAGTCCTCGGCGGCGCAGATCTTCATCCGCGCCCACGTGCCCTTCGAGGACGCGACGACAACGCCGGCGAGGATCGTGCCCAGCGCACCCTTTACCCCGCCCTCCCCGCTCACGAGTTCGGGCCCCGAACCTACACCAACGCGGACCACGAGCGGGAACTCCCCAAAGATTCGGCCAACTTCCTCCGACCTCTCCCGGGACGGGCCCGAGTTGGCGGAGGCCGCCGAACGCAATGCGTCTCGCAGCCCTACGGCCAAGCGGGCGCCGGGAGGAAAACATTTGCGCTGTCGGGATGGCGGTGGCAGAGGCCGGCAACGCCATCGGGTGGGCCGCGGTCGCGGCCGTGATCGCCGCTGCAACTACGGCGTCGGACTCCGCCGCCCTACTCGGGGGTCTCCGATGGGGGCTCTGGTCTGCCACGGCCTACGCCTCGCTGGCCGTCCTGCTCGTGGTCGTTTGCATGCGTCCGGGGTCACGAGAGACAAAGGGGTCCTCGTCTAACCCTTAGCGATCGTTACCGCTTTACGACTACGGTTCCCCTCATGTGGGGATGTGGCTCGCAGTGGTACTTCTTCTTCCCCGCGCTCTTGAAGGTGTGCGTATACCTCTGTCCCTTCCTCAACAGCCCCGAGTCGAAAGATCTGCCGTTGTTGGCCGTGGCGGTGTGGGCTGTGCTGTCCTTGTTGATCCATCTGACCTTCGTCCCACGCTTGAGGGTGATGTTGGCCGGCTTGAAGCGGAAGTTCTGGATCACGACCGTCGTGGTAGGAGGCTTGTTCTGAGCCTGGGCGCTGGGATGCTTGTGCGCCCCGGAAGCGGACCCAAAGTAAAACGTGCTAACCACGACCAGCGTGGCCACCGTCATCAACAGCAAGATGCGCCTCATCAGAGACTTACCTCCTCCTACTCCTCACGCCCCACAGCGGAGATTTGTGCATCACGATAGTACGCCCGGGCAGGCAACGCAACCCCTAATGACTGCTTTTGGTGCTGTGTATAGTGTTGCAAGCTGCCCCACGTCTAGCCAGGCCTTGAGGTCGAGGCACTGCGCGAGAACCCCTCCCCCGTAGAGGCGCTCACCGTCCCCGCCATCACCGAGCGCTGCGAGGGCATCGAAGACGAGCCAGTCGAACTGCTGAAATGCTGGCCGTGGCCCTGGGTCAACCCAGGGCCAGGCGACGGCCGAGCTCTTCGGCCACCGTGAGCACGAATTCTACCTCGTCGGACGTCGTCCTGAAGTTGACGAAGCACACGCGTAGGCAGGCGTGGCCGTCTACGGTGGCCGGCGCGAGGAACACGCGCCCGTCGCGTTGCATCTCGCGGGCGAGTTCGATGTTGTGCGCGTCGACATCATCTGCGCCGGGTGGAACGTGTTGAAAGCAGACGGTGGAGAGCATGGGGTCGTGGAGGAGCTCGAACTCGGGAGATTCGCGAAGGGAGTCGGCCAGGAGGCGGGCGTTGGCGAGGGTGCCTTCGATCCAGGCGCGGTACCTGGCGGCGCCGTAGACGCGGAAGGCCATCCACAGCCGCAGAGAGCGGAACGGGCGCGAGTACTCCAGCGTACGGTCTACCGGGTTGGCCACGTCGCCCTCGTGTAGCATGTAGCGCTCCTCGTGGCCGAACGCCGCCCGTAGTCTGCCCCTCTCGCTCAGCAACACGACGCTGCAGCTCTTCTGCACTCCCAGCCACTTGTGGGCGTCGATGGTCGCAGAATCGGCGCGCTCCAGGCCGGCGAACAGCGGTGCCGCAGACGGCGCCGCGGCCCCGGGAAGCCCGTAAGCGCCGTCGACGTGCAGCCAGACGCCGTGGCGCTCGCAGACGTCGGCGACCGCGTCGAGAGGATCCACAGCCCCGGTGAGCGTAGTACCTGCCGTCGCCACCACAGCAACGGCCACGACGCCCGCGGCTACGTCCCTGGACAGCGCTTCCTCCAGCGCTTCGGGTCGCATGCGGTGCTTTTCGTCGACGGGGATGGACCGGACGGCGTTGCTCCCTAGACCGCAGACCTCGACGGCGCGGACGACGGAGTGGTGTGACTCCGCAGAGCAGTAGACCGCGGCCTTGCGCTCCCCTAGCCCGTCGACGCGGCATCCCGGCAGCGCCCGTTCCCGCGCTGCGAGGAGCGCCGTGAGGTTCGAGGTCATGCCGCCGCTGGTGAATGCGCCTTCCGCGAACGGGAAGCCGACGAAGTCGGCGATCCAGCGCAGGGTCTGCTCCTCCACGAGGTCGGCCCCGCCGGCTGCGACGGCGAGGTTCGCGTCGTAGGTCGCCATGAGCGCTGTGGCCAGCACCCCTATCTCCAGACCCGTAGAGCCGATGTAGCCGAGGTAGAGCGGCCTGGAGGGCGAGATGCTGGCGTCGAGGACCCTCGCCGCCTCGGCTAGGGCCACCCCTACGTCGCAGGACTCCTCAGGGAGCGGCTCGTCGAGGCGTCCGATCAGGGTCTCGTCCAATTGCGGCTCGGCGGCCCGCGGTGCGTCGAAAGACTCCCAGGCCTCGCAGATTACGCGTTCGAGTTCGTCTAGAACCCCCTCGCGGTCGGCGAGCGCGGGGAGGCCGGCCTGCTGCGGTACGGCGTCTGTACCATCCCCTTGCGGGCCCACGGCTCTCCCTTATTCCTCGACACCCGCGCCGCCGCCGATACGCTCGTAGACGTCGGGGCGGCTACGCTTCAGGAAGACGCCCACGATCAGGCCGACGATCCCACCCCCGAAGAGGATGAGGGGGAGCACAACCGTCATCGTGTTGATGGGGGCGTCGGTGAGGCCCGTGATCAGGACGTTGAAGTTGGCGACGCCGAGCACGAGCAGGATCAGGAGCAGAACGCCGGCGATCGCCGGCGCCCACGTAGCGGCCCAGCTTCCGACCGCGTCCTGCGGCCTCCGCCTGAAGTACCCTACGACTGCGAAGGACGTCGAAGCCATCAGGAGTAGCACGCCCAGAGCGCCGAGGTTCGTCAACCACGTAAACAGCGTGAGCACCGGGTTGGCCGCGGCTATGGCGAAGACGAGGACGACGGTGAGCGCGAGAATAGACTGCGTCAGCGAGGCGACCCACGGCGCGCCGGTGCGGCTGTTGACGCGGCCGAAGACCGAAGGGAGCACTCCCTCGCGGCCCAGGGCGAATGCGTAGCGGGCGACAGCGTTGTGGAACGAGAGGAGCGCGGCGAATAGGCTCGTGGCGAAGAGCAGCGCTGCTGCAGTGCCCCAGATCTCACCCAGCCGCTCGGCCCCTGTGATGAACAGCACGGTCGTAGGATCAGGGGCGCCGTCGGTCTCGAACCCGGCCCTAACGAGGGCTTCGGGGTTGACTATGGTGTTCGGTCCGGCCGCGACGCCGAGCAGCCAGCTGGAGAGGGCGTAGAACACGGCGATCAGGCCCACGGCCAGGTAGGTTGCGCGGGCGACCGTCCGCCTGGGGTCGCGGCATTCCTCACTGTATATGGCCGCCGATTCGAAGCCCACGAAAGAGGCGACGCAGAACGTGAGCGTTGCGCCGACGGCGGTGCTGAATGCTATGGTCGGGCTGAAGCCGATCATCGTCAGGCCCTGTGGACCAGGGTCGGCTAGGATCGCGAAGTCGAAGAGGGCGACTATCAGCACCTCCAGTCCGAGCATAACGGCCAGCACCTTGGCGTTTAGGTCGATCTGCAACAATCCGAGCAGCGCTATCACGCCCCCTGCCACGAGGCACCAGAACCACCAGGGAAGGTCCACGCCCAGGTATCCTGCCATAAAGCCGCCCATCGCGACCCCGAAGAGGCCGTAGATCCCGATCTGCATGCTGTTGTAGGCGATGAGCGCGACGAACGCGGCCCCGATACCGGAGACCCGGCCGAGGCCCTTGGAGACGTAGGCATAAAACGCCCCGGCGTTCTCGATGTAGCGGCTCATCGCCGCGTACCCGACGGTGAACAGCGCGAGCACGATCCCGAGGGGTATGAACATGAAAGCGACGGCCCTGTTGCCGGTCACGAGGTAGGTCGCGGCCTGGCCGCCGGCCACCGCCGTAAGCGGCGCCGAAGCCGCGATGATGAAGAACATCAGATCCGGCACCCCGAGGGCGCGCCGGTGCAGTTTGGAGCTCTCGGTGGTCCCTGGTCGCGGGGTGATGCTCGGTTCGGCTGTGGACATCAGCTCTCCTCCTTCCGGCCCGGGACGAGCCCGCACCAATCCCTTACAAAGAGCCCGAGCACCTGCGCGGACTCGACGACGGAGCGCAGCGAGACGCGCTCGTCGATGCCGTGGATCTCCTCCCCCCGAGGCCCGAAGCACACGGCGGGTATCCCCATGCGTACGAAATGGCGCGCATCCGTCGTGGCCGTCGTCGCTAGCGCCGGAGGACGCCCTCCGTGCAACCGGGCGTACGCCCCCGACAGGCTCCGGACGAGCGGCTCGTTCACACCTATGACCGAGCCCTCGCACGAGAACCCGTCGTAGCGCACGCGCGGCGGGTTCTCGGCCAGCCGCGGGGATGCGGCGACGGCTTCGGCCACGGCGGCCTCGACCCCGGCGCGCGCCTCCTCGGGCTCCTGCCCCGGGTACAGTCCGATGCGGCAAGAGAGCGTACACGTCGCCGCGACGGTAGAGGGCCAGTCGCCGCCGGAGATCACACCAGGGTTCAAGTTGATGGGGTGCTCGAACGCGTCGAACGGCGGCGGCGGGTTCTCGTTGAGCCGCGCCTCGTGGCGCCGGAGCGTCGCCAGCACCTCCACCGCGGCGTCTATGGCATTGAATCCGAGATGGCTGGCGCGCGCCGCGTGCGCCGGGACGCCAGAGAACTCCACGTGGAACCACAACACGCCGACCTGGGCGACGGTGATGTGGTCAGGATGCGGCTCGGTAATGACGCACGCGTCGGCCCGCGCCCCTTCCAGCAAACACTGCAACGCACCGTGCCCCGTGCACTCCTCCTCGACGACGGACTGCAGCTGTACGTCCGCCGCAGGGGCGTAACCTGCCCCCTTCAGCGCCCGCACCGCGCCGGTCATGGCGGCGAGGCCGGCCTTCATGTCCCCCGCGCCGCGGCCGTAGAGCCAATCCCCCACGCGAACCGCCCGGAACGGCGGATTCCTCCACAACGCCTCCGCGGCCGGCGGCACGACGTCCACGTGGCCGTTCAGGATGAGCGAACGTCCCCCGCTGCCACGCGCGGCCCAGTCGGCGACGACGTTGCGCTTGCCCTCCACATCCCAGGAAAACGGTGAGGCGCCCTCCGCGTTGCGCAGTGCTTCCGCGTCCAGGTAGACGTTGCGTGGTTCGAGACCGCAGTCGGCGAAGGCCTGTTCCATGATCCGCTGTCCGGCCTCTTCGTCCCCGAGGGTCGTCGGCGCTTCGACGAGGCGGACGAGGAGGTCCTCCATCCAGCCGGCCTCGGCGGCGACCGCCTCGAGGATAGCCTCGTCGGAGGCGGTCTCGCCTGGCGTGGCGCCGGTTCTCATCCCACGCTACCGTCGAGGATCTGGAGCGTCTTCAGGTCCGAGTAGAAGTCCAGGGCGTAGTCTCCGCCCTCGCGTCCTATGCCGGAGATGCCCATGCCCCCGAAGGGAGCCGTCAGGTCGCGGACGAGGAAGGTGTTGACCCAGACCACGCCGGCGCGTATCCGGCGTCCGACGCGGTCGGCGCGGCCCATCGATCCCGTGTACACGATGCCGGAGAGGCCGTAGGGCGTGGAGTTGGCGAGGGCGACCGCCTCGTCCTCGTCGGCGAAGGTCTGGAAGGTCAGGACGGGGCCGAAGACCTCGTTCTGCACCACCTCAGCGTCGTTGGAGGTCGGCTCTATGAGGGTTGGCTCGTAGAACAGCGGCCCCGCGTCAGAGCGGCGTCCGCCGCGTACTATCTTCTGCCCGCTCTCGCGGGCCCGATCGACGAAGCCCTCTACGCGCGCAAGGTGGTCGGGGTGGATCAGGGGCGAGACCGTCGTCTCGTCTTCTCGTGGATCACCAAGTACATGTTCATCGACCGCGGCGTGGAAACGTTCGAGGAAGGGCTCGCGAACCGACTCCTGGACGAGAATCCTGGTGCCGGCGAGACACACCTGGCCGCCGTCGTCGTACTGGCCTGCCGCTTTTGCGGCCGCGGCGTCGAGGTCGGCGTCCTCGAAGACGACGAGGGGTCCCTTGCCGCCGAGTTCGGCGGTGAACGGGACCAGGTTCTTTGCTGCGGAGACCCCGATCAGACGCCCCGTCTCGGGCGAGCCGGTGAAAGAGACCCGCCGCAGCAAAGGATGCGCGACGAGCGCCGCGCCGGCCTCCTCCCCCATTCCCTGGACCACGTTGAAGACACCCGGCGGAAAGTCTGCTTCTGCGAAAAGGTCCGCCAGGAGCGAGCACGAGAGCGGCGACCACTCCGCTGGTTTGAGGACTACGGTGCAGCCGGCGGCGAGGGCTGGCGCGGTCTTCCAGGTGGAGAGCATAAACGGGGCGTTCCACGGTGTGATCACGGCCGCAGGCCCCGCGGGCATGCGCTGCACGCGGTTCCACGTACCCTGCGAACGCCAGTCGCGCTCCTCGTGGGCGACGGCGAGGTCGGCGTAAGAGCGGTAGTTGCGCGCCCCGCGCGAGATCACACGGGCGCGCAGCGACCGCAACAGCATCGCCATGTCCATGTTCTCGACGGCCGCGAGCCTGTCGATGTTCTCGTCGATGAGGTCGGCGAGGCGACGCAGATATGGGGCGCGGCCGGCTGGACCGAGGTCGGCCCAGTCGGGGAAGGCGGCGTTCGCCGCGCGCACTGCCTTATCGACGTCTGCTTCGGAGGCGCGCGAGACCTCGCCCATGACCTCACCGTCGATGGGCGAGATGTCCTCGAAGCGCCGTTCGCTCGCGACGCGTTCACCGCCGATAAAGTGGTCGGGCGAGACATCGTAGCCTGCGACCTCGATGCGCTCTGTGACGGTGGTCATACGAGCTCCTTGACGGTCTCGAGGTCGTCTACCGTGTAGCCGAAGGTGAAGCGGTAGCCGCGGTCGATCTCTACCGGCGCCAGCGTGTCGTGCTCCTCGCCCGGGGCCGGGTGCAGCTTGAGGGTTGCAGGACCTGCTACCACCTTCGAGCCGATTCGGTCTCGGCTGACGGCACGGACGAGCTCGTGCACCTGCGGGTCGTCGTGTCGTCCGGCGGCGAGGCGTGGGAAGTGGCGGACGTTGATGATGGGCGGGGCGTTGTGGCGCGGCCCCTCCGCACTCTCCCCCTCGATAGTGACGGTCATGTCTGCTATCGCGCGGCCACGGGCCGAGCAGGTGGCGCCGTGGCGGCCGCCGGGACGGAGGCCGGGGTCGGCCGGGCCGCCGACACCGAACGTGCGGGTCATCCAGATAGAGCCGAGTTTCTTCGGGAAACCCTGGATCCAACCGCGCGCCAACGCGAAGTCCTGGTCCACCCAGATGAACGGGCAGGTCGTGACCTCCTCGCCGTCGAGAAGCGCATTGACCACGATAAAGAACTCGCGGTAGTGGGACCTTATCGGGTCGACGAGCTCGTCCCCGCCCTCGGAACAAGACTGCCAGTCGGCGCAGACGGCGGCGCAACGGCCCGGGTCGGGGTGCGGATCCAGCCCCTCCGGTAGCACGGCCCTGACGGCGTCGGGGTCTGCCCAGTAGTCCACGACCAGGAAGTCCCCGACGTAGTGCCACGGCGGCGGCGGCACCAGGCTCGCCCTTCCTGTGCTGGTACGCGGGATGGAATAGCCCTGCAACCTCATGCGTTGACCTCCTCGGGGAGCACTCTCCCCAGCATCTCCAGGCTCTCGCGCTCGGAGGCGACGGCCGCCGCGTCGAAGCGGAAGTAGGATCTTGGCGGCAGAGGCCCCCACGTGTTGGACGAGTAGCGGTTATCCGGCCAGCGGCGCGGCTCGTGCTCGGCCTCCAGCTGCTCCATGTCGCAGTACAGCTCCACGAAACACTCTTCCTCCACGATGCGCACGTAGGAAGCGATGTTCCCGCCTATGCCGTGTCGCGCCGGCCCCCAGCCGAGCCAGCGTCCGTGCCTTCCGAGATGGTCGAGCGCCACCCGCATCTGCCCGATGTCCACTACGTCGAAGGCGAGGTGGTGCAGGTGGCTGTAGCCTTTGTCCACGAGCGCCATAACATGGTGGTCGCCGCCTATGTGGAACCATACACCCCCGTCGCCGAGCCAGTCCGTTACCCGCATGCCGAGAACGCGCGTGTAAAACTCGACCCCGCGTGAGATCTCACCGGTCAGGAAGTTGACGTGCCCGAGCTTGCGCGGATGCCCGACTATCTGATCCTTCGCGGGCCGTGCGTGTGGCGTCCAGCGCAACTCAGGCTCCCTGTAGGGCAGGACGAGGACTCTGTTCCCCTCAGGGTCCACGACCTCTAGTCCGCCGTCGCGCTCCTCGTAGTCGGCGCCGAGATCCTCGAAATGGTGTCTGGCCTCTTCGGGCGTGCACGAGCGTCGCAGCTCGTAGGCCACGTGCCCGATGCCCGGGGATTCGGCGGCCACCAGCTCCAGAGAGTAGGGCTCGTCGTCACAGGCCAGGCGGGCGCGGCGGGCGTCGCGCTCGCGTTCTACGAGGCCGAACTGGGCGCACCAGCGGCGGGAAGCGTCTTCCACGTCGGTCACGCGCAGGCTCACGTGGTCTATCCTGCGCAGCGAGATCATTGCGTAACCCGCACAGGCAGGCGTTTGATGCCGTTGAAGAAGTTGGAGCGCAGGCGCTCGGGCGGTCCGGTTAGCTCGAACCCATCGACGCGCTTCAGCATCTCCTCGAAGGCGATGCTGACCTCCAGGCGTGCCAGGTGCGCGCCCAGGCAGTGGTGGATACCGCCGGGCCCGAACGCCATGTGCTTGTTCGGCTCGCGGCCTACGTCGAAGGTGTAGGGGTTTTCGAAGACCTCCTCGTCGCGGTTGCCCGAGACGAGCCAGGTCGTCACCTTCGAGCCGGCCGGAATCTCGGTGCCCGCAAGCTCGGTGTCCTCTGTCGTGGTGCGCCGGAAGTAGTGGACAGCCGTAGCCCAGCGCAGCATCTCGTCAGCAGCCAACTTGTATAGGGAGGGATCCCGGCGCAGGCGTTCCAATTGGTCGGGGTACTCAAGGAGGGCCAGTAGTCCATGGCTGATCGTGTGCCGCGTCGTCTCGTTGCCGGCGGTGGCGAGCAGCACGAAGTAGACGTCGAACTCGCGCTGGGTGAGGTCTGCGTTGGCGAGCACCGTGATGATGTCGTCGCGTGGGTTCTTGCGTCGCGCGTCGGCCAGCTTGCGCCCGAACTCGAACATCTCCTGCGCGACGGGGCTGGAGAACGGGAGCATCCTGTGGGCGTCCTCGACAGGTTGGGCGTACTCGGGGTCCTGGTTGCCGAGGATACGGTCGCCCATCTCCACGATGTAGCGGCGGTCTTCCTGCGGCACGCCCAGGATCTCGGCGAAGACCTGCATAGGGATCTCTGAGGAGATCTCCTCCACGAAGTCGAACTCGCCCTTGGGCAACGCTTCGCTCAGGACCCGGTCGCAGACTGTGCGGACAGCCTCTTCCCACACTAAAACGGCGCGGGAGGTGAAGCGGCGTGCGATCAGCTTCCTGAGCTCTGTATGCCGCGGCGGGTCGGTGTCTATCATGGACTTGCGGGCTTCGATCTGGTCCTGGTCCAGATCCTCGAGCGAGGTCCCTCCGACCTCCGAGGAGTACACGGCGAAGTTGCGGTGCACCTCGCGGATGTCCCAGTAACGCGTTACGGCGTAGAAACCGGGACCGTCGGGCTCGGGGTTGAAGTGCACGGGGTCTTCGCGGCGCAGGGTGCGGAACCACTCGTGGGGCACCCGCTCGACGAAGGCGTCGTGGCTGGAGAGGTCTATCTCTTCGAGCGGCACGGTCACGTCGGTCATCGTCGGCCTCCTAGAGGTGGTGCAGGTACTCGTCGATCTCCCAGTCCGACACCCACGTGCGGTGGCGCTCGACCTCAAACCGCTTCATGGTGAGGAACGTGTCGACGATCTGCGGTCCCATGGCCTCGCGCAGCACTTCGTCAGCTTCCAGCGCGTCGAGAGCATCGCTGAGAGAGTCTGGCAACTGTCCACCGGCCTCCTCCTCGGCCAGGGTATAGGCGTCACCGCCCACAGGCGGGCCGAGCGGCAGCTTCTCGCGCACGCCGTGCAGCCCGGCGAACAGGGTCGCCGCGGCAGCGAGGTAAGGGTTCGCGCTGCCGTCGCCCACCCTGACCTCGACCCTCGTCGCCCCTCCCCGCTCGGGCGGTACGCGCACGAAGGCCGTGCGGTTGTCCCAGCCCCAGTTGGCATGGGTCGGCGCCAGCGAGTCGGGGACGAGCCGCCTGTAGGCGTTTACGGTCGGGTTCAGGAACGCCGTCAG
>Ga0081538_10003635_pt1 | contig 14498 bp, 9 predicted proteins | sample TabmetS5T2R1_FD_71022 | JGI IMG/M metagenome (GOLD analysis project Ga0081538, IMG submission 71022) | Tabebuia heterophylla rhizosphere microbial communities from the University of Puerto Rico - S5T2R1 | ecosystem: Host-associated > Plants > Roots > Rhizosphere ... | reverse complement strand
GAGTATGGGGCCGTCGCGTCGTTCGTTTACGTCACCGTAAGACATCGAGTACAGGCCGCCGCCAACGGCAGCGGCCTGTTCCGCCGTGATCTAAAGTACATTACCAGAACAACGCCCGGAACGCCTCATCCGCCATGACGGTGAAGCCGGCATCATTCGGATGCAGATGATCGCCGCTGTCGTAATCTGGCAATAAACGCGTCGGCTGCGAGGGATCACGCGTCACCTGATCGAAATCGATAACGCCGTCGTATGCGCCGCTGGTTCGAATCCACTGATTGACCGCTTGCCGCGTGGTCTCACCCTCGAGCGTGTAAAAATCGGCGCCCTCGAACGGCAGCAGCGTGGCGCCGTAAATCTTGAGACCTTTCGAGCGCACTCTCGCAATGATCTGGCGATGACCCGCGATCACGTCCTCGGCGCTCACCGTCTCGGTAGGAATAAAAACGCCATATCCGATGTCGTTGATTCCCTCCAAGACGATCACACGACTGACGCCGGGCACGCTCAGTACATCGCGGTCTAACCTCGCGAGCGCGCTCGGGCCGGTGATGTCGTACAGGAGCCGGTTGCCACTGATCCCCTGGTTGACAACGCCCAAAGGCATCCGATCAAAAGCTGCCGCCAAGCGATCGGCTAGCTGATCCGGCCAGCGCTTGTTGGCATCCACTGTCGAGTTAACCCCATCGGTAATCGAATCGCCGAATGTCACGATCGCGCCGGCTCGGAGGGAGGGTCGAACATGGACGCCGGAGAGAAAAAAGCGCGACGTTTCGGTCGAGGCCGCGACCGGCGATACCTCCGCCGTTGTATTCCCCGGCGAGATGTAAGCGGTCTGAAACCCGGCCGAGTGCCACGTCGCGAGGCCGGTTTCGTTCGGCAGATAAACACTGATGGCGAGGCTGGCGAGATCGGGTACGAGCAGCTCTACCGGATCGCTCAACGCTGGCGCCCCGACAGGGATAGTGATAGACGGCTCGCCGCCAAAAGTCACTTGGCGATCCGTACCCGGTACGATCGCCCCACCGGTGCCGGCAAATGCGACACGCACTTCACCGATAACCAAGGGTTGCTCGCCGTGTTCGTTCGATAGCCGCACGGTCAGTCGATCGCCGCCGATGCTGATGCGCACAACATGGCGCACGGTCTCGTTATTGAAGCCGCGCGGCTCCGGACTGCCGGGGAACACGCCCGCCTGCAGCGGGCTGGCAGCCCAGGTACCAACCCAGTCGTGGTCTGGCACCAACCGATCAAAGAATCCGCCGGTGGCAGGCGCAACGGGAAGCAGCACAACGCTTGTTAGTATGAATACGAGCCCTGCGCGAAAGGTGGCAAACAAACGATTAGATCGTATCGTGGGATTGGGAGAATGGCGCACGGTTTCCTCCTGCGTTGTGATTGTGATAAAGACTCTTTTGAACTTGTGCGTATCGACGGACATTTAGATGACGTGTCATCGCCGATCATCACAGCCGCTAAGGCAATTCACGTACCGCCTCTTTAGCGCTGAAAACAAACGGATACAGAACTCCATCCAATTTTTCCGTTACCTCTCGTAACTAACTTGTTACGACAGGTAACACCGTGGGGAAGGCTTGGAGCGTCGGTCACTAACCGCGAAGCTTCTAATACTACAACGAGACTTTATTCAATTGCGCGAGTTGGGTAAACCGTCGTTTTCGATGAGAGACGTATGCCGCATGGTTGCGCCGTTGCCAGTACTCCACCAAGTCCAGTACCTGCTGCGCGTCAAACTCCCGCTTGGGCAAGACCCCGAGCCGCAGCACCTGCACCTGGGGCAGGGTCAAGCCCGGCACTTTTTTTTCATCTGAGCCGCATCCGGACCAGAAAGACATGGGCCAGGATCACAAGGGTCATCTGATGATGCCACCCACGCCAACTGCGCACCTCATATTCCCCCATCCCCAGAGCCTGCTTGCCCTCCTCAAAACAGGTCTCGATGGGCCAGCGCATCCCGCTCTGCCGCACCAAGGTGGCCAGCGAGATCTTGGCGGGGGCATTGCTCAGGTACGTTTTCAACTCCCCCGTCAGCGGGTTGCGTCGCACCACGCCCCACACCTCGGGCCCTGGCAAGCCGTCTCGTACGGCAATCACGCGCATGGCGGCAAAATCAGCCACCAGGGGGCCTTTGCTCCCCTCCTTGAGCGGCCGCTGCCTCCAGGACTCCGCAGGCAACGCGGCGGCCAGCTGGGCCACAGTCGTGGCCTCAGGTTCCCCGTCCAGGACACGGATGCGCGTCGGGGGACGGCCTTGGCCCGCCCAGGTGGGGAGCGCGGTGGCAGGGCGCTGCGGCCAGAGCCGGGGGTCATGGGGCACCTCGGCCAAGTACCACAAGCCCAGCTCTGTGATGCGATCCAGCCAGTCGGTATCGCGCCCGAAGGCTTCATCACAGGTCACCCAGCGACAGCGCCGGGGGCCGACCTGATGCACCGCCTGGATCATCTCCCACCCCAGCAGCGGCTTGGGCGTGAACGCCATCGCCTTGGGGACTCCGCCGCGGCGTCGGCGCTCGGCATAGGCGGCCTCTGTCACCCACTCGGGGGGCAAGTAGAGGCGGCGCTCCAACAGGGTAGAGCCCTGGCGGCTGGCATAGCCCAAGAAGACCCCCGCCTGACAGTTCGCCCGCTTCCCCAGCTCCCCGCCATCCTGGCGTTTCACGCCCACCGAGTCGAGGCCTTGTGTGGGAACATCGCTGCCGTCCAGGATCAGCGTCCCATCGTCCTCGCCCAGGTCGTGGTCCACCTCCTCCCAATGGCGGTGCAGGAGGGCCGTGTCGTCCCAGCTCCCCTCACTGATGAACTGTTGCATGGCACGCACCGCGTGGGGCTGGGCTCCCTCCAAGGCCAGGACCAAGGGTTCAATCGACTTGCGGGGCAGGTCCAACAGCAGGCCATGCAGGTATTTGGCGGCCCACTCCCGCTGTTCGCGGCGCTGGAACAGGGGGCTGTAGATGGCGTGATACGCACGCAATTCCTCCACCAGGTCGTTCAGGTCGCCTGGGGTCAAGTCCATGACCGCGGTGGTCTCGATGGTCGTGCTCATCCTGCTCTCCTCCGCTGCAAAGGGTTGAGGGCAGGAATGATCGCATCAAGTAAAGTCTCGTTGTAGTACTAGCAGCGCTGAGAAAGGGCCGCGTCGACAGTGGAAGCAGTTGCAGTTGAAGACACGATGGGGGAGTTTGTTCTAGCGCCGTTCGGGACGTTGCTGAAACTCGAGCTGCACCGGCTTGTCGGAAGCTTGCGTCGCTGGCGTGGAACTCCCGGCTTCACCCGCTCTAGGCACCTGGCTCAGATGGAATTCGATGCGTCGGTTCAGAGACCGTCCATAGGCCGTGGCATTCGAGGCGATGGGATTTTCAGTCCCACGCCCGATAGCAACCAACCGAAGCGGCTCGATGCCACGTTCGATGAGATAATCGCGCACGGCATTGGCGCGATGTTCGGATAGGAGGCGATTGAAGTCTGGGTTGCCGACACTATCAGTGTAGCCCTCGATTAACATCTTCACATCAGGATACCTTTGTAAGATGGTGGCCGCTTCATCGAGTAGCTTTCGGCTGTCTTCGCTCAACGTCGTGCGCCGATGGCTGAAGGTCACCCCTCTGGTCAGGGTCTTTGGCAGAGTCGAAAGTTGTGTCAGATCCTGACCGCGGACTTGATCGTGCAGGCGGCGTACCTCCTCGGACAAGTTAAGGACCTGATCGGTAGTACTCGAGAGCTGCTGCCGCAGGTTGCTCGCACGTGACTCGACTTCCGCGCGGGCCAGCGTCAGCTTTTCGATCTCCTTCTGTGCCGCGCCGAGATTTTCTGTCAGGGACCTGGCCTGGTTTTGGGCGGTATCCCGAGCATTGATCGTCTGAGATAGCTCAGTTTGCAACGCCGTAAGGTCGTTCGACAACTTGGCAATGCGGCCATCCGCCTCGTCTTTGAGGCGCGTCATCGATGCGAGTTGGGTCTGTAGGGTCGCACGTTGCCCGCTCACATCGGCGAGTTGAAGGCGCATCTGTTCTCGCTCTGTGCCCGCCCGCGCCAGTTCCTGCTGCATAGCATCGACCTGCCCTCTGAGCTGATTGGCACGCTGCTCTGCATCGGCCATGGCCTTCCGCGCTGCCGTCAGCTCATGTTGGTTATGTTCGAAGCTGCTCCGCAGGCGCGTGAGCTCAGCGTTGACATCCTCTCCACGTGTACGGGTGATCGCGTATTCCTCCTTGAGCTTCTCCACCTCCTTGTGGAGCTGGTCCCGTTCTTGGGTCGCAGCCGCCAGCCGGTTTTCCAAACCGGGGATGAGTGCCACCTGGCCTGAGAGGTCAGCGATCTCTTTAAGGCGTTCCGTTAGCCGAGCCTGCAACTCTTGGACCTGCGCTGACAAGCCGGCAGCCTGCTGAGCCGCTGCTGATTTAGCGGTCTCGGCCGCCACGAGTGCCTCTCGGGTCTCACGTACGGTCGACTCCGAAGTGCTGAGCCGCTGTGTCAATTCTTGATGGGTCTGTTCAAGGCGCGAGAGGTTATCTCGGAGGTCTTCGATACGATTCTGAGCCGCAGTCAATTCGGCGGATTTCTGCGTCAGGCCGGTCTCAGCTTGGACCAGTTGTGCACGCATCGACTCGCTGGCCTGTAGTGCGTCATCAGCACGCTTTGCCTGCTCTTGCGCGGTGGTAAGCTCGGTGTGCAAGCGTGTCATTTCTTGAAGCAGTGTGTCGAGCTTTTGCCCTTCAGGCGCGCGCGCCTCGACGGCATCAGAGAGACGTGTATGCAATTGAACGATCTGAGCTGTCAGTTCCGCAATCCGCCCATCGAGACTGGCAGCGGTTTCATCGGCCTTGGTCCGTGAGGCCAACAACGTGTCCCGTTCCGTCTGCAGCTGCCCGAACGATTGCTGTAACTCGGCCAATTGGGCCCGCAACGACACGACTTGCTGCTCACTTTGTTGCTGATTCGTTTGCACTTGGGCGAGTTGTCTTTGGGACTCGGTCAGGGACTCGCGCGTCTTCTGCACCTCCGTCTCAGCCGTCGTCTTTGCCTGATCGAGCGCCGCAGCTCTCGCCTCCAGCGCCGCATTCGCTTGCTTGAGCTGCTGCCACTCCTGCTGCCGCGCGTCGAGCTGGCCACTTAATGTTTGCCGCTCGCGCTGCACCACTTCAAGCTGTTGTTCACGGTCGGTGAGGGTCTGCCGTAACTGGGCGATCTCATCGTCGCGCGCTGTGCCCTGCGCCTCGGACGTCTTGAGGTTCGCGGCCGCTTCGTCGCGCTCACGTGTCAGCCTCCCCAGTTGCGTTTCTCGATCACTCAATTGGTCTGCAAGCGTCTGTTGTTCCTGGACCAGCCGTTCGATCGTTTGTTGACGGGCCTTGAGCTCGCCTTGGCTGCTCAAAACCGACCCTTCAAGCGCAGCCCGCTGCTCCTCAAGCGTTTGAACTTGCGTGGTCAGGTCTTTGTGCTGCTGGCTGAGTTGCCCCTCCAGATCGACCACTTGCGCCTGCAACGCCTCTTTTCCCTGGACGGCTTGTCGGACCTCAGCTTCGCGCGCCTGCAGTTGGTCGTTCAATGCCTGATGCTCCTGCTGCAGAGCTGCGAACGCTTGCTGGCGCCGGGTGAGCTCCTCCTCCGTTGTGGCCAAGGCCTGCTCCTGCTCGCTCTGGCTTTGTTCCAGGACGCGAATCCGCTGACTCAATTCAGCGCTGTGTTGCGTCATCTCCTGGATACGGGTATCACGGTCCCCTAATTGGCTGCTGAGCGTTTGCTGTTCTTGTCGAAGGCGATCGAGGCTTTGTTGGCGCTCGGCGAGTTCCGCCTGATTCTGGGTCAGGGATTGTGCAAGCGTGGCGCGTGTTTCTTCGAGCGTCTTGATCTGCTCGGTCAAATCATGGCGCTGACGCTCGACCTGGCGCAACTCTTCGCGTTGCTGCGCATGAGCGGCCTCAAGCGTCGTCAGCGTCTCCTGGGCCTCCTTCAGGGTGGTCTGTGTGTCTGAGAGTTCGCGTTCCTTACCCGCGAGTTTCTCCTCCAATTCACGCGTACAGCCGAGAAAAAGCAAAGGCACGAGCAGTAAGATCGGAAAAAGGCGACCCCCCAAAGATGACCCCGGAAAGACATCTCGCATCATTATGTTCTCCTTCAGCATCGTAAGGGGTGCGCGGAAGAGCGGCACCCCCTCCAGCATTGTCGGCAGGCAGGGCTCCCTCCGCACGCACCTACCTCCCCATCGCCAGCATCTTCGCGTCACGGTAGGCCCGGCGCCGAAAAGTGCGAGGTTCGACTCAAGTTCCGCCGTCGGAAGGCCATATTATAGGCACTGCCAAGGTCGATCAGCAACTCTTAAATCCGCCGCGGCAATCACCGGCTGGTCAATGCGATGTCCACGCATCTCGTGTACAGTATAACGGTTCGTGTCGAGCCGCAAACCACCCAACCACGTCGGTGGAGCATGGCGTGCCACGGGCAACCTGGTACAGGAGAGCCTGGCCATGATCATCCCGAAAACCTATGCCGCAATGCACCTTGCGTGTCTGCTTCTGGGGACCTTGCTCGCGCCTGCGGGCCTGTCCACTCTGGCATGGGCTGGAACCCCGACGGCCGCCGAGGCCGCAGTTTCGGTTGCCGATCTGGAACACCTGGCGCAACAAATTGCCGACCCACAACAGCGCGATCAGCTCCTGAAAACGCTTCAGGCCCTGATCGTGGTGGCGAAAGAAAGCGGAACTGGCGTTCCTTCGCAGGAGAACCCCGATCTATTCGCCGATCAATCCCAGGGCCTTTTTTTCGCCTTCGGCGAACTTACTCAGCATCTGGCCACGTCAAGTCGGCGCGTCGTCCACGGCCTCGCGACTATCCCTATCGTGCTCGTGGAGTTGCCGGCGCGTCTCAGAGATCCGGCAACGTTTTGGTTCGTGATCGCCGTCGTCCTGGACGCGGTCATCCTAGTCATCCTGGGCATTGGCCTGCAGCTTTTTACCAGCCGCTTGGAGGACAAACTGCGCGCCCGCAACGCGGTGGGTGAGCCGCGGCTTTGGTGGCGAAAGGCCTGGCGCGCCCTGCTCATCGTGGCGCTGGCAGCAGCTCCTTACGTTGCCTTACTGGGCCTCAGCGGGGTCGTGTTGAGCATTCTCCCCGTCGGTGCCATCCCATCGGGCTTAGCGGCCCTGGTGATCTCTACGTTCTTACTGTGTCGCTTCCTCCGCGCTGTCGCGCGCGTTCTCCTCGATCCTGACACGCCCACTGCTCGGCTGTTGCCGATCGACGACAGCACGGCGCAGCGGGCCTGGACCTGGGTGACGCGGTTGATCACTCTTGCCGCGGTGTATTTTTTGATAACACGCGCGCTGCTGACGATCGGCGTCGCCGAGGAATTTTATCAAGTCGTGCGGGGAGTGATGATCATCGTCGTGGCCAGTGTCGTGTCGGTCCTCATAGCACGTCTGGGTGGGGTGCCGCGCACTGTCGCCGTGTCCCCAGAGGGGGATGGGCGCCGCCTCTGGCCGAGCGTCTGGGCAACGCTGCGGGCGATCTGGCCGATCATCGCCATCGCCCATGTCTGGTGTGCGGCCCTTTTGGCCTTACTCAGTTTCCACCGAGGGGTGACCTTCGTGGTGGCCGCCTCTTTACAGACGGCGGTGCTCATAGGCGCGGGTATCGCACTGCTCTGGGTGAGCGATCTGTTGTTCAAACGCGGGATTGCTCGGAACGAGCGGATCGGACGCTACGTCCCCGGGCTGGAAAGGCGGACACTGCGGTACCTGAAAGCGGCATGGTGGGGCAGCCGTGTGCTCATCACCCTGGTCGTGCTCCTGTGCATTCTGCAGGTGTGGGGTGTTGGCATCGTCTGGCTCATGACTTCACCCCTGTGGGCCGGGCTGCTGTCACGTCTCATCATACTCTTGGTGACGGGGGCCATCGTGATGTTCGTCATGGATCTGAGCACATTCATCAGTCAGAAGCTCGTCGAGCCTGCGCAGAGCGGCGTCGAGCTCAGCAAAAAACGCAAAACGTTGGTGCCCCTTACGGCCACCGTGATTAAGTATGGTGCATTGTTTGCGGGCGGCCTGAGCGCCCTGCATCAAGTCGGGGTCAATATCACCCCGATTCTGGCTGGCGTTGGTATTCTCAGCTTGGCAGTCGGCTTTGGGGCGCAAACGCTTGTCAAGGACATCATCAATGGATTGTTCATCCTGGTCGAGGATAGCATCGCCGTCGGGGATGTGGTCACCATTCGAGGCACCGGGGGCTTGGTTGAGGCCGTCAATCTTCGCACCATTTGGCTGCGCGATCTCCAGGGCAACGTGCACATTATCCCCAACAGCCAGGTGGAGGTGATCAGCAATATGACCAAAGATTACTCCTATTATGTGCTCGATGTCCGTGTCGCCTACCGCGAGGACACCGATGAGGTCGTCGCCGCTTTGCAAGAAATCGATGCCGAGATGCGTGCCGATCCAGCCTTCGCTGCCGACATGCTGGCACCCATTGAGATCTTCGGGGTGGACCGCTTCACCGATTTCGCGGTGGTGGTCAGCGCCCGACTGAAGACCAAACCCATCAAGCAGTGGAATGTCGGTCGCGAGTTCAACCGTCGCATGAAAAAACTGTTCGATGTGCGCGGCATCGAAATCCCCTTCCCGGCGCGCACCATCTATTGGGGCGAACCGAAGCGCGGTGAGGCGGCGCCGATGCAGCTCCATATCCACAACCTGGAAGCGCTTGCAACGACAGCAGGAAAGGGGGGCCAGCCGGCGGCAACGCGCCACCAAGGCAATGCTGATGCGCCATGATGCAGCGGCGACCGGCTTGCCTGCTCGGTCGTAAATTCTCTTGCAACGGTGGCATGGACCTTTGTATGCTAGCTGCGTGCTCGCAGCGAGCGCTCGTTCAGTGGATAGATTGCCTGTAGGGGATGCGACGGCAGGAGAAGAATCCATGGGCATCAGTGGGTGAGTGATGGAACCGCGACCGCCACTATCTAAGCGCCATTACCCTTGGCTTAAGGTGAAACTGCCGCACGGCGAGAAATATTTCGAACTGAAACAGCTCGTGCGCGAGAAGCGCTTGCACACGGTATGCGAGAGCGCCAGCTGCCCCAATATCGGCGAGTGCTGGAACCAGAAGACCGCCACCTTCATGATCCTGGGGGACGTCTGCACCCGCAGTTGCGGCTTCTGCGACGTGAAGACAGGCCGCCCGTTGGGGCTCGATCGCGAGGAACCGGCTCGCGTGGCTGAAGCCGTTAAAACGTTAGGGCTCAAGCATGCGGTCATCACCTCGGTGAATCGCGATGAACTCCCCGACGGTGGCGCGGCGATCTGGGCCGCAACCATCCGCCAAGTCAAGGCCCTGAATCCAGAATGTACGGTCGAAGCACTGATTCCGGATTTCGAGGGCCTGGAAGCATCGCTGTTGACGGTTTTGGAGGCCAAACCGGACATCTTGGCGCACAATACCGAGACGGTCCCACGTCTGTATCGTACGGTGCGGCCACAGGCCAAGTATCCGCGCTCACTGGAGCTGCTGCGGCGTGCCAAAAAGCAGGGCTTTGTCACCAAGAGCGGCCTGATGGTAGGCTTGGGGGAGGAATGGGAGGAACTCCTCCAGGTGATGCGGGATCTGTCTGCGGTGCATTGCGATATCCTGACCATCGGCCAATATTTGCAACCGTCACGACAGCATCTCCCGGTGCTGCGTATCTATATCCCCGAGGAATTCCAACAGCTGCGCCAGGAAGGTCTGGCATCCGGCTTCAGGCATGTGGAAGCGGGCCCCTTGGTGCGTAGTTCGTACCATGCCGGGGAGCAAAAAGCCAGCACTGGCCTCTTCACCTCCTGAGGTTGACCGGAAGTTGACCGGCGCTGATCCGCCTGGCCTCACCCTTGTCATGCGTCACTCACCCACAACGCCGTGGCTTCGCGCCCCCATCTGTTCAATCCTCTTGACCGCGCCCCGCTACCTCCCTCATACATAGCCTGCGCGCCATTGTTCCCCCTCCTGAGGGGCTGGCAGGGGGATGCTTTATTGACGCTGCCGTGCCCTGGGCTTGCTCTCCTCTTCCCGCCGAGAGATGAGGAACTGACACACGCCACAGCCATGCTGCAGCCGAATTTGGGTTGACAGAGGCGAGAACTTTGGGTCATGATGGCGCGGAATCGCCACGGGACAAGAGGGGTAAGCTCCGGCCTGGCTAGGTCTTCAGGCTTGCCGGATCCTGGTATCGCAGGGGTGCCCAGTTGTTGTGAGAATAATTCCCGCAAAGTTATGGTGGGCGCGAGGAAGGAATGAGCGATGGCGAGTCCGATTGTCATGCCCAAAATGAGCGATACGATGGACGAGGGGGTGGTGGTCAAGTGGTTGAAGCGCGAAGGCGATCGCGTGGCATCCGGCGACGCCCTGGCGGAGATCGAGACTGATAAGGCAGTCCTCGAGCTTGAGGCGACTACGGCCGGGGTGCTGCGCAAGATTCTCGCCCAAGAGGATAGCAAGGTGCCGGTCGGCCAACTCATCGCCGTGATCGGTTCCGAGGAGGAGGACGTCTCATCGCTCATCGGCCGGTCATCACCGCCCTCTCCTCAGCCGCCGCCCCCCATGACCATCGCTCCCTCCGTGGCGTCCACAGTTCCTCAGAGCTCGGGGGCTCCCGGCGCAGGAGCGACGGCCCCTCAGGATCCCATCAGACGAGAACGGATCGACGCCTCGCCGTTAGCGCGCCGTATGGCCGAGGAAGCGTCAATCGATATCGCCCAGGTGCACGGCACTGGCCCAGGGGGTCGCGTGGTCAAACGGGATATGGAGGCTTTCCTGGGGCAACTTCGCGGCCAAGCCTCCCACCCATCCGCACCGCCCGTCACGTCGCCGGCAGCGGCCGTGCGAGCGGTGCCGCAGGCTCCAGCACGGCTGGCACCAGTCGGGGGCGCAGGCGTCGACGATACCGAGCACGAACTCAGCATGATGCGCAAGACGATCGCCCGACGTATGGCGCTGAGTAAGACCACGACCCCACATTTCTACATTACCACCGAAATCGATATGGAGCGCGCCATTGCCCTGCGACGATCGCTGAACGAGCTGGCAGCCGACGAGGCCAAGGTCAGTTTCAACGACATGATCTTGAAAGCGGTGGCCAATGCCCTACGGCAATTCCCTCGTATGAACGTGTCCTATGCCGACGATAAGATCCGATTGCATCAGCGCGTCCATCTCAGCATGGCGGTGGCCCTCGACGATGGCTTGATTACTCCGGTCATTCGCGATTGTGACCGCAAGAGCCTGGGAGAGATCGCCCGTGAAGCCAAAGAGTTGACCGAGCAGGCCCGGGCGCGTCGCCTCAAACCGGAAGATTATACCGGAGGCACGTTCAGCGTCTCGAACCTGGGGATGTTCGATGTCGAGGCGTTCGGCGCCATCATCAACCCGCCTGAAGCCGCCATTTTGGCTGTGGGTACTGTCAAGCAGCAGCCGGTGGTCGCGGATGGACAGCTCAGCATTGGGCACCGCATGAAGGTGACACTGTCCGGCGATCATCGCGCCATCGACGGGGCGACCGCCGCGCAGTTCCTGCAGATCGTCAAACGGCTGCTCGAACAACCCTTGACGCTCATGCTGTAACCCCCGAACCACACCGTCGGCAGTCGTTGAATGCCTGCCAGAGCCGTGAGAGCGTCAGCACAGCCGACGATAGGCAATCTCAAGGAGGTTGGATGGCGGCGCAAGAGCAGGGGTTTCAGGTGATCGTCATTGGTGGCGGACCTGGCGGATATGTGGCCGCCATTCGCGCCGCGCAGCTGGGGCGGAGGGTAGCCGTCGTCGAGCGCGACCGCCTCGGAGGCGTGTGCCTCAACTGGGGGTGCATCCCTACGAAGGCCTTATTGCGTAACGCTGAGGTGCTGTCGCTGGCCCAGCGCGGGGCGGAATTTGGCCTGCAGATGCAGGGGTTGACCGCCGATTATCGCAAAGCTCAGGTGCGTAGCCGGCAGGTCGCCGATCGGCTCACGCGGGGCGTCGCCTATCTCATGCGCAAGAATAATATCACCGTGATTGCCGGTACGGCACGATTGCGCACGGCGACGCAGGTGGAGGTGCAACCCAACGATGGTGGCGCAGCCCAGGTGCTGGAGGCTGAGCATATCATTCTGGCGACGGGCTCACACGAGCGCCTCCTGCCGGGTATCAGCGTGGACGGTCGACGGGTGTGGACTAGCTACGAGGCGCTGCAGGTTGAAGCCACCCCAGAGAGCCTGATCATCATCGGGGGGGGGGCGGTTGGCGTAGAATTCGCTTCGGTATTTGCTACCTATGGGACGCGCGTCACGCTGATCGAAATGCTGCCGACACTTGTGCCGCTCGAAGACCCGGAAATTGCCGAGGTCTTGGAACACTCGTTCCGCAGGCGTGGCATGCAGATCCTCACCGGTACCAGGGTGGACAAGGTCGAGGTCTCCGACCAGGGTGTGCGTGTGGTCGCAGCGTCGTCACAGGGAACGCAAAACCTGTCGGCGGCGGCCCTGCTGCTAGCGGTTGGTCGGGCGCCGAACATCGAAGGGCTGGGGTTAGAGGCGGTCGGCGTGGCCGTGGAGCGGGGTTTTGTGCAGGTTGGCGGCAGTCAGCAGACGAGCATCCTCAACATCTACGCCATTGGGGATGTCGCAGGTCCGCCGCTGCTGGCCCATAAAGCCATGGCCGAGGGGATGATCGCCGTTGAGCATCTGGCAGGACAGGCCCCCAAGGCGCTCGAACGCACCAATATCCCAAATTGCATCTACTGCTCCCCTCAGGTGGCCAGTATCGGCCTGACCGAACCCCATGCCCGTGAAGCGGGGCGTGAGGTCAAAGTCGGCAAATTCCCCTTCCGCGCGAGTGGCCGGGCGCTCGCCATGGCCGAGACAGAGGGCTTGGTGAAATTGGTCGCAGACGCCAAGGTTGGGGAGATTCTCGGCGTGCATATCGTGGGGCCTGAGGCCACGGAGATGATCGCCGAGGTTGCCGCCTTGAAGACTTTAGAGGCGACTTTGGACGAGCTGTTTTTGACGGTGCACGCACACCCTACGCTGGCCGAAACACTTCTCGAGGCGGCGCTGGCAGCCGATGGCCGCGCTGTGCATCTCTGACATCTGCGGTGTCGCATGGGGGTGACGGTGAGGCCGACCAGGGAGTGAGCCTGTGGCCAAAGGGCCATCCCTTTACAGCCTTAGACGGCCTAGCTATAATAAACCTAGCTATAATAAACAATGTAGGTGGTTATCCGTTCGTTTCTGTTACCGGTCTTATGCATCTTCACCCCTCTCATGAACCGAGAGGTACTGATACGGAGCCCCAACCTGTATATGGAGGGCAGGCGCATGGCTGATGCAGGTCATCGCCCACAGAATCCCTTGGTGGTGGATAAGGTCGCGGAGCTGAAGGAGGGGGAGATCCCTCCCGAGGGGCGCTATGGCGATAACATCCTGGTCACTTCGGTAGATAAATTCCTGAACTGGGCCCGACTCTCCTCCCTCTGGCCAATGACCTTCGGACTCGCCTGCTGCGCCATCGAAATGATGGCCACGGGGGCTTCGCGTTACGATCTCGATCGCTTTGGCGCTGGCGTCTTCCGCCCTAGCCCACGGCAGTCGGACTTGATGATCGTGGCTGGCACGGTGACCATTAAGATGGCGAGCCGTATCAAACGGCTCTACGCTCAGATGCCAGCTCCCAAGTATGTGATCTCAATGGGTAGTTGTGCCACCTGTGGCGGCCCCTATTGGAAACACGGCTACCACGTCCTGAAAGGTGTCGACCAGATTGTGCCGGTGGATGTCTATGTGCCAGGCTGCCCCCCCCGTCCAGAATCCCTCATGGAGGGGATTTTAAAGCTCCAGGAGAAGATCAAGCAGGAGCACACGTTGCAGCGCAAGCTGGCTGCCATCGGCAGATCGGAGGTCAAGGTGCCTGATTTTGCCAAAGACCATCACTAGCCTGCAGAACGGCTTGAACCTGGGAGGAGGGAAGGAACTGTCGTGACACCTGCGGAACTCCACGCACGCATCAAAGAGCGCTTTGGGGATCAAGTCCTGGAGTTTGAAGAGTCGCTCCTGAATCCATCCATCAAACTGGTCCCAGAGGTCGTTGCCGAGGTCGGCCGGTATTTAAAGGATGATCCCGAGTTGCAGTTCAACTATCTGATGTGCCTGAGCGGTGTGGACTATGGAGCAGGAAAACCTCTGGGGGTGGTCTATCATCTCCAGTCCATGACCCTTATGCACCAGATCGTGCTCAAGGTAGAGCTGCCACGCGAGGATGCGCGCGTACCCTCTGTGGCGTTGATCTGGCGTACCGCCGACTGGCATGAGCGAGAGGCGTACGACCTCTTTGGCATCCGGTTCGAGGGGCATCCAGACCTGCGGCGGATTTTTCTACCCGATGATTGGGAGGGGCATCCACTCCGCAAGGATTACGTGGTGCAAGAGTTTTATCACGATATACGGGTGCCGTTCCCGGACCTCGACCCAGACCGTGGCACCT